>Ga0179591_1379814_pt1 | contig 20108 bp, 30 predicted proteins | sample CZOMad2_1_08_16f_FD_182891 | JGI IMG/M metagenome (GOLD analysis project Ga0179591, IMG submission 182891) | Vadose zone soil fungal communities from Angelo Coast Range Reserve, California, USA - CZOMad2_1_08_16fungal (PacBio error correction) | ecosystem: Environmental > Terrestrial > Soil >... | reverse complement strand
CTCCTTTTCCTTTTCTTCCCCTCTGGTCTATTCACCTCTCCTCCTTTCCTGAGAAATGTCCTTTTTTCACGCCAGAGAATTCCCCCCCCTTCTTAGTGAAGAGAAAGAGAGGGAATGACTTCTATTTTCCTTCCCTCTCTGGACACCGCAGGTTTTTCAGTGTCAGAATGGCGTTTTGGTTTTGTTTGTGTTTTTTGTTGTTTTTTTTTTTTTTCTCCTCTTTTCCTTATTAGTGTAGGACCTTTGATCTCTTTTTTGGATTTAAATTTTTTCCCTTTTGGAAAGCGTGGAATGCCCTCGCTTACACTCAGGTAGTAGTGATGGGCCCTTCACCTTTCCCTTTTGAGAAAATTGCCCCCTGCTCCCCTTCACCTGCTGCCATTTTCCCCCCCTTTTTTTAAAGTGAGTAACTTCCTTTTCCCAGACGGATGGCCCCCTTCCTCCCCTAAGATTTTCCTTTTCCTTCCCTTTTTTTTTTCAAGTCATTTCCCTCCCACCCCCTTCCCCCCGGTGTAATTTTTTCTCCTCTGAAGCGGGTATTTGGTCTTTTTCTTTCTTTTTTGTCTTCTTTTTTCAGTGGTAGAGTTTTTCTCCTTCCCGTCAAGTTTTCACCTCCTCTCCACAGCGGTGGAATAGACAAGTTCTCATTCCTTTTTGTAGCCCCCTTCCTCTCTTGCCCTATATGGATGGCGTTTTCTTTTGGAGGATCGTTTAAGCCTACAATTTTCCCCTTCCTGGTTAGAGGAGGTAATTTCTCTCTCCCTTGACCATCTTTTGCGGGATGAAAGTAAGCTCTTCCTTCGAATTACCTCTCTGTTCTCCCCGAACTACTCCCCCCTTTTCCCCCAATGAGACGCCTTCTTACGAAACCTCTCTTCTCCGGAGGACGATTATCGTCTTTCTTGCTCCCCTTTTTTTTTTCCGTCTTTGCAGGGGGGGCATTTCGCGACGTTTTTTTAAATTCCTGTATATGTGACTTTCCGTTTTTCCTCTCCCCCTTTTTCCACCGTCTCGATTCCCTTCTTCCCTTTTTTTGCGTGCACCCTCACGGATGGGAATTCTTTCTTTTGTTGCGCTGAAGGTTTCCTTCTTCCCCACGGACGTCATGCCACTGTCTTTCCTCTCCTCAACAGAGTCCTCCCTTTTTTTTTCTCCGGCCTTTAGTCCTTTTCTTTTCCCGGCTTCGGGCACCGCTGAATCATTCTTCCCTTTCCCCCCCTCGAGGACGATGTCCCAGGAGCTTTTTTCCAACATCAACTCCTCATTTTTTTTTTTTGCCTGGTGAAGCAGAGACTCTTTCCACGTGGACTTCTACCCTCTTCCCCCCTTTTTCGCATCGCCCCGGATATGTTCCTTCTTTTGGGTTTTTTTAGGGCTACGTTTTTCCTAAAGAAAAAAATCCTTAAGACCCTGTCTCTACCTAGGTAAGGCCCTCTGTTTTTCTGATATATCTCACTATGAGAGCAGCGGATCACTCCTGTAATGCCCTTCTTGTCTACCCTTTCCCCCTTCCCCCCGAGCCATTCTCTTGAACAGATTATCTTCCGAGCTTTCTTCGTAAGTGAAGCCGACTAGCCTTTTCATATTTATTCTCGATCTATTCGCCCTCCCCCTTACCCCCTTTGTAGGAATTTATGAAAAAGATAATGGGAACTCTCCGCGGTATGTTAGGGAAGAGTGAAAGAAGCCCTACTTCTTTGAGGAGACCTCTTTCCTTTTCTATCTTCTTTCTTCGTGGTCGGCCCCCAATCCCCTCTAGTAAGTGTTGGAGAAGAAGTTAATCCTCTCCCCAATGTTTCGCCCCCCCCCCCTTTTTCTGACCAAAATAGCTTTTTTCTCCCCCTGAAACTTCTTCCCCCCCTTTTTTAACTGAGTGGCAGCCCCCTCTCCCCCCTTCTCCCTAGACTCTCCTTTCCGTCAAAAGTTCCCCCCGGGAAAGTTAGCCGCCCTCCAGACCCGTATGGCCGCCCGATGACAAAGTCCCCTACTTGGCCAACACCTCCTCTTTGATTCCTCTCCGATAGCTCCCCCTCCCCTCTCCCACCAGTCTTTCCCCCTTTCATCACAGAGTGAGCCCTCTTTTTGTATGTCGGCATTCGTCTTATCTTCTCCTTAGGAAGAGGACCTTTCTCCCCTTTGAATTCTTCCCTTGATGGGGAAGCAGTCCGTTGCCCCCCTCTTCCACATACTCCCCTTTCCCCCTGTTTTTTTTAGCTTTTCTTTTTTCCCGCCAGCAAGCCTCTTCTCGCGGCGGCCCTCGAGCAGCGACAAGTATTTTTTTGCTAGTCCCCTTTTTTCATCCTCTGATCCCCCCGCACGTCGAAAACTCTCTTCCGGATACCTTCCTTCCCCGAAAAGAAGACCTTCCTCTTTTTTAGTTGAGACCTCCCCCCTCTTTGTTTTTTCGCTCGTTCCCTTTCCTGTGAAAATTTCGTATTTCCGTCTTGAGCAAGCCCCCTTTTCCGCACGCCTCCCCTCCGGGGATTTCTTCTTTTTCTGAAGCTCTTAAAGGGTCGGCCATTCTAGTGACTTCCCTCCTTAGGCGAGTGTGGAATTTCCCTTCACGTCCCCCCCCCCCCCCCCCTTTTAAGTTTCCCCTCTTTTCAGAAACAGATTCCCCTTCAGGACCCCCCCTCTCCGCGTGAGTCGAAAGCCCTTCTTCCTCCTCCCCCGAGTCTGACCCTTTCCTGTCAGGCCCGCGCGTGCTCTGAACGTTTCTTCCCCCGTAGGCGTTTTCCCTCTTTTCTTTAATTTAGGACAGTCGGTCGGGATTTCTTCTCCCCAGGAGAACCCATTTCCTTTTCTTTCTATTCTCCCTTTAATCCCCCCTTTTTTAGAGAGATACTAGAGAATAGAGACTCTTTCCCACTTGGTCGATGGTCCTTTTCCCTTTTCCCCCTGAAAGATGAAGAAATTCCCCCAGAATCTCTTCCCTCCCTCTTTTCCTGCCTTCTTTTCTGACTCGAGGGTCCCTCCCTTCTTCGAGAGTGGGAGCTACCTTCCTCCTTTGATCCCGGAATAAAGCTTTATCTAGTGTTAGCTCCCGTTTTCTTTCTGTTGTTTTATCCGGCTTTTCTTTCTTGAGACGTAGCCTTCTTTTTAACTTTTAAGCTTGATGCTTTCCCGAATGAGTAGTAGTGATGGCCCTTTCTTCATCTGGAGAAACCCTTTACCCGCGGTCGGAGAAACTCTTCCCCCCCCTCCCAGAGTGAGTCCCTTTTCTGATAAATTTCTTTTTCCCTAGACGAAATGATAAATTTCTTAACGTCAGCTCCCAATTTCTGATTTTTTTGGGGGTTTGGGGGGGGGTCTTGGGTTTTGGGGGCTTTATCCCCCCAACTAATTCCTGCCTCTTTTTTTCTGTATTCCCGGACCGGTTGGGTTCTTTTTTTTTCTTACGTTAGATAACATCTTTAGCTTTTTTCCCCTCAGAAACTCTTCTCCTTTTTTTGGTAGAGGACTCGTACAGCTTTTTTCGAGACGTCTTTTTCCCGGCGATGGCAGAATTCCCCTTTTATGTTATATGATGTGGCCTTTTGGCCCAGCCGGGTCCTTCTCTCCCAAGAGATGGATGAATTGCCCGGTCTTCTCCTTTATTTCCAAGACACCTTCCCCCCCTTCTTCTCAGAGATGTCCTTCCCGACATTTTTCTCTCTAAGGAAGAAGCTTTCCCCTTCTGCTAACCAGTTTGTCGTTTTTCCTCGAGGCTGAAGGACCCCCTCTGTGTATAATTCTATCAGGCTCTCCCCTTTTTCCTTTTCCTGATTATGTCCCCCCTTTCCCCCCCCTTCGGTAGTATAGCGCCGCTTTCCGAACTCTCTTTTTAAAAGCGTAAAGTTTGTGGCTTTTTTCGTCCCCCCTCAAGGATGTTTTTCCTTTTTTGGTTTTTCCTTTCCGCTCAGTCCCCCCCCTTATCCCCTTTTGAGAGGTACGCACAGAGCCTCCCCCCCGCTTTCTCTCCCAGATGGCTTTCCCTCCCCTTTCGGGAAAAGAGTATACAAAGAAGTTACTTAAGCGCTCTACTCCCCCCCTCTTTTCCCCCTGAGATGTTTGCGCCCCCCCCCCTTTTAGATGTAGAAGCAGGATTTTGAAGCCGAGAAGAAGCTGTTTTCTCTTTTTCTATACTTTCCCCCCCTCTCGGTGATCCTCCTTCTCTGGTGGAGGGATGGAAGGAGAAGTGCCCTTCCCCCTACAGCCACCCCCCCCCTCTAAGCCGCTCCCATCCCCTTTTTCCTTTTCCTTTCTTTGTTGTTTTTCCTATTTCGAGATGTTCTTCGGGCGTTCCTGTGGCTCTTCCCCAGAACGTTCTCCCCCCCTCCACCTTTAAGTACTTGTGTGAAAAGATTTCGATTCCGAGGCGAGTAGAAGTGGACGACCTTTAATCACAAGTTTTCCCCCCCTCTCTTCCCCCTCACGGATTTTCTCCTCCTGAGGTTGAGTCCTGATAAGTTCTTTTTCGAGAGCGTATCTCTTTATTTGAAGATTTTTTCTTCCCCCTTTTTTGCTCTCCTGGTATTTCTCTCCTTCTGATCTGTGGAGTAATCGCCCCCATCTCAGGTTCTTACTGCGTGTTGAGAAGAAGTTGCCTTCCCCTTTCAGCTTCCTAACGGCTCCCCACTTTCGGGTGGCCTCATTTCCAAAAAAGTTTTCCTCTTTGTGATACGCGTGTTCTCTCTCCCAAATAATTTTCCCTTTTCCCCCCCCTCCTTTCCTTCTGGTAACCTCATACAGGTTTTCTGTGAACCCCCCCCCTCCCCCTTCTCCGCTTTATAACCTCCCCCCAAGCCGCGCAGATTTCCCTCCCCTCGAGCTGTTTCTTTTCCTTACCATTTTCTTTCCCTTCTCCTGGACAGCGGGTCGTTCGCGCGTTCTCTTTTGTCCATGGATTGTGTTTGGCAGAGTCAGCATCCTTTTTTTAAGCGGCCTTTCCTCTTTCATGCAGCCCAGCCCCCCTCTGGGCAGCTTTTATCCCCCTCCTACTCCCTCCCCCTTCCCCATGCGTCGACGCTCGTGGCCCTGCGATACTCAGCCCCCTCTCCATACAGATAGCCTCCTCTTCTCTTCCACCATCCCTCTTTTCTGTCACCGAGGTTCCTCGACCGTAAGGGCCGTCGAAAACTCCCTCCCCCCCTCCTTCCCGGGCCTTTTCCCTTGAAGATTGCCTGCACTCCTTTTTGGTTTGGCGATGCGCTGACGTTCAGACGCACTCATGCTCTTGCGGTCATGCAGCCAAATCCGTTCCTTTCTTCGACTTTTTTCCTCCACGCTTCTTTCAGTTTTACGTCTGGTGGCGAGCTGAAGCTTTTTTCTTTCCCCCCCCTTTTTTTTTTCCCTGGCCCAGCACGACGAACATTCTCTTTGTTTCCTCTCTCAGAGTCCCTTTCCCTCCCACTTTCATTCTCCCCTTCCCAAGAGGATTTCTCTTTTTCCCCCCCCATTGATTAGAAACATTTCCCTCTTGAGTACGACCCCCTCCCTTTTTTCTCCCGGTGATATTCTTTCTTGGCCATCGATAAGGAAACTCGCTCCACGAATATGCTTTATCTCCCAGAGCTGAGTTATGTTTTTTTTTTTTTTTTTTTTTGTTTTTTTTTTTTTTTTTTTTTTTTTTTTTTTTTTTTTTTTTGTTTTTTTTTTTTTTTTTTTTTTTCTTTTCTTCAGTACGGTCGTCTTTTTCCTTCCTTTTTTCCCGGGACTTGGGACTTTTCTTCTCTCTCCTTCCTCCTATTTTCGAGAGATACAGCGACTAGAGACTAGCGACTTTCTTTCTCTTTCCCCCCATCGAATCTTTCCCTTTTTTCCACTTCTTCCCCCCCCTCCTTCTTTTTTTCCCCCTAAGGAAGCACGTGCCTTTCCTTCCGCGTTTTCTCCTCTTTTTTTCTTTTTCTTGAGAAGCTCAAGAAGGCATTCTCCCTCCCTCCTGGGCTGTCTTCCTTTCCCTTTCTCTTTTCCCAAGGGATGTACTTTCTCGTGGAGGGAAAACATTTTTTCGGGCATTTTTCCTTTCCTCTTAAAAAAGCGCCTGTTTTCCTTAACCTTTTTTCCTTTTCCTTTCCCCTTCTCCTCCTTCAGTCCCCCCCCCAAGTAACGAGAATCCCCCTTTTTGGACTTTTTTCCCAGTAGAAGGTTTCCTCTTTGAGTCTTTCCTATTTGCGTGACCATTCTCTTCCTCCTCCTTAACAGGAAGACTAGACCCCCTCTTTTTTTTTCTTATGTCGTAGGGGAGGATTCATCTTCGTTCTCCTTTCCAGTCGTGCCCCCCCTTACTCGGTGACAGAGAAAGAAGGCCTTTTCTCTTGCCTAGTCCTCCCTTCCGAGAGAGGGTGATGGGTATAGCCTTCCATCCACTCTCTTTCTCCTCTGAAACGTTCGATTCTTTTTCCTTTCCTTCTCTTGACTGGTTCTTCTCTTCTCCTATTCTGGATGAGCAAGGCCCGACCCTTCGATTCGGAAGCTGACTACAGCAAAGCATTTCTCCTAAAGCTTTTCTCTCCCCTTCTCCCCCCTCCAGCTTTTTCCCATTCCCCTCCCGATATAGAAAGGAGTAGTTCCCCCCGATAGAGTCTTTTTTTTACCCTCGGATTGAAGAGGGCTTCCTATCCCTTCTTTTTTTTTTCTCTGTGGCCGCGCCCCTATGTTGTCCCCCCCTGTAAGAGAGCTCCTTCCCAGCGTTTGTCCCCTCCCCTCGTTAAAGCCCCGCGTCAAGTTTTTTTGGCTGCGGACACCTCTTTTAATTAGTTTTGCCCGCAACGTTCTCCTTCCCACTGTGATGACCTGACTCCCTCTCCTTTTCTGACCTCCCCTTTTCTCTCCCAGATTCCCTCTCCTTTTTCCCCCTTTTTCTAAAAGACGACTGCCGCATTGATTCCCCCCTCTTTTGGGGAAGAAGGCCGGCAACCTCCTTTTTTTTTTTTAAGACCCCTTTTCTATTTTTGACCCTGATCCTCTTTTGTCTTTTTTTTCCTTTCTATTAGGAGTACACTTTATCCCAGGATTTGTTCCGCCGGTGTTAGGAGTGTCTTTGTCCTAGAACACTTTTCCCACACACTCATCTCCTCTTGAGGAGGAAGAGTACCTTTTTTTTGTTTTTTTTTTCCCCCCCCCCCTCCATATATATATTTTCCTCTTTTTTTTGTGTGAGTTTTCCCTGATATCTGAGAGCTCTTTTTGGTTTTCCCTCCTCCTCCAAGCCTTTCCCTGACCACCCGTGTTCCCCCTCTCCTTTTCGGAAGATTAAGTGGAATCCCTCAGTTAAAAGTTCGACCACCCGGGTTTTTCCCTTCCTTTAAGTCTACATTCCCCCCCGGTTGAAGGCATGATGAAACCTTTTTCCTGCAGCTCTTTTCTGATATTCCTTTCCCTCCGACTTTTCGGGTTCCTTTTCCCTCCCCTTCATAGTATAGTCGATCTTCTTCGCCCTCCTCCACCTTCTCCTCCCCCTCTCAGAAGTACGTGTCCTTCCCCTCGGCCCCCTCCTTTTTTTTTCTTTGATGGTACCCCCCCCTCCTTGAGGGTGGCCGCGCGACCCCCCCCTTTTCCTGTTGAACTCGTGACCCCTCTTTAGGACCCTTCTTCCCCTTTCCCGCGTTCCTTGACAGCTCCGGTCAAGGTCAACCTACTCGTGCCCCCCCCAAGGATACGGCGCTCCCTCAAAACTTCTTTCTTTGTCTTTCACCGACTCCCCTTCTTTTTCTTCCCTTGCTCTAGATCCTTACTTCTTTTCTCTTGTCGTATCCTCTGTGAACAAGGGCGTGCGCATTTTTCTGGAGGCATTTTTCGTCCAGTCATGGACCGTTCTTCCCCTGTGAAGCAGCCAGCTCTGACTGTCATCCCCCCCCCCGGCTGGTTCCTCCTCACCGAAGATAAAAGAAATACTCGAATCTTTTATCCCTTCTGGATGTCTTACCGCTCTCCCTCTTCGCCCCTCCGGATAGAAGAGGCGGACTCGGCCTCCGACAAGTCTTCCCTCTTCTTCTCTGGAAAGAAGGTGTCTTCCTCGGGTCCCCAAACCTCTTCGAAACAAATAGACCATTTTCCCCGGGAATCCTCCTCCACGACGAACAGAAGACCCGCCCCTTTTCCTCCCCCTTTCCCTCTCTTGGGCAGCCTTTTTTTATGAGCTGACGTTCCTCCTTTTGTCTGATCCTCTCAGAAAAATACGTCTTTCTTTTCTTCGGGACTTCTTCTGATGATCTCCCTTTGGGACGCCCTTTGTGCTCTTCCAGGATGGCCCGCACTGTTCCACCTCCCCCCTTCCGTTTTTTTCCCCGCTAGGTTCCCCTTTGCACACCTGCGACCCCCCTTCCGACCCTCTTTTTTTTCTCACGAAAAGATCCCCCCTGACTGACGCACCCCCCTCTCTCTTGTGAGTACGAACCTTCCGCCAAAACTGCTCTGGCCAAAGAGGGAGGTGCCTTCTCCATGGCAGCGCGTTTTTTTCCCTCCTGCGTTCGTTGGTGTCCCTTTCTAGTAGGTAGGCGGAATTCTCCCCCGCGACAAAGGACCTGGCTCCCCTTTTTCTCGCTAGTCGCTAGGATCTCTCTTTTTTTCTTTTCTCTGAGATACTAGCTCCTTCTTTTTTTTTCCCCTCCTTCTTTCTATATACAACTCGAATCTGCCGCTTTTTGTTAGGAAGAAATGATAAACCATCCCTTTATCCTTCCAAACGAAGATTCGGCCTCTCTACAGATTAATGAGAGAGGGTTCCGTCTTTCTCTAAAGCCTTAGCATTCCCTCCTCCCCCTTTTCGGATTCAAAGTCCCTTCCCTTCTTTCTTCTCCATGCCCCTTACCGAGTGGAGTTTCCCCTTTCTTGAAGGGGGGCAAGATTTCCTTCCGCCGAGAGCTTCCCCCCCTCTGTTTGTGCCCCCTTCCTCCCATCCTGGCGAAACTTCCCTTAAACCTAGTCCTTCAATCTGAGACTCTTTTCCCGAGTGCTCCTACTTTTCTTCAGTCTGTTGGCGTCCTCCCTTTCTGGATACAAGCGGCCTTTTTCGCCCAATCCGAAACTCCCCGTCTTTTTCAGTGCTGGAGAAAACTCATTTCATTTTTTTCCTTTCTGGGAGTCTTCTCTTTTTCCTTGGTTCTCTTCGATTTTTCCCCTACTTTCTCCCCCCTCTTCCCAAACGCGGTGGAAATCGTCCTTTTCCGTGCTCGTCTCTTTTCTTTCTGCTGGCGGATGCGGCTAAGACATCCACTCATTTTTCCCCCTCTTCGAGGATTTCTCTTTGCAATGACATTTCTTTTTAGGGATGAAGTCTTCTCGCTGAAACCCCCTTCTCCAGAAGGATGATGCTCCCGCCGAGCCATCTTCCCTTTCTCACATACGCCCCCCCGGACTTGAAGAAGATCGAACCTTTTCTCCCTACATCTTTCCTCCTTCTTTTTTCTTGACTCGTCTTTGGAGGTATATAGTCTTTGGGAACGCTTTATATGTGAAAGGTGAACTTCTTTTTCTCTCTCCTCTTGATTGTTCCCTCTTTCTCCTCTCCCCCTCCAATTGTTTCTTTTTTCCCCCCCCCCCGGATGTGCATTCGGCCGTCTCCTTGGAGTCTCTCTTTCCTGCGGAGAAAAAAAGGCACTTCCCCTGAACTCTTTCCTCCCTATTACACCTATTCCTTTTAGACCCTGAAAATGTTCAAGATGAGGAACAATCGTCACTCCTTACTATCCCCGCCTCCTCCTGAGCCCCTCTTTTTTTTTAGGCGGCAAACTAAAGTCCTCTTTCCGAAAGCTGATTCCTCTTTGAAACCATGTTTGAGTGGAAGCTTCCCTCCCTTTATTAATAAGAGTAGGTACCATGTTACTTATGTTAGGAAGTGAGAATCCTCAGGCCCTCGTCCGCTACTTCCTGAAAAAAAGAGGCTGAAGCCTTTCCTCGTCAGAGTGGCCTGAACTTTTTTCCATTACCTCTTTGTGGTGCGCTATGGCCTTTTCTTCCTAGGTCGCGCGAGATCCCCCTCCGATGTTGAGTGAATTCGTCGAAGGAATCCTCCCGGATAAGCCTCTTTGAAAACCTCTTTCTTTTGTTCCGATCCTTTTTTTTCTTTAAGTAAGTCCTTCCGAATAGACCTTTCCCCGAACAACAGTTCTTCTCTCCGGTCCCTTTTCTTCTTTCCTACCTTGACCACCCCCCCCTTTTCAGGCATTCTTACATACTTTCCCTGTAGGTCGCTGGGACCTGGCCCCTTGAACGAAGCCGTTCTTGCGCGCCCTTTTTTGGCGAGGAATTTTTTCGATTCTTTTTCTTTTCTACCTCCCCTCCCGTGTTTTTCCCCTTTGCCACTCAGCGCGACACTGGCTCTTCCTTCAATAAGTTTTTCCCCTCTCCCCCCACTCTTTTGAATCGTACTTTTACCAGCGCAACATCCCCCGACAGACGCTCTTCCAAGGTAAAAATATACAGGCAGCCCTTCCGCTGCCCTTCCCTTAGTCTCTTTTTCCCCTATGAAGCAAGAGAACTACTCCCCCTACGATATGTGAGCCCTTCCTTTCTCTGAGTCCCCCTTTTTTTCTGCATCGTTTTTTAAGTGCTCCTCTTGACCCAGCTCCTGGTGTAAATGGCTGATTTTTTTCTTCTTCCCATTGAAGCTGGCCTTTAGACAGATCTGAATGACTCCCTCCCTTTTTTGCTTTTCCTGCAACAGCAGACCCCTTCTCCACGTGGCATTCTTTCTCCTCTACAAGCACTCCTCCCCTCGCCATCCAGATATCTCTTCGACAAATTCCTCCCCCTCTTGATGTCACCGCGCGTGGTCATTTACCTTTCTCAAACTGTTTAACCTTCCCTCCAAGCCTTTCTAAGACTACTCCTCCCCTCTAAGAACAGAGTCATGATCCCCCCAGCAATCCGAGGCCTTTCTCCTTAGGCGATGAAGTTAAGACGAAATGTCACCTCCCTTCGTAGATTTCTTTGCGAGAGCCCCTTCCTCCTGAGGGAAGACGATTTCCCTGGATTCCTGATGACGGTTTTTTCTCTCCGGTTTTCTTCTCACGCTGTTCCCCCCTCCAAAAGAAAGAAGACCCCCTTGCACGCGATAGCGTCAACCAAATGAGAAGGAGCTCCCCCCCCTTTGTTTTCCTAAGACTCCCCTTGATCTTTTTCTCTCGGGGACCGCTTTTTTGCACAAGACCAGGATGATTTTTCCCCCTTTTCTCTGCGTGCCCCCCCCCTTCCCTGGACCCTCTCAGGCCGATTCTTCCTTCCTTTTCCTTATAGAGGCGTTAAAGAGCTAGTATAGGTTTTCTTAATTTCGGAAGTCGGTCGTCCTTCTCTTTCCCCTAGGAAAAGCCTTTTTTTTTTTCTCTCCTTTCTTAGCTCTTTCCCTCCCTCTTTTTTTTTTTTCTTTCTCGCGGACTAAGACGACTCTCTCCCCTCCTTAGTCCACCCCTCCTTCCTTTCCTTCCCCCTCTCAATGATTACCACCATACCTTCTCCCCTGAGTAAGCACCCTTCCTCTTTTTCCCTGCTTTTCCCCTGACGAGGCTTAAAGCAGGAGCTTTTTTCATCCCGGCTTTTTCCCCCCTTCACGCGGAGATCGTTCAAGGGCTGTATTCTTTCAGAGTGGCTTCAACATTGTTTCTCCCTTTTGGAAGCGTGGAAATCCACCCCTCTTTTTCGTGTGTGGGGCTTTCTTTTTCCAACCTTGCCTTCCCCCTGAGTTTTCCCCCCCTTGCGAAAGCCCCCAGTTTTCGGAGATACATCCCTCCCTCAGTTCCTTTTCTGAAGGATTAGGAATGACTCTCCCCCCTCCCCCCTCTCCTTGTCCCAGGCCATCCTCCCACCCATTCTTTCGGAATTGATGGAGCACGTATTATTTTCTTTCCTTGCCTATTTAAAGGAGAAAGGTCGTTCCTCTCCTTGAAAAGTACCCCCCCCCCTCTCGGTGTACCCCCTCTCTCGACCGTGGTCTTTCCTCCTTTCCCCTCTTGGCGAAGAGAGAGTGATGGACCTTCTACATCCAAGAGCGTCGACTTTTCTTTCTAGGAGGTATGTTATCTGATGTGAAAGTATCTTTTCCCTCTCTTTTCTTGGAGGGATTGCAGTAGATCTTTCACTTTTCCTGCAAGCTTCTCTTCCTTTTTTTGGGTCCGGCCCAAAAAGGTCTGCCTCCACGCCTTGAAAATTCTCTTCGCTCCAAAGCATTTTCTCCTCACAGATGCGTATACTGCTCCCCACACTCCCCCAGAGTTTTTTTCCCTTCTTCCTTACTCTCGGACCTGATGCTGCCTTTTCCCTTCCGCTTTGCCACGTCGGAGAGTCTTTTTTGGATAAGGATCAGGTTCTTTCCCTTTCCATGTCCTTTTCCTTTTTTCCCCTAGAGCGGACTGTCGTCTCGCCCCCTTTCTGGCGATGGTAAGAACACCTCTTTCAAAGCTTTTTTTTTCCCCCTTTAGAGAGTGGCTTCCCCGGATGTGAATTCTTCCCTTCCCCCCTTTGGCGTCCTCCATGGAACATCGTCCCCTTACAAACGGAACCCCCCTATTCCTTTTCCCGCCTCTCAACAGAGAAGTCCCGAAGAGCTTCTTTTTCCTTTTCCTACGGTTCCCAGCCCATGGGCAAAAGGAGTTCTCCCCCCTCATTATTTTTCCCCCTCCTTGCATCGGAGGAAGATTTTTCCCTCCTGCGGCACCCCCCCCTTGTTCCCTCGGAGGGCCTGTTCCTTGAAGAATCTTTTTTTTTCATTTCTATTCGGAGGAAAATACTCTCTTCTTCTTCTACCAGTCTCTCTTTCCCCCCTCTCTTTTTGAGTTGTTACTTATCCCCTTTTTTCCGAAAAAAATGGATGAGTACATAGGTCTTTCCCTATATTTTAATCATCCCTTTCCTTTTTTCTCGAGATTTTTTCCTTTTTTCATATTCCTTTAGAAGATTGTGGGCGTGCGTCCCCTCCCCCCCCCAGGCTCCGCCGAACCTCTTTCCCCTATCCTTAGTAAGTGGAAGCAGAATAGTGACCCCCCTCAAAGATTCTTTTTTCTTCTCCCCCCGATGTAACCTTCTTTGAGGTTTGGACGGCTATCCATGCGTCCCTCTCGCGGCAGGATCTTTCTCTTGAAAGAAGCCTTCCCTCCCTGCTTCCCTCGTATACCTCTTCCTACCTTAATAGCAAAAATGCCTTCAGTTTCCTCTTTTTGATCTCCGACGTGAAGAGGCCCCTTCCTCCCCCTCTCGGTGTCTCCTTCAACCCCTTTTCAGCCTGCCACGCCCTTTCAAAAGTGGAAGATTTTTTCTCTTAGGACCAGCGCAACAATCACTCCCGACCTCCTCCCTGGTCCCCCCAAATACCAAGGCTTTTCTCCTCAAAAGAAACGGGATAAGGTCTCGATGCTCCCCCCCCTATGAAAAGAAGAGAAGCCCCCCCCTAAGCTCTCCCGAACTTTGTTATTTTCCCCCTTACTTGGAAAGAGGGTAGTTTCTACCTGCGAGGAGTCCCCCTTTCTCTTGTTGATCTTTCCGCCCCTTTTCCAGCCTTCTTCTGGAAGAGGACGTGTCCCTTTTTCCTGAAGAACTCCCCCCCCTCTCTTTGGCAGAAGTCCGATGACACAGCAGATAACATACTTTTACCTCCTTTTCGCAAAGCTTCCCTCCTTTGATTGCTCTAGCCCTCCTTGGCAGCGGACAACGTCTTCGCTGCATGCTTTTTGTCATTCCTCTTTAACGGGAATCAGAAATGTTCCTGGAATACCCTCCCCCCGTTTCAGTCCCCCCTCTTCATGATCTTTCTCCCTCCCCGTGCACGACAGGTGGTTGGAGGATTCTCCTACACAGGAGCTTTCTTCTTCCCGAGGTATGACCTGCTCTTTCTGAAATTCTCCTTTCCACCTTCTACATGTTTCTCCCCCTAATGATGATAGTTTTCCTTTCAAGGGTAGACCCTGGTGGCCCTGAATGAAAAGAAAGTGCTTTAGCCCTTCCAACGGTGCCCCCCCCTCTCCCACAATGTTGACTCCAAGAGGGCCCCTCCCCACAGACTTGATCGAAACAACGAGCTCCGCGTTTTTTCTTTTTTCCGAAAAGCCTTCGTTTTTTATGCACTGGTTCTTCTTCACGCTCCCTTAAGGAAAGAGTAAGTCCCTCTTCTGCGTTCTGCATTCCTTCTTCTTTCCCCAATCTATGGGGGATCTTTCTTCTTCTTTCCGATTGGACATTTTCCCCTTTTCTTCTCCTCTTAGATCTCTTTCTTTTTTTCCCCCCCCTTTGTGAGAGAGATCTAGTCGCCTTCTTCTCCAGTTCCCCTTTTTTTTTCTCGAATAATGAATAAGAACTTTCCTCCCGCCAACCCCCCTCCCCTCCTCCTTTCCTGAACAACTCCAGAGTGCAGACTCTTCTTTAATGAGAGAGGGAAGAAGCGTGGATTTTTTTCTATCTCTTTCACTGCGTGGAAAGAGGAGATCGTGTTTCTTCTGGGAGAGTCCCCCCGCCAGGGGTGCGACGACAGGTTTTTTCAATTTGAAGATGGGGGAACCCCCCCCACCCCAAACCAGCTCTAACACGCCTCTTCTGCCCCCCAGTGAGCCCTTTCCCTGCTTGCTTCAGAGAGAAAACTATCTCCTTAATTGCACCTCTCCTGAAAGAGTGAGTAACTAAGTTTTCCCCTTCTTTTGGCAGGAATGTCCCTTCCCCTCCCTCAAGAGGAAGTGAGTTTCCCCCCTAAAAAACCTGCGGCACTTTCCGTATGGAGAAACCCCTTTCTTCAGGGGTTCTTTTCCTGCGTTACTCCTTTACCCCTTTCGAGTTTTTAGAATGTCCGTTCTTCTGAACAACGAGGTGACATAGAAAGCCGTTAAGACGTGTCGCTGCTCGTCCTCCCCTAGTTCCTTCCCTTTATTCTGGTCCTAACACTCCCCTCTTTTCCAAGTTAGAGGAAGGATGTTATTCCCTACGGATGACCCTCCTTTCTTCTTTTGAAGTCAAGAGATGGAGCGGAACGTCTCCTGCATACGCTTTCCCGATGCCCCCCCCCCCAATAAGACCCCTCCCCTCTGGTATAAGAGATTTTCTCCCCGCTGTTTCCCCTTCCTCTCCGGGGACGATATGAACTTTCCCCACTTCTGAGTCAGGTGGTGGCCTATCCCTCTTTACTTCACCCTCTCTAAGGTGTTTTTGGCAAGACTTCTCCCTTTTTATATGTTGAACAACGGGACAGTCCTTCCCTTTTTTTTGCTCGCTTTTCGTGGTACATACACCTTCCAAGAGTCCCCCTTTTTTCTTCGTGCCTCACTGCCCCCCCCCTTCCTCGCTGAAGGGCAATGCAACTGCTTTTCCTGAAATTTTTCTTCTTTCCCGAAAAAAGAGAAGACTCGAAGAGACTCTCTCTCACCCCTTTTCCCCCCTGATCGTTCTCGCGTTCCCCTCTTCCCTCTTCCGCGCAGCGACGCCCCTCTCCCCTGGAGATGGTTTCCTCCTTCCGTTGGTTTAAGATGTTCTCCGAGGGCAATGTTCCATTATTCCTCCAAGTGCTTATTCTTTCTCCCCCGCATAGGAATATAAAATGCCCCTTTTCGTCTTGATCCTTTTTTCTTTTCGAAGTTGATGAGCTTCCCCCCCCGGATGATTTCCCCTTCTTTTTCTGAGTCAATCGTTCCTTCCATATATCTATTTTTTTGGTTGCTCTCTCGTCAGGAAGACTCTACTTTTCATCGTTCTTGCTTCAGATTGTGGGCGTTGCTACAGCCTTTTCAAGCCCGCCCCCCCCCTTTCTTAACGTCTTTTCCCCGGCGCCAGATCCTTTCTCCCTGAGCGAGTAGAGTAACTTTCTAAATGCGTCGTTAGAACAAAGCTTCCCCTTCCCCTCGACTCCCATGCCCCCCCCATGACTTCCCTCCTCCCCCTCTGGGGACTCGATAATTCACTAAGATTCTCTTCTTTTTTTTCTGAAGAAGAACGTCTTCCGACCAGTTTTTTCCTCCCCTCGTCGCTTTTCTCTTGGTCATAGAACCAAATTACTTCCTCCCCTCGACAGTGAAGAGGCCCCTCCTTTTTTTGAATTTTCCCCTCTCCATCGTAGTTTTTTGCTTCCCAACACCCGTGGAAGCGTTGACTCTCTCAAACACTTTCAATCTCTTTCAGCGGCCTCGGAAGGTAACAGTTCCCCCATCATAAAGGCCGGTTAGGTCCTTCTCTTTCCCCCCGATGAAAGCCTCTCCCCCTCTCTGCTGTGTTTTATCCTTCCTTATAGGAGTATTAAGTTTTTGGCCAGAGTTCTTTTTTTCGTCCATTCCTCTTGTCTCCCCTCTTTCTTTCATGAGTTGTATGGATTCGCGTACTCCTCGATGAATTAGGGAAGCGGTTCTCCCCAGCTATGACTGCATCCCTCCCCCCCTCTCCCCGTTTTACGGCACTCCCTCTAGAAAGGGGAATGAGTCAGACATCTCTTCCATCGAGACGCCTCCCTCCCCCCCTCCTCAAGATAGAGATGGAGGACGATTCTCCTTTCCCCCCCTTTTCGAGGAGGCTTCTCCCCCGTCTCTCCTATGGATTCCCCCTGGAAAGTCTCCGACCACTCCGTTTTCCTTTTATAAGCACTCCCCCCCCGCGTCATGAATGTTCCTTCCGAGCATTTCCTCCTTTTTTTTCGGATGAGCTTTTCGCCTTCCCTCCCTCGTACCAGGTAATTTCCTGCCCTCCTTAGAAGCCAACTTAGACTTTTGTAACCGATTTCCCTTCAGGGAATGATGATATTTCCCTCCTTCACGGTCCCTCCACCTTTTTCCCCTTTCACCTTTCCCCCTCCCCTTCCCGGAGAGTGTGGAAGCGATCGGCTCCCCACCTGATATTTCCCCCCTCCTAAAAAGAGGATCCCTCTCCTCCCCCCTTCTCCCGTAAGTGGGTTTCCTCCCCTCCCTGCTTCCTAGAAAAAGGCTCCTGATCTGCTTTCCCTTCAGGAATCTTTCCTTCCCTTCTTCCCCTAATCGGCGGTTGCCTTTCTCGCTCTTTCTTTTTGGATTCATTCTTTTTCCTTTTCGAATTGATTAGTCTCCTCTCCCCCGGATTTCTTTCCGCTTAGTACGCTAGTATCTCTCTATGTTTCCCTTGTTTGTGCGAGAGATACTATTTCCCCTCCTGTCGCAAGTCCTGGTAGCTGCGGTCTCTCTCCCTCCTAATTTCCCGACCCTCCTCCTTTTCCCCCAATAGAAAGAGTTTCCCTCCTCCCTCCCTTCCCCCCCCCCCCCCACAGCTTCGTGCAGAGCCCTTTTTCTTCCCCGCCGCGTGGAGCTCAGGTTTTCTTCTCTACTACTGGTTTTTTTTTTCGTGTTGTTACACCTTCTTTGCTTATGTTAGTTACCCCCCCTGGAGTTTTTTTCAACAGTGTTTTTTTTGCAGTGGGCAGGTGCCCCGCCTTTTCTTCCAGTTCAAATCTTCCTTTTCATGGAAATTCAAAGTGAGGTTTTCCCTTTGAACTATCCCCTTAGAGAAAAAGAGCCCCCTTTTTTCCTATGCTCCTCCTTGTGTTCCCCCGCTTTGGGATCCCCCCTTACTCTCTTTTGAATGAAATAGACGCCTTCTCTTAGGTAATTCAGCGCCCCGCCCTTAGGGCAAGGATAGGCCCCTTTTATGCAACTCCTTCCTCCCCTCGTTTTGCGGTATTTGGCTTTTCCGTTTTTTTTTGTTTTCGGACGTGCACGTACTTCCCTCTCCCCCCGAGGTGAAAGAGAGACGGCATCGTCTTCCCTTTTGTTCGCAAGCTTTTTTTTTTTCTGTTTTTTTTTTTTTTTTCATCAGGGCTACGCCCTCCCCCTTTTCTGTTATATGATTTTTTTTTTTTTTTTTTTTTTCTTTTTTTTTTTTTTTTTTTTTTTTATTGACTTTTTTTTTTTTTTTTTTTTTTTCTTCTTTGGAGATGCTGTCTTCATTCCTATTTTGGCCGGATACAGAAGGATCTCCTTTCTCCAGAAACCTCCATTTACACCCTTTCTCCGCGCTGTGACAATACGAAGCCTGCCTCTCTATAAGGACTTCCCTCTTTTTTTCCTAGCCCAGTCTCTTTTTTTTTTTCTTTATTGAAGTCGGGGAGGTCTCTTCCCCCCTCTTTTGGGGGAACGCGTTTTATAGTTTACTTTCCCTTCTTCTGTATCTCGCTCTCTTTCTTTTTTGGACGCTGGTCATCAAGAGGACCCCAGCGTCACGTTTTTTTCGGGGGGACTGCGGCACCCTCTTTTCTCACCGGCTCCCCCTTCTGTCTTTTTTTAGGTTTTTTCTTGGCCGCCCCCCCCTGCCCTGCCCACCTGCTGCCTCGGACTCCACCCCCCCTCAGAGCGTTCTCTTTCTGCGCCAAAGCTTGTTTCTCCCGTTTCTGGCACCGTCACACTCTTTCCGTCCCGCCGCGCGAAGCATCTGCGTTCTTTTTGGCATACGGCCGTTTGCCCCTCTGGTTTCAGATGTCGAAGCGGCCTCTTTCCTGGTGCCCATCTCTCTCTTTTCTTTTTTTCCCTATCTTTCGTCCCCTCTTTCGTCATCTCCAGGCTTCTTTTTTCGGAGTTGTTCTTTTTTCCTTTCTTTCCCGGCGAACGTGCGGAGAGCAGTCCCCTTGACTCCGCCTTCTCTCCTTTCATCCTTTGTCCCCCCTCTTTCTCATCAAGGTTGTGTGTTCTTTTTTCCCCGGAAGGAACCCTTCTGTATATTTCCCTCCCCGCTCAGAAGATGTTTTTTTCCCATTCTCCTTGCGACGTCAGCCTCCCTTTCCCCACGCCGAAAAAAGGCGTGACCCCCTCGCCTCTGCCCCCTTCCTTTCTGGACGACTAATAGAAGTTCCCCCACCTCTTTTCCTGCACCATACCTGATCCTGTTGAAACACTTGAGGTGGAAGGAATTTTTCTTCCTCTGTAATCAGATTTCAGACCCCTCTTGTAGAAGAGTTTCCCTCTATGAGCCGTCATTTGGCGTATAGAGATATTTTTGGAGTAATCGCCCCCCTGCAGAAGTGAAATGAAGTCACTTTTCCTCCCGACAGTGCAGCGTGACCCTTCTCTTCCTTTTGACTGCGAATGCCTCTGTGATGGTTTTCCAAGTTTCCAAACGTGACGAGTTCTTTTTTAGCTTTTTTTGTCTTGGGTGGGGTTTCGAGCCACATTCAAGCCTTCTTTCCTCGCGCTAAGGAACGTTCCCCTCTTCCACACATCTACAGGACTTTCTTCCAAGACCGGCGCGATTCTCCCCCTCTGCAAAGCCCCCTTTTGCCACCACCGGCCTCCTCTTTGATGTGAGAATAAGCAGGTTCTTCTCCCCCTCCGGGAGACTCGTCCTTTTTCCTCTTTCCCATGTGTGATGTAGACAGCTTCTGGTTGTCAATGGCGTTCTCTTGCAGAGTAAGCAATAAGAAGCGAGGATTCTTGCCACCCTGCCAAGGCCCCCTTCTCTCCTCTTTCCCCGCTCTTTGGGCCTGAGCCGTGCCAAGCCTCACCTCCTCCTGAAAGGGGCATGCGTCCCTCTTTGGAGTCGTAGCCGCGATAATCCCTTTCTCCATTCAGATGCAGATTTTTCTTCCTCAGTCGAGCCCGTGCTTTCCGATTCCCCCTCCGAGTCATTACGAGGGATCACTTTGCCCACGTACGCGAAAAACCTTCTCCCCCTCTTGTCTCCAGGGAATACTCTCCTTCCTTTGGACCAGAGTCCTCCTGCCCTCCCTTCCGATTGCAGGTGTTTGGAGGAGTTTGAGGCACGGCTTCAGGGGCGTCGACCTCCAAATCAGTCCTTGAGCCTCCCCCCGTGCACGGTCCAGATGGTCTCTTTGGACTGATGACACTTTCTGTGACCTTTCCTCTTCCAAGGGTCGCCAGGCTGGCCAACGCATTTTTTCCTCCCTCGACCCTTCCTTGAAGCGATCGGACTTCCATTCAACGCTGCACCACCTTTCGCAACACTCGCCAAGCGAGCCCCTTTCCTATCTCCCCTCCCTTTCCCTGAACACGAGCTCCGCTTTCTTTTCTTTCTAAAAGACCAGGATCTTTGCCCCAAAGGCTCCTGCTCCTGTTTCACGCGCGGCCTAGCAGAAGGAACCTCTTTTCCCGAATATGCCCCTTTTCCCTTCTCCCCCCTCTTTCCCTGGGGTCAACTGCAGTCGGTTCTTTTTTTTGGACTAGAGCCCCAGCGAAGACTGTTACCTTCTCGCT
>Ga0179591_1167950_pt1 | contig 20111 bp, 24 predicted proteins | sample CZOMad2_1_08_16f_FD_182891 | JGI IMG/M metagenome (GOLD analysis project Ga0179591, IMG submission 182891) | Vadose zone soil fungal communities from Angelo Coast Range Reserve, California, USA - CZOMad2_1_08_16fungal (PacBio error correction) | ecosystem: Environmental > Terrestrial > Soil >... | reverse complement strand
GTGTTTTTTTTAGCACATGTAGCGAGTCGACCAATGTTTTCATAGTGGCAAGGATTACTCCCCCTCGAGTATTATTCTCGCCACAACCCCCCCCCCCAAGTTTTATGCGGGTGTGATATTCCAATCCTTCTAAGCGAATCCTTACCTGATCAATCCCCCTTTTCTTTGTTTTTGCAGCCGTACCCCTCCAAAAAGTTCTGATCCATCATCTTTGACAGATTTCCCATTCGTACGAGTTGTCGCTAATGTGAGATGAATGAGCGGGGTGAAAGGTGATTAGCCTCGGTCTCCGCGCACGTCTGTGCAACCTTCCGAGCTTGTCCTCTCCCCCCCCCTTAGCTGATGTGGATGTTCCCCCCCCTTCTTGGTACCTGACTATTTTCCTTGACCCCTCGTGAATCAGTAAAGTGCCAATCATCTATTGAACCCCCGTGTTGTCTTCCTCTTCAGATAAAGTCAGGCTTCACGAGGCTTTCTCAGTCCCCCCGGTCCCAATGTTCATCCCACACCAGCTCACGTGGTCGCTGCCCATATAAAATTTTTTTAGAGTTTCTTACGCCCTGAGCTCCTTCTTCTCCCCTGGCCCACTAAGCTCCTTCTTCCCATTCGCCGCCCCGTGAATTGATTTTCTCATATTCTTGTCGCCCAGACTTTTTCAAGGTTACTCTCAACCATGATGATTAGAGGTTTGCAAGGACGCGTTCTATCCCTTTTTAGCCTCAAGGCCGCCAGAAACTTTTCCCCCCTGTCGTCTCTACTTTCCCCTCGAGTAATTCCTCTTTCCACGATACATTGTAGATGTCTATTCCGAAATCGTGAACCCCGTATTCCATCACAACCCCTGAGGGTCAATGTTTTATGACCAAGCTGACACACACTCCCCCCTCAGTACCCGTCCCCCTAGCCTGATACCAAGACACCCTTTTTTTTTTCTCAAAGCATGAAACTTTTTTCCTCGCCTCTTAAATAACGACTACGCTGGAGCATTAGTCCGTTTATTACCCCTTACGCACTCGACTCATAGTTCAAATGTTTCAACTGGCCTTCTCTGTCAAGTTTTCCTCCCCCTTCCTTAGAAAAATTCTGGTTTCCCCCAAGGCAAACCGGGACTTTCCCCCCCTCTTTTTCTCATCCCAGGGAACATCGTTCTGATGTCCCTTTCTTAAGCTCTGTTCTCCCTCCTTTCGCGTTACGATCCCCGTCGCGTAATTGACGTCAACAAGGGTTTGGCAGAAAAGAGAACAGTCCAACCCCTCCTCCTTTTGTTCTCGTTGGTCATCGCCGCCCTTCCTTTTACCCCTGACTACGGGGAGTTTTCTAACCTATATCCCGCGGGTAAGAGGGACAAATGCGCCGTAATTTATTTGACCTTTCCCGTGAAGTCCGGACCTTCCGGACAAAGACCGTCCCTGGCACATAAATCGTGACGATTGATCCGGCGGTGCTTTCAGTGTTAAGCAGGGGTTTGAACCCTGCCTTGGGTCATCTATTTCCCTTTCTCGGATTGCTGAACGCTCCAACTTATCTCCCCTTCTCAGCACGAATTTAATATCACTTCCGGCTGAGCCCCTGGATTTTAGACGATTCTCTCGCAAACCTTTTTCTGAAATCGTACGCTTGGCTTCCAAACCATTACTCGTGCGCGCGCACCCACCTTTTTGATCTACGCTTACAACACTTGTGGCGTTTCAGTGGCTAACTCTAACAATCCCATATATAAGGGCAGCTCATGCCCCTTCCAGGATTGAGTGGGCTGCGTTTCTCTTTAGACATATCCGGCCTTCCCCCTCACGTAAGACTCTATTCGTGCGTCGCCTTTTCCCGTGATCCTGAATCGAAGCAAAATAGGATGCCATCGCCCCGAGCCGACCTCTTTTCTCTCCCCCCTTTTCCCCTTACGATCGGAATGCATTCCGACTTTTTCGCCCAAATCGGTTCTCGTGAGGTAAATTTTTTTCCCAACAGCTATTTTAGGCCGACATTTCATAGAAAAGTTGACGAAGGGGTTTTGCCAAACGTCACCTCTTGCGTTTCGCGTTGCTGCGACATTAGCCGTTTTTCCAGCTTTCTGAAACCACGACTCGTGCTCTTTCTTTCCCGGCCACGAGCTCCATTGTATGATCTTGTACTCTACACCGTTCAGCCCAAAAAAAACCCGTTCCATAGCACGTACATTGTTCATCGACATTCCCCACACGTTGCAAATATCCAGTTTCACCGGTCTTCTTCGCTCCCTGACCCGTATCCCCCTCCTAGACAACAAGAACTTCCCCTTTTCTTGGCTGCCGAGCCGGTTCTTTTGAGATAGATTATTCAAGGAAACTCCCCACGCAGCTGCAGAGCCCCCCAGGCAAGAATATACTCGCTGTTGACTTTTTCTTTTCGCACGAAGTTCCTCCCCCTTACTGGAAATTCACACTGTCCGCCGTCGAACCGACGGTTCTTCTCTACGTCGGAGCCTTGAGAAGAGTTCATTCGCGTCCCCTATTAGATCCAGAACACGTTTTTCCGCGATTCCCACTCGTCTGTAATTTCCTTGTTCCCTGAGGTGGGCCAGGCCCGTTAAGATTGTCTTGAACTCACCCTCCCAGATCGCCAGGCACGGTATGCTTCCCAACTGCTTCCGGTCGATGCTCTTGCGCTTCTGACGACGAGGTTATAAATCGATTTGTTAAATCCTCTATTCGATATCCCTATTTCATCAGTTTAGTTCCTTCTGTCTCGGCGGTCCATTCCGCAACCCCGACCACCATTCCAACGCCTTATCTCAGAAAACAGTTCCAAAACTTCATTACGTCGTGCACCTTCCCCAGTGGTTTTTTTTGGAAATTTTTCCCAGGACCATCGAATTGCCCTTTTTACTCCTCCTCTACTCAACGCCCGGGCCCCCCTACGTAGGAAGGTTTTCTGATCTTCCTGGTCATTGCACCGAGCAATCGCAAACTTCTTCCTGGTTCTTTTTTCTGATCTCAAACTGTAAGCTTATTGGTGGTCAATTGCCTCTCGACTCAGATGTTTCTCGTTCAGCTCTTGGAGCCGAGTTCCAATCTTTCGTACCTTCTATTTCATCTTTACCGGCCTGCTGCAAGGACCATTTGCCCACCGTTAGGTTACACCTCCGACAGTACCTCTACTGTCGGTGCTACGCCTTATTTTCCCCCCCAAAACCTCCCAAATGGTGAGTCGCAATGCCTTGCTTTGAGGTTGAAGGATCGAATTCGTTAAATAGGATAAAGGAGAAGCGCGGACTTCGTCCCGTCTGGATGCGCCCCCTCTGATTCTTATACACGACCACGCTCCTGGGTCCGTCTTCCATCTTACTTCTTCCTGTGAGCCACCAAGGTGTTGGAGGGAGCTATAAATGGAAGGGACGTATGTTGCCCTCCTTCCCCTCCTTCCTCCCCCCTTGCTTCCGATTGAAAGAAGGTTGCATCAGAGGACTGTCGGGGCGACGTCCGACCCACATATTAACCCAGAAAGGAGTTTCTTTAGAAGCTGTGTGGGAAACACCCATCCATGTGTATTAGGTCCTGACTCAGCGCCGGGCGGAGGTTTACAAGCAGGGCTTCGAATAATCGTTTTTCTTATCGACCATTCCCCTGCCCCGACCAATGTCAAAACTGCAAAATCAGCCTGACATTGTTTCTTCAACAAATAAAACGATCACAGCTCCCGACCGGCTCTATTCAAACAAAAATACCTTCGTTTTTCGAGCCCCCTCCCCGCCAAAACCTTATCAGACGGCATTTTTGCTCCTTGTCGTTCGAAGCCCCCCCCCCGTGAATTCCGGCTATACGCTCCTCCCAGCGTTTTACTAAAACCAGATATTTTTTGACTCAGTTCGACTCTTCCCCCTTGATCCATGCCCTCAAGTCCTTTGACAACCAAGTACGAGACACCTTTCCCTCCCTTCCGCGACCACCGCTTCCCACGTTCTTCTCCTGTCCTCAATAATTATGCGATTAGATGGCGAGGCAACTTGACCCCCTTCCTCTTCCGATGATACAAATAGCAAGAGATGCGCGGTTCCAGTGCCATCTCTCCTATCGGCCCAGAGGCGGCCGATGCCCTTGTCCCTCTTCTATAATTGATGAGGAAGTGCGAAACCAGGTGCTCCCCGGCTACACCCTTGCACGCAATCCATATTGACCCCCCAAGGGCTTTGTCTGTGACACTAGAGACACATACGTTTCTTTTCATCCGGGTTCAGGAATCACTTTGATGCTTTGGGTTCTGACCGGCCTCAATGATCTGTTTTTTTGTTTTTCGCGATTTTTGGAGGAGGAGCACCTTCCCCAATTTCCTTCAGCATCTATTCACTCCAGACAGCGTTTATCGCCATCGCCTTAAACCAAGCCTGCCAACTTGCACAGTTACCGGGTTTTATTTGTTTCTCGTATTTCGCGACCGATTTTTCTTGTTTCACGAACGCCTCGACATCTTTCCTCGATTTCCCCGGCCGATCCGATGTCTTTCTGCGAACACCAAGATCTATCGATTCCTACTTAACAATGCAGGTGGCTGGCCTCCTTCTTCACCGCGAAGTTGGGTGAAACTCGTCCGGCCAAGGACGACGCGTCTATGGCACGGGGGCTGCAACGATCCCAGGCTGACTGTATACGCAACCCCTAATTTTTTGAAGCCCGCCTTCCCACTCGTTGGGCCTCGGCCCTTTTTTCATGTCACTCAATCTTAGAGCTGGGCGTGCCGAACCCACCGATTGTTCTGACCCCCACCAGGTCCCGCCACCTAGACCCTTCTCAGGAGTGGCCTAGAACGACCATCCTTTTTACGTTTTACCCCTTTCAGAACGTCTCAGCCACCCCAGGAGAATAGAAGATTTGACTCCCCTAATTACCCGGAGTCGGATCCCCAGCCAATTCGCTTGCATCATTTTTGTCCTAACTACCGCTGCAGTTTCTTCCCCCATTGGACGTGGATTTCGTTTTTTTTTCTCACCTTAGCACGAATACTTGCAAGTCATGAACTCGCGAACTTTTATCCATACGACCAGACCTCATTTTTGTTTGCTTTGCCGTTCGAGATCTAACTTATCCACTGAGTCCACTGAATGGGTTTCTGTGCTTGCCTGATCCCCCCAGTGTTGGTACCCCAACCTTGCAAACCATCCTTTCTGGTGGACCCGCCGGCTGGTAATGCCCTGAGCGGAAACGGTATGTCCTGCGTGTTTTTCTCTTCTCTCAAAGGTTTTTAAAGTGTTTGACCTACTCTATCTCTTGTTACCCCTCCTACTGTTGTGTTTGATTCTCTCATTTCTGATTCAACCCCATGGTCCCTTCCCTCCGTTGCTCGCTTACCCGCGCCAGCCCCCAAACGCTCACCGTTATCTTCAGGGCCGTAAATGTCTTTTTCCCCCTTTTTTTAGTTTCTTTGTGGTACAAACCAAACCCCTTGTTGGATCAGGCACGCCCACTAAAAATCCCGTCTCCGCTGGCCCAGTTAGAGCGCGAAGGAAAAGACTACTTGGATTTGGTACGTCTCGTTTTCCGCGCGTACTTTGACCGAATGATTCGGCGTACCACCGTGATCAGGTATACCAGTCGTCAGTGTCTGAATTTCCCAAATGAAGAGGGTATGTTCCGTTTTCCCAGCGGCACCCCCCTCCCTCTTTTCGACGACGTAGAGTCCTTGAATTCTCTGCAAAGACCAGATCGTCGAGTCCCTCCTGTTTTTCTTTACAGGACTGCTGAAGGTCGCAAGTATCGCGTATCTTCACTGATGAATCTTTTCCTAGGTTCGTCCCTATGTGGTTTGTCGAACCGTGGGCCTCAGGTTTTCGATCCAGCGACGTTATTGAGTTCCGGTTGAAACACCAGGAAATCAGGGAACCGCGCTGAACTGCCCCTGCGCGTTAACGCTGAGGTGGTATAACGCTAGAGTACTTAGCTGGTCCGTCGCAAATGATGCTACTTCCCTCTGTTTCCGTTGCACGGAGTTAGTGATTTTGCAAAAAATGAGGTGAAGGCTGGCTGAACCTCTGTGAAGCAGTATGGAGACTACCGATTATACATTTTTTTTTTTTTCCGCAGAATAATAACTGATCGGCAGAAGTGTGAAGTGAAAGGGAATTCGCGCTTTCCTTGCAACCCCCCCTCCTCGGTCTCCCGTCCCCCCGAGTAAACGCAAAAACTTCCCACACGTTTCAACACCGTTTAGATGGTGGTCTTGTTCCCTTTTGTCTATCCACGTTTGGCGTTCTCTATATTTCTTAATAAAAGGAAGGGCCTCCTAAAACCTTGCTAGCTCCACAGAGATCGTTTGATGGATCCTCCTCTGCCACAGCCCTCATCACTATTTTTCCCCCTTCCCTATGTAAAGTTCGATAATATGGATAGAACTCCTCTTACGGGCCTCGCAATGGTGGCCAATGAGATTCTTCCAACGGCCTCGTTGTCAGCAAGTTTTGGAGCACAGTCTGCTGCAATCACGACGAGACACTAGGTGCGTACTTGGCGTCTTTCCTAACCCGTATAAACTACAGCCCCATTTCTCTATTTTCTCCTACCGCACTCTGTCTTTTTTTTCCAGCACTGTCATCCAGGTGGTCCTTTCTAGGACGAGTAAGGACCCTCGCAGATTATTGGAGCTCCCCCCAAGCCTATAGGCCAAGCACTCCCCCACAGCCGAGTATTTCCCAAATACTATGGGGAAGGCAACGATTCCTCCTTCCTTCATGATATGATCCCTGTAAAACACTGTGCCACGCAGCATCCTTTCATCCCTCTCTCTACGTTTTTCCGAGAGTAGCGAGCGACCTGATGAGCGTTATCTTAAGGGTTTGACCAGGGGAAAGTCCCTACATTTAAGCCCACCATGACGCACCATAGAGACTAGGAGGACGGGTCGTTAGACGACTCATCGCCACTCTCTCGCTTCGTCTACTGGTTCTGAGCCCTCCTTGTTGTATTCCGGCGGTTGTTGCTGGGTGTGATGGCACCCTTGGTCCCGTATCTTTCCCACTCCTTTGGCTGGTTGGCGATCGGGAGCAGGGTACCGATCGATCCCCTGACACTGGCTAGAGTTGAGAAGTGACCGTGTTCCCTGACCCTCCCGCGCTGAGCGGTTTGTGCGGACCCGTGTGGTTTTCTGTACTTGGGGGTCTGTGTTAGATACGAGGGACGTCTTTTGTCCCTTTTTTGCCCTGGCTCCCCCTTTTTTATCTCCTAAAATGAGAACCTCTCGAATAATTTCTTTGTGAGAAGGATGATTCCCCAGACACCTCACCCGCAACTTTCGTAAGCGGCGGTCTGTCTTTCTCTAATTGGGAGGCTACGGTGGTTTGCGTGATGTGTTTAGTTCGTGTCTTCATGGAAATGGAACAGAGATTGGTCGTAGGGGGAAAGAAAGGGTGTGGTTTTGGGGTTTTTTTGTTTGTATTGGTGTTAAAAGTTTGTTTTCCGGTTGCCGGCTAAAGTTTTTTAGAGAGATTTCCGTCCCGTCTCTTCATCGTCTTTATTTTTTGTTTCCCTTCACCAGTTAGCCTTCCCTTCGCGTATCCGGCCCTGTCACCTGTATACTTGCCCCGGGCCCCGATCACAATCAACAATGCAGATCTGTGTGTTGCTGTGCGCGACCCCTTTTTTTGGGCGAGCTGTTTTTTAGTAGTTTTTTTTTTCAGAAGGCCGATCTTTCATTGATGTTGATCGTTGTTTGATGGGTGTGAAGACAACTTAGTAGTGTACCCCCCGAAGGTGAGTTACGGTTTTCCTTTCTATTATCGAACTATTTTCGAAGCAAGGTTTTTTACGCTTGAACACACCGCTTAGCTTCCGTTCCATGACAAACGGTCCATTTTGCCATGGTCCCACTGATCATATACCTCCTCTATTTTTTTTCGTCCACCGTGGTCAAGACAGTTGATCCGCCTTCCTTCCCAAAAAGTTCGTGGCATCGTCAGCAGGTCTTATTAGTTTCTCAGGCCCGTGGAATTAAGAGAATCTTCCTTCGATTTGATGTATTCCCCCTTCCCGAGATCCCCCTGCTCCCTACCAGTTCCCTGCCATAAGCTACCATTTTTAGTTATTGTGGGAGGTAAGAGAGCCAGTTTTCACGTTCCCTTTTTTCGTAGACCGGATAGGTCGGCCCAGGCCCGATATGCCTTCTGGAGCTCTGTTCCTCTTTTGTTTCCCCCAGGTTACTAGTTTCCGCGAGCTGCCTTGCCCGAGCTCTAGGGTTTACATCGGTTTAGTCACCCACTCCCTTACGCTGCACTCTCTTTGGGGCGTCCCTGGAGTCCCCCCCTGAATCACTCACCCGTGAAGTGCGTTGGTCCCCCCCGTTTTGAATTCAAACGGAAAACTGAATGAAATTTGAGGGGACCCGGGCCAAGCATGGGCGACCGATGACGTATTAGGGGACCAACGTTCTGTTAGCCGCCTTTCGGTTATTGGATCGAGTTCATGGTGCCGATGCTCTTGCAAATGAAAAGATACCCACTCTCAAAAGAGTGTCCCGGATTGAGGTGCGAGAAGGTTCCGGAGAGCCCACCTATGCGTTAGTACCAAGAGAAGGGATTTCTCACTTTATTACCCCATATTTCCTGATTCCCCACTTGTCTTTTTGCTGTTGATTGTCTGTTGATAGGTACCCTTATTCTTTGCCTGTCTTCGATTTTGCTGCATTGACCCCCACCTTGCCTACAATTAATTTTGGCTGACAAACCGCCATTGTGCCTATTTCCTAGAGCCCCACTTTTCCTATTCGTATTTCGGGAGAAGAAACTTTTCAACCCCTGTTCAATTAACCTAAGCTTGAAATGGTGCCTTGTGTCGATGTGGTGAGCACTACCGCTGTAGTTTTCGGGCACGTGATCTCCTCATAACCTCGCCGCCCCCGCAGTTTGAGAAGATATGTTCCTGATTTATTTCCCCGTGCCCCCATTATGATAATGGGTTCTAGACCCCCTCTTTCGTCAAGACCCACTTTTTTTTGAGTTTATGTTTTTTCCAATGCTTTTACGTATTAAAGTCCCACGTTTTGCTTTTTTCCCCAGCCATATCGGGGTTACAGGTTCCTGTTGTTAGTTTGGCACACTTTCACGGCTTTGGCACTCGAGTATTTCATTTCTATCATCCTCCAGGTGCTTGTTACTGGTGGAGGCTATCGAGTCATCTAGAGTTTTCTCCCAATTTTAGTGCTGAGAGCGTATCGACTTACTTGATCTTCCCCGTTCAGAGGCGGACCCCCGTATTTGTTCCCCCCTGCGTTAAATTTGCTTTTTTTTTTTTTTCCCCAATCGGGGTTTCCGTGAGAGCAGCGTCTTAGTCAGCATCCTCTTGAGGTTTTCTTGATCGAGATGTTGTTAACTCTATCCCCTCCGGCCCACCCCGACGCCAGATCCAGCTTGAGTCGGTTTGGTCTTTAGTTTCTAACTACATGTAGTGAGATAGACGAAGCGCCGTTTCTGATATGACCCCGTGGATTTGCTGTTTCTGTCTGAACAATTTGTTACCCCTTGAGAGTTTAACTTCTTCTTTTATAAGTGTTTCTACATGATCTCCCCCTGCGCATTGGCAGAAGTACATCACTCTGCAGGTAGTTCGAACTGTGAAGGCCGATTATTTACAGCAAAAGCTCCTTTTCTTCCTTTACACGTTTCCCCCTGCCGTTGCTTGTCGATGAATTTCACCTCCCAACCTCGCTTTGCCCCCTCTGACTTTTTAAACCAGATGAGTAGTTTTGATTTTCCTTTTGTGTTTCTGCCTCCCAATCCCGTCGCCTGTCTATGGCCCCGAGTTTTTGATTTTCGGAAAATTGCCTTCTTTTTTCCTGAGAACTCTATATGTGCGTCATGACGTTAGGTGTAAATTTTCACGTGACGCCGGGTGTCATAGACCTCAGGAGTGCCAGCCGTATGGCAATTTGTTCCTCAGCTATCTACCCTTTTGATCAGTTCTGGCTTTTTTCGAGGTTAGACCCCCCTCCCCCCCTTGCACCGCAAACACCCGGAGTGTTAGCGGTCGAAAATGATGTCGCCGATGTTTTCCGTCTGCCTCAGATTTTTTAAGACACTTTTCTTCACTTTACCCCCAACCTTTTTGTTACTCGCTCACTCGGCGGCCACGTCGCTGCTCATCAGACGAACGGTCTTCCACTTTGGTCGGATCGGTATATTCCGCAAGGCTCTTTTTTCAGCATCAGCGTCGATTTTGCGTTCACCTGTCAAACACATAAACTCTCCACTCCAGATGCTCTCAACATCCCCGCTACTATAACGGATATTCCCTTGATTCGTTGTTTCATGCTTTTCCAAGTCACTTTGCACTCAAAAATCGGGGGCCCACGCTTTCGATCTCTCGTCCTCGCCGCGGGACCTGTCAACTTCTTTAGACCAGTGATCTTTCGAGCCAACAAGCTTGAACTCCTTTCTTCTTCGTCAGTTGTTTGTTTTCCCAGGACCCCCTTCCTTGACCGACTTTTCTCTTCCGGTTTAAACTGAGAGTCACCGAGTCCTCTTAACTCATCAGTGAACGCTTTTTTCGTTCTCAGATTCATCTTCCAGTGGCATGTTGACCACCTCCTTTTTTCCTTGCTTGAAGAAGAGAGCTCTTTTCTCACTGCTCAAAGGTTCCCCGATTTCGATTGTGTGAGGTTTCGTCACTGCTCCAAGCGTCGTCTTCTGTTAATGATGAGTCCATTTTGCTGTTTGCTACGTTCGTTCCTAGGGACCACGCGTTACTTTTTGTTTTCTTCGGGGTTCTTTTTTTTTCTGGCTTTACAGTGACCCCCCTTCATTTTTTAATGTTTTTTTGCGCGGTTGTGCGAATGGGTCTTCTCCGTAGTGCTCATCGCCCCCATGTGTAACCGTTTTTGCCGTATTTTCCCTTCCTTTCTTTTGACCCAGTAGAGCGCCCCCACAAGTTTTTCTTTTCTTGGCTCCTGCCTTCTCTCACCCAAGTTATCGTTGACGGCGACTCTCATCAGTTATTTGAGTTCCCCCTTTTCCAAGTTTCCATCACCTTCCTTTTACCGCGAGATTTCCCTCTTTTGAGATTTACGCGGAGTTGACAGGTGATGCACCCCCTCCAGGATGGGGAGAACGGTGGGCAATTCCCGTCGAGTCTTTTTGTCCCGCCGCCACGTTTCTGCTGTATGGGATGAACATTTTTGCCTCATACCCTCCGCCGTCTTTTCCGGGTCTATTCCTCTGTTTGGTTGTTCTTTAACCGGATATGGGTTCATTACGTTCCACCTTGATTAGCCCCTCTTGAAACACATCTATACTTTTGGTTTTTTCTTCCCCTGTCACCCCTTCAATCCCCCCCCCCCATAGTTTTGCAAGACGCGCCGTTCTCCTTCGGATGAATTCCCCTTGCTCCAACCCTCTCGCTTTCACATCACACATTCTTTCCCTTCGTATTCATTTATTCTTATGTTGGGCCCCGTCTCCTTGGAACCTTTCGACAAATCACTGTGGGGGTTATCGTCCCGGCAAGGACGCCTATTAACGTTATGCAATTCCCGCCAGAATCACTTGTCGGACATGATTGATCTGTGTCCATCGAGCGAAGGCCTCCTCGTTTGCCCCCTTCTTCCCCTTTACATCGGTGGTCTCCAAATAGACGCCATTCCTGCGACACCGCTTTACTCCCTCTGTAAATTCCCCCAACTTTTGCTGTGTATTTTCCCAAGCTGAAAACCATTCCCCCTCTCAACTTTCACATTGTTCAACCCCCCCGAAGAAAAGACCTCACACTGGACTCCTCTTTACTTGCTCCACCTCCCCCTTCCCTTTCTTCCTCTCTTCTTCATTCAATTGGCCTTTTTTCCTTTTTGGCTTCCCCCTTTCAGCCAGTTTATCCGTGTGTTTCCCCAACTTCCATTGCCCCCTTAGTTACCATTTCATCTCGTGTTCCATTTCCCGCTTTGTAACAGTACCTCTTTTACTCCGTTTCTATCCATGAGACACACGCTTTCTTGTGCTTCCGGTCACTTGTGATCACTTCACCGATTTCTGGCGAAGTACTTTTTGTTTTTATTTTATTCTCGTTCATGCTGATTTCCTCCCGAATGCCTAACAGGTCCTTTCCTATATTGTCCTCTTTCTTTTCCCTGCTTTTTGATTCACCCCTCACCCGGACAACCAGTTTACCGTCGGCTTGTCACTCCTTATTTTCTTTCAATTCCCTGAACTCTTCATTCTTCGAATACCCATTCCCTTCCCTCCCCCTTTCCCCAGTTCTACCGTCATCCCAAAGCTCCAGTTCCATCTCGAGTCATTCGTCCCCCATAGTGTGGTCCCTTTATCCCCCCTCCCTATTTTTATTTTAACCCAGTCTCAATTCCTTGCTTTGCCGCACCCGCGCTTTATCTTTTTATTCTCCAGTACTTTTTCTATTTAGTGATCCGTCTTTTTTTTTACCTCCATCCTGCCTTTTTATCCCTTATCTTCTTTGGCCTACTTTTGACAGGTGAGTCTCATGTTATGGCTTCCGTGCCCTCTCATTAAGTAAACCTTTCTTCCCTTTTCCACAGTGGCGTAGAGGCGGATGCGATCTCGGCTGTGTCTTTGATCCCGGTGCTTGTTGGGTTCCTTTTTTTTAAGCTCCCGTTTGCCCTCCCTTTGTTTCCCGCATACCTTTTCCTATCTTTTTGATTCCCCTCGCCCATTCATTCAATATCCATCCTCTCTGCCGCCCCGTCCCTTTGCGGCCGCCGATGTCTTTTTCCTCATTACTCACAGTTTTTTTTCTTTCATTCCAATTCGATGGCTCCCCCCAAGATAGAGGGTGTTACATAGGCCTTACCTACATTTTCGAACCGCTAAACCCGGTGCTTTCCGGGGCTAACCCCCCCTGTAAACCCCCCGCATTTTTAAGTCTCCATTTAGTGGTCCCCTCCCCCCCCAACCGAATCGATGGCGGTTCGGCATTCGCTGTTGTCTATTCTCCCATATACGTTCCATACACCCAGGTCCCTGATCTTAGGATTGCGTCACTAGCCGTGCGCTCCCCCTGAAGCCACCCTTCGTATCCTTTCTCGATCCTGCCGGCGCACGATTGTGCTCCCCCCTTTTTCCGATTTGACACAATCCCATCTATTTTTTGCTACCCTCTGGTAGGGAACCGGCCACTGGCCAAAGCTCTTTTCGGTGACCCTTCCTTTCACTCTTCCCTTCGTTGTTGGGTCTTTTTCCCCCCGTTGCAGCTCGAGTGTGATGGCACCGAATCGCCTTCCAGGCTTTAGACGTATTTCTTCCTGTTTCCCTGAGATAAATTCGCAATGAGTCCTTCCTTCGCCCCGCCTCTATACTCTCGACCGTAACACCACGGCACAGGTGCCTCCCGTCAATTGTCTATACCTCACAACCCGGACATTTATAACCCCCCCTGAGCTACTCTTCGACGGAAGACCTATTAGCTAGACACTTCACACTACACCCACTTTCTTCTTTCCCCCTTGTTACTCCAATTTCCTTGTCTCCCCTAACACGCTCTCATGAGCCGCACTCGTAAGCCCCCCCCTTTGACATGTTTCCATTTGCGTATTCGCCCTGTGCGAGAACCCGCCCACGAAACAAATATGGTCCTAACCTTTGTCAAGGTCCCCATATCCCCCAATGTTTTGAAGATATTGTATTTTAGATACTGTGGTTTTTTTATTCCGCGCTCCCTGCCCTTTTGTTAGCTTCGATCTCCTAACCCCCCTTCAAGCACCTCTCCCCCATTTCGCCCTTAATGGACAATCTGATGTGTTGCCCCTTCCCGTCCCGTTTTTTTGATTAGTCAAACGCAGAAACCTACTCAAGGCCGTCCTTGTTTTTTTAAAGCGTCCCCCTTTTGCCGTGGAGACTTCTTCCTCGTTTCTGTTTCCGAAACTCGTTTGTCTCCCCGATTTTATTCCTTTACACTGCGACCTTTCACAGTTATCGTCTCCAACCGGCGGTGAGGGTTCGGCTACTCTTTTGGATGGAATCACGACCCCCTCCTTAAAGGGCAACAGACATCGTCATCTTCCCCCTCACCTCGCTACTCAAAAACTTTACTTCGCTTTCTCTTTCCTCCATTTTGTACGGCCGCCCCCAATAAAACGGGCCTCCCCTAGTCTAGGGTGCCCACAGGCACACTCTCAGATGGGTGGCGTGTGACTCCCGGATAACTACAGGAAGCCCCTGCTTTGTCCCGCTCACCGCTAACAATAGCGGTTGGGGTCTTTCTTTACATCCCTAATTTTCTCACATCTTACCTTTCCTTTAACCTCTGACCCGTGTTTTTTTTTTATCGTCCGCCTTCGTCCAACGAACGCCGGACCCTCCCCCCTTCCCTATGCCGTTTTAGGCAGTTTTAACCCCCCCCTCCCTCTCCATAGAAAAAGATCCCTGTTCCCTTTGATATCCCGACTGACTGAATTGGGAGGTCAATCTACCGCCATTTTTCTTCGTCGAGGTAACACGGCAACTCTGCCCTTCCAATTCCCCTTTTTCTCCCACTCTCGGGCCTCGTTACCCTCGTTCCGTAACCTCCCAATCCACCGATCATCTACCCTTCTTGCATACTTTGAATACCAACAAATTTCCCAACCTTTGTCGAGCCTTTCTTATGGAGGTACCGGACTTTCTTCAATATCATCATTCCCTGTTCGTGTTCTTCGTCTATTTGCGGATCTTCTCCCCTCCTCCCTGTTTCCCCTTTTTTTGAAAGAGATAACTTTCGGTGGATTCATCCCCTGCCCAAAAGCTAAACAGTCCTGAATGTATCCTTACAAACACCTGTTCTGAATGAAGCTTCGGGGGTGTCAACCGCTGTCTTTCTGTTTCAAATCCTTTCCTATTCCCCTCATTTCCGATCTTACCATCCCCATGGTATATTTACAGTGGTCGTCCCATCCACGATAAAAGAACCTCCTCTTCCCAAAATACTCTCCCCCATTTTCTTCGCCCGCCCCCCCCCCACCCCTCCCCGCGATTCCTTTTCGCTGTTATCGGTCTTTACCTGTGACAGGCAGCAGAATGAACTCGAGTAACCTCCAATCTTATGATCTCTATTTAATCTTTGAGCATGCCCTCGTTTTTAACACAAGTCCTTGGGGGGTGGGGGGGGGGGGGTTTTTTTGTTTTTTTTGTTGTGTTTGTGGGGGGGGATTTTGACGGGTCTTCCCGTTACCCCAATTTTCATCCCGCCACTCCCTGCTGTCCCCGAGTCCGAATGTCGAAACTCATTTATTCTGATTTTATGTTCCGTATTGTGCAACGCTCGCCGCTTCCCTGCCAGCTCGCACGCTTGTTACCGTTGACATTATCTCGGCCCCAAACGGAGGGAATGGAGCTTTCTGAGGACCCCCTCGTCTTCTTCCCCTTTCTGCCCAGGGTGTATCTCTTCCCACCCCCGCTCGTTTTAACTACTTCCTCCCACCCACGTTGTGCCTTAGTCTAACTGCTAGATGACCCTTAGGTACTGCTTCTGGCTGCTGTCCAGTAGCGGTATAACTGAATATAGTCGTCTCTGTGTAGCGCTTTTCTAGGTCCGCATCTTCTCTTTAGTCAGCAATATTTCCCAGATCGAACCAGGTCGCTTCTCTTGCCCACAAGATTGATAACGGGAACAGTGTTACTGCTTCTCATAGGGGATTCTCTTTTGCGATGAGGTTCCTTTTGTTAACGGCAATTCGTCCTTTCGCACCTCTTTCACGTCTTCGATCGTATTCGTTTCCCCCAAAATATCTTATCATACCACCCTTCTTTTCCAGAACTTGCCGCGAAGTTGTCAAAATGCCTAAGTGGAAACGCAGCAGAGAATAAGGTCTACTTCCACCCTTCCTCTTTCCGTTATACCCTTCCCTTTTATTTACGCTCCAGTTCCCGATCGGTCTTGAGTCTTTCCATCCGTTCATTTCCATAACCTACGTACTAGGGGCCTCTAAAATTCGGCCCCCTGGGTTTCGACAACCCACCCTCCCTTTCCCGCCCTAGACTAGTATCCATTCGTTTTTTCCCTACCAGTTTTTTGATTTCCCTTCTTTGCGACTCGTATGCAGCACCCCACGCTTTCCATATTTCAGCCTTTTTAGCTAAATTCATGCCCCAGCGTGCGCAGAACTCCTTCCCTCTTTTCTTACTTCCTCCTCGTCTTCCTTTTCCTGGAGTTCTGATCTCCGTTCACATTTTAATGTTCCCTTCATGACTTTTTGAAACTCTCCATACGCGCTTAAGTGAGGGATTTGCCGTACTCGACTAGACGGATACCTCTTCCTTCTTTCTTTTCTTTGCTTTTCTGCCCCAAGGGTTTTTTTGGTTTCCCCCCCCCCCAATCACTTGGCCCCATCCGGTTTGTTGAAGAAAGCTTGCTGTGCCCCATGCGAGGAGACCGTCTTTTTCTGCGTTTTTCTTTTTCTCGTTGCCAGCTATGTGTCCCAGTGTTTTAATAATAAGATTTTTCTCCCCCACCATTCCGTTGTTTTGAGAAGATTGAGATTACCCACGACTCAAGCCGTCTCTCCGCTCCCCCAGCCCCTTCTTTAGATTACTTTCCCTCTCCGTGGGTTCAACTTCCCCAGACGTCGGCCGATTTTGCCCCAAATCTGTTTTTACCCACAAAAAAACCGGACACTTTTCTTCCCCGCCCCCTTTTCCGTCTTACGCTTTCACGTTCACTCTTTCCCAAAATCCCCCTCAGGATGTCCTTCTGTGATTTCGCGCGATGATTAATGATTAGGAGTTACCTAAATTCTCTATCGGATTTCGGCCCTCCTGTCTTTCTGGCGGGAGCCCCCAACCCTACCTTCGGCTCGCTTGTTCCCTTCCAGTTACCATCCTTGGGGTCTTAAGTCCTTTCTTTCGAAGGTCCCCCATTATCGTCGAGTTCTACGGTTTCTCCCTACGCTTATCGACCGGTTAGACCTCGTCTTTCTGCTTTACCCTAATTGATCCTCCGTTTCTCCGTTGCGGTCCAACTGTTTTCGCTATCTACGGGGCAGACCAGTTTTTTTCCCGCATATCCTTTTTTCTGAGTTCTTTTCCCCACCGGACCTTGCAAATGTTGACGTAGATTTTGAACTTTCCCGGTAGGGCTTCACTAATTTTTCTTACTTTTCCGCGTCTCGCTCTTCTTTTCAGAGCACTGCTTGCTCCTGTCTGAAGCCTTTTTGAGGTGGAGTTTGCCAACACCTTTCTCCTGTTGAGTCTTTTTCGACACTCCCCCCTTTCTAGCCCGACTCCTCTTTTAGAGTATTACACCTCCCCTTCCTAGAACTTTCAGCCGGAGGCGAACAGTGTCTAGATTGAGTTGACCCTTTAATAAATAACGGTCCACGTACCCTCCCCCTCCCGACCCGCCCTCACTCTCAACTTCACCCTTTAAGTTTAAAGCTTTGTGGCTTTTCTGTAATTGCAGAAATTTTCTTTTTTTGCCACTTTGACCCCTAACGTGACTTTTTGTAGCTCCCCAACCAACCCATCCTATCCCCTCTCTTCACTTTCTCCCTCTCCTTACCCCGAGTACTTCTTTCCCACCCTCACTTATAATGGATAAGTACCCTCCATTGTGCACAAGTCCTTCCAGTTTCCCGATTTTTTTTACTCTTTAACTCATTTTTCTCCCCCCCCGGTCCCCCCTCTCTTCTCCGAAGACGAAGATTCCCTCATTTTTCTCTAGATTGAGATTCACGGTTCAAGTAGACATATTTTTTTTACTCTGGGAGGAGTCCTCCACCTTCGAATCCCGCATCCTTCTCTCCTCCTTTTTGTACCTCAAGCTTCGCTGCGGGCTTTTCCCTTGTCTACTTTCCCTCCTTTTTTCCCCCGCGGCTGACCCTTTCCTCCAGTCTAGATGAGTTCTTCTCATCTTATGTTAACCTTAGTAGAGTAGAATCCATTCAGGTAGGCCTTGATTCTCACATCTCCAATTCCTCTTCTCCTTTCCCCCCCCCTTCTGGATTTTTTCCCCCCCCCCTAAGTGTTTTTTTTTCCTTATTTTTTGTCAGAGATTCCTGTTTGGGTGTTTTTCATGGGGGGAACAACTGGAGGCCGGTTGCTTTTCCCTCCCCGTTCGGCTCCTTTCTATGTTGCATTCGTCCACATTTTAGTCCTTAAATCGTTGATACACTTGCAGCTTCACCCCTTCCAAAGCATTTTTTACTCGAGCACTCGCCTTGGGCTCCTATTGTAGTTATGGTCTAGACACCGCCCTTCCATTATTTCGCTGACCCCCTTCTTTCATCTTCCTCTTTATTCCTTATCTTAGGATTTAGTTTGACTGACCTCTCTGCGAATAGAAGAGACAGGTAGATACTGGGAATTATTTTCCACTCTTCTCTTTTCAACTTTCCTACGCACTGCCTGTACCCCCCATTTGTCTTTGTAGTCAAGGATGGTCCCTAGCCTTTATCTTCCCCCGGTCCCTTTTGGACTTTAAGCTTACCGATGAAACTGAGCTGGGGAAAACCTTCCTTTCGTTCCCCCCTTGGCTCTTTTTCCTCTTTCTAGAGAAACCTTCTTCCCTCTTACCATTGACCCAAATTCCCTATTAGAGTGTTTCCGTTTCTCGTTTTGTCTCTGCTAGTTTTTGCCCCGCGTTCTCCCCCCTCTTTCTATTTACCCGTCCCTCCCTTCATCGTGATTTCTTCTGGGTCTCCCCCCCGTGCTCTTTTCCTTTCGTACAAGACCCAGGTCAGATTCTTCTGCTGTTTTCATGTGAAAATTGCCAACATAATGCATGTCCCTATATGTTCCCTTTTGTTGTCTTTTTCCCCCGTATTTTGACTTCCTTTTCTGGTGTCCGGCCGAACAAACCCTTTTATGACGTCCGAGACTCTTTTCCCGTACTGAGAGAGACTTTCCCAATTTCTTGCAAATCTTTTTCTCACCGAGTTTTTTAGTTTCAACTGAGAGCATCTTACCCGTAGTTAGTGACTTTCTGCAGTAAAAAGTCCTTATTACACGAATAGGTTGGACGTTTTCCTCAATTCCCCCACCCGTCTGGGTACAAACGTCAGTCGTTCGATTCGTTGCCCTTCCTTCCAGTCGAGTGCCCCTAATCTTCCCTTGATTGTCCCCCGGTTTCCCTTCAAGCTCATCCCCTTTTCTCAGTCAAAGATGTAAGCCAGATTTCCTTTCTCAGTTCCCCTCTTCTGTCCTCCCCCCTCCTTCCCTATAGGTCCCGCCGCCCCTCCCAGTGTATTCCCATTTGGCCCCAGAATTTCGGCCCGAGGGATTTCTGCGACGCGCGTCCGACCCTCCCTTATAGATTCTCCCGTTCGTTGGTCGTAGAGACAGGGCGTTAATTGCAATCATAGACTCACCTAAGGTAGTTAACTTCGACTTTATTTCCGGTTGTCTAGTGTTAAATTAATACGTCGGCCCTCCTAAGATAGCCCTTTCTGATCCTTTCACCTTTGATTGTTGATGGGTTTGCCAACTTCCCGTCGAGGTAAACTTTTTTTACTGAAATAGCGGGGCTCCCCTTTCCTCATGCGCCTTCCTGGAAGTCCCCTCCCCCTGCCGCCCTCAGGACTTATTTTTTCTCCCTTTTTCCGTCCGTCTCTTTGTAAAGAAAAGATTTCACGTCCACCTTTTCGGTGTTGTCCTCGGAAGTTACCTTTGAAAGTTTCCCTTTTTCACTGCCAGTTTTGGGAGTTTTTTTTTCACTCCCAAAGAGATGATTACCATTGGGGTCCCTTGTCTTTTTGCCCTATCGTATTTTATGCGATTTTAATGTATCTCTTCTTCTCGACGCCCCCTTCTCCTTTGACTGCCTCCCTCTCTTATGCTCCAGCCCGTGACCATTTTTCACGTGATCTGCGCCCTCCCCTAGTCTTGAACTGGTGTAATGTGTCACTATTTTCGCTAACGGAGATAATTTTTTTCTTTTTGTTACCTGCACTTCCCCTTTGTTTAGCGTTCGCACCTTCTGCAGACTCTTTCCGAGCCCGAAAGCGAAGATTTACGACGAAGATTCACAGCAACATTTTCTTTACCCATATTCTCCCCGGCTCTTCCTGTACCGGATGCTTTTTTTTTTTTTACATTCTGGGATTTCGATCGAGGAAGTCAGTCCCCTGTATACTTTTCACCTCCTCCTTAACCCACCATCCCTCACTCCACCTGCTCTGAGCGCACAAAAGCCGATAACCCTTCTCGCTACAGCAGTGTCAAGGAT
>Ga0179591_1326634_pt1 | contig 20113 bp, 30 predicted proteins | sample CZOMad2_1_08_16f_FD_182891 | JGI IMG/M metagenome (GOLD analysis project Ga0179591, IMG submission 182891) | Vadose zone soil fungal communities from Angelo Coast Range Reserve, California, USA - CZOMad2_1_08_16fungal (PacBio error correction) | ecosystem: Environmental > Terrestrial > Soil >... | reverse complement strand
TCATTTTCCCCCCCCAAGACCACTTTTCTCGTGCACAGATCTCTCCTTGTAAAAGTCTATCCTTCTTGTCCTAAGTCAATTTCTTTTACTATGGCGTAGTTTTTACTTTCTTGCCAAACGTCCCCAACTTATCGCGTCTGAACTCATCGCGTTTTACCATTCCCCCCTCGACTCCCCCCCAGTATAATGTTAAACCCACGGTATTATTTGAAGCTGCGGATCGTAATGTCTACAATCTCCCTTTCCTAAGGTTTGCGCCCCCCCCCCCCCCAAGATAAAGTTTTCCCTGTTTTTTTTAAAAACCCGTATATCCTTTTTTTTCCAATCCCCCCTCCCAGTTGTTCATTGCAAGAACTACTTACCCAACCCCCTTTTCCAAGACCTCAATTGAGGCCGTTTCCCCCTGAAAACTCAGTGTGAATAAACCTTTTCCTCGCTTTTTTCCCCTAAGCTAAATAGAGCTTCCTAACAGCGCTGACTGTGCGATCCCCTTTAAGGGTGTAGACTTCGTGATCGCCCTTCCTCATTTTGTCTTGGCCAATCCCCTATCCCTTCGTGTAATGTTAGCATACTCGGTAAACGGTCTACTTTTTTTGACCCAGCTTAGGTTTTAGCCCCTTTTCATTTGTGATCGTTTTTATTTTCTACGTGGGTGTTTTCTCAAGCATTTTATTTTTTTGGGGACCTTTTCTCCACAAACTCGGTTGATTTAGATTTCCCCACGTAGTTCAAAGCTCTTTCCTCCCCTTAAACGACCAACTTTCAAAAATACAAATTTTCTTTCCTTTTTATTCCCCCCCCCTGGTCCAATGATTCTTACTTTGTGTTCTAAATGATTTTTGCGCTCTCTCCTCAGTCCCCGAGATGAGCCTTCTTTGGACGACGTAACACCTTTCTCCCTTCCCCGGAGTTTCATTTCCTGTTTCTTTTTTAGTTATTATATGTTTTTTAGCGTGCATTATTTCGGCAGCACTTTGCTTGCCGCGTGCGGTAGCATCCTTATCTGCACCCCCCCCCCCCAATATTGGAGGAGTTTTTTTTTTTGTGTTTTTTTTGTTTGTTTGGTAAATCTCGGAGTGGTGTGTCTGTTGGTAAACTTGTATGGTATCACCCTTCTATCCTTTTTCGCTTCGATAATTTGACTCTACAGGTTATGCACAGAACGGTTTCCCAGGGCCCCCGCTTGGGGCCTATGTGTATTATATGAGAACTTTTTTTTGGCAAGCACTTACGCTTTTTTACGCATTATTCCGTTGGTTGCTTCCTTTATACATGTATAGAACTTCTTCTTTTTTTTTCATGCGCACCCCCCAGCATTTTTTCACCAGTGAAAAGCTGACATTTTTCTTCATACTAGTACCTGAAATCCCTTGGGGAGGTATAGGATGTGTCCCATTAAAGACCCATATTTTGTCCTTTGTTGAATTTTTGCACATTGATATTGCCCCTCCACTACCGGAACTCCCTAAACCCGTCTCCCAACTTGTGTCCTTTTTTCTTCATCTTGGAGGAAATGGCCTTTTCAGGTGTAGAAAAATCCTTTCACGCCTCTTTTTTTTTTCCCTGTACGCCTTTGCGACCCTAGATTGGCTTCCTTCTTGTGCTCTAGTCTTCACCCATCCTAGTTACCATCATTTTGACGTGGATTTTGTTTTTTTCCCCTCCGATTGGTTCCATCCCCCTCCAGTACATGTTAAAGCGCCTTTCTCGATTTCGCGATTCCCTAAATTCGTCTGGTGCCTGTTGTAAGCGTCTCCCTAGGTCCCCGGAGTTCGGGCGAATCTTCCGGGATTTACGCAGTGTTTAGTTTCTTTTTCTTTGGCTTGACAATTCTTTGCCCACCCCCCCTGAAAGTTAACGTCATGCCGTGCGAACAACTGCTTCTGATATTTTGCCTCCATGAAAGTTAGCGACGCTGACGAGTTTCCCAGAGTTGAATAAAACTCAAGTCTTTCCGTTTCTAAGTACACCCATCTTGTATCCGCCCCTCCTCCCCGTTCCCCCCCCCCCCCCCCCATGGAATGCTCCTTTATTTTCCCGTCCCCCCCGCCTTAAAATCCACCGACGTACATCGCAACGTTTTCTTTAACATCCTCCTCTACGTGTCGGCTTGTGATCAATTTTCCGCGGACAAAACCATTGCTGTTTTTTTTTTTTGGGCTTCCTTTCATGGTCGGTTCCCCCGCAGGGGGGTGAGTGCCCACGCACCCTGTTTTTTCAAATTGACTCTTCCCCGCCCCACTTCGGCGAGGAAAAACCATTGAACCCGAACCAATTTCTGGAGATCTCGCATCTGAAGTTGACTTTGTTCTCTCATAAAAAGATCTTTCCCTCCTTTCAGCAGACCTCTTTTTTTCTCCTCACTCTTGAGCAATGAGAACAATTTTACGCTCTTAACCAGCCTAATTTGCGTTGCTGAGAAGCCCCCCCGACTCCCCACTTTTAGTTATTGTTTTATCGGTGACTTCCCTGGTCGAAAGAATATTTTGTAGCCCAACACCTTTGAAAAGGGAGTTTCGGAATGATTTAGTCCCCCATTAGAAGGGACCATACGGGAGTTCACTCACTGAATACCCACTTGCCACTATCCAAATTTTTTTCCCCTCAACCCCCCACATTTTTGCTCAATATAGGGGATCTTTATCTTTCATCCTACTGCGTTTTTGAAGCCTTTAGAGATTAACTTCGAGGTCCCCCTTTGGTACATACAATTCAATTCGGCAAGTTTAAGGGGACTTGGCCGAACCGCCTTAATCATGCCTCTCAAAATCACCCCACGTCCCCGTTTGACTTTACCCTTTTGCATCCCTCTCTGTGTTTTAATGAAAAGTCTCTCTTTACCAGTTATCATTGAGAAACAATTCTGGCTCCACCCGTCTTTAGTTCGCAATTTAATTTTTCCCGATTACACTGAGTTTCAGTTTTAAAACTGGCCAGGGATTGCGCCGGGAGTATTCGCCTCGGGCTGTTTTCCCTTAGGGTAAGTCTCAACTGACTTGAGTTTGCAGTCCTTGCCGTGGTCAGCCCCCCCCCAACCATCCCCCCCTGTTTTTCCCGAAATCCTCCCGAAAGCAAACAATGCTTTTTACCGTTTTTTTTCCCCCCTCTGCTTCAAACTGCCGACTAGCTTCTCGAACCACCCCCAAATTCTGCTTTACTATCTGTTGTTGATGCTTCCTGCTTTTTTTTCCTTTTCCAAACCCACTTTCCTGACTCCTCCAGGTCCCGGGAATTTTTTGAGTTGCAAACCTTAAATAACGCTTTTTCTTAGTGTTTATAAGCTTTTCGCGGGTTTTTCCTGCCCCCTTGGACAGGCGTCAATATTGTTTCTCACAGCCTTATTTTCTCCTCTCATTGGTGATTACCCCTTTCCGTGTCGTTCTTATGACCCCCTATGCGGCCATGACCAACCATTTAATTTCCATCCACTCGGAAACCTTTCACCCCCCAGTACTATACCTAGCCCCCCCCAGCCGTTTGTCCCCATTCTTTATGAGCGCGTTGCCCGACGAAGCGCACTTTTCCTTTCGGGAACATATGATTCACAAACCGCTGCCCCCGGAACCACGTCCCCTCCGACACATGAAAATTTGATGACGGATTGTTAAGGCCCCCGACTCCCAAAGATCACCCTCAGAGCCCCAGTGCTCCTCTTCAGGTCCACCCAGCTTTCTTTTCTCACCTTTTTCAAAAACCGACCCCCCCAATCCAGTGTGAAAACCCCCCCTTCGCATTTCCCCTTTCCCCGATGGCCTCCCGTAACCGGCACGATTCTGTCCTCCAACTGTTTTCCCATTCAACTCTCAATCCTCTTTCCTCAAAAACTCTGCCTTTGATGAGAAACCCTTACCCTCCCCAATGTTCGGATAACCCTATATAGAAGTTCACTTCTTTCATTACCGTTTTCGTCTTACTCGTTTTCGAGGGCTACAATCGCCCCCCCCCACAACCAAAGAATCGCGCCTCGCGAATGTATTCATTGCTTGCCCAACCCCCCCCCGACGTTCCCAAAACTCCAAAGATCGGTTCACTTCCATTTTCACAGTGGATTGGTTAATGCATTTTTGTAGGCAAATTCATTGCGCCCTTCTGCCGGCTTTTTATCTCCCCCCTTAAAACAGTCCCCCCTGGCACTCATCCGGTACCTAACACTCACATCCATTCCCCCCCATGGTGCAGCGGTCCTGCTGGATACCGCACCACCTTCTCTGAATCAACCTCCACCCCCATCCAGAACCAGATATTTTACAGTCTCTCCCTCCACCCAATTAAACCCCGCTAACATGTTTCGCTAATTTGTTTACGCTCCCGAAAAATGCTCCCCACTTTTATATAGTAGTTCCCCCCCCCCGTATCGATCTCCAACCCAGCCTATCAACTTACCCCAAATTCAACCCCGTCCATCCTGAGGAATTCACAGTGTCAAACGTAAAACACTTAAAGGTCTTTGTTTGACCTTTTCTTTTTTCCACTTTCCCTTCCCCCCCCCCGAAGTGTTTCATTCGGGCTCCGCCCCCTCCAAACGTTTTATTGGGCCCACCAGATATACCCACAAACCCCCATTTTTACTCCCAAAGTAGAAACACCCCCTCCCATAAACCGCACACCCCGATTGGTTCCTGATTCTTGACGTGATCTTACTAACACTTATTACACCTGTCTTCCTCCCCATATAGTTAACCCCCCCCCCTCTAGGGGTTGCCCCCCCTAACTGACTGCTGCACATCCTGTTCAACAAATGCATGTACTTTTCGCGCCATGTTAAGTCTGCCTCTCGTAAAGCCCGATTCTCCATCCTCGTCCCCTCCCCACGCAGAGCGTTTCCCCCCCTGATTTTTTCCTAATTGCTATTGAGCTATTTCTGGAGCGCTTCTTTTCCTTTTTCATTTCACGTCCCTCTTGGCCACTTCTTTCCTCTTTATCTTCCCCTTAGTTTCCCCCCCTTTTCCTACGTTAAGATTTGTGGGGAATTAATTTCTGTCGTGATTTTATTGCTTTTCCCTCCCCCTCCTCGCGTTTCATCTTCACCTTCCCAGTTGTTAGTTTCCGAAACAAAAGGGAGGGTTTGTGTCACGTTCTTGCTACCAACCGCCCAATGAGGTTCCGGAGTTCACCTTGGCTAACAATCCCCCAATACGCCATCGTAATCCATTCTTGCCAATCACTTTCGTGTACATGAGACTTTTTGGGTCTCTAGCCCCACCGCCCTTTTTGCGTTTTTGGCGAAGAGATCTCTCCCTCCCCGGTTGTTGTTTGTATGTAGTCCTCTCGCACAGCTTCCCAATGTTTTCTTGCACCACCCCGCTCTTCGATGTTTTTCCAATTCTTCTCAAGAGTTTTTTTTTTTTTGGTTTTTCTGTTTTTTTGTAGTGTTAGCCACGCTCTCACCTTTTTTTTTTGAGCTTCCCATATCGCTTCCCCACCCGCAACTCTCTCCCCACACCCTTTATCCAACTCCCTGATTATCCGCGCCAGTTCATCCGCCCCAGCTTTTCCCCATCAAATTCCTGTCCAAAGGATGAATTTTAATTTTAAAACCGCTTTCTCTCGTTAGAGCTGCTTCAAAGACCTCTCAAGTGGATTGACCCTTCGAACACGCCAGAGCCTCCCCCTTCCCCCCCCTCAGAACATCGGCCCAAAGGCTACCACCCCTCAAGGTGTGCACCAACCTAAGGGTTTTTTATCCCGTCAGCTGAAAATAGAGGTTTCCCACCGTGCTTCTGACCCAGCATTTTTTTGGAATTCCTTTTTCAGCGAGTTTGTCCCTCTTCGAAACTTGTCTGTCCCATCCTCTAGGCCCGATCAGGTTCGTCTGTACTTTCCTCCTTTGCCGGGTTGAACTTAATGGTCCCCTCCTGGTAGGCTGTCCATTTCCTTTATTTCTAGGTCCCGCTTTTTCATTCGTTTACTCATAATACACTATGTTTCTGGCTAGCCCCTCGAACCGTTTTCCGTTCCAACGCTCCCCCCCATGACACCTTTAGTTTTTTTCTGCATTGTTGTCTTGCTGACGGAGGCATCATGGCGGTATTTTCTAATATTCCGACCTCGAATCTTTTTCCTTCCTTTCATTAGCTATGCATATCGTACTACTTCCCCATCTTGAAATGGAAATGGATTTCCCTCCTGGTTTAGTTTTTGAGATCTTGGTCTCGCAACTTGAATGTCGGTTCCCCCCTGGTGATTTTCCCCCTGGTTTTTGTCTATCTTCTTTCATCATCGATAGATGCACCCACCCCCCCAATATTGGTGGATGGCTGTTTTGGTCTCTTTTTCAGGTATTCGGCTTTCGGTAACTGTTTGCCTAATATTCATTCGCATTTCGAGCCTCTTAATTTTCCAATGCCTCTCCCCCTAACTGTGAACCCGCTGCGTTTTTTCTGTTTCCTATAATTTTTGGAGAAAACATTTTTTCACGCCTTCTTGATTCTCCCTTTGATTGGACTCTCCGAGACGGCATTCTGTTGGCACTCGCGATCTTACAATTGTCAATCACTTTCTTGCTCACTTCTCTCCGCAGAAAATTCATTGTTATCTGTGGTTCCCCGAAATTTTTTGTGCGTTGACTCCCTTTTGACCCACCCCCGATTGACTCCCTCTTTTCACCCACAATCAACCCCCCTATCCTTTCACCCCGGATAAAGGTTGCTTTCTCTGGGGGTCCTGGATTTGTTCTTTATCAACCGAGACAAACTCCATCTGAACTGTCGATATAGAAATGGTCTCGGTCGTCCTTTTTAGACATCCCATTCAATACCCCCCTCCCCCTTTGATACTTTTCATTCTCTATGGTATTTTTTGTAAGATGACTGTGTCTTCCCAAGAACCTCTGCCCTTTCCACGTTGAGAGCTTTCCGTCCTTCCTGTAGTCATTTTTACTTCGATTGAGCTGTTTACCAGGTCCCGTCCTTGCCCCCCCGGTAGCCACTGGGTGAGATTATCCATCGCGTTTCTGTTTTTGTTGTTTTTTCCCTTTGTCCGAGCCTAACTAGGGCACCGAAGTTGGACATCACCATACCGTTTATAAGCTTCGCACTGTCGGTTCCTCTCTTCCCCTCGCTCAGAGACCGAGGCTTGAAACTCTCTGGTTACCCACCTCCTGCAAACCCTCCATTCGTGAATGGTCCTGAGCGAGATCTCTTCTGTTCCCTTCCCCCGCCTACCGCTCTCATAAGCAGACCCGTTTCTTAGCGTCTTTCTTCTATTTATGCCCCTCTTGAGCCGAGTGGCTAGGAGGGTCCCCAACAAACTTTTTCAGGGACACAAGATGGCGTATTTTTCAGGGGGAGTCGCCAAAGCCACTTGTTGGGGTTGGCTTACAAAATTAATCCCAAAGGAGAAAATGAGACGCGAAATCAAGTCTTTTCAGACCCCCCAAGAACTTTCCCCAAAAAGCCCCCATTGTGTTCTTCCCTGTAATAGAAAGTAAGTTTTTCTTCGGTTCGAAGTTCCTCCATCCGTCTTGCCGGACGCTCTTTGGCTGACGTTTTCTTATGCAATTTTTTTTCTGCTTGGGCGCTATTCCCCAAGCAGGAGATTTTGCTTCCGGAAGACCCCCCCCGCTAGGAAAAACGTTCGTTTCTGCCTGGAGTATCATCTTTTTACAACAGTCCCCCAAGGGATGGTCCTTTGATTTACCAAATTCTTTTCCAACGATGCTTCACTCCCTCGGAAAGATCTGTATCTCAGTTTTTTCCCCCCCCCCCCCGTTTTTTTGTGGGGAGAGCGAGCAGTTGATGACTCTGCCCTCAGTATTTAAATTCGATGGTTATTCTCCAGAAACAATTAAGCAAGGACTCTCTTTCAGCCTTTTTTGGAGAAACTCTTTCCCTGCCCCGTAAAAAACTCATAAAGAAACGTTGCGCTTCTGACTTCCGCATCAACCCCCCCCTCCCTTCAGTGCTTTTGATAGCGAACAATCGTCCTCTTAACCTCATGTACCATCACTCTCCCTCCCAAATGTGATCGTCCTTTTTCACATGAGAGTTGCTTGTGCGCACCAACCTTGACCAGGAAGTTTTTTATTTAGATTGCGTCGGTATCGGAGCCAAATTATTTCGGGGGCTGTTGGGGGGAAATTTTTCGTTTTGAAGGCTCCCCTCATGACAGTAGGTGCCTTGTTGCGGTTTTCCTCCCTTTTTTTTGCATTTTTCCTCCCACCTCTTCTTTGCGACTCCTCTCCCCCCCTCACAGAAATGCAAGGGTTTTGCCCGTTAGGTCCCTTGAACTTTGTCCAATCCGACAAGTTTTTTCCATGTGAATTTCATACAACACCCTGCGGATTCTTCGGCAGATCGGTTGTGTTCTTGAGGCTGGTCGTGGACCCCCCAGTCAATCTCGCGTAAAAATGGCCGAATTTCTTTCTGGTTGATTTCGCCCATAATTTGTAAGGACCCTCCAAAGAGCCGCGCTTCTCTTTATTAGCCCCTTTCCTTTTCTCCCGTGCAGCGGATGATGCCCCCCCCTCCTACCTTATTGCAGTCCGCAAATACTACTCCATGGTGGTTACTCTGACGTCTCCAATCATTTAAACCAACTCAGCAATCCCCCCCGAAACTCTTTCCCCGGATCCCGCTTTTCCGCATTCGCAGACCCCGTCGTTTTCTTTCCCTCTTTACAATAGTCCCCAATGCTCATCAGTATGAGCGACGTACTCTCACTCTTCAGCTCGGTCCTTGCACCACCCGTTTTTTTAGGCACCCCTTACAAGTCCAACTGTAGACCCCTCAAATTTTGCTAAAGGATTGCTTTTTCTTTAGTACCGATATCACTACTGAAGCCCCCCTTGATTCCTATCGACATTCCACAAGATTCTTCAAACCCTAGATTGCTCACTCTGACCCCCCCCGAAAAGCACATCCTCGTGGAAAAAGTCCCCCCCCGGAGATTGCCGGTCTTCTTTGTCCTTTTCCCTTTTTAGTCCCTTTCCAAGACAGCAGGGCCCCCCCCCCCCCTTCCCTTCAAAACAATTTTCTTTCTTTTGCGATGACCCCGACCTCCACCACTTCCCCCTTTGAGCTGTCTCACAGTATATAGTTTCCCTCAGCCCCCCCCCGCTTTTCGCTCTTTCCCCCCCCCCATCTGGTTGCAACTCTCAAACGCCAACGATAAGTCCGACTCGAATCCGTACTGCAGTTTGGCAAACCAACCAGTACCTGTCCCCTCCATCCCCTCGTTGAAGATCCTGTTAAGTCCTTTCCCTTGAGAATTTCCTCCTTTTCTGACGCTCCTTGCTCTCTATGTAGCTCCCGTAGTCACTCCAGCGATACCTTTTCACCCTTTTTTTTTAACCAACCCTACACCAATATTTGGCTGCCGAGAGCAAGTTTCCTTAACCAATAGTCCACGAACCCCCCCCCCCCTCCTTAGACCGAATGTCTCTCGCCTTCAAAGATTCCTCCCCTCAACAAGGTCACACCCCCTTGAATTGCAACTAATTCCTCATCATTTGTCCTTTCTCCAATGATGCATCATCTCCCCCCTGGACTCTCTTGTCGCGTAAAGATTCGCTTTCCCACCATCATCTTACATTACCAAAACCCCGATCCTTTCCCCGCAATAACAACCTTCTACAAAACATCCTAAAGGTGTCTTTTTTTTGACTTTCGAGTTTCTTCCCCCCAAAGAGTAGTTGTCGCTTTCTGGATTAGCAACACCCCAGAGTTATTTATTTTTTAAATCGAACACACTTTTGGCCTGTGCCCAAACGTAGTCCCTCCCCAAAAAGATCCCTCCTTTCCCCCCGTTGGGTCTTCCTTTCCTATTGAGGCCCCCCAGAGTATTAAATAAATTTCTGCTTCTCCTCTTTTCCCCACTCTCTTGGATGATTTGCCCTATTTTAAAGGCTGAGCTAGTTTTTTCCCAGTTCTCGTTCAACAGCCTTACATGTCCTCCGTTCTGACCCGCTCTTTTAAACAGAGTATATTTAAAGATTATTTGTATAACGCCCCCCACGCCCTGCTTTTTCTTCCACCTGATTTTTTACTTTGATATTTTGATCTGTAGGAGTTCTTTCTTCTCTCTTCTTTATTGTTCCCTTTTTAAATGAAAAATTTTATTTTTTTGTTTTTGCTATTAGATCCTGGAGTTTAACCCCCTTCTCATGGAGCAAAGACTTCATTTATTAGGATTGATGGCAGTGTTACTTCAGATGCACTTTTCCACCTAACTGTAGTTTAAATTATACCCCCCCCCTTGAGTTTTATGTAGATCGTCCCTTTCCGTCTTCGTTACCCTCCACCAAGTTTTAGATTGTTTTTGGCAACAATCACCCCCCCCCCCCCCCCCCTCGTAATTCCCCCACTTTCTCTCAAGCCTTCTAGATTTTTCACATAGAGCTCTTGTGGGCCCGGCTCAAAAGACCAATGGCGTTGGAAAATCTTCTTCTCTTCCCCCGTGTGTGATTCCTGACTTTCCCCCCTCCGCACCTTCTTTTCCCTATTGAGCCCCAGTATAGATGACACTTTTCTAGTAAGTCTTTTGTCTCCGGCCTTTTCCCTTGTTCCTGTGTCTTGTAGCCGTTCTGAAATTTTCCTTCCTTCACTACGATGATAGCGTTTTGCCCCCCAGCACTAAGATGATTTCGCAACCAATGTATCCGGGCATGTTTCTTTTGACGTTTTCTTTCTTGGCTTGCCACCGAGCTCCCTTTTCCCCGACATAATGCTCTTCACAAAAGGATGAACCTAAACCAGATCGCTCCCCCCCCCCTGCAGTTCTGATGAGTTCCCAGCTTTATTTTTTCCCGGTGTAATTGAAAATTGAACCAAGCACGCTCCCCGCCTCCAAGAGTACCCCGTCCTGGCCAGACCCGTCCGACCAACCTAAGGTGTTTTTTTTTTAATACCCCTCTCGCGAGTTTGCGTTTCCAGTTCCCTTAGTTTAAGTTTCTTTCACCTTTTTTCCCGGAAATGACATCCGGCCATGAATTCGTGCTTTTCTGCGTCACCCTTTTTCGTTAATTATGGGCCTACCTAGGGACCCCTGTAGTCGCCTTAATAAGGTATGTCTCTAGCCCCGGATAACAGCTTTCGTTTCTTTTTTCATATTCCGGTTTTCTACTTTTCTTAAGTTGTTTCCTCTAGGTAGGTGTTCCAGTTTCCTACTCCATACCCCCTAGGCTCTGCATGTTCAGGTCCCCCATCCCCCCAAGACGTTTTCTACCTTTCCCCGCTCCCAAACTTACAAAACAACCAGATTGCCTTTTTTGATTGATACTGTGCTTAATGGTCCTTCCCCGGGTTATTTCTTTTTTTATTTTAAGAGGCCTGTTTGCTTGTTGAGTTTCTGCCTCCTTAATGATGACTCTTGGACGAAAAATGATGTCCAGACCTGCGTTTAATTTTCCCCCCTTTTGCCCCTTTTGCCTTCTGGCTTCGTAGCGAGCATTATCCCTTAGAAAAAGTTGTGCTTTCTTCTTTTTATTTGGCGGTAGCACCTGTTCTCTTCCCAACCTTTTTCTTTGGGTGTCGTTGCCTTTTTGTCGGCGCCGGACCCTTTTGGCATGTCTATGCCCCCCCGATCCCTGTGAGGTCCTCTTATTTTTCTACAATGATCTTCACATGCTTCTTGCGCATATCGTTGTTTTCTCCTTTGATCCTTTTTTTTCACTAAAACGGCCTTTTTTTCCTTTCTCGATTATTGTTGCTTGATTTTATATTTATCAATTCTCATGACCGAGCTACTCCCCCGTTAACGAACCTCTTTTACTTTGTATCCGTTCACCTCCTCTCAGCCCCATCATGTCTTTTCAGGTCGGCCTTTGTTTCTAAAGAACGCAATATTGCTCTCGCGAATTTTTTTTGGAAACTTTTTCCGTTTATGCATTTTTCCCTAAGACTCTTTTCAAAGGCTCCATCTTTGACTTTTTTCCCCTATTTTTTCTTCCTGGGGACGTTAACTTTTTTTCCGGTTAGCACCACAATTGCCTCCCGCTATTGCCTCCTCTATTCTGGGAGGACCGAATTTTTCCTGTTGAGTCGTATTACACACTGGCGTAACATTTGGGCCTGGTTTTTTTTTGTTTTTCCCCCTCCGACTTGTTATAGAATGTCCTTGCCTTCGTCCTCCGTCTATACCCCCTTAGATTTTTGAATGTTGTTCCTATTTCGATTCCCCACCCTGCGTTGCGGTCGAACTTTACGTGGCTTTACGTCTGCCTGCTTCTTTTCATGCTGTTGGTTGTTCCTCTTTTGTTCTCCATTACATCCCCACGAAGAATTCAGCACTTCCGTATGTTGTAAGGCTCATCAATGCACGCGTTTCATCCCTCTTGCATTTTCCCTTACACCCGTCGGCGAATCACCTCTCCGCGGTCGTCTCTTACTCCGACCCACAACTTTCTTTTCTCTCACGCACCGCAGACACTCGTGCCTTTCCTGATGAGTGTTTTCTGTCACGTCACCTTAATCCCTTTTGACTAAAGCCTTTTGGTTATGTCCATTCGGTCATCTGTAGGACTCTATTCAGGGCCGTCGGGACAACCCCCCCCTTGCATTGCACACTGTCTTTGGAAGGCTTTTTCGCTCCCTCCCTTTGGACGTTGGTTGCAAATGAAATTGCTCACCTGCCACGTTCCCCTCAAACTCCCCGGCTTTCCGTCCCCCTCCTTTTTGTACCCAACACACCCACTTAATTTTCGACTATTCACCCTCTCTGGGATCAACTTTTTCCAGTGGCCCTTTCACGCAGATTTCTTTTTTCGTTCCTTCTGACCCGACCATTGTTTCCGCCCATTTTTCCAGAGCAACCTTTTTTTTCAAGAATATCTCCACCCTCACCTAGGGTTGCTTGAGACTGTCCCCCGCTTTACCAAGTGTCGGTCTTTTGAACGGCCCTTCTAGTTTCTTCCCATATTTCAACCGCTTAGGCTTTTTTAATTTTTTTTCTTTTACCACCAACCAATTTCTCTGCAGATGTGTTACTAGACCCCAAAAGCTTTAGTTCTAATCTCCGTTTATTTGTTCGATATTTCCCTATCTTTGTTGGAGATGTCTTACTCCCAGTCCCCTCCTCGAATCTTTTTGAGTAAAAGCTGACCCTTCCGCAGCTCACGTTTCCATCCTTTTTTGCCCCCTCAACGAGTTACTTCCTTCGAAACCAACAATCCTAACTTGAGATCGCTGACTTCTCCAGCACACAAGCGCCTTTTCCTTTTATTTGCTAGCTTAGAACAAGTTCATTTTTCCCAAATTGTATTGGACCTCCATAATTCCACTTACCCCTACAATTCCCTCTGATATTTTTTGACGTTTCTTCCCAAGTGACACAGTTATCCGAGTGCCGTCCCCTTCGCTCTTTCGGGGGTGACATTTCGTTTAAGTTTTTTTGTCCGATCGTTTTTCCGTTGCCCTGATTTTTTAGACCCCCATTTTGCATGTTAATCACCTCACCCCCTTTCCTTGCACCTGGAAGCTTCCACCCCAATTTCCCTGAATGGTTTGTTGGCTCCTTCAACCTCTGCGCTCACTGACGTCCACAGGCGAATGTGAAACCTACACCGCCCCTTTCGGCGAGCTTTCGTGAGTCGTTGTCGTGGGACCAAACGAAATCTCTATTTCCAGTTCCCTCCTTTAGTTTGTGTTCCCCACTTTTTACGGCCTCAAAACGCGCCCTATTTTTTTTTAGCCTCCGCCCCGGCGCTCATTTGCATTTCAACGCTTTTGACCTTCATGATTGCACGCAACGCCTCGCCGCTGGTGCTTCCTTTCCTGCTCGTTTTTTTTCTTTATGGCTCGCCCAATCCGGGCACCTCCCAACCGCCTTGCACCCCTAAAAGAACCCGTCACTGGCCGCTCCCTCTTTTCCCAGCGCCGAACGATTGTTTTGACCTCCATCGAAAACATTTTTTTCTCCTTTCGATTTAGAGACCGCCCTCTTCAGCTCCTTGGAACATTCTTTTTTTGATTTAGTACCCCCGTCACGGCCCAAACATCTTCCCAAACTCCCCAAAATGTTTATTCTTGCGGGACTGTCGTCCTTTTCCCGTGATAAACAGTTTCCGCCCCGCTCCCTCTCGTGATTCTAATAGCCTTCCCCCCCGTGAGTCAAATTACTTAACCTCGGACCCCCCCGGGACCTCCCACCCCAAGATCAGAATCCCCCCCGAACTTCCTGTAACGGCCTTCCTTTTTACATGAAAATTTCTTTCTCCCCAGCCTTTTTCCAAAAAAATCTTGAGACACCCACTGGTTTTAGCCCCCCAACCATCCCTCCACCCTGAATTTTCTGCTTCAGAATTCCCTATATAGCCGTCGAAAAGGGCTTTTCTTTTCATCTAAAGACTTTCTCTCCCACCTCCCCTGGGCTTAACCTCCTCAATCAAACCGACCTGCGATTTTTTTTTTTCCCCAATCGCCTGAAGTTTGTGACCCCCCAAGTATATTTCCTATTAACAAAAAGCGGTTCCACACTGGTTAACATCCTTTCGGGGGTTATTCATTTTTTCTGATTTTTTCAAGTAATCGTCTGACCTTTATGATATCCCTTGATGATATGCCATGCCCACCCATTCCTCCCTACCCCCCCTTGACAAGGCCGCACCACCCCAACATCCAATCTTTTTTTGGTGGCCTCCATTTCTTCTCCGGCCAAAAAAGAATAGTGACCCCCTTCACTTCTTCCTGACTGGCCTCGTCTCTAGCTCCCCCGAAGACTCGCAAAAAATTCCCCAGCAATTTGAAAACAGTTCCCAATCCCTCTCCCTTTTTTTCCGTCCGGAGAAAAATTTTTTGCCCTTTCCGTCTTTCCCGGAAAGATTTTCAATCCCCCTCTATTCACCCATCCCCCCCAAACCCATTTACTAACGCTTCCTTTACCCCCCTCTACAACACCCATCCTAAAGTTTTTATGTTTGCAACTAGTCTTTTCAACTTATACCCCCCCACCCCGGCGGTTCTTGGATCGAAAACCCTTCCCCCAGAGATTTTTTCTGATTCCTTTCCCCCGCATAATCCACGATCCCATAACAAAAAGTCGCCCCAGTGAACAAAACCCCCCGCTTCCCCCTCCAGGTCCTACTGTGAGAGTAGTCATTACCCTCTCCTGATTTAAATACCTGGGACACCCGTTCCCCTTTCTTTTTCACTAAGGACAGGGCGATTTGCCGTCTAGTCTAGCAAACAGAATTTAATGCTCACCCAATCTGAATTGCCCCCCATCCCCCTTTTACAGCCTCTCCTTTCTTTTCTCTTACTGCAAAACGCGTCTCGTTCTTCCAACATGAGTTTTTTCCTTTTTCCTCTGGTGTCCGCGTGTTTTCCTGTCTGGAGCGTCGGCTTTTTATATTTTTTCAATGACATTTCTCTTTCTGGACCCATACCTCTCTTTCTTTCTTCTTTTCACGGGTTTTTCCCCTAATAAGATTCCCCTTGGAGTCCTTCCTTCTTCTGCTTCTTTTAGCAGGTTGCATTGCGCCGCCCCTTGTCAAATCCGTGGAGTTCCCTTCTACACTGATTTATTTCCGAGGTAATCACTTTTTTTACCATGCTCTTTCACATACGACTCCCAACAAAAAGTGCGTTTCAACCAAAAACCCCGCCATCGTAATCCACAAGTGATTCAGCAAGAACGTCCTATCCGTAACCTCCGTTCTTTGGTGTTCCTCATTGAAAAGAACAAAGTTGGTTACTCTCAGATCTTTCCCCCTTGGGATCTTCTCTCTCAACGCAAATTGCTTGCTAGGCATTTCGATTACCGTGACGTTATTTTATACCCACCAGGTATTAAGAGTCTTTTGCTGCACCGAGTTGTCTCTGTTGGTTTTTTTTTTTGTTTTTGTTGATTTGTTTGCTTGTGTCTTTTTGACTCGTCTGTCCTTAACATCCTTTTTTTGCTTTTTCAATGACACCCTCTCGATGCTCTTCACCCACATCACGGTGTATCGGGCCCCCTTTCCACGTCTCTGCGATGAGCGCAACTTTCTGCCCATCAATCACTCAATGAAATTAAGTTTTGCGCCACCCAGTTATATTAAGGTTAAAACCCTCGTCTCATACTAGTGTCGCTGCTGTTTTTTAAACGCACTCTTCACGTGTCATCTAAAATTCAAACACTCCCTCTCCTGTCCCCAAGAAGACCTTTCGGAAGTCCTCCCCCCCCCCCCCTTCAATTCTCCCACCATCAGTCAGAAAAGCTCTTGGCGTTCCTGAAGTTAACTCCCCGTTCCCTCGTCTTTCAGGAAATGACAGCTTTCTTTAGGCATTCTTTTTTCTCGACTAAGCCGCTTTAGGGACCCCTACTTAGTTTAACTATACATTTTATCCTCATGCTAGTCTAAGCAGGACTTTACTCGGTCCCGATTCGGTTTAGGCGTAACGTTCTCGTTTTTTCTATATTTTTTTCAAGGGTCTCTTGGTTCGCGCTCATAACATTTCCCTTTTTCCTTTTTGCCCCTCTGCCCTCACCCCGTGGAACCAGTCTCTTTTTTATCCTTGAAACGATCCTAACCCCCCACCCCCCTTTTCGGCTTTTTTATTTCCCGGTCTAAATGGATTCCGGTATGGTAGGTATGAATCTTCCTCTCGATCTTACGATTCTAGAAGTTCTATTCTTCATCAGTTTACGAAGTCACAACTTCTAATGGACCCTGAGTTTCATCCGTTTTGATCTTTTAGTCCTTCGCAGTTTTTATGCTGCGGTCGGCGACATTGTGATGGCGTTTTCTGTATTTGTTGCCCTAGGCACTCCTTCGAGCTGCCCCCAATATTTGGCAGGACTTTTGGCTTTTGTTAACTTCGCCCACCCGGGTTTTTTTGTTTTGCGCAATTTCTTTTGTCATCATCTTTTCCCTCTCGCTCCAAGGGCTCTAATGATTAACCTTCTCCCCCCAGATTATATCCCCATAATTTCTAACGATTCGAAATATTCGGATATGACCTCGCTGGTTCGGCCGGCAAACCTTACATCGTTATCTCGGATTTTTTGGCGTTTCTTTCCTACCCAGACGTTTGGAATCGCGTAACTTTCAATTCAAAGTTGTAAATAGGCTCCAATTCACTCCTAACCTCAGTGCCCAGTTTATTTTGATTGTGTTCTACGAACTCCGCCCCGGAACCCCCTTTCTTTCTTGTAATCCCAACCGTTTCAATACAAGACCTGACGAGCTCTCTTTTCTTTGGACTGTTCTCAAGCTTGGGCGTTCCCTGTATTTTTCGATGTTTAGTTTTCGACACCCTACCCTTTCCACCCGCCCTCCCCCACCTATCTTCTCGCTCCCTATCCCTTCCTCTCTTCCCCCCCTCTTTCCCCTCACCCCCTCCCCCTTCTCCCTCCCCTTTCTTTCGACCACATTCCACATCACTTTCCACCCGCCCCGCATTCCCCTAATGTCCTCCTCCACATCAACTCTCCCTTCTTTCCCACTCTTTTCTTCCTAATGTTCTCCCCTGTCTCACCCCCACTCACTCCTTCCCCCACCATATCCCTCCTCATCACCTTAAACACCCCCCCCCTTCTTCCCCTCGGCCGCACCCCCCTCCTCCCCTTCCCACATTTGCTTATACCGCCCCATCCTCTCGCACGCCTACCCCTTCACACACGCCCTCCCCCACAATCCCCATTAACCTCCGCCCACCCCGCGACCTTCGTACTCCCTCCTTTGCCCCCCCCCCTACTTCCCTCGTCTTGTGCCCCTCTCCGCCTCCCTCCCTCGACTCTCCCACCCCCTGTAATTTCCTCACGAGACACAATACTGTATCAAGAGCGTTTCCCCATGTCTCAGCTAATTTGCTAGTCTATTCTTTCTTTCTAAAATACCCTCCGTGTGATACTTTTCTCTATGTGGTTTTTTTTTTTTTTCTGCCTCCGGTTTTTTTTACTCTCCTAATACACTAAAGTCGTCTTAGAGAGTGCGTCCTCTTTTTCTGATCCCCCCCCTTTTCATTCGACTGTTGGTAGTAAGACGGCACATCTTTGGTTGCGCAGCACTTCTCTTGGACCCTTTTGGAAGGACAAGTCTTGAACGGCGTTCCGGGGGGATGTGGCCTTCTCTCCCCCCGGGGAACCTCTTTGCGATCAACCCCAGCATCTATAAGACTCCTACAACAGCCCTAAGTTGGTGAATCATTGTTCAGTTCTTCCCTTTCAGGCGCGCGCACGACATTCCCATACCCGAAGCGGGTTTCCATCCCCTTACAAAAACTCTTGCACCCTCCTAAACCTTGATTTGTTTTTTTTTGGCCGCAAGAAGACGCACCCTCTCTCCGTCCAAATGTTATTATTCAATTATTGTTCTTCCTTGCTTGACAGTTCGGTCCCAACAACCCCTTTTTCCTTGCGGGACTTCTTTTCGGATCCCTCTTGTTTAGGTTTTCTTCACCCAATTTTTCACCCCTGGGCCCATCGTCAACGCAAACCTTCTTTTGATACGGACCAACCTTTGCCCAACCCCCATTTTTTCCTTTCTCTCCCTGCATTACCGGAAGTTTCCCTTTTGCCGGCACGCTTCCTGACGGTCAGATTCCCCTCTTTGAGCCTCAATTGAGCAAGGAGACACGCCCTTTTTTTTTATTTGTTTCGATCAAAATTCCCCCTTCCGATTGTTTGACTGCGTCTTCCCTCTATCAAAGTTATCGTCCTTTGAGGAAGGCTTTTTACAATTTCTGACCCAGTCTTCCAAAACGGTATCGGAATCTCTTTAGATCAACCTTCAGTGGACAATATACCTCATTCAATAGTTCCTCTATATAAGTCCTTTGTTGTTTTGTCTCGAGAGTTTCCTGTTCGCTCTCCCGCCTGCCCGATCCTCTGACCTGTACTACCCTCAATCCGCACCAGTTTGTTAAAGTTTCTTTCCTCTTCCTTCCTCAGATAAAATCAAACCCTCCCTTTGAGACGTCTCCCCCCGTACGATCCCCCCCCTAGTCTTTTTTGATTCCATTCGCCTCTCCCCAATCTTTTGAAAACTCTCATGTCAATCCTTTCTTCCCCCAAGAGGATCGTCTCCCTGTCTTCCCCGATTTCTGATGCCGCTAACACAAGTGAACCCCCCCTTTTTAGATTCAGATTGCGAGAAAAGAGGGCTGGTTTTCCCCACATTGCTTAGATTTTTTCCTTGCCGGATGACTTTGCCGTCTTTTTGCGTTCCGCAAACCCCCTCCCCTTTTTTTCAGAAGACTTCCAAGCAAAGGTCCCCCACTGGCAATGTTTTGTCCGGCATCTTTCCCCCCCCGTTTTTGACGTTCTCCTTTCCACCAACCGTTCCTTCTCTGTACTTTCTCGGAGTCGGCGTCGTTCGGCCACACTCCCCTCGAAAAGGATGATTTCTGCCTTTTTTCCTTGGGCATAATTTTGTACGTTCTCCCCCGCTTCGGTTTGATTAGACTCGTGTCCGCTCTCATTTGACTGACCACTCGTGCTTGAAGGTCAAGCCTTCTCCCGATCAGGGGGAGGAGGCCCTTTATCCCGTGAGTTCCCCCCCCTACCAAATCATTTGTCTCAAAGTGAAACCTACCAAAAGACGCCGGAATGACTAACGCTCCAACGTGTCCCTCCATCGGTTGCCGTCGCCTCAACCAAATTCTTCCGAACGCCGAAGTTAAGATTCTTTTCCACGCACCCTTTCCTGTAGTTCGGAGTTTCCAACCGTTCCAAACGATACCATCCCCATAGAAGACCCATTTAACGTCGGGCTTTCGATGACCGTTCTAAACCAAGCTTTTTTTCTCCACATGCAGTATTCCATGCCCCCCCCCGTGATGCCCCTTTCTCTGCTCCATCTGCAATCCCCTTTTTCCCCAGAAACAGCTCCAACTAAAACCCCGTCCCAGTCCAGACCAATTGGTAACTATAGTTGTCATCTTGATTTGAGTTTTAATGCAAGACAACTTTCTGACCACCTTCCTCTGAGATCCAACATATGGAGTTCTTTTTGACCCCATTCCCCCCCGATTCATGCTTTCTAGTTCGGTGGACTCCTCCAGTTTTATCGATTACCCAGCTTTTTTGCCTTTCCCATTCCTCTTCCACCATCTTTTTTTGTTAACAGCCCACCTAAGCCAAAACACTCCCCTTCTAAGATACTATTTCTATGAGTTTGCCCTGCCCCACCAAGTATCGTCATGATACTCCCCGAAGCGCCGCGCCATTTTCCCCTGCTTTGACTTATCTTGCTTAA
>Ga0179591_1358865_pt1 | contig 20114 bp, 25 predicted proteins | sample CZOMad2_1_08_16f_FD_182891 | JGI IMG/M metagenome (GOLD analysis project Ga0179591, IMG submission 182891) | Vadose zone soil fungal communities from Angelo Coast Range Reserve, California, USA - CZOMad2_1_08_16fungal (PacBio error correction) | ecosystem: Environmental > Terrestrial > Soil >... | reverse complement strand
AACAATTATTTTTCAAGTTCGACCCGCCACCTGGTTTAGTAACTATTTCTTTTCCCCTGAGACGGAAAGATAGTGTTCCCCCATAGCTTTAGAAAGGTTCCCTAGGTCTCACTAGATAAAGCGTGCGAGTTCCGAGGTCCGCCCAAATGGTTCAGGCGTCGGTAATGGGGCAGACTGATCGCGCCGCGATTGACTTTGATCGACTTCCTCTTTTCCCCTACCGTTCTAGTTCTCTCTTTATGGTCACTGGACCTCCTTTTTCAATTGCGTTGTCTTCTGAAAATAGATACCCCCCGAAAATGCCCCTTTTTCTTTATCGAGTGAGTTCGCCCCTTTTTCGGCGAGAATAAGGCCCTGCACCTTCGATTTAATCAGGTTTCTTTCCCCCCAAGCCGCAATTCAATCCATTGTCTTTCCCTTTTCTCCTTGCCAGGTGCTTTAAACCGATAGTATTCAAACCACACCATGGTTTAAAGTGGTCCCTTTCAAATCCTTGACCCTCTTTCGTTTAATCCTCTTTTTTGTTGAGTCTCTGTCTCCAACTGCTTGCAGCCAGCCCCCCTGTGATTTTAGACTTTCCTTTGTCTTGTCCACTGCGAAAGTTAAGTCGTCCGGACGCCCCTGAGGGATCATTGCTCCCCCCGCCCACTTTCCTTTTCCACCGTGCTGTTCGCTCTTTTGGATCTTTCCCGTCCAAAATGAGTTGAGCTAGTCGCAAGCCCGCCAATCCGAAAGATCGGTATAGATTGTTTTAGGCCCCTCTTTTTTTTTGTGCCAAGGAAATCAATTACCTCTTGTCCAAGTCCCCTCCCATCACAGCTCCTGACCCAGAGAACCACCATTGATGTGCCGTTTTTTCAGATTCAAAGAAGTCCCTACTCCGGCTCCAGGAACCTCTTTTACTACAAGTGCCCGGGTTCCCAACCTCTTAACAAGCAGTAGATTTCTACTTAGGCCAAAATCTTATCCCATCTTTCTCAGGGGACCAGTATGTTTTTCTTCAACCTCTTTGTTTTCCCCTCGAAGCATCAAACTACTCGTTTTGATTTCGTCGTGGACATCAGTGTTCCGCGCTTGTCTTCGACTATTCCCCGCAAAGAAAGGAGAGTTATTAGAGATCGGTGTCCCTTCCCCCTTAATCATTGCCGACGATTTCTCCTTCCCCCTAGGTAGCTCACCCCCAGGGGCCGCTTCCCCCCACCACCCTTCCCTCCCCACTGACCTCTATCTTTTGAGAGGAGTTCATCCCTTTCCCGGGCGAACCTGATTTGTTTATCCCCAGAATCCCGCACCCTTTTTTTTTTTGAGAGGCGTCCCCACCCAGTTTTCCAACCCTCTTCCCTTCAAAGAAGATTCGGTAGCCCCGAATTGAGCTCTTCCCCTTTTTGTGTTTCCAGATCCTCTCGAAGAAGACCCAGTGTCTCGTCTTGACCACATGATTTCCCCCCCTGCAAGAACGTTCTCCATCCTCCAAGCCCCCCTTCATCTCCTTCCTCCCCCTCCTTTTCCGGCGTTCCCCATGCCCTTCCCAAGATCCATTGCAAATCCCCCCCCTTTCAGAACGTCTTTTTCCTCTGCCCACCTCTTTACTTTTTCTCCTCTTCTCTCGGGTTTTTAAGCGGGTATTGCGGTCACCTTTACAAGTTCAGAGCTTTTGTTCATGGTGTCGCCTTTCGGCCCTCCTTTTTCCCTCTTCTCGCCTTTCAATGCCGCCCTTCTTCCCAGCAATGGAGAAAAAAAAACTCTTTCTGTACGACCTTTGCGCCACCCTTATCTTTTCGATGCCACTGTGTATTCCGCCGATTTTCAGTTCCCGCAGGCTATTTCAATTAACCCCGAACCCCGTCTCCCGACTCCCCAAAGGACTCCATTCTAGAAATTCCTATCCCCCACCTTTGTCAATGGACCCCCCTATGACTGCACTTCACTTTTCCTCGTGAGACAGGTCTAAGTCTCTTTCCACCGCCTCCTATCCCTGAGTACAGCAAAACTTTAAATCCCTACCTGCTGGGCCTTTTTTTTTTCAGTATCCCTCTTCCGGTTAACCATCACCGCGTCCCTTGTGAGTGAACCATAATAGAAAAGAGATCACCCTTTCCCCTGCTCTCCCCCCCTTTCCCTGCCCTTTTCCCAAGGCTCCTAAGATTTTCCCCCAATGCAAGGACCCTTTGGCGTACCCTCCTTTGAAGGAGTGACTCTTCCCCCCCTGTCCGAATTCGCTGTCTCCTTTCCTCTACTCTGACAAGTTTGTAAAATGGTACACTCGATTCTTCGAGGAACTGCTCTGCTCCCCGTAATTTTAGGGAGCTCTGAAATGTTATTTTCCCCCCTCTTACCCTTGACGCTCGAGGTTTTTCCTTACCCTAACCCCTTCCCTTGTCAACCTTCCCCTACTCAGTTTTTCGTTTATATCATCAGTACTTAAGGAACATCGCTCCTTTCCCCATCCCCTTTCGATATCGAGCGACAGATCCTTCCTCTCGTCAGGTGATGCAAATTCCTCTCAATGATACCGTTTCACCCTTGACCCTGGACTATATCGAATTTTCAAAATGTGTTCGACCTCCGTGCCCTGCTTTCCTGGTGGGGGGGTGGTTTTTTGGGTTTTAAACTTCTCCTCCGGAGATTTCCCCCCTTTTTTTTTTTTTTTTTTTTTTTTTTTTTTTTCTTTTTTTTTTTTTTTTTTTTTTTTTTTTTTTTTTTTTTTTTTTTTTTTTTTTTTTTTTCTTTTCAGTTATAAAGTACCCTATGAGATCTTCATCTCCCTCAATAGGCCTTCTCACTTAAAGGCCACCACTTTGTCTTCAGATTTTGCACTTTTACCAACGCGAATCTATGCTTTTTACTCCTTTCCTCTCTTTCACTAATAATACGTTGTTTTTCTTTCCGTCACTGATGGAACCAATCGTGCTAGTTCCCCTTCGTTTTCTGCCTGAATTGTACTTCCGGTACTTTCCCTTTTCCCTTTTTCCCTCTTTTCTCAAGTCCTCTTTTTTTTACTAGTGTAGATGAAGATACCCCCAGTTTCGGAGGAAAATTTACTCCCTCTTGGTTAGCAAAAATGTCTTTGTTGCCGATATCTAAGGTTTCTACCCATTCTTTACGCTCAACGTCCCGTGCCGTTTTTTCGTTCTGATATACGTTAGTTAGTAAAAGGCCTGTATTAGAATAGGCTGTCTTTCACAAGATGGGCTCGCCAGTGGATCGCGTTTTTTCCCTTTCTTTTCCGTACCACTCTCTCAGACCCCCCTCCCCCCCTTCTCCTGATTTTCCCAGATGGTATTTACCTCAAAAGATATTGATTCTACCCGTTTCAACGACATCCCTTCCTTTTCTAATAGGACCATACACTTTCTTCTTGACCTCGTCTGATACTGGCCTTTAGGTTACTCCTATTACATACTGCCCCCTCTTCCCTCGACTCAATTTTTTTTTCCTCTTAAGACTTTCCCTGATTCTTTTTACGAAGGAGGAGCAAATCTACTCTTTGATGGCCTTTACAAGGTGGGGATGAGGTGTTTTCTCCTTTAGATGTTTTTTTTTTGCTCTCTTTATTTGCATAATGATTGAACCCCGTCTTCTCTTTGCTATCAGCCGCTTTTTTTCCACTTTTTCTTTTAGGGGTAAAGATTCGGGCGTGTTCCCCCCTTTCCGGTTTCCTACCCCTCCCTCCCCCCAGCGTTGCCATTTTCCCAAGGGTAGAGTGATAGAGATGGACGCTCTCTCCCCCAACATTGCTTTTCCTTTCCTTCAGGGCCTTGGAGTTTTCCCTTGGAGTGATCCTGACTGATTCTTCTCTTCTTCACCCTTGTGTGACGTCCCAAATACAGGTGCTCTAATCGGACAGGGACCGATAGCTTCATGTGACCTGGTCCCCTTTCTAAGTTTGTGCTTAATGTCGCCCCTCCCCTCGTTACTTCCCCCCAATTCACTCGACCACCGATGCAGACAGACGTCAGCGCTTGCACACAACCGTTTCCTTTTTTCGGCTGAATCCTCCCCTCTTTCTTCCTCTCCTCTTCTATTCCATTTGAACAGCTAATTAATTTTTTAGCCCAATGCTAGCTTACTTTCATTGATGCAGTGAATCTTCATGGCGTCCTCCGGTGATGCCGGAATCAATGGTTCTTCCCCCATGTTGTCCGCTTTTTTTCCGCAAGTAGAAAACCGGTTTCTCCTCTGAGGTCTTGTTTATTCACACGCAAACGTTCCCTGCGTGGCTTCGGCTAGCTGTACCTGTTCCTGTGTAAGAATAGCCCCTCTCCTACCAAAGAGGGTTTGAAATTATGAGTTTCCTAGTGCTTTTCCTATGACGGGATCTCAGATAGAAAGAGTTCTTCTTTCAGATCCACTTAATGTTTTTCTTTCCTATGCCCTTTTTCTTCTATGTACCTCGGGGAGGACATATCTTTAGAGGATTCTTCCCTTTTCTTTTGAGAGAAGAAGCTCTCATGCATTATCTTTTCTATCTTACACTTCTTTTGCAAATGATGTTCCCGCTTTTAGCTAACCATAACTTCCCCCTCTTCCCCCCCTCTTTTTAAATTCTGAGCTTTGTTGAAACTAGCAGAATTTGTGTAACTGCTAAAGGCTTTTCTCCTCTTTTTTTACGACTCCGAAATATAGTGGAGTTTCCAGCAAACCTTTCTTTTCGCTTTTCCTGTAATGGCTGACTAAAGGATAGGAGTGCCTCTTGTTCTCTCTTCTTCCTTCCCTGGCACATCCCGGTTCATTTCTTTCCTCTCATTTGTACTGGGACTCACTGCTTCCTGCCCCCTTTTGACTTTGAAAATCTGAATCCATTCGCAGAGAACGAGAGGGCTCTTCACGAGCTTTAGGGATGAGCTTCCTTGCTTAGATCCCCCGTCGCATTTACGGAATTTCATTCTCCCGCCCTGACTGCGATCCTTTGTCCGGTCAACACTCCTCCTTTTTTCCCCAAGTTAGTGCGCTGCGTCCCGGAAAGCTTTGCGGGACCCCTTACCTAGTTCAACCCCAATGGTTCAAGTTTTTCAAGGCCCCTTTATATCTCTTTCCTTCTTCGTTGTTGGAGAGCGGCCCAACTCCAATTCCGTGTCTTTTGACCCCCTATGTTATGCCCCTGCCGTCCCCGCGGCCCCCCCCATCCCCCTTCGTTCTTTTCCCTTTCTGTCTTTGTAGAAAAACTATGGACCCCGCGTAATCCTTCTTTTCTTTTCAATTCCCTATCCTGGCTCTCTCCCCGCTGTGCCCCCAAACCCCCCCCCCCTTCTTTCCGATCAGATGTCCCGAGCAACGTCTTCTCTGTGTCCCCCTTCCCACGAAACTTGAATACCGTTCCCATACCTCTTGCTATAAAGTAAAGACGATTTACACCTCCTTCCCTAGAACCCCCATAGTATAGAGTAGTATCGGACCCGGACATCCATTCACGCCCCTTGCTTTACCTTTCCCCCCCCATGCTCTCCCTCTTTTATTGATGGAAACCTTTGTGACACTTTCCGAGTCTCCCCCAGGTCCGCTGCCCTTCTCCTTCAATCCCATATTGTTCTTTCTTATAAGTCCCGTGAACCTCCTTTTTTTTATCTAGGGTGATCTTCCCCCCCCTCTATTCAGAAACAATACCTTGCCTAGGTCCGGCCCCTTTTCCCCGCATCCTTAACCTCCGATATGATCTCAGTCCCTTTCTCAGACCCCCCCTGTGTCCTAGTAAAAAAAACCTATGCACATCCCACTCCCCCCCCCTGATCTTAGTGAAAGGTTATAGCGCCTCTTCGCGCGTCAGCATCCATGGCCCTCCCCGTTTTTCCTCTCTGATTTTTTTTTATCCAAAGAGTAACTCGATAAGTTACTCTTTTCGTCTGAGAAGATTGTGGGTTTCAGAACAGCTTTTTAGGAGCAGCATTGCCGGTCTTCCTCGACCCCCTTCGTGCCACCTTCAGAAAAGGATTCTCACAGTAAGAAAGTACCCTTCCAGATAATGACTGCCCCCTTTCCGTCGTATCCTCCCTAAACTTCCGCCATTGTCCCCTTCCTTGCCCTTACAGGCGGGAATATTTGCATCGTCCTCTCTGCCTTTCGCCTGCTTCTGGTCTTTTAAACCAGTTTTGTCCAGTTAGAGCTCTTTTCCTTTATGATTACTTTTCTATGAGTTTTTTTCGGCCCTGCTTTTACTCACATTCCCTTTGCGCCTTCCGCCAGCAATTTTCCCCTTTCCATTTTCTCTGTCTCGTCTTCTTCCGAAATTCGTCCCCAGGGCGTAAGAGGTATGCACCTTTTTCTTTCAGCAGTCACGCCTCCTCTGCGTTTTCTCAGCCCCCCCCTCCCTTAAAGTCCAAACCCCAGGAATAAAGGATGGTTTCTTAATGACAGACATCCAGAGCTCTCACCATCCCTCCCCTGGTGTACATGGAACCCCAAAGCGGAAATGAAATGCGTTTTTCCCCCGCCCTGTGAGATCGCCTCTTCGTCACCCTTCCCCCCCTTTACACTCCCTTAAAGACCTACATAGTTAATACAGTACCCAGTCATCCCTTTTTTTGTCCCCCCCCAGTTCAAGCGGGTCAAGAGCACGCCCCCCAATCCTTTAACACTTTACCCCTTTGGGACCAGAGCATGACCTTGCAAGAATTACTAGGCCCTGTACAAAGAAGGGCTTAATTTCTGCCTTCAACTTTTTTTCTCCCATTTTTCCGTTCTGATTCATCTTCCGATAATCTTCGTAGCCTTGTAACCTTTGAAAAAGGGGAAGGCTCGGATCTTCCTCTTTTCTGACTGAAGGTTTCTTAGGGGGAATCTTTCTCACCTGCCCTGGCTGTCTTTCCCTGTGATTACCCCCCCCCCTCCGCAATGCGAGATTTTAGGCAGCCGTTAACACAACTCTTCGCTTTTTTTTGTAAGATCTCTAATTAACCTTTTCCGAACGGCCTATCATAGTTTTCCCTCCTTCCTTCTTCGCAGTGCTCCTGTCATATTTTTTCCAGCAGCTACCGTATTAAAGACCGCAAAAATGCTCGGACCTTCGCCCACTGACAAGTGTTCTTTCCCTGTCTCTCTCCCGCTGCCATCCCTTTATCAAGGAGGTACGGACCATAGAAGAACTTGCTTTCTTTTAGTGAAACGAATAGTCCCCCCTTGGGCCGGAATGCCCCCCATTCAACCTCGACTCCCTCTTACTTCCCTTTACCCTTTCATCTAAGAGTTTCTTGGCCGGTGGAATCTTCCTTTCATAAGGTTGATTGGATCCCCTTCCCTTTCTTCTTTTTTTTGTCTCCCATTCGGTCATGTTCTTTTTCTTTTCTGGGAAGACCGCACATGCCACTTGTTCCATTAACGTTCCTTTTAAGTACCCGACAATTCGTTTTTCTTTGTATTTCCGTTTTTACTTTGATGGTATCCCGTTTACTTTGGTATTAATAGATTGACTCTTCATTCCGGAAGTCAAACTCTTTTCTTTTCCTCCTTCTCCACTTCCCGTGGTTCCATTTCTTCTTTCTTCTTATTTAGGATTCAGCAGGCTTTCTTTATATAGAGATATTTTTCTTGCTATCCGTTCCCTCGTTTAGGCGACTACTTTACCACTCTAATTCCCTTCTCTTACTTCCCATGAGCCTTTTTTTCTTGAGGTTAGGGGTATAACCGCTCTGACGATCGTTCTTCAATTTTTTTACACCCTTCCCCCCCTCCCAGTGGCATTTATAGTACTAGGGAATCCCCTTATTGATTTCCAGTAGAAGAGTCTTCCTTTGATTTCCTCTAACTTCCTGGTGAATCCGCGAGTACGCCACGCTACTAGCTTCCGGACTGTGGTTCCCTTTCCCCCTTTTCCTCCCAGGTAGATGACTCCTTCCGGTTTCCTTGCATTTTGATGTGGCGGAGGCTTTTACCGCTTTTCCCGAGGTTCTAAGTGTCCTTCTTTTTCTTTTGCCTCTTATGGCCCCTGAGTAGTTGCCTTCCTTACTTTGATTAACAGTTCCTATTGATCTTTTCGGCGCGTATGTCTCAGTTTTTTGAGGTTATCTCGCTATTTCCTCCCTTTATCCCTTCGAACGATAAACCGTCTGGCAAGCCTCTGCATTGAAAGAGTTGTAGATGAAATTTGCCCCTCGCGACCCCTGTTTCAGTTTTTTTCCCTTCCTTTTCTTTTTTCTTTGGAATTCCTTCTTGGATACGAGCCCAAACCTTCCTTCGGTTCTTTCCCGCTGACTTCCCCAGGTGCATCTCCCTTCCCATCTTTGGAGCATGTTTCCCTTTAAGACGACCGCATTTGACCCTTTGGTCCCTTCCCTTCCTCCTTTCGTCCTTCTTTAATGGCTAAGAATAGTTTTTCCCTCCCCAAACTCCTATCTGAAAGCAGAATCATACCGACTATATCCCCCCTCTTTTTAAACCGTTAGAAGGAGGCATCCCCAAAGAGAGTATAGGGTCAAAGTCGATTCTGATTCCTCCCGTTACTACCTTGACTTTCGCCATTTCTCGACCGTCGTTATCCTTTGATAGACATATCCAAAGGCTTCCTTCACTCTTTCGCACTTTCCCCCCTTATCTTTTATGTGCCTTTTTCGATTCCTCCCGTACAAAATGTTGCCATAGAGTCTCTTTTCTCCAAAACTATATGCATACATCTGTTCCTTCCCTCGAAGTCTTTCCGGTTTTCCCGCGTTCTCCCTTTGAACTTTCAACCCGCTTTTTTTAATTTTGATGATGAGAGATCTTGGAGCCTTCCCCCTCTTGTACGCTGAGCTTTCCAGACCTTTTTCCTTTTTCACCTTTCGCCTATCGTGAGAACTTTCTGTGCGGATGCTTTATTTAATGATTTTTTGCCAGCTCTCTCAGCTTCTTTTTAGTTGGAACGAGAATATAACTTAGATAATTTATGCCCACAGACGGTATCTCCAACCCACTTTTTTTTCCCTGGCTTTTTTCATGATGTTCTCGATGATACTTACCCAAACATCCAGGCCCTCAGTGTACCCTTGAGCCCCCCCCTCTGTGATTTTCGATATCTCGACCCTTTTTTCCCTCGTTACCTCAACCCTTTGAAGTGAGCGTTCGGTGGTATTCAGGAACTACTATAGTTCTTTAACTGCTACTATTAGGTCCCTTCCTCTCACCTCTGTTGTAGTATTTGAATTTTTTCTCCCTATTTTCTTTTTACAAGACATGTCCCTCTTTCTTTTTAATTTTCCGGAATAAGTGATAGAATAGCTGTCTCCTAACCTAGTTGATTTTGCGCGATGTCTTCTGAGCAGAGTAATTGGATGAAAAGACGATCCCTCAAGCGTTTCTTTTTTTAGTGGCAACAAAGATCGACCTCCCTTGTGGGCTCTTCCCGCGGTGCCTTACTTCCCCCCACCCGATCTTTCACCCCCCCATTTTTTCCCCATTTTCTGAAGCGTTGACGATCTTTTTTTACGGTTTTTTGTGTTGTTCTTTTTCTTTTTCTTAAAACCCGAAAATGACCAGTTTGCCAGACCCGTTCATTTGGGCGAACTTTCCCCCTCGTTCCGGCCTCCCTCCTCACTGATTTCCCTTTTTTCCCCCTTCTTTTGTTTTAAACAAATAGAGTGCCCGCGTTTCGTTTCTTGTCTTTTTCCCGGAACACTGCTTGATAGACTTTTCGCCCCTCCAGTCGTCTTAGATCTCCCTAGTGCGTTCTCTCTATTTTTTCAACCTTGCAAATAACTTCACGTAAAGGATTTTTGAAGTTCATATCCCCTCAAACCCGAGAACTAAAGTCGCCGATTTTGCCCCCCCTGCCCACGATCAGCCCCCCTTTGCCCCCCTTACCTTTTTTAGCGTCTTTTCTTCCTTCAATAAAGGCAACACGAGCACGGTCCCTTTCTTGAGGTCCAGCTTGTTCCCCCCTTTCCCCTGACTAGTTTTCCTGAGAAAAAACGCATCTTCCCCTTGATTTTTCGAAACCCTTTTCTTTTATCTAACACTCTCTAAGTTTGCTCAAGAGAATAATTGGCAGCTTTACGCCTGTCTTGACTCCTTTCGTGACAGGTGGATTTTTTTCCTTTCTGCCCCACCACGACCATTTCTTTCGGAGAATTTTAATAGAAATCCCTTTTCCGATATGGTATGGTTTGTGAGATCCTCCCATTTTGCGCCGCCCCAAATTCGCATACCCTGCCCCCTTTTTCCTTTCTGTTTCTCCGTTCCCTATTTTCGACTTCGGAAGAATACATTCCAGAGTTGAATATCGTCGAGGTTCTTTTCCATTTTTACCCCTTTTTCAAGACCTCTTCCTCTCATTTAGCGTTTTCCTTTCTTCCCCCTTGTTTTTGACCTTTTAGATACTATGAGGAGCAGACCATTGGCGTTTTACAACCCATAACCCACCATTTGGCATTCCCTACCCCCCCCCCTGCTTCCAGTTCCAGACCTCCATCAGATACGCACCATCTCCTTCTGAAGCATTCTGTCTCCCAGCAAAGTTTTGACATTGAGAAAGCCGGAGTAACGGCTGAAGCTTGCGTCTGCTGTAGTATCTTTAGGTCTCTTTCCTGTCTAAACTTTGGGACAAGAGAGTTCCCTCTCGTCTTTCTTGCTTTTTGGTGCGTAGGGCTTTGGTACGACTCCCCGATAGTCTTCCCATTAAGCCGTAACTCTCCTTTTGCACTTTCTCCCTAAAATAGAGTATTAAAGCCATTAGTCCCCCCCCCCCCCCCGTCTTTTGCTTTTTTTTAGCTGTGTCGGCCCCTAATTCGTTTCCCACCACGCCTTCACCCGAGCCGCGCCCTTCCCCCCCCCCCCCTTCCCCCCCTGGCTGTCGCTCTAGACCTCCCCAATACGATAAAGGACACCTCGGTGTCCACTTTTCACAGAGGCGACCCCTGTCCATTTTTTTTTCCTTCTACTGTTCTGTTATCCCCCCCCTCGACTACTGAGTAAAAAAAGGGACACCTTCTTCCAAGTTAAAGAGGCGTAATGATACTTTTTTTTCCCCCCACCGGCCGACCACTCAATCTTCCTTCCCTTCCCCCCTCCCCCCGCCGCCCTTACCCCTTATGATTGCGCAACGCAGAGGATTGTGCTTCCGCCGTTCCCCCCCTGCAAAATGCTTTTCGTAATCGGACTGTTTTGAAAAGGGCTGCTCTTCCCCCCCACTTTTCCCTCCTGTTTCGCTGGACCTCTTTTTCATCCGACTAAGAGCGTCAACCTTGACAAGGTGCCTTATCTGTATGAAACTCCTTAGAAGTCAATTTCGGGAGTCCCCCCCTCCTCATTTGCTCCTTTCAATGTCTTCTCGCTTCTAAAATAGTTTACACCACAATAGGTCACCCCTCTGACCAGTGTTCCCTGTCATCCCCTTCTCTACCTTTGGACCCCTAGAACAGAACAACCAGAGACCTCTCACTTTATAGAACCTATTAGAGGAGCTTTCTCCCTCCTCGGCTGGCTCTCTCACCTGTTCTCCCCTCCCTCCCCCCCCCTTTCGTGGCCACAAATAAGAAGTTTCAGACTCCGTCCCTTGATTCAGGCCCCCCCAGGAGATAGTTTGATTCACTTTATAAATAGTATTCTTTTCCTGAACCGAAATATTTCTCGAAGTCGAAACTTCAACAGGAAGGCCACCACTCCACCGTTACCTGTCGTACCCCTCTCCCCCCAGGCGACTAGTCCCCCTTGAATTTTATTGACCCCCCTTTCCCCTTTCCCTTCCGTTTTTTTTTTTGATCCTCTTGTCCACCTTAACTCTCTGTTTTCTCCTGTTCTGTCAGTTTCGAATTGTTACGCGGTCCTTTTGTCCCCTTTTTCTGGCAATTTGCGATTACGAAATAGTTGTGTTGATGACGCCTTCTTCCCTCTTCTTTTTTTTTTCCATAACGGTTTCGCTCCATTTTTTAGCTGTTGAAGTTTGTTTCTTTCGTTCCCCAAATAGTCCGGAGTAGTTCCCCCCCTTCTGGGTTCTTTTGATATCCCTTCGTTATTGAATTTTTTCCCCTTCGGTCGCCCTCTGAGAGAATAAACGATGCCGAAAGTGATGATTTTTTCGGCTCTGTTCCGTCGCCTTCCCTTTAGTATCCGACTCAATCTTCTGTTACCCCTATTGTTTCTTGGGTAAAAGCAAAAAGTGCTTAAGCTACTCCTTTTTCTTCCCGAACCGCGTCTGAGAATTTTCATCTCCCCTATTACCTTCTGAGTTCCCTATAATGTTATTCCCTTTTTTTCCCTCTGTCTCGTTAGATCTCCGTTGACCATTGTTTGTTTCCTGCTCCCCTCCATCCTTAGTATTCCCAAAAGGTTGTCTGCATTCTGTGGCTTTTCCAGGCTTAGACGGGTGCCCCTCTCGTCCTGTTCCGAGCGTCCTTTGTGTTCGCTGTTCGTCTTCCCTTCCTTGATTGAAACCCTGTCTTGATATCATGAAGATTTGAGCCGTTGTTCTTTTCTTTTTTTTTTACTCGCATAGCATGGATTTTTCTAACTCCTCCCGGCGTCCAAATCCCTTGAAGTTTCACCTAAGCGTTCAACATTGTCCCAGATGGCTCTTTGATCCGTCTTATTTTACTCCTTCTCATTTTTTTTTTCCTCTAATTCTTGGGGGAGTGGTGGTTTTTCTCTTATTTCTCCTGCCCTTCAGTTCCCCTTGACGTCTGCGTAATATTCTCTCGTGGCCCCCTGTTGGAAGCTTTTTTTGAGTTCCTCAGATCCCTCTCTTAGTGTAAGCCAAAGTTTTCCATGCCATTTTCTTCAATTAGGTCATAAGCGCGTTTTCCGAAACCGGTCTTTTCTCACCCATTTTCCAGCCAGCACAAAAGAAGTAGTAGCCGCGGTCCACAATTTCGCATTTAACTCTTGTTCCCAATACTTCCTCTCTTTCTCTGCCTTTTTTTTGAATAGAAGCGTTTGCCTCTCCTCCCTTTTACTACGTGTTTCGAATTTGACGGTTTCGTTGATCATTAATTCCCCTAAGACTTCCCCCTTTAGGATGTCTTACTTATTGACTTTTCCTTTCATACTGGAATGCGTGCATGTTACGTTCTATCGGCCTGCAGTTTCTACCCCTTTTTTTTTGATAACTATTATATGGGAGCACCCAATCCATCCCCAGCGTATTCCCCCCGACGGGATACACGCCCCGGATAGGTATGTAACCTTGACTGTTTTCCTCCCTCCGATATCCTGTGTTTTGAGCTTTTTTTCTTATGTTTCATGATGCTTGAGTCTGAGCTGCTCCCTTTCCCTTGTAAATAGCACGCGAGCGATTGATTGCCTTTTTTCCGGCACTGGTTCCTATACAGTAGTTCCCTCATTTTTAGTAGATTTCTGAGTTAGCTTCTCCTCCCTAACGCTCATGAAATTAGGTTCCATTCGTTCATCAAATTCTTGCACATTATTGCGTACCCCCCGTTTCAACAGTTCTGCCTCTTCCATTTGCTCATTTTCGGTCCCCCAGATAGGTTAAGGTAAAATTAACTCCATAACTTCTGCTAATGCACGCCGTAAGGTCTCGCTTTTGTCATCTCCCGAAAAATGGTAATAGTGGAGGTACTTTCTTCTTTTTCCGATCGCTTTATCCTTGAGTATTTCTCTTTGACTCCTTAACCTCAAGGGCCTTTTTCTATTTCCCTCCCTTTGATGGTAAATAGGAACTGGACCTCTGTTCCTTTCCGTTCTCTGACATCGTGTTTTTCCCGACCTTTTCGCTTTCCCCCCTCTATTCCTTTGATTTTTTTCCGAGCAGTGCTCCGTCTCATTCCTTTTTGGAAATGACAGCGCCAGCCCAGCTGTTTTGCCAACAATTCCCCCCCCTCACTCAATCCCTTTTTTTTTTGGCCTTCCGAGTTCCCGATGAGAAAAAACCGATCCTTCTAACAAGACCCCTTTTTTCCCTTTTCTGAAGACCGTTTATTTTAAGCCCGTTTCAGAATCTTTTTAAACTTTCTCCCTTCCTTCACCATGTGTCGGGGAGTTACTCTTACGGGACAGACCTATGGTAAAAGAGAAGGCCCTTTTCCCACCGATTGTCCGGCTTGTTAAACCTCCCCCCCTCGTCCCCACCTGGATTTCTCTAGATTTGGGCTTAAGCAACCCTTAGATGCATCGAGCCGCAATCCCTCCCCCCCCCCCTTCCCCGAAACGCTCGGCCGAGAGCACCGTCCCTTTACGCGCCGTATTCGATGTCCCACAATCCCAAGTGTAACTTTCCCCTTTCCCTACTTTCACCCCCCCCTGAGAGCCTATACCTGATTTTTCCGTGATCGATCAGCATTCCCTCCCCCTTTTTAAGATCGTCTCGGCCCCGCCCGACCGCTCCGTTTTTGCCCCAGTTTGGGTTTTTGACCCGCGAACCCTGTTACCCCCCGACTGTTTTCGCTTTTCCATGTAGCAACCAGTTTTGGAAGAGGTCTCCCAGATCTTTCCTTTTTTTCCGCGCGACATAATTTTTAACTATGATGCTGGATTGCCCCCCATCAGTTTCTTTTGATTCTAGTCCGTTATAAACTGACAGTTTCCCTTCGAGCTCAGGAAGATACGTCCACTCATGACAAGAGCGATATGATTCTTCCCCGCCTCGGTCCCTATTTCTCACGTCAAAGTTGACGCCGGCACCACAAATTAGGTCAAAGCCCCTTTTTCTCTTTAGCGGCTCTTAAGCCATCTAGCCCCTGTTTTTCCCCTCTCCCTCCCCCCCTCGTTTTTGGAATCCTGCAGAGGTTTTAGTAAAAAGCCGTTCCCCGCCGTAAGGAATCGAGTTTGCTCCTCTACTCTGTGACTGCACCTCTCATAGTCGTGAGACTCCCTCCCCTTTTGTAGTTTTATTTCTGAATAAAACTTCTTTTTTAACATGCACTACAACACTTAACGTCACCTTGATAAGGTCCTTCTTCCCTCCTCCTTACGGCGTTGAATAATTTCAAACCCCCATTCTAACGAAAATCCGACCGTCAGCTTAAGCTTTTATCGCCCATTTGACGAGTCTCCTATTGTGGTGGTGTTTTTTTCCTGTCAACGTGTCCCCCCCTGATCAGGTCGCTTGTTATTTTGAGGCATGTGCGATTTATTTTTGGCCCTGAGACCAATGCCGCCCCAGCAGGCTGCCCACCCCACATAGCCTCGTTTCTCCTTTCTCCCTTCTCACAGGATTTTTTTTTCTTTTTTTTTTCAACATACCTTTTATTGTTGATGCAGAGTGTTCCGTTGCCCTCCGCTCCGGCGGCTACTTTGCGACGCCATGACGCACCGAGCCTTCGCTTCCCAAAAACCCGACCAAGGATGGCGCGACGCCCCCTCGATCACGCGACTTTGTTCCCCGAGCATTGCACTTGCCCCCCAATGTGATCTGTGCCATTGAAGAAGAGGAGACCCCCGACTCCGATCTAGTTCCAAACTCCAAAGACAGGTCCCAATCCTACCTTTTTTTCAGTATAAGATCCGTTTTGTGCAACTTTCCCCCTGTCTTTCTTTTTGCATAATCGAACATCTTATTCCCAACTTCCTACTTCCCCCCCGTTCAATGCCTCCCCTTTTTTCCAGAGTTTCCTGCACTCCCTCCGGCTCCTATGAGGAGTGAGATTAACCCCCTGCCCGAGTTTTCCTGCTGGGCCCTTCCCCTTTGCGCTTTCTTAAAAACTTTAATTTGATATTCTGTTCCGCTCTGACGGTTCTTTCGGGTCCATATTATTAATCCCCTATGCAGTTTAAAATGAGTAGACCCCCATCTTCCAGAGCTTTTTTTACCCACATCTGTAAAACTAGGTGTAGTCCATTTCGTACTAGGCCCCATTTTCTGAGCCGAACTTCCCCCCCTCCCCTCTAACTCTCTCTGAAAATAGGGTATTAGTCCTGTCTAAGAACTCGGCTTTGAGACTCGTCTACCTTTTCCTCTATTCTTCAAGGCACAAGATATTTTATGATACTTTTTCCCTTGGTTCCCCTACTCCGGCATAAGCCCCAGTATCTCCCCCCCCCATTTGCGTTTTCCCAGGAGATTAATTTTACTCCCCGACGAGATGAGAGAGTACCCCACTTACAGAAATATTTAGCTTACTTAACCGGGAGACAAGTGAGTTTCGTCTCTTTTTCCTCGGCACTGCCCCTAAAAGCCTTCCCCTTCCTTTGTTAACTCCTAATAAGAAGCCTTGTTTTTTAGTAGTATCTTTGTACCCTTCAAGTGCTCCGAGACCCGGGTCATGCCTCCTTGTAAAGAACGCGTGTACTGGTTTCCTTTTTCCCCCTTTGTTCCTCCTCGCCCCCCAAAGTGAGTGTAGATATTTTTCCAGCGACGATGTGCCGATCCCCAGGTAATTCTGGTATCTAATGTCTTTTCCCTATTAAGCGGATTCTTGGTCGACACATGTCGTTCGGTCTCTTCCATCTTTTTTCTTCCTGACGTCGATCTTAGAGAGTCTCACGCCTCTATAGCCTACCTTCTCTTCCCCTTGGGCCGACCAACTGGTCTTGTCCTCTTTTTCAGCACGGAAGGCTCCCCCGCCACTTCTGAAGTTGGTCCCCCGAGGGTAGGTACCTCACGCTATTTCCCCCGCTATCTCCGTGTTAACGACGCCTGGGTTCTTTTTTTTTTCCGAGTAGCATCGGGAACCTCTAGAACCCCCAGTCGCCCTCTTTTTGTCGGATCCTTTCCCTTTCTTTTACGCTTTTGCTGGATTTTTCCCTTTCTCCCTTCGGACATTTTCAGCGCAACGCCTACGCTTTCGCCCTGTCTTTTCTTTAGACGTGCAGCCGGTACCCTCCCGCTTTTCCTCCGGTCGAAGTTCGGAAGAGGCGGAAGTCCCCCCCTTTCTCTTGCTCTTACTTTGCTCCTTTGCCCCCACTATACCATCGTCTCTTGCTTTTTTGAGCTGGTGTCAGATATGTCGGAGTTCTTCCCACTGTTCGACTGTGGTGTAAAAGATCATTGCTTGCAATTCCCTTTGCTGAAAATGATGTCGTCCATCTTTCTATTGCGCCCTAGGTTTGTTGTTTTTCGAGGTGGGGGGTGGCGTCCGGAGACGTCGCCTTCAGGCGCGTTTTCCCCTGCGGACCACAGTTTTCATCTTCCCCCCCTCCCGTGTGGCTAACGGGCGGCCGGCAAGGAGTGAATGTTACCCCCCTTTTCTCCATGCGGCCCCCATTATGTCTTGTTTTATAAAGCTATAGAAGCACTCCGGGCCGAAACGGCCTCTCTCCCGCTTCAGAAACATTTTCTACCCCTCCTTTTACAACCCATGTCCTGAAACCCCTTATACACTCCTATAGAGTAGACCCTTTTCCTCGTATCATTCACTCCCTTACTTATTTTCTTTTCTCCATGGATTTAGAAGTAGTGATCCACTGCGCCTGAACAGGGTGTTTTTCCGGTGACTGGCCCCCTTTGCCTTTCATTGACTCATTGTCTATAAAGATCCAATGGTCTTTCCCCGTTTCTATGCCACAACTCTCGCAGTTTCAATGATTTAGCAGTCTCTTTTCTCCTTTCCGCTTGTTACCCCCCCCAGAAGAGACCCACCCTGGGGCATTGGATTTAGCGGAGGAATGTCCTGGGATATCCCCTTTCGGCATTTTCCCTGCGGTCTTTCCGTCTTCACCCTGTTCTGGACATAGGACCAAAGCTGGAGAATTACGATACTAGCTTCTTTTTTTGTTGAGACACTGACAGACTCATATATGAATCCGGTTTCGTTTTTGTGCTATCCAACCTGATATTATCTCTCCACGAGGATAGCTGTTACCCAATTCTTTCGCGGTACACGGTAAGTGTGCTCTTCCCTTCTTTGATACCTAGGTTTTAGAGCGAACGGTAAGCGTGGCCGAACGGCTTTCCGGTCCTCTGAGGCCGCTACATCTCCTAGTTCAGCTTCGGTGCGATCTTGCCGGACATGAAAGCTTAACTAAAGGTTCTCGTTCTATCTGGTTCTTTCGGGACCAAGGCCTTTTTCCGTCTTGATTTGCTTTAACCCTTCGAATACGCGATAAAATCCGTGGCGCTCTCCTGATCCGGTTTCTCTCGCGTGTGAGAATAGAATTCTTCCTGCCCAACATCAACGCCACGCTTCTGTTTCTTTTCAGCGCAGACATCGTTCTTTTCTGTCCGCGGTGAAAACTGGTTGGCTTTTGCCCCCGTCTGCCCAGCACACTGGTTTGGTTGGCGTTTTATCTCTCTCTTTTCTCCTTTTGTTTTCTTTCTTTAGCCAACGGCTGAAAGAAATTTCACCTTGGATGGCAAAATCCGGTACTTGTCCAGCCTTCCCTTGGACTCATCCCCTCCATGAGGCTTCGCGGATTGTTTCCCAACAGACACCCCACCATAAGCTGCTTTTTTTCGCGAGGGGTTTTGAAAAACAATTCGTTGCCCCCGCGACGCCATACGCCCGTCTTTCCGGTTTTGTCGGCCTTAGTGTCAGACCCCCATTCACCAAGTACCTTCTTGCATGTAGGTAACCTCCCCCCGCGATATCAGATCCATTTCTGTGACTCCTGCAATTCCGATCGATGCACCATCTAATAGCGTACAGGATACCCCTTCCCACCGCCACGCGCAAGGACTGGTTTTTGTCCCGGTGTAACAGCGACATTAGTACTTTTTCGCGACCCCCCACCGATGTATTTCAATCTTAGAATGTGGTCACCCCCCAGGCGGTACTTCAACGACCCGTTCCTTTATCTCCTCCGTTTCCAATCGATCAATTGTCTAGTCACTTTTTTGGAGTTTGTCATCGCTTGATTTCCCAATCAAGGCATCCGGCGATCCGGAACTCTACTAACGCGACGATTATACATATCGTCCTCTTCCTCCCCAGGTGAAGACGGCCAAACATTAGGGTAATAATCAGCGTTCGAGCGGCTCCCGCACGAACAGATCTCTCCCATTCCCCCCTTTCCTCGGCGAGGGAGGATCCAACCTCCGTAACGTACCTGTATCCGGATACGTCGAATTCAATCCCCCTCCTCCTATATGTGCCCACGATCCCTTGTCATGGATGTCCCATTCTCTTTCATTCCTTGGAAAACCAAAGGACAAATGAACCTAGGGATTCCAGTACGCCGTCAGTAGGACGTCATTTCCCCCCCTTCGGCGAAACTTCTTCCACGAAGTCTCGCCATTTGTAACACGGAAGTAACCCTGTCAGCTTGCATCGCTCTAGTCGGTTCTATGGCGAGGGTCTAACCTCCTTTTCTTCCCCCAGTTGTGTCCAAGCTCTCGAGGATATTCTTCGGAATGGTCTATCTTCCTTTCGAAAGATGCTTCATAGTGACATTACATCATGTACTTCCCTTTCTCAATGGCGCCAAGCGCTTATTTTTCTTGGGGGGATGGGTTTTTTTGGGTTGGGGGGGGGGTCCAGCCATGGAGTCCACAGGGCCGGCGGATGCCCTTGTGGTTAGCAGTCAGGACCCGGAATTCCCGACGCCTAGCTCCTTTGGGACCCCCCCCTGTCCCAAAGGATGGGTCTCACACAGAGACCTCCCCCTGCGACCCTCCCCTGTGTCAATGGCCAAGGCATCAAGAATGTCCCTGGCTCAGTTTTCGACACGGACCCTCGATGCCTTCCCAGGCCACCGGCTTCACGACCTACGCGTCCTGACTTATCGATCCGGTGGTGCAATCACCGTTCCAGGGAGGTCAAGCTAAGGCTCATTCCTTCGCCTCACACTGCGGAAACGCTTTCCGTCCGGCTCCGCCGCAACCACGTGTCGTAAGAAGGTTGTTGCTACTGACGGTCGGCTCCTTTGGCCAGTATCCTCCCTCTTTTCCAGCGAGTAAAAACGCGAAATGGGACAGGCTTTTGAGTATCACGCTCTGCGGGTAGGGACCTATACCTGCGCTCGTCACTAGTAGCTATAGGACTCGTTTGCTACCCCCGTTCCAAACTTAGTGGAGGGTAGATCGAAGTCCTCCTACTGTACAAATAGACCTCATCCGATTCCCCTTTTCTTCCGTGTATTCAGAGCATTGACGAAATAGTAGTTTGAGACCAGCTACCCGCACGCACACATGAAGTTTTTACTACGGCAATGTGTACTACGGGCAATGCCTCCTCTTTAGCTACCCCCATAAATTGTGAGATCCTGGCTATACCGGTTCTCCACTACGCTGAGCAGAGGACCCACAGGACTTTAGCCCGTCTTTAGGCCACCAGTCTCCTCATTTCGAACCACTGATACCGATCCGAGCCTGTCTGTTT
>Ga0179591_1147779_pt1 | contig 20119 bp, 18 predicted proteins | sample CZOMad2_1_08_16f_FD_182891 | JGI IMG/M metagenome (GOLD analysis project Ga0179591, IMG submission 182891) | Vadose zone soil fungal communities from Angelo Coast Range Reserve, California, USA - CZOMad2_1_08_16fungal (PacBio error correction) | ecosystem: Environmental > Terrestrial > Soil >... | reverse complement strand
CCATTCTGCAATCCCCTTTGCTGTTTAACCTCGTAGACTAAAGCTCGTTCGGCGGTGTTCGGTTTTTTCCCTGGCTAATTCGAACCAACGTTCTCCTCTCTAGTATGCGCATCTTTTTCCTGTGATCTTGCAGGTAGGCCGGGATCGTCATTTTCCACCATGAGTCGGCCACTCATCTCAAATCGCTCGCCGGTTTTAAGGTACCCGGTGCGTCTTCTTTACCTGTCTGGCCGGCCATGAAGACGGTGACGTTGTCCCCCCCCTTGCCCAAAAACTCTCCCGCACTTCTGGTCCATGTTTTTGTTTTTTTTGAATGCTTCGCGTTGATTTTTGAGTTGGGGAAGGCACCTTCGGGAGTGCACCCCTCCCTTAGTTTTTGGATAGTCTGGGCTACACCGGAGTTCGCACCCTTTAGCTCTGGCAATATTCCCCCTGACAGAATCTGATCTTTAGACCGCCTGGTTTACTCAGGTTCTCGTTTGATCTTGGTATTGACGGGAGCCTTCTGCGCTCCCTCTAATGCCGCGGCTGATCAATGCATGTAGGATTAATCGTCCAAACTCCAATGGCGCGTCGTTTGCGTGCTCCTCCCTCCCCCCCACCCCCTTCGGATTTGCGGCTAACCCCAAGGTCTGTTTTGGGTAGTGTTCCCCCCCTTCTCTTTTTCATTCTGATTACACCCCAGAGAACTTCCATTGCATACCCCTTACTTTTCAGTAGAGTCGTTTTTCAACGATGATTGAAGGGAGCGAATGCTTCGTGATAAGTTCATTTTTTATGGTCACTCGTATCCCCCCCTTTCTTTTCCCCCCGCTTCTTTCTCATGATGGAGACGGCCACAAAGGGTCCTTTGTTTTTTCACCCCCAGTTTTTAGGGTGCGGGGATGCTAAATGCCTTTTGCTGTCTGTTTCTCCGTTATAGCTGTCGTTATTCTTCGCATAGTCGGCCAGATTTGGCCTTTCTTTCTCCTTTCTCCCTTTATTTCCCAGGAATGCACTGTTAGTTGGACGATTCAGGGCCGTCTGGATCACGCGAGTCCATACCCTATGACCAAGAATCCGATTTGAAGGTGCCTGGCAGGGCCATTTTGCCTTCTTTCTTTCCGCTCTTCTGCCCTCTTGGCTCTCCAGGTCTGCGGGGTGTCTTCCTGGTATTATTCCTCTTTTCTTATCCACTTGTGTGTTGTTGCTTCTCTCTCACCCCCCCTCAGACAGAAGGACCGTCGACAAAGATGCGGCCCCAATTGCGTTGCCTACTTGACGAAAGTCCTTTTTGCATTCAGGCCATTCAGGTTCCTTCTGTTCTTGGACATACCGGCTTCTTTGTCTTGTAATACGCCCTTCCCATACTAGCTCCCTCTTAATTCATTTTCCTGTGCCAGGATGGATCGACGAGCTATTTTCTGATTCGTTTTTCCCTCCTGTGGGGAGGCCCACTTTTTTCGCCTTCTTCCTTTCTCCCCCTCCTTTTTACCCACCCTCGAGGAACTAGAAGCCCTCCTCGAACGTTGGTGGTGACCAGCAAGTTTTTGCGCGTTGGCTTACGTCCCACCCTTTCTTAGGTCCCGCTTTTTGGGTTTAGGACGGGTTCTTCCGTTTTCCGGACCATCACCCACTTCCATGTTTTTTTTACGATTCCCCGAGCCCCCCGGGCTTCGGCTCCCCCCTCCGTTTTGCCTCAGGTCCTTTTCCTTCCCTAACAAACCCTGTCCTTGGTTAGTTGCGATGTTTTCTTGGTTTTTGAACCCCCCCCCCCTTTTCCGCGAACGCCGTGTGTAGCCGCCCAACCCCTCCTCTCACCGATTTTGGTGGTTTGCTTCTTTTTTTTTTATATAGCGGGGCCACTTGAAGTTCTCTTTCGTTTTTGTTTGTTCAAAGACATTCTACACGGTGTACCTTCCTTGGTAGTTGCGCATTTTCAGCCCGGTGACTTGAGTGGATTGTGGCAGCCGCCCACTTTCCTACACACAAAAGTCGATAACTCCCGTCCGTGTCCGGCAGTTTTCTGTTTTGCCCTCGACCAGACAACACGAGACAAATGTCCGGTGTGAGAGACCAACAGTGGGGAACTTTTTTCGTTGTTTGACAAAGCAAGAGCTCTCATCACGCTCGGTAGACTACATCTATTCGCTCCCACGCTTCCCTAGTGCAGTGAACCCCCAAATACACAGTAACAGGCGGGTTTTTTTGGCGGAACTGCCCCCCCCCCCCGATTAGTCCTCCCCGTACGTGATCCCGGCCCACCCGACAGAAGTTTGGTTCCCTTGACCCCTCACGATTCCGTGTTTCCCCCTTGTTCACACACCCCCCTGCTGGTTTTCTTTCTTTGACGTCCGGAAGCATAAGATCCATCGTTACGTTGAGCATGTCTATAGATGTTTAGGGACTGCCTTGGTGGTGTTAAATCGTTTCGCCCCAAGTACTTGCAAGGGAAGCTGGTTATCACTCACGGTCGGCCGCCTCCCCTCTCATGGGTCTCTTCGAGTGCTTCGACCGGGCGGACCTCCTTACCCCTTTCCCTCCTTTATTCATTCAGATGATTCTCATCGCGGGCCGTTTCCCACCGGGGTCTATTCTTGAGGGACAGGAGGTCAAGTCCACCTTGATCCTCGGCGCTGCGTGTCGGCCCGCGTTGTTCCCCACGAGTCACCGTGGCCGGATGGCCCTTCTTTGTGCGTCCCTCCCCTCCCGTAGAGTTGTTTAGCTTCCCCATTATTCCATACGGGTTTTTCTTTCTCTCCCTAACAGTCTCGCCCGTTCCCATGGTCCTGTCCCTTTCTGGGCACGAAACTTTTTTTAGTCTCCGGCACGGTTAGATACTCACGAGTTGGCAGTGTGTGGCCATTCCTGTGTCCTTAGTCGAGATCTTTGGACCGAGCCGTCTGGGCCCCCTGCCCACGAGCACACGTTCCTTTTCCCTTTCTTTTGTTTTAATCGGAATCAGCCACACCCTTCAGAGAAGTTTTCGCTGACAAACCCCCTCCTCTCAGCGTAAGCCCCCCCCTCCGGTTGCACACCAGACGTGACCCGTGCTTTTGTTACCCTTGCCCCTTGCTGTTTTTTTGCGTCCTCTCCTCCACTCCCCCCCCAAACCTCCCATGGTCGTCCTCGGTGATTGACTCGTTATTGGCTTCCTTGGGTCGGGTTTTTTCCCCCCGTTTTTCTCCTTTTCGCAGTTGCCGAGTGAAGCTGTCTTAGGGTCTTTCCCCTCGGCCCAGCGTTTCCCACGTTACTTTGCCCCGTTCCCCGTCCCCACCGTCATACATGTGTCCTTTGAGTCGAAGGGCTTTTTTAAATTTCTCTTCGCCGTCCTGGCGTGTGCTCCCGTTTTCGTCCCCTTCCGTTTGGCGTCAATTCTAGTCCGACCGCGTGGTCAACAGTGATGGTCTGTTTTTTCCTTGCGTAGCCCGCGCTGGTCCCCCTTGTTCCCTTCCCCCCCCGACGCTCGGCCGTGTGAAAGGCGTCCAGGCTCCCTCCTTGATGCGTTATCTCAAAGATATGTTTCCTGACTCCTGTCGACACTTTTACCTGACGTCTCCTTTGCCCCCCCACAGGCCCCGGGGGTTAACCGTTTTTTTCTCTCCCTAGTACCTTACCGTAGACCATAACCCCGAATGCCCCCCTTTCCTAAAGGTGCCTGAGGACCCATTGTGTGGAATCTCCCACGAGATTTCCTTTCTTCAGTCTTTAGGCGTCCATACCGGCGTTCTTGGTCGTATTGTTATCTTTGAGGCCGCCGCCCCCCCCCTCCCCCCCTCAACTCCCTCGTTGGTATTTTCCCCAGGTTTAGCTGCGAAACATATCCCCGTTTTTAGTCCCCCACCCAGGAACCGTTTTCTCTTCCCCTGTACAATTGGCAAGTTGGTCTGTTTTTAAAGCTTGGGTTCCCTTGTCCCCTGTACGTAACCACCGGACGGAACCTGTTTTCATTGTTCTGCCACCTTTACGCCAAGGGGGACCCCGGGGGAAGTACCCCTTTCTTGCCCTTTCTTTGGCTTTGATCACGTGACGATCCCCAGTGACGTTCCTTTTGCGCTTTTATGTGGTCTACTTAAGTGAGATGAAGGAGCACGCTTTCCTTCTCCTGTTTCCTTCCGGTGAGTCAGGACGGACCTTGACTTTCGCTTCCTTTCGGCTACCTATCTGTCTAAAACGTAATGAACGGACTTCAGTTGGTTTCCTTCCCCCCTGTCCATGTCGCCGGGTATTGCTCAGAGGTTCGTACTCTCTTTATTGACCGCCGTCGCGCTGGGGTGAGTCTTTTATTTTGGTAGTTTTCTTCGTTCTTTTCTTTCTTCCTTCGGCGGGGAGGGTGTAGTTTTGGTGTTTTATCTCAGCTTTTTGGGGTAGTTTCCCCCAGTTCTTTCGTAGTTGCCAGCGCTTGCCTGTTTGCTTGTTTGTTGCGATTAACTTTCCCCTCTTTTACTCGGTATCCGTATCAGCCAGGGGTGTCCCCAGCCCCGGGTCCCCTCCTACCGGGCCCCGCCGGACCTCCCCATTGACGCCCCCAGACACAAAAGGACCAGTTGAGAACCTTTTTCTGGAACAGCGACCTGGCTTGCCCCCCTTGTCCCACACTCTTACTCGTTCGTGCTTGGGAGTGTTACACTTGGCCTGTCCAATTTATTTGCTTTTGCCCCATTAGTTGAGTTTAGCCGGCCCATTTTAAACAGACGTTAGTCTTTTTCTTCCTCATTGTTGGTCTCCGGCTGCGGGGTTGCTCCCCCCTGTATTTTCTTTTCCTCTTTTTCCCCATCCCTTCTGGTCCTTAACGAACCCTCTGGCTAAGAAAAGGCCCCCCCTGTCAACACCGTTCGCCCCTTCCTGCTTACCTTTTTTTTTTCGAGGACCAATCCCCTTCCCTAAGGGATGGCGGGAGGTGCTCGCTTCTTTAAGTGGTTTTACTGGTTTTTTTTCTCTGGTCTTTCTTCCCACGTCTTTTGACTCTCTCCTTTTTTCGTCGCGAGGGTTTTTTGTGGACACAGGGCGTATTTAAACTCGTCCCCTCCTTTTTTCCCCCTTTTCCTATTTCGTCTAGAAGGCAGGGGAAAACCCGTCTTTCCTTGCTGTTTGGCCACGGATCCTGGCTCTTCAATATCTTCCGACTGCGGTAACTCTCCCCCCCCTGTCTCTGCTGCCTCTGCTCTGCCGGGAAGCCGACCAGTCCGTTTTTTCTTTCACCTTCCCCCAGGCACCAGGATTGGTTGACTGTAGCGCATACGGGTTTTTAAGTAGTAGCTGCGGACCGTACAGCCTTCTCCTTTCCCTACCTTACTCCCTCAGTTGTTTTTGTTTTTTTGATCTCCTTTTTTCCCCCGTCGTCCGGTGTCCGGACATGGCGGAGCCGAAGTCTTATACGTACCTGTTTTTTCTGTCTCTGTGTCCTCCGTCCTGGCGTCGGGCGAGCAGTGTTTTATCCCTTTGTGTGCTTTTTTTTTTTTTTTGATAGGTCGTCTTCGTAAGGCGCGGGTTTTTTTCGAGGCGTGCCGCCCCATGCCCCCTTGTGGTCTTTTTGTTTGGCTTCCTTCTCCGTCCTTCCGTCGTAGTTTTAAGGCGTGAACACCGAGTCGATTTTCCTTCTTGTTTCCGGCGCGAGGTTCTCCCCCCGCAGACGGGGGTCCGATGAAGCTTTGCGTCACCGTTCAAAACTTTGCACCTCTTTTTTCTCCCTTTCTCCTTCCCGTTTCTTTGTTTCCCCCCGGTACTCCTGAACAGGTTTGTCTTTCCCTTTTTTTTGTCTTCAGTGACTATGGTCTTAGTAACCCCTTTTTCTTTTCATGGATGCTTTTGTTTTGCGGCCCTCCCCGTCGTCCCCTTTTTCCTTCGTCCCCTCTGTGAGTGCTTAACTCCTTCTCCCCCCCTTTTTTCTTGATGTGTTCGTCTTGTTTGGCTTGTACGGAGTTTTTTCTTAAGAGGGGGTTCGTTTTACGGTCGTCCCTCCTTCCCCTGTCCCGTTTAACGATCCTTAGTAGTTGTTTCACCCCCCCCCTGTTTTACTTTCTTCGTTCACCAGTGGTCGTCTCTATTTTCCTTGTTTTGTTGTCGTGTATGTTCGGCGTGTCGCTTGACCTTCGGCCAGCCGGGGCTGGTGTGAACTGCTCTACTTTTCTCCCCCTCGTCCATGTTCTTCTCCGTGTTCCTCGGGCCTTTTCCGTCTTCGTCTTTTCTACTGACAGAATGGAACCTTTTCGACCAACGACCACCCCCCTTCCCCCCCCCCTCCCCTCCTCCCCGTCCTGTACCCGTCCCCCCCCGAAACCGTGAACTAAAACTCCTTCTCTTCGTCTCTGTTACTTTACCGTCGACCCGACTGCGACCGCCCCCACCTTTTCCCTGTCTGCCAACTCCTTAACGTTCGGGCCTTTTTTTGATTTCTTTTTCGCTCTCCCCTCCCCCATTCACCGCTGTTTAAGTCTGAAAAATCTCTTGCCTTCATTCATTGTTCGTGTAATGCGTCCCAACCTGAAGTGAGCCCGAAAGCTTCCCCCCTCCTTCTCCCTCTTAGTTCACCTCACCCCCACAAACCATGGAAGAAGAGCTTCGACTAAGGTTGTTTTTCCTTTTCCGTGTCTTCCCATTCCGGGGTAGTCCGGGGCGGTTCTCTTCTCGTCCTTTTCGTTGCTTTTAACCGAAATTTTTCGGGGCCACTTCTCCAACCCCTTTTGTCCCCCACTTTTCCCCCGTGTTTCCTTCCCCACTTTTCCCCCTGGTGCGTTTCTGCTTTTTTTCGGTTGAGTTCTTTGGTCCTCTAGTTTCTCCCTCCCAACGAACCTTGCTCGGGTGTTGTTTTTATTTGGAGGAGTCACCCGTCCTGATAGAAGTCCTCCTTTTTTCCGAAGTCCCCTGGACTTCCGAGATCTGATTACCTTTTTCTCTTTCCCCTTTTGATGTCCTACGAAGAGGATGATGGTTTCGTACTCGGTGACCCCCTTTGTCACCCAACTTCCCGGTCCAGTCGGCGCCTCCCCTGCCCAACTTCCACATCCTCCCTCCCCTCTCTCCTGTTCTTTTCGAACGATTCTCCTGACGTCAGTAGACTCTTCCCTCTGCCCGCCCTTTTTGTGTTTATACAGTCTCATTTTTCCTTACTTTTCCACCTGACTCTAAGGTTGATCGACCCCTTCATAGATTGCGGCACGTACCATGCGCTCCTCGGACAGTTTTCTTTCCTTCCCACTTTTCGTGCGACATCCTCGACGTATCCCTTCTTCCTTTCAGTCGCGTGCCGGGTGCGACGGGTGTCTTTAGGTAATCTCACCCCTGCCTTGTTCTTTTTATTTCGGGTAGAACGGGTGGCTGTTCCTACCATTTCCATTTTTTCCTTCATCTTGGAAGTCACCCCCCCCAAGTACTGAGTCTTTGGTATGGCGGATTTCTTCTCCACCGCATCAGCAACGTCTTCTCCCCCCTCCAGTTCTTTGGTACGGGCGTGAAGGGCTGAGCGGTGGTTGGCCTCCTTCCCTCGACGTGTTCCTGCTTCTCTCCGTGTTTCCAGGGACCCAGTGGCTTTTGTAAGCTTCCTTATTCCTCTTTGAGCTCGACGACGTACTGACTTTTGACTTTTCCTGCTTTGTTATTCCTCCCCTCTCAGACTTTCCCTTGCTCTGTCTCTTGATTCGGGGTAGGACTGGCGTGTTTCTAATCACTCAATCCCCTCTTTACGCTTTTGGGAAAGATTCTTCCCCCCCACATAGGTCGTTCTATTCAATCTGTCCCGAGTCATTCTCATTTTTTCTCTTTCTTGCCACCGGGACTCACGCCGCTCCCCTTGGCTAATGGAAGGGGTGTAGTTCTGTGAAATCTCCTACTGTCCCATCGGCCTCTTTTAGTACCCCTTTTCTGAACTGGTCCCAACGGTTCCCAGTCGGGGGGGGCGTATTCCCCTTGGTTTATCCTGCTCCGGCAACCACGTTTTATTCTCTTCCTCTCTTCCCTTTCTGATGTACGCGGTACTATTCTTTTCACGTTCTTTTTTTCCCCTCAAAGGGGCCACCCTAGCGCCACCGCCCCTGTATCAACACCTCCGGCCTCCCTGTTGCGCCTTGTCAATATTCGTGGCGTGATGCGGCCTACACTTTTCTCCAGGTTCCTACCTGCCTCTTCCTTAAATCTTCCCGCGAACTTCGGAATTTTTTTCTTTCACCTCTTTGCAGTGGTTTATTTTTTACACCCGGGCTTTCCTACTGACGGAACCTGGGACCTCTGCCGTTTGTCGAACTGCTTTTGGGATCTTGTCCCTGACGTGGGACATCAGCGGCACGAGCGTTCTTTTGCCCCCTTCCCCACCGTTCCTTCTATTTTTTGACATCTGGTCGAAGTGATATGTTCTGCTCACCGTGGTTTGACGTTGCTTTTGTCTTCTGCTCTCTTTCCCATCCTTCTTTTTCATTCTCTACTGGGCTGCACATCCAATCTTTTTCGTTTCCCTAAGTCTTCTCAGTACCTTCCTTTTCACACTGATAGCTTGCTAGGAGCTGACCCAGGTATGTTTTCTCTGGGTCTTCTAACCCTTTTTTCTTCTTTTCCCATGATACACCAGCGAAGTAGCCACCCATTCGTTCCAGTTAGTTTTGGCTGGTGCTAAGCCAATTTTTTTTGAGCGGTGCCCCCATGGCCGTTTTTCTCTTCCCTGTTCGTTTTTGCTGGTTTCCTTTCGACCCCTTTCTTTTCCCTGTCCTTTCCTTTTTTTCCCTTTAAGCCAACCGAGTTAGGGTTTCTGGCCAACCCACTTCTTCTCGGGGTTAGTCTGCTTTTTGCCAGTCCTCGCCCGTCCTGCCTTTACCGTTGCCTCCTGTGGCTTCTTCGTTCGAGTTTAGGGCCAACTTTTCTTCCCCCTCTTAGTCGATCACATTTCCTCCAGTTCCCCTCACGATGGGGATGACGTATTCTCTTAGGTCTACTTGCATTAAGACGATGTTCTCTTCGTAATCAACTCCTTGGCAAGTCATTGTCCCTGGGTCCTCTTCTACTTTTGATTTCAAGATTAGGCAATTTTGGAGGGTTTTCCTCCTTGCTCAGTGTTGTCTTCTCTACTCTTACTTCCTTAATCGTTGTGGGTGTTGAGTTTTTTTTTTTTAATGTTTCTTCTTATAGGATTCTTAAACCCTGGTGTTACGCCTTCTAAATCCGGGTGCCGTTCTTTTTCCCATTTTTCCCCTCCTTAGGTTCCCTTCCTGAAATCAGCTTTTCCTATAGGTTGCCTTCTCTATAGGCAAGCCGTCGCCAGTTCGATATTACCATCAGACCTTTTTCAGGGGAATTTCGAATCCAGCCTTTGGATAGACACCGAGCTTGAGGAGGAGATGGTCCCCCCTGTGCACGACAGGCAGCTAATGTGAAGTTTTTCCCCTCTGGCCAGTTTAGCCAAAGCAACCCAGCTCTGTGTCCCTGGACGCCTTCCGCACCCCAGAGAACGGGTGTGTGACCTAACTTTTCTTTCTATCGAACGTTTTGGTCGTCCCGCCGGCCTTTGCCTCCCAATATGGCCGTTTTTTGCCAAGACCGGGTGGTTCCCCCCCCTTCCGAGGGACCAATCCCAACTTTTCCCCAGAGGATAAACGCGTCGTTCTACGGCAGTCTTCAAGCAAAAAAGATGTGGACTATGCTCTTTTCCTATGACCCTGTACTGGGTTTTGGCTGACGACCACGTAGTTGGATGTTTTGACTGCCGCAGTGCATCCAGCCAGTGGCCCCTTTTTCGTCCTTCCCGTTTTCTTTCCTCTTCCCTCTCCTCAGTTGTCCCGTTCTTTTTTTCTTTTCCCCCTATATATTAGTTTTCTTGTAAGTTCGGGGTATCTTGAACCGGTCGTAACGCGTGTTTTCCTTTGCCTCCGTTTTGGCCCTTGTGCCTGCCGCGGTGATTTCGGATTTCAGAAGCGGATGAGTTAACCACATTTTTACCTTCTGACGGAAAGTGCGAAATTTTGACAGCAACAGATCCTTTCTTGCGACACGAGCACCCTTGGTCCCGCTCGGGATATCAAGCAGTAGGGGGCTTTGGGTCGGGTAGGTGCTTTTTTTTTGCCCCTATCGGTTTTGCAGGGGACTCCGGGCACGCCAGGTGACGCCATCTCACGATTCCCTGTTCTGTCGAGTTTTTACCCTCTAACCCCTACCCGTCTAAGGCCCCCTGCGGTGGTCTCCCGGCTCCCCACCTGACCACGAGTCGAGGTTTCCCCCCTTTGGAGAAAGCCTGCGGAAAACCTCGAAGCCTCCCTTCGATGGGCGGCCAGCATAAAGTACACGCCCGAGCGTAAGCGCCAATGGCCTGGCACTCTGCGCCGGTTTGTCGCTTTTTTTTGGGATACATTCGCTCTGGCCCATCCTCCATGTCCGACGCGTCGTTCCCTCTAAAAGCTTTTTTTTTGACGGCACAGACAGCCCCGGTTTTAGGTCCTGTTTCAGTGGGATGCCATTCCGCCCCCTTCTCCCTCATCCCACGATTGTGCGATACGGATCTGTTCGTGCCGATGGACGAGTTCGGCCGAAGGTGGCGTTTTTACTACCGGAAACTTTTCGTCTTCTTGCGGGCAGTTTCTTTTGTCCCTAGCCGGGGCGTGTAGGATGCTTCCAACTTTCCCACGTGCGAGTTGTAAAGACGGACCCCCTCTTCCCTCACCGGGTACGGTGTGCGTTGGTCTCAACCCTTTGGTTGGAGCAGGCCTGAGCTCCTTCCCCGGTGGCGTAACTGAGTTCTTGTTCCCTCCTTTTTTCTTTCCCCCTAGGAGGCAGTGGGGTCAGTCGCGCGTCGTCGTTCGATGCGTTTTACAGAAAGCTTCTTCCTTTTCACGGCACCCGGCAGTCCCCGAACTCGGGCACCCACAACCTTGCCACTCGCACCACACTGAGTCACCGAGGGGAAACTGCCTCGACTTCCCTGGAAGGGACCCCCCCCCCTTTCGGTGTTGACACCGACTAGTTTGTAACTTCTCCTTTTTTCCCTCAGCTTCAGGTAGACGCTGCGCCTTAATCCTAAACAACTCATTCTTTCTTTTTTTTGTGTCGACCGTTTGGCAGAACTCGTCTTCGGACTGACCGCTTTCTCGCTTCCCCACCCAATTTCTCACTGTAGACTACGACCGGTTCTGGTCCCTCCTACTGCTACGCCCGAGTCCCCCTCGTTTCCATCAATCGTGGCACTCACCGACGGATAGTCCTCTGTCTGTCGCGCATGAAGTATCAAGGCTCCTTTGCTTTAGGAGGGCCCGTCGGGGGCGGAATCTTTGGGCCTCGCCTTTTGCGTTTCTTTCGTTTTGCGGTTTCCTCTACTTAGTTTGCTCGTGAACTCCCTCTGAACTTCTGTTTCCTTCTCCGCCTCCTTCCTGGTTCAACTCGGCCCTGGAATCGTAGGGCACGGATCCCCACTTTTTTTTGAACTGTCTGTGGGACTTTGCTTTTTATTGTCGCCCCCTCCTCCATCGACCAGGGCCCGTGCAAAACCGCTTTCTCAAGCTTTCCCATCCAATAACTCCTGGCCCGTTCCCGGTCCTGTGACGGGGTCCCGGTGACGATAACCCCGCTCTCGGCGTTTCTCCCTCTGCCCCTTTTCAAGCACGGCGGGCGTTGCTTTTTTCTTCCTTGGACCTGATCGCCGGGTTTGCCCGTCAACCGCATTCCTTAGTGTTGTGAGGAGAAACCACGTTTTTAGCTGCCCCCCCTTTCCCCTCCTGTTTTTCGCCAACCCTGGTCAACGTGATACGTGTCCCCGTTTGGTTATTTATTTCAACCCGCCTTGGCACTTCCGCAGTTCCCGTTCATTGGCACCGGTTCAATACCCTGGGACCCGTACGAACCCGTGCCCACGGAAGACCCCCTCAAAGGAAGTACCCTATGCGGCGCACGAGTGATTTTTCCGACCGAACGTGGAACCTCATCAAGAAGGTGGCTCCAGTGGCTTTTGTCGGGCTCCTCGTTTTTTTGAAGCTAGGCGTGATTCCCTTTCTGTTTTCCCTCTCGGTCGTTTGGGGAGACCTGAAAACTTAGAGGTCTTTCCAACGATTTCCCGGGTCCTTCAGGGGCCGGCGTTTTGCTCCCTTCATCGGGGTTTTTTCTCTCCGCTTTTAGGTCGTTTCTTTAACTGTTTAGCCCCGAAGTAGAGCGGTGTTTTCGCATCTTTTTTTTTTTTTTTTTGTTTCGAGCTTAGGGGTACGTTTCTGTGTGTAGTTCGGGATTTAGTTTTAGTTTTTTCTTTGGTCGTGGGTGGTCCTTGTTCTTTTTCCCCTTCCCCCTCCTTCCAGTCCTTTTTTTGGCCTTCTTTTTCGAGTACAACAACTCTGTTTTTGCCGCTGACTCGGTCGACGTTAGAGAACGTTCTCCCCCTCAGGGTTTGTAGTTGCCGTGCGCCGGACGTCTGACACCAGGCCAACTTCACCCCCAAGCCACCCGGTCGTCGCCACCATTTGAACTTTGGCCCCACCTTTTTCCAAAAAAACTATCCGGGCGTCTTTTCTTTTTTTCGTTGCTCGGCACGGAGGACCGCATCGCGGGCCCCTCCTTGGAGTTCCTCCTTGACCGTACCACAAAGTGACTTCTTTTTCCTGAGGCGGCGTTTTTCCTCCGATTTGTTCGCTCCCCCCTGTTTATGTATGTCCTCCACGTTTCTTTTTCCGTTCCTTTTCGATGGTACACCGAAATTTTCGTTCTACGAACCACGTTCCATTGAACCCCCTGTTTTTCAGGTGACCGTCGGGACCCCCCCACACTTGAAACACGGCCTCATTCTTCCTCCTTTTCTCTTCTTTGTCTCTTTACGGGGGTGTGGAGCGTTTTATCGGATCCCAAGTTCTTTGCTCGGAGATCTGTTGGTAAGTTCGCGGCATCGAAGGCCGTTCACTCCACTTTACTACCCGACCCTTTTTCTTCGACTCTTTTGAAGGCCCCCCTTCCCGGAAGGGGCTGCGCGGCGGGCGCCCGATTATTTCCCACTTTGTCGACGTCTGGTTTTTCCCTAACCCTCTCCAAACCAGTCCCCTTTTCTGGACCGTTTCCCCTCCGCTTGCTCGTCGTCGGCAACCGCCGACCCAAAGCAGGGTTGGTCCCCCTTAGTCTTCCTGCCATTTCGCCCTCTGCTTCCCTTTTGTCCCGTCTCTTTCTTTACTCAATCCTCCCCTTTTTTTTTTCTTTTTATCCGTTTTGTCCGGTCTTTTTTTTTTTCACTGTGGCGAAGGGGCGGCGCCGTCAAGCCGCCCGCAAGCCGCTGTTTGTTGGAACTCCTCCTTCTGTGTTGGCTTTGCAGTCTTCCCGTCCAGCCTTTCTTTTTTTTTTGTTTGAGAGGTTTCTCCTTTTTTTTTTCTTCTCTTTTGTACAGTTTTGTGTCTCCAGGCACGCCTCCTCCAGCCGGACGGTTGCCGATCCAGAGTATTCGTATGTCTTTGAACGCGTCGCTTTCTGGTCTCACGTTTTCTTTGCTCGGGCTTTTTTTTTTTTCTGACGTGGGATTACGTCTTTGTGATGTGAAGTGGCCCCCCGCACCCCCCCACTGTAGCTGTAGTCTCTTCGGCAGTCTTGTTCCCGTCCGGTGTCCTCCGTCCCCCTTTTTCTGTCAACTGCCTGTTTTCTTTCTTTTTATGGTCGTAGGTTTCCCAATTGTATTGTCTGTGATGGCGGGAAGTGAATGCGTGATCCCTCATAGGTGTGAGGTTGTCCCCAATCGTCCCGGCGTGGACCCCCCCGCCGTCTACGCGTAGTCGTTTTTTTGGCTGTTAAACGTGCTCACCTTTTTTCCCGCTTTTCCTCCTTACCGTTTTGCGCCCCTAGTTTTTCCGATCCGTGCACACCTGATCCCCTATGACGTTTGTGTCATGTTGCCCGTTTTTTTTGGCCTGTCATCCCACCCAGGGTTTGCGCTGGGGACTTGTGGGTTTCCTTCTTCTGTTTTTTTCGCCTGTCTTTTTCGCCCGGCGTTGGAAGTTGGCTTGTGGCACCATGCCCTATACTTTACGCCCGACTTTGAGGCGGCCACGTTGTTTTCCTCCTGCAGCCCGCGGGCATGTTTTTTGTTCCCTCACGCCCCGAACGTCCAAGCCACCCCCCCAAACCCCTTCAACTGACCCTCCCGACTCCGGTGACCTCCCACACCCCTGTCCTTCCCCTCCCCTCTCCCCCACTGCGAAACCTGTTCTGCGACGGAGGGGTCCCGGGTTACTCCTCCTTACGCACTTGGCCCCCGGGCGCCCAACCTCAGGGCCCCTTCCCCTTGTTTTCCTGATCGGGTTTCGTTGACGATCCCGCGAAGTCCCGACGTCCCCTTCCCTCAAACCCCCTTGCCGTTTCCTTGTTTTTTCAACTGGGTGATCCCTCAGGGAGTCACTTGATTCCCTTTTCCCCCGCGTTTTTTCCCGGCACCAGTGCAGACGGAGATGTCAACTCATACGCCGCAAAGGCCGGCGTTCAGTGCTCGGGTTAGGTTCATTTTCCCGTGTTCCGTTTTTCCGGGTTCGTTCTGGGTCAGGGTCGTAAGGATTTCTGGGTCTTTTTGCCCGTGGCTGTGCCTGAACCACGGTTTTCAACCCTTTGTTTTGACACGTGCACGGGTATTTATCTTTTCTGGGCGTCTTTCGGGTTTTTCTTGTTGCGTTTCTGACTGTTCTCAACGCTTTTTTCCGGTTGTCGGGGCCTTTCCGGCGCACACGTTTTCCTTGCTTTTTGTTTTTTTGCTCTTTCGGTTCATTAGAGAATTCTTCATCGTCAAAGGCCCTCTCCACCTTTTTTTGCAATTGTTCGGCTCTTTTGCTGACGTTTAGGCTTTTGCGGGTAGAGCTTTTGCCGGGCTGGCCCAATCCTCTCCTTGGCTTTTTTTCCCCTTCACACATCTATGTAGTCCCCCCACCGGACCATCGATCCAGCGTTTTGCGAACCTTGCCTAGTTCGTCCATACGAGTCCAGTCCCCACACGTTAGTTTTTCTCTTGACCTTTCCTTTCCGGAAAACCCAGGCGTGAGAGCTGCGCCCCTTCTTTCGTTTGGTTTTTTTTTATGCCTCCACGGCCCCCCTCAGGCCTCCCGTTTTTTTTTTCTTCTTTTTCTGGGCGGCGACCCTTCCCTTCGACGAGGCCCCTTTTAGGGTTGTTTTTTGGCTGGTTTTCCCCTCATGCTGGCAGGCGCGGGTTGGCCCTTTTTTTTTTTTTTCCTTGGTGGGTGTACCCGCGGTCCTCGTCTACGGCGCCACGTTTGGTGGTTGCGACGGGTTGACGGCCTTTCGCTTACGCCACAACGTCCTGCGGGTGTTTTCTTTTTCTGCGGTTTCTGCGACACGCCCGCGAGCACGGGGCCTGCGTTTGTCACTTTTTTTGTTTGTGGTCCCGGGCGATTCCGAGGCCTTTTTTTTTTTTTGTGTTCCCTAGGCCTCGAGTTTGCGCTTCTCCTCTGTTTTTTTTTTTTTTTTAGGTTCACGGGCGGCCTTGGCCCGGGGTCCCTTGTTTTTTCTTTTTTGACTTCTTTTATTTTCTTCTTTTCCCCCCCTCCGACTTTCACGGAGACCGCGTCCGACATATTCCCGTCACCCGCCGGGCTTCGTCCGCACATTTTCCCCCGAGCCAATCCTTGCTATTGGGCCATAAACCTTTCTCCTCTCGTTTAATCGCCTCAAGCTCCTCCGCCGGTGCTCGGCAAAGCCGCACCGTTTTGTTCCTGAGCAGTGGTTCGATCCGGTCTCGGTAGCCGAGTTTTTTTTTTTTTCCTACTCGTTCTTCACGGAGGTAGGTCTTTTCAGAGGTCCGCCTGTTCTTTCGTACATCCCCCTTGTGCAGTCTTTCCACGGAGGTGAAGAGTTTTTTTCCGTGCTTCTCCGTTTCAGGCTAGAATGGTTCACACAAGCGCGTTTTTGCACCCCAGGCCCGCCTGGAGGCCGGTGTACCAGAGTGAGGGTAGTTTCTTTTTGCCCTCCATACCCCGCCGGTGACAGTTGACCGTTAATCTGGGCCGACCTTTCGTGATCTTCTTTGCCTGTGCTGAGAGTCTTTTGGCCAACAGTTTTTTTCTTTCGGTGGGTGCGTTTCCCTCGAACTTTTTCTCTCTGCATGGTCGAAGGCGGGCTCTCTGCCTTTTTTGTTTTTTTGCTTTGGTCCCCATGAGTCCGCCCCCCATGCCCCGACGATTGCTCGCCTGCTCTTTTTTTGTGTTATGCTAGTTGTCTTACGGGCAGCCGTCGTCATGACTTTTAGGGTTTGTCTTTTTCTTTTCTTTTCCCATCCTACCAAGCACATTTCGTGTCAGCGTTGTTTCTGTTGTCAACTTTTTTCGTCTTGGCCTGCTACCCCCCGGCGGTTGGTGTGTGCACCTTCGTGTCCCTTCGGCCCGCTTTTTTGAAGTCGGGCCTACACCCATTGACCCTGTTCGTCGTGAGGCGCCTGCCTTTTTCTTTTTCTTGTTCTCACGCTTAGTGTATTACTTCGGTTCGTGGTGACTGGTTTGTTCTTGACCTTCTTTTTTCCAACGCTATGGCGTTGCTTTCGACAGCACACCCGGTGTGCTCCCCCCCCCCCTTCTTGTTGCGGCACTGGCCCAAGTTTAGCCTTTGGTGTTTCGCCCCCCGGTGGCTAAGTAGCCTTCGCCTCGTTTCCCCCTAGAGACTTTTTTTTCGATCCACCTGCTCTACATGGCCTTCACAGCTGGAGTCGAAGTTTTTTGGACGTTGGGCTTCACCCTCGAGCGCTCCCGTTTTAGACCCCTTCCCCTCTCTCCCTCCTTCCCACTTCATTTCCTCTCCTAAACTCCCCTCCCTCCCCCTACTACCCCTCTTCCTCTCTCATCTCCACCGCCCCCCCCTCCCCCTCCACTCGAACACCCCCCTACCCACCTCGCTGCTAGCCGTACCCCCCTCCCCCCCCTCTCCTTTTCATCTCACACCCCATCCCCCCCTAACACATATCCTTCTCAGACTCGATTTGAGGTCCTTTCTTGTCCTTTAGGACCACGCTTCGGACCTCTGGGTAGTACTTTCTTCTTTCCCCTGGTGATCTAGATCTTTTCACTATCGTGTTGTTTTTTTTTTTTTTTTTTGTTTGAGAGAGCTTTCCCCCCCCCCGCGACAGAAGACGTTTTTTCCTTTCTCTTGACAGAGCGGGCCTCCAGAAGGACGCTCTTTTTCCTTCCCCTTACCTGCGCTGGCTATCTGAGATTTTTTTTTTCTTGTTACGGAAAGCGCATTCCGTCACTCACCGCGTTTAAGGCCGGATTCAGGCTGGCTCGACGGATCTTTCTTTTTTTCTCTTGGCCACGAGTGATTGCTTCCTTCTTTTTTTTTTTTTTTTATTGCCCCCGAGCCCCACCGGCCAAGAGGAATCTTTCCGTTGTTTCCTTCCCCCACTTGTCACAGAACCCGCTTCAACTGTTTGGGCCCCAATGAACGAGAAGGTGTTGCCGGTGGCCCCTCCCGTTCCTTCTCTCCCACAAGGACTCCCAAGCAGCCTTTTCTTGGAAGGACTGTGTTCACGCGGTACCCCATTCACGAACCTTCTCTCCCCCATTGCGTTGAGATAGGGTGAAGCAGCGTTCTAGATCCGTGAAACATGTTCCTCTTCTCTTTTTTGGTAGGGTCCTTCTCTTTTTCTTTCCTTTTTCCCTTCAGCAAAAGTTCCCGATTCTCTCTCCCACGGCGAGCCGACAGTTTGTTTTTTAGCGCCATGCGTGAGCGTTTTTTTTTTCCCCCGGTTTCCTAGTTCACGCGACCTTTTTTCCCCTGCCTCGCCTTGATTTCCGATTTGAAATCGACCCACCTCTCCTGACTCTTTTTTTTTCTGATGGGGAAAGGCCGGCAGAGGTCCCTATTACTGTGTGAGCCTGCTCATCTAAGACGTCCCTCTCCCGGAGCCCCCCGAGGAGGTCGTCTGCACGTTTTTCGGTTGCCCCAAACGCCTGCTTTTTTTCTTTTTTTTCTTTTTTCTCGGGCAGGCACAGTTTCGATTTTCTTTTCCGTTCAAGATCACCCCTGCGCCTTTTTTTGCCACTTTTTTTTCGGTTTTCGGATAAAACACCGACCTCACCTTTGTCCTGGCGATCGCAGGGATCTTTCTGCCCTCCCGTTTTTGGAGGCGTTTTCCATCCAATGCCCTCTTGTAAATGTCGGAAAAGGAGTCCTTTTTTTTCCCCTGAATCAAGCCCAAGAAGCAGGTACAGGTTCCTTTGATGCGGACGTTTCGCTGGCTTGGCGACGAGTGCCTTTTTCCCTTCTGGTTCTGGACAGAAAGGATGGATCGCTTGCTCTAGTTGCCAGACTTTATTTCCCGGGGCGTTGCGAGCCCTTTCTCTTTCCATTTTTTGTACCTCACTCACTCAAGGAAGGTTCTTTTAGTAGCACGATGTCGTTAGATTGGCCGTTTTTTTCGCCTCATGAGCTCTCCGCAGGCCCCCAAAGATTTCCCCTTCCCGTTGAGCAACGGTCATGCCTTCGTTATTTGAAAATGCTCCCCCGGGTCTTTTGAGTTGTTCCTTACTACGTGTAACGTTCGAGTTGTTAGTCCATTTTTTTCTCTTTTTTTTTTTTCATCCGCTTAGGAGCGGGCGACCGTAGTCTTCCCCCCTGTTTCCAGCCCTTAGTGGATGGTTTTTTTTTTTCACGTGTTTTTCCTTTTTGTGTGTTCGACCAGATTGCCCGTTTTGACCCCCTTCAGTTCCTTTTTTCGAGAGTTCCTTACGCTTTCGTAGTGCGGCTGCCCCCCAGAGCACTTGTCACTTGTTTCCACCCTCTCCTGTGTTTACTAGACTGTTGGCCGCACCTCTCTGGCCCTTGTGGGGGAGCCCCCCCCCGCCCCACCCCGCTTGTCGTCCGGACCACCCTTCCCTTATTTTTTCCACCCGAGACAGGCTCCTTATCTTTTCTTCTCGGACTGTTCCCGGACGGGGGCGCTTCCCCCCCCCCTCCAACCAAACCACCTCAACTCCGATTTTCCTTTGTTGGTAGCTACCTGTGCGAGGCGTTAACTTCTCGGTCATTTGTTTGGGTTCATCCTTTTTTCAAAAATTGACCTTTATACTGGCCACACGCGGTTCTTAGCGGTCGGGACCTCCCTCCCGAAGAAATTTAGCAGGACATCGGTCACCTTCAAGACCCTCCTTAGTTCTCTTTCGAGGATGTCGCTTTGCAAATTTCCTATCACGCCTTCGCGGCCGTTTAGCTTTTCTGTTGCTCGGCGTCCTCTATTTCAAGCGGCGTCCGATCGCAAGAAGTCTTTTTTCTCTTCCTTTTTTCTCCTTCTTTTCTGTTTTTCTTCGACCGCCATCCTGACTTAGGGCCGGGATAGAGGACCTCCTTCTCTTCCTCAGGAGTGATTCCGTTGCTGCTGTCATTGATTTGCGGTGTTTGGCCTCCTCTCTTTTTTCTTTTCTTTGCAGGTGTGTTTCTCTTCGTTTGCTTCTTGGACCGGCCCGTCACCCTACTCGAACCGGTTACGAATGCTTTCTTTCTTCCTCCCACTGACGTACACGCAAGGTTAGTCCCTTTTTTCCCGTTTTATCTTTTTCCGTGTTTTCGGCGGCCAACCGCAACCCGGGCGCTTGCCGTCTCCTTTTTCCTTTTTTTCGGACGTGCTTTTTGCTCCCGTCGTTGCGGAGAACAATGTAGGCCTCTTTTCCCTTCCCCCCGACCACGGATACCCAAGTTCCCGTGATTCCCCTTCTTTGTTTATTCCCGTTTTTCCCCCTTTTCCTTTTCCGTTTTTTTGCCCCAAAGGTAGTCACCGGAACCAGGGACTGGTACCCGTTTTTCCCCTTCTTTACTTTTTCCCCGTGACGTGACGTACCCCTCTCCGGCGACCTCTCTTTTCGGCTTCCCAAGTTCCGTGACCGATAGGTCTGTTTTTCTTAGGATTTACAGTAGGGACCAGCAGTTTTTTCTCGGGACTCTCTTTTTCCAGGCGCGCACTGCGTTGTGGGAGATGTTGCCGTCCACCGTGTGATCGGGCTAACATATTAATTTATTACATTCTCCCTGCGTTGGGGATGAGCACGGGACAAGCTCCCTTCTCTTCCCCCTTCATTGAGTTCTTTTTTAGTAGAATTGTTAGTTCATACCTTCCTCCCTAGTTGCCCGGTAAGACTACCCTGGTGTCACACCCCCATACCCTACTCTCAGCCTCAGCCCCTTCCCAGTTACCCGTTCTTTGCCAGCGGCAATTGCGCCTTCT
>Ga0179591_1274221_pt1 | contig 20126 bp, 20 predicted proteins | sample CZOMad2_1_08_16f_FD_182891 | JGI IMG/M metagenome (GOLD analysis project Ga0179591, IMG submission 182891) | Vadose zone soil fungal communities from Angelo Coast Range Reserve, California, USA - CZOMad2_1_08_16fungal (PacBio error correction) | ecosystem: Environmental > Terrestrial > Soil >... | reverse complement strand
TGCAGGTCCTTGAAGTCTCTTTTTGGTTTCTTTTTTCTGCCAGCTTTTCCTACACGCAGTCTGTCTCTCGAGCTATATTCCTTTGTGTGTTTGAGAGCGATCTCGCGCCGGACGCTATTTCTTGCCATGATCTTTTTCACGATCCCCCCCCAAAGTTCTTAAAATTTCCCATGAGTCCGCGGCCCGCTGCTGGTTTCCCAGTGCCAGCTTGCTTTATATAGTTTTTCCCAGCGTTTTTGGCGTAGGGCGGCACCAGCCATTTGGGCCTGTCCCTCAATTCGATTTTTTTTACTTACCTTTCCTTCAGGAAGGGAGTTAGCTCATTCACGACCCCACAGCAATCATGACCTTCTTTTCTGTAATTTTTGGAGGGCTTTTTCTTTTCCCCCTGAGCTACCCCCCCCCGGTCCCAATCGGGAAATGCCCCTCCCGCATTTTCCAGGTGTCCCGTGACGTGACCTCGTGAGGTCCAGATATGTACCAGTTAGACCAGTTGAGGCGCCCTTCTGAATTTTCCCTGGCGTTCCAGGAGGTGTACTCTCTACTTGTTGGAAATGAGTTAGAAGACCCCTTTCTCCCTGCTGTCTATTTTTATACCGGATTTTTTTAAGCCCGGGACGTGTATCTTCTGGGGCGTGGACCCAGTGCCATTTGCAGGATCCGTTTTCCGTGTCTTTTTTTTCCACGCCGTCTGGCCACTACCGTCCCACCCTTTTGTGTGTCCCACATTTTCGTGCTCCAGTGGTCGGTTTGACGCTTCCAATTTTCGCATGTAGTGGACCGCCCTTTCAACGAGCCGGTGATTTGCCGCTGTTTGACGTTCAATGTCCCTGTCGGCCTTTGAAGAAAGCTTTATGGAAGTTGGTTCCCGGTGGCTGCGCCCCTTCTCCGCTTTGCCGCCGTCTAAGGACTTTCCCTAGCTGTCGCCCCACGTAAGGTCATTTTTTAGTTCCTCGAGTCGTCCCTCACTGTACGTTTCAACTTCGGTTCTCCCGTCCTGCATCCTTAGTGCCTGGCTTTAGAGAGTAAGTCCCTTCCAGCTATTTCCAACTCCCCCTGTTGCAGGACCGCGGTCCCCCGTACCCCACCGCTGGAGATCATTGTCTCCAACCCGGCACCACGGTCCTATTGTTTCGTTGAAGAGCTTGAACCACTTTCTGGGCTACTCAGAAATTTCCTCAAGTGGTTCACTTCATTTCCGTTTTGGACCGAGCCCTGGCCAATGTACCCAGCCCTTTTTACCTCACGAAGGCCGGTCCCCTTCGATTGCACCTAGTTCTTTCTTTTTAGTGTCTTTGATGGCTATCGCTAGTTTGCACCCCCCCCGTTTACCATTCGTCACCAGAGAATGGATTTCCCTCTTTTCTATGACCTGGACCGGGTGCGACCGTTCACCCCCCCGGGGTCCCCCGGCTCTCCCCTTTCGTCTCAAACGACTTCTTCCCCAAAGATTTGTGTGGTGAGAAAGTAAGGAAATGTGTATTTCTCCGTTTTCTCTTGCCCTTTGTCTTTACGATCTGCCGCCTTTCTTCGGTCGGCTGTTTCTTGCTCTTATAATTCCTTTGCCTTCCCTCCGCCAAGCGGAAAGTGACACAGAGCGAGCTGTGGAACTGTTACGTTCTGATTGTTGTCGACCGCCCACCCCACGCCGAAGATCACTCTCCGGGCTTATCTTTCGTAAGTTGGTACGCGGACACTTCGTCCATACCTTCCTGATTGCGTGCGTCGCCCCGTTCCCTTCTGGGGTCTCCGGCCGCCGTCCTCACCTGCTGTTTTTTTCCGCTTTCGGCACATTCTTGTGTGTTTTTTTAGATTATCATCCCCCCTTGGTTGCGTGACATAGACTGAGCCAGCGGTCGTCCCCTTTTCTGAACGCCTCGGGCTGTGTCCACTGACCCTGCCGTTCCAGATTCCCCATATCATTTTGTTTCTTCCCCTGACTATAACGCGCTTGCCCTCGCGTTTTGTCCCAGTTTAGTACTAACCCGTGTGGGCTATTCCGATGTTCTTACGTTTTAACCAACAGTGTCGTTCTAAGGCAAGTCAACTCTTCTGTTTCCGATCCCCTTGCGTTCTACTGACTTTGTTTTGTCTCTTGACTCTTGACCCCGCCTTCCCTTTGGCTCAGACCTTTTGGAAGGTTTCCCCTGCATACGATAAGGTTTTTCATGAAGCCCTCGGTCCTTTTGATTCTGCACGGTCCCTCCGCCCTCCAGTTTCCTTTTTGTCGCGGAGAACAGGACCCTCCACATTCTAGACTGGCCCTCTCTCTTGCGACAGGTTAACCTTTCCCGCCAGCCCGTGACTAGGGCTCCCTTCGCCAGGGAGCTCCTAACGAGACTCATTTTTGAGTCATCAATCTGGTACCCTGGCCAAAGGCGAACGCCCCACGGTTTACAGCTGCTCCCGGCCTTGAGCGGGCCACCGCGCCCACCGATTTCTTGAATAAGGCTTGATTTTTTAAGAGTTACGTTTCCCCCCAGTTTATGTTACGGTGCGAACCGTTTCCAGGCCGTTCCCCCCTCTTGGAATCCCCCCGCGTATTTTTGGACGTATTTTCGATTCCTTGCAGTATCGCCCAGCCCCGCCCAGCCCCCGCAGGAACTGCAGGTGCACCCATTTTTTCTTGTTGACCCCCTTCCCCCCCCCACCTACCACCATTAAGTTAGGTGGTTCGCGTTGGCGGGCTGTGACGGTAGTGCTCCGCGCCAGTCTTCCTTTTCTTCACACGGGACGTTATCACTTTGTGACGGGCTTTCCGTGAGCCCCCTAAAGTTTGTCCCATTCTTTTTCCCGTTGACTTTGTGGTTTCCTTGACTTGCTCTTTCCCCGTCAGCTGGAGGCTGTTGTCCCCGCGTCCGCAGGTTCGGGTTCCAGTTTCCGTGGCGGGCCAGTAATTCCGGCCGTTAGGCGAAGGTCCATAGTTCAAGGTGACCTTCTTTTGGCCGTACTGGTCTCTTTTCGGTGCACAGCCGCGCCTGACGTTCCTCAATGTTTCTTTTTCCTGGAGAGATTTGTTTCTCGATTTCCTTCTCCGCTAGGCGGCCCGCGGTAGCCCTTGCGCAGCCCACATTTCACCGGTCATTTCGTTTTTTGGGCGGACCACCTTGGACTGTGGTAGAATTTGACATTTTGCCCCTTCTTAATAGCCCAGGAATCCCGTTTCGCAAAGTCCCTGACGACAAGGCTGTCCGTTCAAGAAGGCAGGCCCCGGCCAATTTCTTCGCTTGTGCTACTTCATAACCCAACCACACTGGTTGCGTGTAAGGGACTCTGACTTTCCTCCGCGACCTGCCCCTTCACCTCCCATCTCCCGTCTGTAACGGCCATTTTGTCGACTCGAAAAGAAGTATTTTTGAGTGGGATCAACTATCGTCTCTCTGCGTACGATCAGTTGTGGAACCCTCGTCGATGCGTACCACCTTCCGGATTTCGATGATTATCCTTCCGTAGCGTAATTAGCCCTGGACCGAAGAGTTTCTAACTTCAAAATGGATGGGACGGCCTTTGCTGATGCCGTATGCGGGGGACGTTTTTTGGTGTAGAGCCCAACTGGCAAGAACCGTTTGACATCCGCCCTACCTGCTTGACTGACATTCGATTTAGGGGTGGACGTTTCTCTAGAAACGCCGATCTTTCCTTTTCCATGAGGCCCCCTGTATCCTCCGGTCCTCGCCGTTTTCTCGACCAATTTTTCGCGTTTTTTTGTCGACCCCCCTGAGCCCGATACGCTGTCTCTCCCTCGGGACGATGAGAGCCACGCTACTTGCCCCTCCCTTTAGTGATTGCCTCTTTTCTAGCTTTGGCTTCCGATCCGCGCCCCCAGCTTTGCCGTTGACATAAGTTCGTCCGGTTTTGTCGAACATCTCTCTTTTTTCCTCCCGTTTGGGTGTTCTGATCCTCTATTTTAAGACTGGTATGTCATCTTCCCACTTTTGTGGCCCGTTCTCGCTCCCAACCATTCGCTTTCTGGACATCTTCTGCCCAGCTTGTGAAAGCACTATTATCATCAGCTCGAGCTTACAGCGAGCGGCTCTCAGTCCCTCCAAGCGGGGCACGTTTTTATAAATGTGCCCCCCCCGAGGCATCTGTCTTCTTTCGATATTCAACTTCAGACCCTCACATCCCAGATCCCTTTGTAAGGTTCTTGAGGCGCTATGTCCCCACGTACTTTTTGCTTAAAAACGGAAACCTTTTTCTCACTTCATCACACCGCCCGCGGCCGACCCAGGGGCCGGGACGGTGTCACCTCGTGCTTTTTCACGGACTCCACGAGTCGATTTCTTTTCCCTGGCGCGCTCGCCCGGTCAATGGCCCCGAGGAGGGTAATTCCTTTTCCCCTATGTGTCTTATACATTATTGGATATTTACTCCAAGCCTACCGGTTGACTTCTGCGATGGGGCTCCTGACATCGGGCTCTCCTCATGGCCGGAGTGGATCTCTTATGATCTTTTTTATTACGCCGAGGTCACATCGCCCAAGTGGTTATTTTATGTGATGGTACGTTTCCTGAAGTCTCCCTATTTCCGATGGTAGAATTATTGGCGACGGTACCGGATGACGGGGATGGTAAGTCCTTTTTACCAAGGACAATTCCCCCCTTTGAACCCCACCCCGATGACTTTGTGGGGCAGAAAACCCTCAGTTGCCGGAGTTTACGGTTTGCTGAGAGATTTTGATCATCACTGTATATGGATAGATTACTCCCTTACCAGCCCCTTCTGGATAGTTTGAGCGTGCTTCGGTCTCCCGGCCGTCATGCTCGAGCTTTCCCCTCTCCAGTACGGTCCACCGTCGCTGAACTCCTCTGTAACAGCCTCCTTCCTAAGAGGACTTTTTGCCCGACCCTGGAGGCCTCCCCCCGAGGCTTTTTCACACCTCTGCTTGAGACGCGCTTGCCTATGTCCAAAAGGCCCAAAGAGTTCCTACGTCCAGAAGTTTCCACGGGCTGCCCCCCTCCCTCCTGGCTCCCCCAAGTGGAAAACGGTCCCCCCTCCGAATCGTTTGGACCTCGCACTTTTCGCGAGCACTTACCCACACGCTCCCTGTTTTTCAATGCCGCTGTAACATTCATCGTTTTGTTGAGTTAGGTTCTAGAAGTGCAAAAGTCATCAAAGAAATTTAAAAGTTTCCCTCAAAACAGTTTTGAGGCCCCCCCCTCTGGGCGCGCGTACCTTGTCCCCTGGTGCTCCCCCGTATACCCCCGGGTCAACCTTTGGAGTTACTTTCGAAAGACACAGTTTCTGCTCGGCCTCCAATCTCTTTTGGCCGGGGCCGGCTGGACCCTATCATTTTCAAGGATCGCTCCTTTTTTTCTTGCTTCTTTCCTCTTTGAGGTGGAGTTTCTTGATAGGATCGAAGCGCTAGCCATACGTCCGGCCCCGTCTTGTTCAGGCCCTGGCGCATTAGGCCAGCCTTATGGGTCCTGTTTTTTTCAGCGAAGACACTCCGCGACATATCCTACGCCGTTGCCTGTAGTCCGTTTGTTTCTTTTTGCCTCCTATCTCTTTATTTCTCTCAAATTGCGTCGGCCGTGCGTCTGCCCCGAGCGCTGGTAACAGAGTAGGCCCCCCAGTCTAAATGCCTATGCCGACGGACTGGCTGGCATGACCCAGATTTTTTTCCACAATGCTCCCCGTGAGGGGGTTTTTCAGAGGCTTCTTGTAGTACTCAACCCGTTTGCCCTCCGCCCCGTATTGCGAGTTAACTTTCCTCCTACTCATCTTTGTCTGTTCGCTTTTTTTATTAGATACGGTTAAGTATACCGCGCCAGCGGGATGGGCTTGCCCGTCTGTCTTTACTACGGTTGTAAAGCCAAATATTGGAGGTGCATGGCCCAGCAAACATTCCCCCCCCGGTCAGGGCTCCCTTTCCCCCCCTTGTCGTCTCCTGAAGGAACCGTTGACAAAGCCGGACCCCCTTGGACTCACTTGGCCGAAGGAATTACCTCTCATGGTTTAAGTCCAATCAATAGGAGCGGATAAACCTACGAAGGACACTGATTCTTTAGGCTTTCTCTTGCTCTACCCCTTGGACAGTTAACCTCTCTCCCCCACCGTCAAGGCCTTTAACCTTCTGCAGCACGTGCCTTTGCAGTCGCTTACTCGGTCTCGGTTTAAGGTACCGTAACGACTACCATACTGGTCCCGTCTTGTAATACACAAGGACGAAATCAGGACAGCGGCCTACAGGCCCTCTTTCTTCGGGGTCCAGCCGCCGTGGCCTATATTTCCTTTTCGATCTTATTTCCAGTGGCGGAAGGTTTGAACCACCGTTGTAGACCGGTTAGAAAAAGGGCCAGGGCCCGACGCAACGCCCTTTTTTTGACCCCACTCCCAACTTTGGGGGAGAATCTGAATGGAGTTTGGCTGGCGCAGGGGACTCGCGATTTTCTAATCCCCTTGACCCCAGCCCCCGGCATTAACATGTTCCTCAGAGCCTTTGCCTGACGGGCATTCGTAGTTTTTCTTACCCTGTGCAGGTAGTCTCTCCTCAGTGAAATTCCTTGATAGGTCCCACGACTTTAGTAAATTTTCTGCCCGGGCTGCAGTTTCCCACCTCCCGTTATCACGGCTTGCACCAGCCGTATTCTTCTTTTTTGCAGGTTTACCTGCGCCGCAGCGTCTTGATCCCAGCAGCTGGGATGGCCCGTTTGACCTCGTCCGCCTGTGTCGGGTTTCCGTACGTTCGGGGCCAGTACTGCTTCCCAGGCCGTCGGTGCGCCTATCAGGTTGCTTCTTCGCTGGCCATGTCTCAGTTCTTTTTCCCACTCCGGGGACCCCAGCTCAGTCGTCTTTCTGATCCTCTGTGGCGTTGTGAGAGAAGGGGTTTAGATAAGCTCCCACGTTTTCTTCCGTCCCTTTTGTTGCAGACAAGGCCGGCCGGTAATGGGCTTTGTGCGTTGAACCCCCAGAGGAATTTCCCTTGTCAGGCGTGACATTGCCTTAGAGTCCTTCTCCCCGTTTCCCCGAACTTACTTCGAACATGTTGTTTGTAATAGGAAGTGGCCCCTTTCCTTTTCCCCATATATTGGTCGCACCAGGAACTGTCCTCCACACCCAACTGTGCGGTTACCGTTCCCTCGGCGGTATTTTCAATGTTTTCCCTCTTCTCTTGTGTCATCGTCGAGGGACTGCTTGCGAGCCCCCACTTTCGTAGGCAGGGCTTCTGCATTCGACTGACGATATCACTGAGTATCCTGGTTTGGCAACCCGCGTCGTGATGCCTTTAAAAATAATTCGGACAACTGACTTTAGCGCCTTACTGTTCTCAGGTTCCCTCTTGGTAATCTTCTTCCCGAAGCCCGATGGTCCACGGTTCCAGTACCATTTCTCGCTTCCGTAGGAGGGTGTTGGTGTAGGTCCCCTTCGCCCGTGCGACAGTTCCTCCCCTGCCCGACAGGTGCCTGTCTCTTGAGTCTTTTTTTTTTCTGCCTGCAATCCTTTTCAGGGGCCCTGGTACTCTCGAGACTTTTTTTGTGACATGTCCACTTTCCTTTCGGTTTTCTCGAATTTCGAGTAAAGCGAGGCTGATGAGTCCTCATTCAATTTCCGCTTTGTTCCAGGTACCCATGGTCCCTTTAGAGATTTTGGTCCTCCTAGACCTTTTTCCGTTTTGCAGAGCATACGCGTACCTCCTTAATATATTCCCTCCGTTGGGTTTTTTTTTTTCTAGTAGATCCTCTCCTGGACCTGAGTCTGCGCTCGCATGACATCCCCCCACGAGTGAGACCTTTCCCCCTAGAGGAGACCTTCCCCGCCTGTGTTGCCCTGCAAGCATCCTTTTCCTTTGGCGATTCAAGAGAGGCGTAGACGTGAGTAAACACGACCCCCTCTTTTCCATGAACCACGCCCCCCCTCCTCTCTTGAATAACGTCCTGAAAGCAAGGCCTATGATGGAGTTGTACTTTTAGAGTCTTCCCCAGACTACAGTCAAACCCCAGAGCCCTGGGATGTGAGGTACACTGGAGGAGCTTTTAAAAAATGGTCATTCCCTGGTCAGAATCCCACACACTGCCCATGAGATCTAGGGCTCAAAAAAGACCTCACTTCGCATAGGTTCCTTGAAATTTTCCAAGCGATTGGACGCGATGACAACTGAGAACGCGACGCCATGTGCGCGAGCTCCAGTGTCCTGTTCTTTAGGATTTGTACTTTCCACCTTCGGACCGAATTCGTTCTTCTTCTAGCCCGGCTAATAAGGCCTGCCGCGATTGGTGTTTTTCCAGCGGGTTTAGGGGATGTTCCTTGAGCTGCGTTTTTTTTCGGCTTGTCACGCGCTGTTTTCACTTACACGTCCCCAGTTTGTTGGCTCTTGTCGGTTTCTCCGGCCGAATATTACACCCACTGGTCGAAGTCTTGCGCCTGGTTTCCCCCGTATTAAGGTTCGGGTTCCGCTTTGAATACGGCTTCCCCCCCCAAACGTCTCGTGGGTACGAAAAACTGGACTTCGGGTAATTTTTCTGCGCCTTTTCGGGCTGCTTGTTCGAGACCCTAGCACCGCCCAAGTAGGTACCCTCAGTGCCTTTTTTTTCAAATATGGTCCCATTTTTAGTCCCCTTAAACCCGGGCGTCAATGGCCCCTCTCGGAATCATTGATTCTTTCCCCCCCAGCCTTACCCTTTAAAGGGTGAATGAGTGCCCCGCACACCGTTTCAGGACTTTTCACCTCCCATCAGCTTCTTAGGAACTTTTCGGCAGCCACCTTGCCCCCGGAGGAAGAAAGTGAACCTTTTTACCCACTGATGGGAGTTCCCTGCCAGACCGGGTCCCCGCCCAGTGGCACATCCCGGGGCACTTTCTTTTTTTCCTTACATGACTTTTTTTCCCCAGAAAATTACACGCCCCCTCGCTTTTCTTCAAGCAGACCTTGCACTGCAGTTCATTCTGCTGTGTGTTGATCGATGGACCCCTGGTTCATTGGCCCGTCTCCAACACAAGCGTTTTCGGACCCAGTTTGCGCGGCCCCTGTGACCTTTTTTGAGTATACCACTTCACGGCCTTTCAGGATCTCTTCAAAAGAGCCGGAGGCGCTTGAAACCTATAGTGAGCGAAGGTTGATCCAAAGATCCCCCCGTCATGTTCCTGTCTAGGGCGTTTAGTACTGGTTTTTCCGATCGGCTTCCCGGATGCGGATTTTTATAGGAGCCCCGCCCGGACCGATAGCAATACGCCACCGGCCCCCCCAGAGCATTCCCTTTTTACAAGATTCTTTGTGAGAGGAGTCTCGGGCCGGGTTTCCGCTACAGTTTCCTCAGTTGCCGCGGGAAGGTATTCGTTTTTTGTCCAAGTCATCTCTTTTTTTCGGTCTCACCCTGGCTGATTCCTCCCTGTTCTTAAGTGTCTTCACGACCAACGAGGGAGGCGGGTTTCCAACATGTATTTGTCCCCCGGACTGGTAGTAACCGACTCTCTTGGCCCGCCGAGCTTTGCGAGGCCCTTCCTCCAGTGTTTCGTTTTAACCTCTCTCCTATCTTCGTTTTTTCTTAACCCAAGCTTTTCATATTTTTTTCCCCTTTGGACGACTCGTCTGTCCTTTTACTATCCTTTTTTCCCCTCCTGTTTTTTTGAGAGTTACAGACGCTGCCCTGTCCACCATTTTGTGAATTTTAATCCCTGCGTGGGGGCTCTGGCTCTCAGCTGGCTAGCATTTTTTTGTGTCTCCAAAGTTAGGTTGGCCTCGGAACAGCAGGCGTTCCGTTGGGTCCACCCCGCACGGTTGAAGACGTCCCCTCCCCGTGAACCCCCGATGCCATCCCTTGGTCCTTGGATCCCTTAGGGACTTTTCCCGGACCGTAATGGTTTTCATGTACCTAACCTAGGGTCTTTGCCCCTACGCCCGAACTGCCCGCTGGTGTGCCCTTCGCGGATGTCGGTCTCACCCTGTCCCCTCTCAACTGACACCCCCTGTTAGGTAATTTTGGCCGCGCCTGATTTTGATCAGCGTCCGGGCGGCTCCCCGAGAGTCCCCATCTCAGCCCGATTTTTTTCCTACGCAACCTGCGAATTTCTATAAGATAAGGTCATTTCTTCTGGTCCCGCCTCCTCCCAGCTTGCCTACCTGTGAGCTGGTTAGTCGGTTTTTGACCCCCTTTGTAGACGGTGAGCACCCGCTTTGCCAGGTAATCCCCGCCAGATTTTCTCCTCTTTTTTTGTTGTAGACCACTCATTTCTCCCTTTGGTCCTATCCGTATAGCCACTGCACATTCAACTCCGCCCAGCATGACCTGCCTGTTTCATCGCCCCTTGACCCCCGGTCAGTTTGTTTTTTGTGGGGAAGCTTTCCCCTAGCGCTAACTTCCATTATAGAAGTTTCCCCCCAACTCTGACTTTCGGTCGTATTCCACTTGGCTGGAGGGGTTTAATTCCTCCCGTTGAAAATTGCCCCTACGTCCGGCTTATTTTGGCCTTGGGGCTTTCCCCGCCGCTTGAATAAAGATTGATGGCGTTTTTGTTGCCCCCCTTTCCTTTTTGATGGGAAAGTTCAGGTTCGGGACTTACTGTGCAATGGCGGTCGTGATCCCCCGCAAGCCCCCTAATTTCTGCGGGAGGAATTTGAAATGGGAGGAGGTGTTTGATAGGCCTGAAGTACGAAGAAGTTTGGCTCATTCCTATTTTTGGTTGTCAGTGAGGAAGGTTTTCCTCGCTCTCTCCCCTGCCCCCGTCGTGCCGGGTCCGGAGCTCCCCAAAGGGACCCGGCTGTCACGTGCGGGGCTTTAAACCCCCAGCGGCATCTTGTGTCTTTCCCCTTTTTACATGCCTGAGTCCAGCTCTTATAGTTTCGAGACTTCGAAAAGGCTGAATATCGTCGTTCCTTACCTTCCCATGGTGGGCTCCCAGCCCCCTTACCAAACTCGGGGGGTTGAGGGAAAAGCGGCGGGTCTCGCTTTCGCCCCTGCCATGTTCCCCACTCTACAATGAGAATCTTCCCGGTCCATTGCTCCCCTGGGCCAGTTGCAATCTAAATAGATTTCAGGATCTGTTTTCCCCTTAGTGCATTAGGTTCCTCGGCGGCCACAGAGTGATTCAGAAAACCTTGGTAATTCCCCCCTTCTATTGAGAGCCCGGGCTCGGAAATATCGCTCATTGGTAATATCGGCAATCCCGAGGTTACTTTCCGTCCACCCTGGAGGCGGTCTTCCGTTCCGTTCTTTGTGTATGCTCTCTAGGGTTTGGGGTGTTAGTATCTCAACTATACCCCTTGGTCCACAGAGTCTACCTGACATACCTTGCCTCCTTTCGTGCTGTTTTTGCTCTCTCGAACGAGAATCATGGCATTTAATTTTTCTTTAGCAGACTCTGGTGGTCTAGGAAGTTTTTCCGGGAAGACCTATAGGACGCTTTAGTGTTTCCCCCCTTCTGAGGGTTTTTCCGCGGCCCCAGGACCCCCCCGCCTCTTTGCCACGCTTGACTCTCTTGCCCAGGTCCCCTGATCCCCGATTGTTGGGAACGCGCGGTGGACTGTCATATTCTTGACCTAATGTATATCCGTTTTCTGGTTGCGGAGAGATATCGCGGACTTGACTGCGTATGGCATATGGTACAGCGTTTTCCGGTCGTCCTCTCCCAACCCCCCCCAGCGATTCTTTTTTCCTTATAATGGTCCCCCAGAGGACCTGTGTGTGACCAGTGCAAGCTTTGCTCATTCCTGCCCCTCCCCTCACCTCTAGGTCAGCTAGCGTTTGCTTCTTCTTTGACACCTCGCTGGTCCTGTCAACATTCAGTTTTACATTCCTACATGACTGCCATGATGTTGTCCGTTCCCGATTCCAATCCCCCTACACCATTCTGTCATTGATCAATGGTCGTTTTCCCCTGTCTGCAGGTGTATTACAAAACTTAACCGCCTTTCCGCAGACACATAAGCGGGCATCCCTGTTTCCCTTTACCCTTGACCTAGCTTGAGGGCACCGATCTCCCAGGAGCTTGCCGTGCGCGATGCCGAGAGGTCTTAAGTCCTTTTTGGACTTCTCGAATCATTTTTGGCCAGCCGCTCTCCTCCCCACTATCTGATCTTTTTTCCCGGAAGGTTGGGGCGGCTCGGTTCACCGCGCCGCCTTGAAGACGTTATCTTTTTGATGACGTGCCTGTCGCGGATTTTCCCCTCCGAGGGTCCCCAAGTGTTTGATTGGGTCATGGTGAGCCAAGCTTTGTTCCTTTGCACTGCGATCTAATTCAGCCTTTTTTGGTTTGCCCCTTCTTTTTTCCTCCGTGACGAGCCGGAGATGTCTCTGGGCTGTAACACTTCCATGAAACGATGCTGTTGGTCCCTCCAAGCCTTTGACGACTTTTTCCCGTTTTTGGCTCACCCGCGGGGGCAGTTTAAAGTTCCTGATCTTTGACCCTGCTCTCCCCCCCAGAAAAAGTCTTACTCAGGAGCTGTTCGGTCTCCTTCCTTCTCTCTGTTCACCTTCAGCAGGAACACTCTTTTGGCGACAAGTTGCCAGGGAGAAGTACGTGTCCTCTTTGTAACCTAAGATGTGCCAGACTATGGAACCGACCCATTACCCTTTTCCCCCGCCTGTTCTCGCCATAAGAGAGAGAGACCTGCGTTCGCCACCCCCCCCGAGGTCTCCGTCGTTCCTCCGTCCCCACCCGATGCTGGTGGCACTGCAGAAAAGTGATAAATCTTTGAAGCATACTAGGTTGACAGAGCCTGCCTTACATGCTCTTGACCCTCCCTTGTAAACCCCATGACAAACGACCCGTCAATTTTTAGAAAGCCCCAAAATGTACGTTAATGCAGTTCTGATGTTGAGTGTTTGCTACGCTAGTGGTTCACCGAAAAACTTTTAGGACTGTATCTCTAACAACACTCGGGGAGGAAAGCTGGGGAGCGCGAAATGTCCGTGTCTTCCTCCTAAGGTAGCCAAAGTGGTCAAAAAGGCCGAAGTTTCCTGGCTTTTTCAGCCCAGCCATTGAAGGAACAGCAGAGTGGTATGGACAGGTTTTTTACCCCCCCGAGATGACATTGTATGTAGCTGTACTATTCGACTTGGCAGAGTAATCTATGAAGGACTGCGCCGTGCGGTTAGCTTTAGCGCCTCTCTGCCTCTTTTTCTCCCCAAGAGGAGCATCTTCCGGCCTGGTCGTCAAGATCCCTGTGGGCCCTTTACGTACTCGACACGTGGGGTTATTTCAGAGTGACCTTCGCCGCCACTCCGCGCAGCCCTCCGCGCTGGGTTTTCGTTTTTTGAATAGAGTTTGAAACCAACTGATTTCCATGCTTCGGCCGCGCAGGGGCGAGAAACGCTGTTGGCGGGGGGGAAGTCGGCCTTCCGGCGAGGTGGTTTTTCCTCCAGCCCCGAAGAACGCTCTGTCCGAGTCCCCCTCTAACTTTTCGTTAACTTCGCCGCGAGGACCTGGCCCCCTCAATCTTTGCGGTATATTTCCCCCTTGTCACCGCGCGTTCATCTCGTATTCTCCTTCTTTTCTTTTCTATAACGTGTGGTTTTTTTCTCATTTTGACCGCGTTGGACCGCCCCTCCCCTGGTCCCCCCCCCCTTTGCCGTAAGCCATCGTCCCTTTTCTGTCCTGCCCGTCCGAGCGTCCTGACTTTTTTTTTTCACGCATGTTCGATTCCCCGATTAGGGCCCGCGTGCACTTCGTCCTTGCCCATGCACCTGAATGCGGTTCAAGATCACGCGGTTGGTGGTCGTCAAACAGAATACTAGTGGTTCTCGCAATGTAAGGGGTCTGGGTCATTGGTTTTTCGCCCATAGGATATTCTGACAGAACGACGCCCTTCCATTCTTCAGTAGTTCTTCGTGATTCTTATCCCCCGTTCCCTCGAAAGACCCGTCCCTTTCTTGACTTTGAGAAGGCTTTTTTGCCCCTCGCCGTCACTTTCTTCTGCGGTCAGTTTGTTCCCGAGAGGACCCGCGCAATGTTCCATCTCCTGACCGTTCAACAATTCTCGACCGGATCCGCCTCCCACATTGTCCCTTGATCTTCGTACTCCTAACCTGTCTGCTTTTCTTGAGATCGAGAGTGTTTGGGGAATTTTCCGCCTTTGACTCTTTCCTTTTTTTCCCCCGTTTTCTTCGTGCGAACTTCCTGTCGCCAAGCGTGCCCTACCCCCATCTTCTTGTTTGTATCCTTCCATTTGAGTTCTTTTCTTTTGCTCGCCACCAGAAAAGCAGTTTTTACTTCCAATGCAGGTGGCAGTGCTTAAAGGCCCTCATATTTTTTCTTTCGTCGCCCTGACGTCGGGGCTCATGTCCCCTCCTGTTTAGTCCTCCCCGGTACAAACGATCGGGCTCGTATGTTCACCACTGTTTTCGTCTTTTTCTTTCGGCTGCCCCTGAATTTCTTTTACCGCGTGCCCCCTCTTCCCCTCGTGGCTTGTTGCGCCCCCCGCGGCCTGTCCCCTTTTTTGATGGGCTTTACGCCCATTGGGCTTTGCCCCTTTCCGGGTCTTGGCCCCCCTCGCCGTCGTTCTCCATGCCGCACCGCCTTCTCTTCAGGGCTCCCCGTGCTTTGCGTATGGTCACACTCGGCTTAATTCCTCGCCAGAGATCATGTCTTCTTCTGGTGTTTCTTCCTGTTTCTCGATCTTCCCTTCTTCTTTCAGCGCGCGGGTCTCACCGGCCCGGCGTCCCCTTTGCTGTGGCCGTTTCAGCTGCTCAGGCCTTGCCCTTTCGGCCTTGTCCCCGCCCCCCCTCCCTTTTCGCACAGTGAAGGACTGACTTCATGCTTCCGGCAATTCCCTTTCAAGATTTGGTTCCGCAACCCTGAACCCCCCACCTTTTTATTACTGCCATCGTTGTTTCCAAGCTCGACCTGCACCTCAGCTCACCCTCCCTTCCAGATCACTTTGCGAGGGATCTTGACCCGCCCCCTGCGTAGTCCCGCCGGTTCGATCCGTTCAGAGTCCGCTTCCCTTTCGTCGCGATTCGTGTTCAAACCCTCTTTCCCCCCCACTGCTTACACCTACTTTGAAGTCCATTTACCTTCTCTGCTCTACTTGACGGACTAGAGCCGTTTTTTTTTTATATCTGCCCTAAGAGAGGTCCCTTTTCCCGTCCCCCTTTCGGCCTCGGTTCCGTTTTATGAGCCGCTTTTTTCAGTGTAAGTCCAGCATGCCCGTTAACTCTCCTAGTAACGACGGCCTCCAGGTCTTCCTTTTTTTACTGGTTTCCTTTCAGTTGTCTCATGCACCCCACCCCGTCTCCCTTCCGGTCATTTCTAATGGTAGACTGAAGAATTTGTTGTAGGATGCAACAAGCTTGGAGGTGGTCCTCATAGAGCCGATCGTTTCCTATCCGCGGCCTACTCTTGTGTAGCTTTCCCCTTTTCCCTCCCCTTTTCCCCCCCCCTGCCGGAATCAGGGAGTACAGAAGATGTATAGCCTTCCTCTTTCAGCTGACCCATACGCGTCCGGATCGATATTTTCATTTTCTCCTCCTTCCGTTGTGGGTGTGAGATTTTGACTATCGCGCCCCTTTCGCCGCGCTTGTCACGGTTCGGTCTATTCCCCCACTTTAGCCACCCACCCGATTAGTAGAAACTTGCCACTTCTCTTCTGTTGGCACGAGCTGTTTGTACACTGCAAGCTTCTTTCCCTCATCTGGGGAATCGGAACAGCGTATCTGAGGCGGGAAGAGGGCACCATCAAGATTTGTTTTTTCCAGAACCAATGTCATATTCGTCGGTTCAAATTACGTCCATTCCGGCCACTCTGTCATGTATTCCCCCTCCTGATCCCGCCCCACTAAATCGAACCGGCCTGGAGCAGTAATGTCAGTAGTTTTTCCAACGTGTCTTTCCCCCTTTTCTCTAACCCCCATGCCCCCCCCCCCCTCGTCGATGTTTTTATAAACCCGACCTCGGCCTGGTTGTGATTTACCCCACGTGAAATCGCCTCTGGTCCGAGATTCCCCCATTTTTTCTTGCCTGAATGCTCTGGCTGCTCCTGTCGGTCATTGGCCTTTCCATCTGTGTCCTGTTCTTTTTTCGACTTTAGTGGCAGAGTTTCTAGAACAAGACTCTCATGATCTTCGATCGTACGTTGCCCCCCTGTCCAAGAACGGGACTTCGAGCTGATGGGCGTCGGCGCTTCCCCAACCACCAAGCGATTTACCGTTCGAAGGTTATGTGATGACGTCATTCCCGCGATTGACCGCCATGGAACCCCAACGAAGTGTGGAGTCCTTTTTGGTTAGCCAGGGTACTTTTTTTTTCTTCAAGTCCTTATTTTCCTTAAGTAGTTTGAGCCCGTGACGAGCGGTTAGTCTGATACTCTCCTGGCCATGTCACCTGTCTGAAACTCTCCAATATGTTTTTCCCTCCCAAGTTACTCTGGCCGGGCAAAGTGGCTGTCCATCCTGACCCTGGGACATCCCCAGATAATGAGTTATCGCGTCCTCGCGACCCCCTCCCCCAGCGGATAACCTTTGATCGGACTGCCTCAAGTCAACCTGCGATAGATTGTTTCCCCTCACAGTCGGGCAACACTTTGGCTTTTTCCATGGAAGACGTTAGCCCCCCTGAGGATGATACCCCAAACGAAGGCCTGCACCATACCAGGCACAGGTCCTTCACATGTTTCACCCCCTTTTCCCCACTTAGGGCCGAGTTACCAAGACACCTCTTATTTTTTAGCAAGCCTGCGTACTTCGGGCTAACACCTTCCAACGTGGCCCTGGAAGTCTTCACGCAGTTCCCCCCAATTTCGGGAGCACTTCCCCTAATGGGCTCCACGTGGGTCCCTCGTCACTAATTTTCATTTTGTTTTGCAAGATATTGCTTTCCTGCGAGTAGCACTCGCACAGAGCCACTTTGAACCTACAGTGCTTTCCCTCCTCCTTCACCCCCGTCCTGCTTTTCTGACATGTTTGGAGTTTGGACCCTTGCACAGGTCATCACTGCCTTTAACGTCATACACCCCTCTTGTTTTTCCCTTCTTTCAGCTTCTTATGGGTGGCTAAACGGGGGTCCGGCATACGTATCTCCTACCAACTCCCTTGTTTTCTTCACCCCTTTTGTCCGGCGGTCACTATAACGACTTTTCGTAGCTGGATTTTTACTTTTGTCCGTCCGCTCACGTTCCTTTCCGCGAGGTTCTTTTAGGCGCCCTGGCCTCCCGGCTCCGTAGGAATCCGGAATGGCTCCAAGCTCCTCTCTTCCCATTTCAGAGTTTGTCGTTCTTTCCGTTTCGTTAGTTAAATCCCCGACGACTAAGACTCAGTTCAGTTTCTTTTTCTGTTTGTTCAGCATCTCTCTTTCTTTATTCACCATGATCCGATTCTGAAACTTTGGCTTCGTACGACAAATATGTCTTCGTGGTAAACGATTTCTTTTGCCTCCCCAACTTCAGGCTTCCCGAACTCGCTTCACGAAGATCAGTTTGCATGAGTCCGCTCCAGATGTTGCGTTCCCCAACCTCAGGATTGTCTCCCTCCCCTCAGGAGTCTGCGTTTAACGTGGACCTCGATTCTCTTAGATATATTTTTACCTCCTCCTCCTTGTTGTTGTTTTCTTCGCTTCCAGCTCTGCCGCAGGACTTCCTCTCCCTCCTCATCTGTCGTACGGCCTGCGAAGCAGTCGAAGATATTTTGGTCCACCTCCCCATATTTTTAGTGCTTCCATCGGCACGCTATGTGTCACCGTCTCTTCTTTGGTGAATCACCTTCCCTTTTGTCGACTCCGTGCAAGATTTTGAACCTCCTGAAATATTGTGCAGAGTCAGTCATGCGACAGGTCCTTGACTTCCCCTTCTTTCTTTTGTACGGAACCGACTAGGGGAGGAACAGAAGGCCAAAGATGCGTCTTTGGACGTCTTAGTATGTCGCTACCCAGTCCCGCTTTCCCAAACCCCGTTGGCGAATTTTTCGCCGTTGGAGCAGCCGCCGGCCTTCTTGCCCTTCGCCGGCCTTTCGGCAGCCAGCCTTTTAACGCTCTCCTGCGAGGCGTCCTGTTTTTACAATTCGAAATCCCGTATTCCTCTCCTTCCGGTCCTTTCTCTGGACCATTTTTCAGGCCCTGATATGGTAGAGCCGGATCTGTGTCCTTTCTCTTCCGGGCATTTCGGCGGGTTGACCCTTTTCTCCCGGTGCGTCCCCCTTGTCCATGTTTTCCCCAAGCTGGGCTCCAGCTAGTTCCCGGTTCTTTACTGGGAATCGCAGATCTCCAGCACGTCACTCACGCCGCATGTCACTTCATTTTTGCGCTGCCTTTCTGGTTAGTTGCGGCTTGAAGTAGTCGCTTAATGTAACAGTCCACTGCTCTGTCACCCCCCCCTCTCTTGCTTTCCCTTCTTTCACTGTCGGCAAGGGCGTCCAGGAAAGCCGTTTTAACGGCGATCACGGAAGGCGGCTCGGTTGCCGTTTGTTTCGAAGCCGCTTATGCGCGTTCACCCAGCGCGGGAGGGATTGAAAGCGTCTTCCAAGTGGGATTGGCTTTCGGGGCCATAATGCTTCCCCGGCGTAGGATGAGCAGCCGCCAATTACTTTCGCTTTCCCCAGTTGGCCGCACTGTTTCCCGTACTTTTTATTGGCAACTCCTAGGTTTTTCACGTCGCCGACAGCTAATGATAAATTTGCTTGGAGAGAAGGTTATAGATCCTGCTCCCGGATCGGGCCGCCTGTCTCGGGCCTCATCCACCGGGACCCCTTCCTTACGGCGGGGTGCGGTTCAAAAGCGTGCGGTTCATAAGGTGACCTTGCCCCCTGGGAGTCCTATCACCTTCGTTCCAGTCGCCCCGACGCGCCCCATGCTGAATATAGTCCTTTCCCTTCCCCGGTACAGTTTGCCAAACTGAACCCAAAATGGTGGGGTACCCTTACCTCGGGTCGAGATGCAACGTCATTCACATCTCCAGCTCATGCCAGTCTGCGGTCCCATCTTTTTCCTCGACCACATATTGCACGGGTTTATTTCCGGAAGGCTACATCGAATCTAGTTGGTGTACTTTTGAAAAAGAGTCTCTTTCCTTGTAACCTGGATCCCTGCCCTTCCTTCCGCGCCCCTTTCTCCCCGGCCCTCCCCTAGCCTCCTTTAATCTCGGCAAAGCCCCCGTAGTCACGAACGTCAAAATGGCGGCTTTGTTGGTTGATGCTTCCCCTGCTCCCTCCCGTTTGTTTGACTGTGGTTTTGTTGATCCAGTCTCCTTGTCCCACCAGACTTCCGGGCCCCTCCAGCATTTCTCCCCTTTTCCCTTTTTTTGAGGTTTTTTTTTGTCGATCGCTTCCTTGACTATGGAACGTCCTGCGTTTTCGCCTGAAGATGACTCGACGGACAAGCTTGGTGGCTCCTTTCTCCCCTCCCCCTTGCCCCCCATCCCTGCGCGGTCCTCCCTCCTGATTCGCTGCTTGCCCCCTTTTCCCACCCTAGGGGGGCGCTCGATGGCCCCAGTTCGCATTCTTTGGTTTCCTCGAGCCAGGAATCCAGAGTGGAGATAAGAGTCAGTCGTTCTACTCTTTCTCCTTTTTTTTTATGTCTTAGACGTCTATTCCTTCGGTTTTTCGGCTCGATCCCAAAATCTCTTCTCCTGGCCCCGATTCGTCTTCCCCCCGATGCGTTGGACAAGGGCAAGATGCTACTCACTGTCCAGAGGCGCTGACCTCTTTTCTTATATAGAGTCGGACCGCAAAGATTAAGTCCCACGTCATGGCTTTACCTTCTGACCCTTCCTGCATTCCTCTTTTTGCGTTCTCTTTCCCTCCACCCACAATTTCCGAGACCCCCTTCCTGTTTCCCGGTTAGGCGCTGTCAAACGGTCTGTGTGTTTCGACACCACGCCTTAGAAGAATAACCACGAACAGAGGAAGAATCGGGCACTTTCCCCCCCCTCCTCTTGCCGATATTACCCACTTATCTCTACCTGAGCCCGGGTCTAGTTTTTCCAACATTGATCCGTAATGACTTACAATGGGGAATTGCCTGGACGCGGTTTCCAAGGATTCCCTCAATGCCTCCGTCGCTCTCCAAGTATTTTTTTCCTCCCTGGATGCGCTCGATTGGGAGATGGCAAGAGGGACCTCTACATGGCCGCGTAGATTTGAGCAATTCCGTTGCAGTCGTTTCCATCTCTTCATCACCAGAAACGTTGGTGTTGTCATTGTCTGGTGCGCTCTTGTCAGGGCATGAAGGTACCATGACTTCACCTTTATGAAGTAGGGGAATTT
>Ga0179591_1270939_pt1 | contig 20129 bp, 20 predicted proteins | sample CZOMad2_1_08_16f_FD_182891 | JGI IMG/M metagenome (GOLD analysis project Ga0179591, IMG submission 182891) | Vadose zone soil fungal communities from Angelo Coast Range Reserve, California, USA - CZOMad2_1_08_16fungal (PacBio error correction) | ecosystem: Environmental > Terrestrial > Soil >... | reverse complement strand
CCCAATTAAACAGCAACGATTCCGAAGTCTCGTAATACATTGTTCTTCCATGTTTCCTTCTTTTTTATGTTTGCATCGCCGTTTTCTCGTGTTGTAAGGTTGCTTCCTTAAATGCAGTTCCATCCATGGGTCTGCCTCCTTCCTTCCAAGTCAGAGTCGCAACATCCTCACGACTTCCCTAATTTCCTCTGCGTGAGGACTTAGATTGTCCTTCATCTCCTGGCTTTCCTTCCATTGGGGTTTTTATAATCAAGGTTCCTGATGACCATTTCAGTTCTTCGTCTCGGCCCCTCATTGTGTTTTACGCGGCCTCCCTTTGTCCCGATTCGGGTAAACCACCCCGCTTTAGGGCTGAGCTTTTCGCAACGATCCTCCCCCAATTCCCCTCGCTCACGTTTTCCCCAGAGACTCCGATATTGCTTTTGAAGGCCTTTATTAAAAGTCCGCCGGCCCCTATCGTGAGGACCCCCATCTCCATGATTTTTCCCTCTCCTTACTGGAATCGTCTGATCTGTAGAAGTAGTTTTCCGAACCAGTCAAATTTATTAGCGGTCTGATAGATCCACGAGGATTTCCCAATTAAGAGATTGACTATACAGCCCCATAGACATCTAGTAGCGACTCTTCCTGATGTAATCTATACTGCCTTCATTCTGAAGATACTGACCCCCGTAACGCGCTCAACCTTTCGTTCCGGTTCTGTCTGGTAATTACTGCCCTATCATGTCCGCAGACCATCTTCCGCCTGTTCCTTGCGGTTCTATATCCCCCGCAGACTAAAGCCTTGGACCAATTCGTTTGTGCCCGAACATCCTTTCAGAAGGTTAGTCTTGAACCCCTGGTTCGACTTCCTTCCCGCTGACCTATATTAGAGGCCGTGATGGTGTTGAGTGCTCACGATGCCGGCCGACCTCCTTTTTACCGTGATGCGGAACCTTTTTTTCTTTCTTTCCTTGTCATTTTATCACCCGTATTGTTTTGCGTAGAGTCCTCCAGCGGAAGGCAGAATCTATGGTTCCCTTTTTCCTCGTTTCGCCCCAACTCCTTTCCCCTTGGATCTTGCGCGGTGCGCCAATCCTCCCCGTCCCATCTTCTTTTTTCTGCTCGATTTGCCCCTCCCCTCCGTGATCATAAAGTCGATCCTGCTTCCAACGTATCAGCTTTCCTTATCTTTGTTAAATTTGCACGCCTTTTTCGCAAGTAGACAATGTTTAGCTGGTCCTTGCGACTAATCATTCTTTTTTTCTCCCTCTTTTCTCCCGACCCCGTCATCACGAGCAGGGTCGTTTAAGTTCCGCCATCGCGCAGTGTGGAACGTCAATAATGGCGGTGCATTTTCTCTTGTAATCTCTCCACTTTTTTTGTTGTCAAAGCCGACGTGTCTTGCCCCCCAATTTTCTTCTCTACGGACTAAGCCTTAATCCTGATTTTTTCCTCCAAGAATTACCATCCGTTTTGTGACTCCTTTTCCCCTGATCCAGAACGAAGCAGGTTAATGGAAATCAAGCCGGTTCTACATTCCCCCCTCCCCCACCCTTCCCGATAAACAACTTCACCATTTCTTTTTTTAAGTCCGCATTCAGGTGTTTTGGACATCTCTTGCTCCCTTCTTCTTGACTTTTGACTATATAAGAAAATCGAGGACCTGTTCTTTCCTCGATCATGTTGTGACTCGGAAGTTGCACAACGATTTTCCGTCCAGACTATCCTGTTCTCAGGTCCGTTCTTTCCACTGGAGGTTATCCGGTATATTCTCTCCGCTGCTTGTTTTGCTCGGTTCGCTTGAGAAATTCTCCCCCCCCATTTCATTTAGAGCAAAGACCTTGGTCCAGAGTCTCTCTCGTCAATCCATCCCTTCTCCGTGGTCGCGAAATCCTCTGTTTCACCCGTGCAATACCCCAAGACGTCTGCCGTTTCTCCCGCCCTTTTTTTTCAGTTTTCACCCCCAAGGATCTTCGCCTTCGCCACTGACCGGCTGTCTTCTCGCGCTCCCCGAATGGGCAGAGGACTTGCTCCAATCGTTAAAGACGTCGAACCTTCCTTTCCGTTGGGAGGGAGCGAAAGCGTTTCTCGACATCTCTCCCTCTGTCTGGGCAGTCTTTCATGTTTGAAGGATCATATTGATTCCTTGCGTCATGTCTCTCTCTCCTTGTTTCATTGAGCTTTCTCTCCATCCCCCCCCGAGAGTTTTTCGGCGGACCAACGTCCTTGTCTGTGCTCTCCAGTTGAATAGCGTTTAAGGTCAGCGACGCCTCGTTCTCTCCCTGCTCAAACAGTGCACTGAGAAGTGATTGCTTCTTCTCACCCGAATCCTATTTGCCTTTTTCAAAATGGCTCTTTCTCTCCGGCTCTCTTGCTCGGTAGATACTTGTTGGTTCAAAAGTCTTTTCTTGAAATACCTCCCGTGATTCTTTTCTCCTTTCTTCTTAGTTCCCTCAACCGTCTTTACGGTCATCCCTCCCGCCTCCTGTAAAGTTTGAATGCGGTGATTCCCCGAGTCCTTCCCCCTTCGCAAACTCCCTACGATGTTCCTCTATGTTCGATTTTTTCTCCGTGATTCCCTCCTTTCCCCTTAACATTTGATAGAAAACTTCTGCGTTCCTGGAGATCCGATACCGCATTGACTGGACTACTACTGGCTAGCCTTGCTTCCCTTGTTCGAGCCTTTATTACCTTTTTTGAAGGTGTTTTCTCCAGTCCTTGGCCCAGATCCAAAAGGCCTCCGCTGTCACTTCAAACCTTGATTCTGTCTTCGTAGACTGATCTCTTTTGCTCGGCGGTGAAGATCTATATTTTTCTTTTCCTCTCCCCTCCCTTTTTTTTGGTACGTCCACGGACTCTCTTTCCAACAGCGAGATGCGCTTTTTTCCCTGACCTCGTGGTCAACTGAGAGCTTATCTTCTAGTCTTAGGGGGCCTTGCAGGTCCCGTTCGAGCACCCTACTTTCTCTCCTTCCCCTCGGCCCGAATTTCCTTCCCCTCCTCCATGACAAGGGGCAGTTAGCTGCCGTTAGCTCAAATGCGCTGAGAGCTGCCGTTTCGACCCTGCCATCCCCTTTTTCCTGGTCGGATTTTGCTTAGACTGACAAGTTCCCGGAAAATCCTTCTTACCTTTCAATCTTTCCACATTTTTCTTCGTCCCAGTCTTTCGGTCCCAACTCCGGTTCGCCACTTTGTCGGTTTTTTGATGTACCGGCTCGTGTAGGAACCTGGAAACCGCCTAAGTCTACTCCCCCCCTTAAAGGTCCTTTGTTCTCTTGCCCTTTCAGACAGCGGCATCCTCCGTCGTCTCCTCCGCGTGAGTCAAACGAGTGTTTTGCCTACGGCCCCCCACTATATTCTTTCTCCTCTCTCCATCTTCTCCTTGAGCTCAGTAATAGGTGAGGTCTCCGATCCTCATCCCTATATGTTGATGAGCCCAGCCCTGCCTCCGTTGTTTATCCACCGAGAGCGACTTCTTCGTAAAAGAAGCTTTTTGAATGCTTAGCCTCTCTCTCTCCCCTTTTTCTCAAGTCTATACGTCGAGGGTTCTAGTTCCCAAAATGAACTTTCCCAGGACCATTCTCCCTTTCGCATCTGTATTCTACTCTGCTCGCTCCCCTACACCCCGCAATTCGCGTTTTCTGCCTTCTCCAGTCCTTCCGCTTCCTTTTTCTTTCCTCAGACTCGAATTGGACCTTGTTTTCGTTTTCCGATCTTGGACAGTGCCTTCATTTCCAATCCTACCCGGCCTCGTCATTCCTTCCCCAGTCAAATTGTGCCTGATCTTTCGCAAGGCATCCCCTGCGATTTGTCTTTCTTTCCTTATCCAGTGTAGGCAGGCAGTTTTCCCATTTGAATGACCCGGTATAACTCTCCAATCCCTCCGAAAGCCTTTCCCCCCGCCGTCCCTTCCTCAACCTCCTGCTTTTCCCCGCGATAAATTATCTGACGGAACACTTTTGTGCTAGTCCCCCAAAGTTGCTCGATGCGCGTGTCTCGAGTTCTATCCTTTTTCCCTTAGAGGCCGCTTCGTCCATTAGCGATGTCACCCCATTTGCCAATGAGACTGACTCTCTCCGCATTTTCCTTTTTTGTGACCTGCTGATTTTCTGGGCTTTTAGAACGGCTGTTCCCCCCCTGACTTACAGGGCTCTCCCAAAGACTCTTATGTATTTGCCCCTCCCTCCTTCTTCCCCGATAGTAAGGTGAACAGCCCATTTCCGGTCCCCCCCGACTTCATGCCTTCTCGTTTTTACCATTCTTATATACTCTTTTCCCCGATTGTCCGACTGACGCACTGAACCCCGTCCAGTGTGCTCCCACTTAATCCCTTTCGTGCACCGTTCGTTTAATGAGCTTTCCTTCCCTCCTCCGTATGCGTCGCCGGCCCCGCAAGAACATTGTTCTCCTCGAGACCCGTCCCAAGGTGCCCCCCGTCGATTTTGAAGTCCCCTTCTTTTTTGAGCCATTCTCCCTTTTTTCTTTTTCGTCCGCGTGCCAACTTAGAAGTATTCCCCCGACGCCTAGGGCTAATACTGTCCTGGCTTTTTTAGCCCCCTTTCCTGTTTTCCTAGTCTTCGAGACTTAATCGCTCTATCTCCTTCCCTTTTGGGCCTTTTGAAGACCTAAATGTCGAACCTTCGCCCTCCCCCGAAGCCAAGCCTCCCGTTTACTGACATTTTTATGAAACTTGCCTTCTTTTCTTCCCCCCCCCCAATTGTTCAGCACTCGTTTTGTCCTCGATCTTAAAATTTACGCATGCACTCTGCATCCCTCCCTCCCCCAGATCCTTGCTGACTTTCAACCCTCCCTTTCTTCCCCTTCTTTCATTCTAGGAGGGCTATAGACACTCAGCCCACGCGACGCCTTGTTCACGCCTTATACGCCAGGTAGAACGTTCGCCACATCATCTACTTATAGCCGATTCAGCCCCTTCTAGTTGTAGTTAGATCGTAGTAGGTTAGTATCGCTGTCTGGACCTCCGCTTTATTAATTATGGCATGTCTGCAAGCGTCTCAGAGTCCCCTCTTGGGCCTAGTCCTATTGGTTTCCGAGTCTTTAGCTCTAAACGCCCCCGATCCTATCTAATCTGCTTTTTAATATCCCTGTTCTTAGACCCTTTACTACCTTCCGACATGATTTAAAATTTTCACGTCCCAAGAGATTTGTGGAACCAAGACGCTCGTTTCCCGCGGTCTTCATCTTCATTCATGCTGCCCACCTTGCCGCCATCTACTCGTCTCCCCCCCCTTCCCCTCTCCATATCCCCCCCCTACCCTTTTCGTCCCTATCTCCATCCTCCCCCCTTTCCTCCCCCCCCTCACCCCTCCCCTTTTTTTCTGTGCGTTGCTGCGCTTCGACCTCTGGAATGACGGTTGAAGACGAACTCCCTCTTTTTCTTTCCCCTCACCTCTTCTGATATAGCCTTATAACCATTTCTATTTTTCTTCCCCGGTCACGTTTGACGTTGACGCCCCTCCCCCTGAGAGCGGTATTGCCCGTTACCCCTCCCTGGACTTGCTCACGCCGGAAGAGCCGGGCCTTTTTCTTATTTAGTCTTTTTTCTTTTCTCGTCGCCGTCACTTTACTTCCGACCCTTTATTTCAAAAATGTAATTGATCACTCCGGACCTAGTGCGATGCCTTTTTTAACAGCCGTAGAAACTCCAATAGTATGAACCGATAGTAATCTTTCGGTCCCATCTTTTCTTTTGTTATTTTAATCTCAAGTTGTGGTGTTGAGAAGTTACCACTTCCGCCCCGATTCAAAGATGCGGCATTTTTTTGTATATTCCTGTCTCGGAATCTTCCGCTGTTCGCATTTTCCTTTTGAACAAAGTTGTTCATCCAAGGATTTCCGCTTAATTCTGCAGTCGCGCCCCCCTTATAAAAGCTGTACACTCTGACTTTTTAGTCCCCCTTTTTCTAGGCCTTCTTTTTCGGGCCGCAAGTCCACCGCCTTGTTGGATTGTCGTGCAGACTTTCCCCTAAAGTTTGCACCGTGACGTTAGATACCTCCTGCTTTCTCCCCCCCCGGCCTGGCATGGTTGTTCATCCCTTCTCTCCGCCCAGATGTTTTCCGACCTAAAACTCGTCCGTTTCGGTATTCTCCCCCTTAATATTCCACGCTGCGCTCGCACCTTCCCCTCCCTCCTTCCCCCTCTTAGACTCTTGAAACGAACGCGGCCGTTCTTCGGTATGGCCAGTGCCAGCGCGTTGTCCCCCCCTGCTGCACTGGATTACTCTCGTTTAATGTTATCTAACCCCTTTCTTTCCACCTTTCCCCCTCCCAATGTCCTAGATGTTTTCCGAGTCCAGCGGCTGCACCCTTTCCCCCCTATTGCTACACGACAGCTCGAGGCGGATGTTTACGACGACCCTGCATCATGCAGATGCCCCCTTAATACCTTCTCGCTCACCGTCACAGATCTTTCCACACTAGCCTGCACCAATTTCCCTCCCTTGAAAGGGTAGCAGCCATTTTTATTACCTTCTCCTTTTTTACATGAGTTTTAAGGTGAGTTCCGTCTCTTGGATGGTTATTAGAACTGACAGCTGTTTCCAATTTCCTTTTTTTTTTCCTGTTTGTTCCCCCGAACTGTTTAAAGATTGACTTGGACGCTGGCGTAAATTCGAATCCTATCCTCTTGCTTTTCCCCACTCTTCGCCTGCGGTCATACCTTCTGCTTTTTTCACCTTGATCGTAATTTGCGATTGCAGCTGGAAGCTTCATTTTCTACCATTTGCGTCAACTTCTCGGCCCCTAGGACTCATCTCAGTCGTTCCATCTCTTCAAATACTGCCTTGAATGCTCCCCTGTCCCAAAGATCACCGGCTGTAACCAATTTGATCCCGAGACCCCAGGATGGGCCTCCCCTCAACCTCCCCTGCATATGCTCCTTTTTTTCCCTGACTGATGAAGCAAAGAGAGCTTCTGGCACATGGTTCCCTTTCGATCGTGACATATCCCAGACTTATTCTGCCCTTCTCCGTGAACCTAATTTTTCCTGTTGTCCTTCAAATTCTTTTTTCTCCTAGCACCGACTCAGGTTTTCCTTTTTCTCCCTATGGATGCCCCCGCTTCATCCTTTTGACCCGGACTTTTATATCTCATGGAACCGGTAGCCCTGTTTTTCGTCAAGTGGTTTTAGTGCCGTCCCCTGCTTTTTTTCCCCCTTGTTGACCAGCTCCCTGAAGTCCTTCCCAAGATACCCCGAGTACTGCCCCATGAGCGCAGGTGTTCACACCATTTTTTGGACACCGCTTAGACCCCCAGCCCCCCCCTCCCCCCCCCCCCTCCTCCTCCAAACGGTTCTTGAACTCCATTCTCCCTTTTGCTTTTTGAATCCTCTTAGGACTTCGAACCCTCCCTGCGTCTCCTCTCTGCGACTGTTTTTCCTCTTTCAGTTAACACCCCCCTGGATGGATGACTCGATCTGCATCCGTCAGTATTTCAAGTCGCCGGGATTGATCTTTTCCCATGACTAGCTGTCTATTGGAGCGCTTGACGCTTTTGACTCCGCAGATGTCTCCCCCTTTTCCTCACCCCAAATTTACTAAGTTGTGGCTGGTCCGGAGCTTTTCTACTATACGATTTATCGAAATCCCCTCGGCCGTTGACGCGTTGACCATGAATTCTACCTACCCTCTGAGTCTTAGCCGTTTGCTTTTCCTTTTCCCAATTGGCCAGATATCTAGGTCGTTTTGAGATTATTGTATATCTATAAGCAGGGAGTCTTTTTCCTTTCAACTCTCCACTCACCAATTACCTTCTTTTTTGCTGTTTTCTCCCCGCAAATGGTTCCTATGAGCCCCCCCCCCCCCGTGGGTTTGCTTTGCTATTTTTGCCTTTTTAATACGAGAGACTCATTTGAGAACTGTAGAGGTGGGGGGGTGGGGTAGGCTCCATTTTCCAGCTCTTGTCTACGGCTACTTTCCCTCCTCTCTTGGGAAAATTTTTTAGGATCCCCCTGGTTTTTTTTTTCCCGCGTTCTATCTAGTCTCCTATGCAGGCTCACCACTATAGTCCGATTTCCGACCTGGTTCTCCCTGATATGTTTTTTCCTCCCAATAGCGCTACTCCCCTTTTTTCCTGGCATGCCTAGGATCGGGAGATATGCAATTATTTCTTTTCCCCGTAACCCACAGCCTTGTGCCTTCCTCTCTTTCTTTCCTGAACTTTTCCTTCCCCCGCATGTTCAATAAGATCCTCCAAGGACTTCCCGTGGTCCCGAGTACCTGGTGAGTTCAACCAATGAATGTCATCCCCCCGCACCCGTGTTACGCTCTTTTTCTCTTTTTTCTCCAGATTTCCCGAATTCTTCCTCTCCCCTCCCCCTCCCCTCAGGATAAGGATTAGTTTTCGGACAAATCGATGCATGTATTCCCCTCCTTTCAGCACCTGCCACCTGAAGGGGGACCTTCTGCGAGTCCTTTCTTGGTTTTCTTGGGTTTTCGAACCTGAGTGCCGCGTGTCTTCCCTGCCCTCCCCTTAGAGATGCAAATCCACAGTACTATCCGATTTCCGCTGGTCAACGTTCACGTTTTGAATCTGCCCTCGATTTGTGCTAGCGTTTCTTATTTCCTTATATTTTCTCCCGTTGTGTTTTTTCTCTGATCCCCGCTCATGTTTTTTTTGAGGTCCATCCTTGTCGTTACAGCGAGAATTGGATAGTGCGGATATGATTCCCTTTCACTTTATTAATCCCATGCTCACCCCAGATACATTTTAAGACGTCTACAGGCCCTTCCCATTCTCAGGTGTCGTTGTTTATTTGCAATTTAGATCTTCCCATGCTAGATTAAGATCCCCAGTATTCTGACAGAAGACTTTTCTGTTTGCCTGAGCAAGATGTTTCTATTTGCTCTGATATGCCTTCCCCTTCCCCCCTTCGGAAAGATGAAAGGACATAGTGAGGAGATCGTTTTTGCAGCCGGAACTTTTTTGCAACTCCACTCTCAAAGTCATGTATGGCCGCGTTTTTGTTCTCCCCCTGCGATTCAGTTCCTGTTTGTTTTACTAATTCCTATACCGGATCTCGTACGAACCCTGGCGGTATTTTTTCAACCTACTAGTGCATATTATCGAGACGTCGGATTGCCTGCGTATCGAGAAGTCCTCTTTGGTTCTCTCCTGCCCCCCCCTTCCTCTTTTTGCTTTTTTCATGGATTCGTTTGCGGGTTGCTTCTAGTTCTGAGGTAGCGTCAGCGTCTCCTTCCCTCATTGACCCAGTCGAACCTCCTTGTTGTCCGGCCCCCTAGCTCGTATCTCCTTCTTCGCCCCCCCCTCCGATTATTTCTCCTAGATATACCATTGGCAAGGAATCTCTTTTGATAGCTACCCCGAACCATCCTGATTTCACCCATGCCCGGTCGCAGGATCTACATCTCGTATAACCCCGCCTGCCCCTTCATCATTCTTTTTTCGCGTCGCTTGCTGGAGCAAGTCTGACTTCGGAGAGCTTGACCGCATTCCATACTTGGGCAGAAGCTTCTGTGGACATTGTTCCTTCAAAGATAGTTTCTTCATGTTTCCCCGTTCTCATTCTCTCTTTTTCTTTCACTTCTCTTGGACTCGTCTTTCTGCTCGCCGCCTGTTCGTCCAAGAGTATGTAAAAAATAACCTTTGGTGCTAGCCCTGCGAAGACCCCACAGAAGTCCCCTTATTTCATCTATCATCCCTAGTATTTCTCCTTGGCCCCCAAAGAACGTTGCCGCCTCCCCTGCATCTCTCACCTCCCCAGGCCTGTACCTTCTTCACCCTTTCTCTTGCGATCCCACTTTCTTCGGAGATCCTTTCCTTTAGACTCGAGATTTTTCCCAAGAGACGGTTCCCCAGTTATGAGGACTTCCGGGCTTAGAATGCCGTTGGGTTATAGGCGAATGTGGTTTGAGTTCGACTGTCTGGCTTTCCTTCCGCCTCCCGGGGCCGCGGTTCCGTAAGTCGGACTCTTAGTTTATTTTTTCGGCCCCTCCGAGCATTCAGACCGTCCGGCCTCGACTTCAGAATCCTCCTTCGGCTTTGACGGAGTAAGAACCCCTGGACCTTTTCCCCCCCTCCTTAGCGCTATGAGTGTCCAATTACCCGTGCCGCAGTATTTCAAGTCTTCGTTCCACACAGTGTATTCGATGTGCTAAAAAAATCTTCCCCTAGTTTTGATTGTTTTTTCTGAACTTTCTTGTCTTGACGTCGCCCCTTTAGTCTTGGTTCTTAGGTGGGGTGTCCTCCACAGCTCGCAGCCCTTTTCCCCCGCCCTTTTCCCTGAGTCGAGCATGTGAACATTATCTTTTCACCGCTTGACCGAATTTAATAAGTAGTTGTCGTCGACTCCGGTTTTCCCCCCCATTTCCAAGTCTTTTAGACTATCCTTTCTCATGGGAATTTGGTGATTTTTTTCCTCTTTTTGCGTTCCCGAGGAGGCGCTGTGCGCCGATCTTAACACTAGGTCAGATCGTTACTTTAGTTTCCCGCAACAGCCTGTATGAAATCTTCACTGATCCCCCCCCTCCGTCCCAATCCGATCGAACCGCACTTCATGGTCTCTATTTCGCTACCACATGTAAAGCCCTCCTTTTTCTTTTTTCCTCTAGACCACCGTTATTCACCGTCCCCCCCCCTCTCATATCGTGTGCACTTGTATGTTCTGTTCTCCCCTCCCCTCAAGCGGCCGGATGAAGATGATCGGACGGTTCGATCTCTCCACTTTTTTCACACGCGCCCTTCCAACTGAACGGGTATTGCTCCCTGTGCGACGTTCCCGTTATGAAAACTACATTACTGATCTTCCCCCTCGAAGAGGAACTACCGTTTTTTCGCGTATAGTTTGTTCGTTCTCTGTGTCTGAAGTAGATACCGACCTTCTGACGGCGACCCTGCTTCAGTCCTCTATTTGTCTTTTCCTTCCTGAGATTTAGTGAGTGGCCGCAGAATGATCCCCCTGCCGATACCTAAGCTTCTAAAGGTCTGAAAGTCCTTCTAACCTCATCCCTTCCCGACATTTATTAAAGCCCCCCGTACTCTTCTTCGCCACATAGCGGAAGAAATGAGGGCATTATTCTTTTCCTCTAGGCTTGACCTCTTCTTCTATGGTTAGGTTCATTGTTATCCATCACTGCGGCATATTTGTACGAGTGCAGACCTCCCCTCGTTTCTAGATCCCATTTTGGATGAGCCTTTCAAACATTCGATTCCTTCTCCTCTTCTTAACAGACTGAATGATTCAGACTTCCACTCTTATCTTTCAAGTCCCCCGGCCCTCTCAGCACAATCCATTGCGCCTTATGCCCAGTGATTTGGCAAAGTCAGCCCTAGTTGTCTTGTCTTCCGCTTCTCTTACTTCTCCGCCTTACGTCAGCATTGATGAACTGCTGTTTTCTCCCCCCCTAACGCAAGGCCCGACTCAAAAGCCGTCAGGACGTCATAGTATGCCCCTCCACTGTCCCCTTACTGTGACGGACGTTGTACCCTTCTTCCTATAATCATGTTTTGGTGTGCGATCCCAAAGTAAACCCGAGCAAGCTTCGAACTCTTCGGTTCCCTATTCCTATGTCTTTCACCGGCGTTTTTCGAGTTTCTCCTCCGTGCTAGTGCCGCAATTTACAGCGTTTTAAGAACGGCTATTCCGCTTCTTTTTTTCCCCGAAGTTCTTGTCCTCCCCTTCCCCCTCCCCCCATCTAAACGCCGTGGCCTCCTTTGTTCGAAGTATTGGTCCCTGCCCCCCGCTGTTCCTGCATAGAAGTTTTTTAGGTCTTGACCCTCTTTTGTCAGATCTCTCACTTCCAGAAAGGGAAAGCAGAGCCTCCTTCTTCATCCTTCATTGTGTTCCCTTCCTATAGTAATAATTTAAATGTCTTTTCTACTCTGCTTCTTGGTCTTCCGTATTCCCATCCCCCCCCCGATTGCTATGATCCCTTGACGATCACCCAGCGCCCTAAGATCCCTGAAGTCTGAAACGGAGGCCGGAGATACTCGGGCGGCCAGGCGCCCTCCCTTTACCGTCAGTCTTTCACCTTTCTTTTCCCGAGTGCCCCCTTAATGTGTCGAGAACCGAGATTTTACCCTTTCTATATTATGTGTTGCCACTGATCAAGCGGTCGACATAACTGAAACTACGGTAGATCTTTTTTTTTTTTTTTCTCCTCGAGGCTTCTGTCCCATAAATCTCCCTCCTTAGTAGAGGTCCCCTTACGCTCCCGACACCGGTACGACTCTTACCCCCGCCCGCCGTTTTTTGAAAATTCGTCTCCGTACTCGTTGGGCGAATTTTTCCAAGGCGCCACCTGGTCTAGGCTTCACCCAGACGTTACCCCCGGTGTTAGGATATAGCCTTCCAGTCCGCTTAGCGTGCAGGTATGTTTGGCGGTTTGCACCCTTCCTAAATGTCCAAAGAGTATCCTTTTCGCCCTGTTTCCCCTTCTTTACTTTTTAGCTCGATCCGATGTGCCTTTGCCTTTGCCGCTAACATCCCCTGTCCGTGGTTCAAGTTGATCCGTTTTGCCCGTTCTGGCTCAGCTGTGAAGCTTCATTCGATGTCGTGGCGTCCCTATCTCTGGAGAGTTCCTTCCCTCAGCCCTTCAGCGATCTGAGAAGCCCTGTTAACGGGTGCCCTCCCTCCTTTGCTCCAACACTCTCTTTCCCCCGGTAAGACCCATCTTGCGCGTCTCTGCCCCCCTCATCTAGGGGTCCGACGCCCTCCAACTGCACTGCTTCCCCTTACTTTTTTCCGCTGGATTTCAACCATCTTTTTCTTGCTGGCCCTTCAGCTTTTCCTATCAATTCGCTGTTGCAGGCTCTCTCCGCGCCATGACGACGGTAATTAATCCCGTCTTTCCCCTGCTTCCCACTTTTTTTCAGGGGTAGACAATCGCTTGGTGTCTGGCAAGCCCGTCATCTGGCGGAACAGGCTTTCGATTCCTCGATAGAATATGTACGACCCCCCTTTACAGGGCGCTCAACGACCCTCTTGTCAACCAAGCTCGTCCCCGGACTTCTCTATGGAACCTAATACCATTTCAGAGTCCTATGCGTCTCCATCCTTTTAGTATTCTTTCCTCCAATTTCTACATTTCCCACCTTTTTTTACCTAGGTCCGCAACAAGGCACTGCTCCACTCCTCCTTTTCTTATTGGAGGCACTTATTGCTCCTATTTTCTGGTAACTAGATCCAAGCCCCCAATCTTGGTAACCTTTTTAGGTGGTGACGATGCCGTCACAACGACACTTGTTCCGTCTCGCTTTAGGTCCGTTTTACGTTCCTGGAAGTGGCAGTTTGTTGGGTCTATTTCCGCTCGTATTCCGAGATTCCGTTCTGTTGTGAGTTGCTGCAGTTGAGACCGTGATCCCCCCACGGTTTCTTGATTCTGCGATTTTTTCCGGCGCGTTCGTTCAGACAAGATGATTGTCAGTTTTCTGCCCAATTCCCATAATATTAAGAGTCCAGATCGGCACCCTTCTCCGGTGACCTATTTCCTTCAGAGCTCCTTTTCGTTTGCAGGCACCTCGGAGATTGGTCCCCCCTTTATCCGGCGGCTGCCGTGTCGAGGTGCCCTACGGCTTCACTTGGCTCACCCCTCCTGAGCCTTCGCTCACGGTTAGAAGGGTTCTTTGGCTTTTTCTCCCCCTGCCCACGGGTTCCTCAATCTGCGACTCCTTGTTTGATGTTTTTTCTTGTTACTTTTCCCTTTCTCCTTCCTTTGTAGATGTCTCTGATTTTTTTTGTGTCGTTTTGACGCCTCCGTCGCTCTCTTGTTGCTTCGCCTAGTTTGGGTGATATCAAGGTTAGTACATCGCTCCTCCCGCTACTCTTATTCATCAACCCATTAGAGCTTCTAGCGTAAATCTTCCTGGTGCCTTCTCCCCCACCCGGTTACTCGATTCCGTCCGCATGCATTTCGTCGGATATGCTAATGGTCCCCCCGTGTCTTTTTTTAGAACAGCCGTTCGTCATTACCGCACTTTAAGAGATTTTTCTTTTTCTTGTCCTACACGTCTCTGTGCATCAGCACCCTACCGCCTTAAGCCAAGGACCCTTTTAACGTTTTCTTGGTCTTAGTCCCACCAGAGATCCGGCTTCCCCACCGACTTACACGAGAAGCTCTTTCCGCTTCGACGTGCTTTTCCGACATATAACAGATAACAGTTATCCTGCCATCAGGTTCTGCTTTCTCCAATTTTTATTTCTTTAAGCTTCTTTTTTTCACCTTGGACTATAACCAGATGCGGTCCTTGTGTGGATAGGATGAGGAGGGTCACCTGGTGCGCGGTTCCCCCTTTTCCCGTTTTAGCTTCCTCCCTCGACACGCCCTCCGCTTCTCGTTGTTTTTTTTCCGAAACTCTGGCGAATGGAGTAGAATTTACACTTCTCTATCGGGTCTCTCTCTTATTTATTTTTTTAGTAGAGATAGTCCCGATCGTTCCTCTATATGGTTTTCGTAGTTTCCCCCTCGTCCGAAGGATCTCGTCCTTTTTTCTTCTTTGATCCCCCCTATGAACCGAAAAGGGTGGACCGAACCCTTTCACAGATAGTGCTCTCCTTCCATAGCCCGCCTACTTGATCGACCCGGTCACCTTGTCGTTGAGCTGCCAGTAGCTTCGCCCATGCCGCGGACCTCCTCTTACCCCAGTATTCGACCTCTCTTGATGGAGAGGAAAAGGCATGGTCGCCTCATTTATGAAAATCCATGAGAAAATTGGCTCTTTCTTCTTTTGCGTTCGATTTACCTCCCTTCCTTAATCCAGTTCTCTGCCCACGTCATTCCCTTTCTTTCTCTTATTCCTAAGGGTTTCTTCTGGACGAATTCCGCTCCAGCGAGGGGTCAGGTTAATGTCTCAAGCGCCTCCCTCCTTTGTGTGTCCTACTTTGTTGTAGAGTGCCCATGTCTGTTGTGCGAAATCGAGCCTGATTGGTTTGGGTCTCTCCTTATTGTTTTTGTATTGTGTATTCTGTCGTTTAGCCGCTTTGTATTTTTTCTAGTTCCCTGTTCGGTTTAGCTTTTTGTGTTGATGTGTTTTGTACTTTGTTCGTTTCTCTCACCTCGAACCTTTCGACCCCCCCCCAGTACTCACCCAGAGCGCTCCTCCGGATTTTTTAGCTCAACTTTAGTCGACTTAGCAATTTGTCTCCGGTCTTTAGAGGTTTGAACACCATGACATCCTGCAAGACCTTCACAAAGGCATTCCTAAGCTGTGTCGACCAGTTCGTGTCTGTCTACACCAGATAACTGGGTCCCCTTTCCCTTGCTCAGATCAAGTCTCGTTAGGGTGTCAGAGCGCGACAATGATTCCTTATCCGTTTTCAAAAGTTTTTGTCCCTGCCTTCAACGCAAAGGGCTACCGCCTCTTTCTTTAGCCTGAGAGGCCGATATTTCCTCCTCAGGCCCCGGCTGGTCTTTTTTCCTCTTTAATGGTCTCTCCCGGCGCCCCCCCAGAGCGGAGCCGAACCATTTTGGTTATCCGGGCTCACTTCTTAACTGCCACAAGACCTCTATTTCTTCGAGCTAGCCCTCCCTGCTCTCCCGAAAGAGTTCCTCCTTCTCCGGAACCCCTCGGGTTTGCCAGATTTCGTCTGATCGCGAGTCGAGTTTCTCTGAACTTTCCGTCGAATCTCCGGATCAACTGCTATTCCCCCCCTCCCGCAGAGAAGGAGGCTTTCGTTCATTGTTTCCGTTCTCCCGGAGAGGTTTTGCTGTAGGGAATGTAGCTGGTTCTTTTAGATTTTTTTCACGTAGCCCCAATGATGGATCCTCCATGTCCTGCTTGTTTTTTCTTGCCGGCATTCCTACTAAGTAAAGGCCGATAGCCTCCGTTAATTCCCAGTCCCCCCCCCCTCAATCTCTGGGCGTTGGCCTAACCCATGTTTTGTGTTAGTCCCCCAGATCTAGAGGTAACCAATCTCCATTTTCCCTAAAGTTTCGTTTCCCTTACACCCAGTCGCCTCTGGGCCACTCAGACTGCTCGTTTTCTGCTCCCTTCCTTCGGTATGGAGGCATTAAGTCTTCTTCTTCTCTTGGACCTTCGTCCATTTTTTTGCTCGCTTCCCTGCGACCCCTCACATTTTTTTTTCCAAAGCTCTTTTTTCCCCTCGAATCACCTACTCGAAGGTGGGTTCTGTCCTTCCCCTGGCGTCTTCTCTACGATCGTTGCTTTCCCCTCCGGCAGTTAGTTTTTTTCTCAGGGAGGCCTGTCTGCTGGTGCGCCCTCTCCGGCCCTCTAGACTATTCCCTTGGTCGGTTCTAATCTGACACCCTCTTCGTTTGAGGTCCTTCCCCATCGAGCATCCTGCCAAAAGTCGCGATACTTGAACTCAAGGGACATTTTTTAGCGCTGATCCACACCCCTCTTTTTTCGCATTTCCCATATCCATTTAATGCACAGGACGTACTCCACGATAATCGTACACCTAGTTACACAGAACATTTCCGACCTTTCCTGTTGGTTGCCTGCAATCACTCAAAACGCTACAGCCCCTCAAGTCAGGATGCCGTCCTTTGCCGCCCCCTTTCTCGTTCCCCCCATAAAATCCTCAGTCCATTCGCGTCCTCAAAGGTTGCGGCTCCGTTCTGTTTAGGCAGTTTCGTCGTAGTTGCTTTGAGACGATTTTTCTGGATGGTGTCCCTGCATCTCCCCCTCGATCTGGTAGTTGGCAGTTTTCTGATTCTTCCTTTATTTTGTGAATACCAGCAGCTCCCCGTCGCGCGCTTTTTTGAAATGTTCCAAGGGTTCGTTCCAGTCCTACGTATCCGAATCGCGTTACGGAACCCCTGATAGCACGGCTGCCCGCCCGCGAGCTCCAGTCTTCGTTTCATCCTGATGATCTTTAAGCTCCTTCTGTCGTTCTCTTCGTAGGTGACTAAACGGCTCTGGAGAATTTTCAGCATCCTTCGGGGTTTTATTTAGAACGCCATTCCGATTCGTATGTCTTTCCCACCCTTCTGCAGAGATATTACTTCCCATTGTTCTCTTGTCCCCCGCGGAGATTAGCAGCCCCTGCGAGGCATTACTCCCACTCCTTCATCGCCCTCGTTCTGCCCGCTAATTTCGTCGTATTCCTCTTCTTTTCGATTCCTCTTCCGTCTCCTTAAGCGGCTACTGGATGTCCACCTGCTGTTCACCAACCCCCCCCTTAAGCGCCCCTAGGCAACTAAAAGCTTCTTCCCAATGCAAAGGGAAACATACGTTCTTCCTTTATTGAAGTTTCCTCTCTCGTTTTTATGAATGAACTAAGGGGTTTTGAGAGAGATTACAACGTCCCTAGTCTTTTTTAAGACTCTTCGGTTCCTATTTCCTTGTTGATTTTTTCTCTTCATTTCTGCCATTGCGCTTGACTTTGGCAGAAAGCCTTGTCTCCCTCCCCAATCTGGATTATTTATTCGACTTTTCCCTCCTCTCTCCATCTCTTCATCAGGTGATTTCTTTTCCTCTCGTCGTTTTGCCGGAAAGTCCCGTGTTTTCCCGGACCGTTCCCCGGGTAGTTGATCTTGTTTTCCTATCTCTACTAACCTAAATTGCCTCTAATGAATTTATCGCGGATCTGTTCCCATTCCTTCCTCGTTAAGCCCGTCGAAACAAGAGATTTATTGGTCTTTGTAAGATTCCAGCCTTCCGTGATCCAAAGACCGAACCGCTCCGCCGATATCTTTCATTTTATGTCTGCTCCCGACGTCCTGAGCTCTCTGTGAGACCCGCTTTCGTGGCACTATCGGGCCGGGGACTCCCAGCAATCTTTTCTGCTTCGACGACAAAGTGAACCTTCTCCAAGCGTCGCTCAGTCTCTTTTTTTCGAGATAAAGAGGATTTGCACCAATTACCCGACCTATGATCTACTTCACTACAGTCAAGATCATTTTGCGATGTCTTCGAACCCTGCATCCGCATCCCTAGAGTTGTTCCTCCCGCACAAGACCTCGATCTACCCAACTATTTAACGTCGCCCGGCTTAATCGGCTCGCGTAGGTCCTTTTTCTTCGTGTTGCAACCCCTGTCTCCTTCCAAGACAAGCCTTCTTGAAATTAGTTTGAGATATACTCCGATCAGCTTCCAGAGGGTCGTGCTGCGTTTTCTAAATCCCTTTCCCAACTTGTTTCTTTCTCCTGAAGCAGGTGAATGACTTTGGGTCCTGTCTCGACTGCCGATTTGTTTGCACCCCTGTTTTTTTCCCAAGCTTCCTTTTCATACAATGTTTTTTTTGGGAACTTCGTCGGTTGTCTGTCTGGCTAATTGATGTTCCGTTTTTTTTCATTCACACGCCTCTGGACCACACCTATTCTAGTCTTCCGTAGTCATTTGAGCCCCCCTAATGTCCCGGTGTTTGTGCTCCCCTCCTCCGTCCGTTGGGAACGACCCTTTTTTCTTCTGTCTCGTCCCTAGCCTTCTTTCCCTGTCGAAGAGACCAGTTTTTAACTTCCCCCGAGAGTATTACTGACTTTTGTTTCCTTTGCCATCTTATCTTTTTTCACCCGGAGTAGACTGGACTAGATCAAAATGTGGGGAATCTCCTCCCTTCCCCCGTTTGCCCTTCCTGTCCGCCCAGCATCAGTTTCCAATTATTTCGATTTTCAAGCTAGGTTTTCCAGTTTGCATTATTGGTTTTGAACGAAGTCTATGGCGGACAGGAGTATGTTTCCCCCCCCCTCGACTTGATTTCCCCTCCCGGTACACAGGTTTAAGACCCGTTCCTCTCGGCCTCCAATGCTGGTATCGATTCTTTTTGACTTCTCGCAAGGCGAGAACTCTTTCCCTCCGCTTCCCCCCTTTCCCTCAAGTTTGAATGACGCCGGTGACCTTTCTTAAATATCTTTCCCTACCACCAAAATCGCCGCACCAAGCAACAGGCTGCGTCCCCCCCCTCCTCCTTCTCAATTAGGGTCCTTTTAAAATCCTCATTGCGAATCTCCTTTCTACGGAAACTCTCTCTCTCAATCCAAGAGTTCTTTTTCGTTAACTGTTTTGACGATGAAGTTGTCCACCCCTTGTTTCCGTCGTCTTTTTGAGTTGAACCGTTTTAGGTCCGTTGGATTAAGGCCCCTTTATCCCTCATCGGAAGTTGAGTAGGTTGTTGACTCAGGGAAGTTTTACGTTCCCCCAACTCCATTGTTGACGATCAGCATTGAGACTTTATCGCATCGGCGAGCAGACAACCCAACCACCCCCCCCTCTAAGATTCGTCAGTCTCAATACCCCGAGTGCCGTGAGCTTTTAGTTAATTAGCCTGTTCTCCTCTCCCTTAGATGGCCTTGTTCTTTTTCGTCAGTTACCCATGTTAGTTCTTTCCCTTGGAGCCACTGATCCTAAGTTAGATCTTCCCTCCTTGTCATCCTTATGCCTCTCAAAACCGGGCCCCCAGTCGTTCCTCCCATTCAACTGAATTTTTTGGTGGTTTTTTCCGTCTCCTTTTTCTTTCCCGAACCTTCTCCCGACTGGTTGATTTTGTCTACTTACTCCTTTCCTCACCTCAAGTATTCCCCTCGAGCATGTCTAGATCGATTTTTGCCTCCGTTTCGCGGCTGGTCCGAATCAGTCTATCTTCTTGGTGCGGAGAAAAAGAGCTTCTCTACACTTGAAGCTGGCGTATCTCGACCCCTCACTCGTCTCCTCTACAGGATCAATTAGCTATCGAAGGGTTCATTGCAGGCGGCTTCTCTATATTGGTTTCCGTCGTCTTACCCTCTTTATCGATTTCTCCGAAGAATGCCCTCGCGAAGGTTCCCCATACTGAGGTAAGGGACCCCCCCCTCTCCCAAGTTTTCCCCCCCATTACCCGTTAGGCCCGCTTGGTTAATTTTGTTTCCCTTTCTTCCACGTTTGCTTATGTCCCCTTTTACCTGCCGACTCCACGGAAATGAAAGTTTCAAGAGGTTTGCACCAGTCATCCTCCTTGCAACAAGCCGGCGAGGTTTACGTATTCCGCTTTTCAGATTTTCCGAATTATATTAACAATATTCCTCTTGTCTCCCCTCTATTTTTAGTCATCTTGACTTCGCTTCCTCAGAATTGCATGGACCTGATGTCCAAAGACCTGTCCGGTGGTCCTTCTTTCTCCTGGAAGGGACTATTTTTTTTCCCTTAGACTCACTATTTTTTTCGGTTTCTTTTTTCTCCCCTTTTCCGTTAGGACCGAGAATTATCCCTCTCCGATGTGGTCCCGTACCCCTG
>Ga0179591_1180446_pt1 | contig 20130 bp, 15 predicted proteins | sample CZOMad2_1_08_16f_FD_182891 | JGI IMG/M metagenome (GOLD analysis project Ga0179591, IMG submission 182891) | Vadose zone soil fungal communities from Angelo Coast Range Reserve, California, USA - CZOMad2_1_08_16fungal (PacBio error correction) | ecosystem: Environmental > Terrestrial > Soil >... | reverse complement strand
CCCTCCCCTTTCTGACCTAGACAAGGAAGATTCAGCTGAGGAGCGGATCTCTTTTTTCGCCGGCATCGGGCTCGATTCCCTTTATACTCCGTGCGCCTTTCCCCAATCGATGTTCTGGGACGCTCTCCGCGCATTTTAATCCCAGTTAGTTGTTTCCTCCCCCCTTTGTTTGAGTGGGACCATCTCCCGTCCGTCCGTTGTTGCTCTTCGTTCGAATATATTGGCCTAGCCGTTTCGACGTTGGTTTTCCTTCAGTCCGTGAAGAACGCCCCGCGCTCAAGAAGACTTCTCATCGCCTTCTGTCTCCTCTTTTGCTCGGCATCATGTTGTTCAGCTCCTCTCGACTTTGCTGTGGTGGTCGAAAGAGCATCCTATATGCGTGTCTGCTTTACGGAAATTGGGCTCCGTCACTCTAGTTACGCACTGCGGTTGCGTTCTCTCTTTTAGTTTTTTCACCAAGAAGTGACGTGATGCCAATTTGGTTTCTCCTTCGTGTGCCGCCTCCCCCCCCCACTTTAAACCTTTGAGCGCTCCTTTCTCTTCCCCTCACAGCTGTTGACTCAAGCAAGGGAGGGTTCCCCCGAAGTCTTTTAAACCTCCTTTTCTCCATTTCTGTCCCTCATGATGAAGAATGCCCCCTCCCTTTTTGTCTCCTGACCACAATCCTCCCGTTGACCATCCTTTTCGCAACGTTTTTCATTGTCCCGATGCTTCTTCCCCTCCTAGCGCTCTAACCTTCGGACATTCCCCTTTAGTCATAAAGAGTACCTGGAATTCTCCCGTTGAACCGTGTCTGCATTCCTCTCAGCACGTGAATTTTTCGATTTGTGCTTAAAGGTGTGCCCCCTTCCCCTGACGTTTTTAAAAGGTCGTTCCTGGCACTGCGAAGTCGCTTCCTGAAAAATCTTCACAGCAAGGCTTATCGCTTCCTCCCTTTCATTTAACTCCTTTTTCTACTCGTTCTTATCGTTTCACCTGATCCCGGAAGACTATGTGACTCATATTTTTTCGTCACTTTGGAGCCTTAAACTATGATCGGGAAAACCCCCCCTTTTCTGAGTTACCCTTCATCATTTTGTGTAGGGTTCCCTTTTACGGATCTCTTCGGTCTTGGACCTTCTCCTCCGACATCGAAGACTTAGTCCATTGCCTTTTTGTTTCCCCCCTTTCTTTGAGAGTCCCTTATTCCTTCTTTGTTTTAGTGCCCTCAGAAGCTCGAGGAAGAGACTTCAATTCCCTGCCCCTTTGGATCAACTGCAACATTGAGATACAATGCTTCATCCAGGTCTTCCATGGCTTCTTGCCCATCAGATGAGGTTTCTTTGGTACCAGAATTTTCAGTTAATTTCTAGCGATTATCAAGATCGCTTCTCACTATTACTTCGGCATTCCTTATAAAGACGATCGCTGCTGGGCTTCTTAAGGAATCATATTTCTGCTTGTTTTTGTTTGTGTCTTAACCTTTGCTGATGATTATGAGAGGTGTATCTCTCACCCCACCCCCCCCCCCCAACCCCCCCCACACCACACCCACCCCAAACACCCCCACCAAAACACATTCCTAGGAGCACCACAGAAGATCTACTTTTAGTCATAATGATTTTGCGCTATCCATATGTTTCCTTGCGGTCTAAGCAGCGGGATGTTTTGGCGACATCCCTCGATGTTTTTTTGGTCTTTGACACTCCTTTCTTGCAGAAGCATGACCCCCTTCTTTTCCCCGCGCCCACTCCTTGGTGGGCGGATACTCGCGTTGCCACCTTTCCCGTGCGGGCTTTTTTGCCTCTCAGATCAACCTATTTCGAGACGTTCGTAGTTTGAAACGGACCCTCCTTACTATTCTTCCCCTCCGAGCCTTTATGACAGCTAGTTGAACACCTTTTTCTGAGGCTCTCCTCATCCCGAATGAGGATTTAACGTTTTTAAGGATTCGAATGATTTCCGTCACGAACCACGTAGATTCCCTCCCCCCGGCCGACGCACCCTTGCCGCGGCTTGTACTGATGCCCTCTTTGACTGATCTTCTTTTGCGTGGGAACGGCTCTTTTCCCTTTTCCGGAGATAGGAATGACGCCGCGCCCTCGCCCAGAGACAGGATGGTGCTCCTACCGCTTGTTCTTGTTTCATGGACGAATTTATATCCAGGACCAATTGCCCTCTGCTTCTTGGTGACCGACTACTACATAGTTCGTCGCCCTTCCCACCGAACTTTTTTTTCTTTATCGGTCTTTTTTTTACGTAGAGACCCCTGTAATCCGTGCGGTTTCTCGGATGAAAGACCCGGTCCCTACTTCTGAGTCTTAATTACCTCGAGAACCGTTTCAACTCTACCTAGCGTCCCCTATCATATCGCTGCGCGCCTTCCTTCCCACTCTCAATGAGGCTTCACCTCGGATAATCATTTGGAGATACCCCAGCAATATTCATCCTGAAGACTCTAGTCCCCTGTACAGATGTTGGGGTTTGCTGAAGCGATATTGCTCTGCGTTCCCATCCCCCTTTGATTTTCTGAGTCGGAGATTTTTTCCTCATGTCATAAGCTTGCTTTTTCGCGGACGGGTCCTAATCCACCCGATTCCCTCTGTCTGGAATGTGAAAAAAATAGCCAGTTTCTTCTCCCCACCGCGTATCTTAATTGCGGCTTGGATTCCTCTAAGCGCTTTTCCCCTCCGGCCTGTCTCTCTTTTTTTCATCTTTGGAGATCACTAGAAATTCCTCAGTCTCGATGCATCATATTCTCCGTAGTTTTGGCTTTTGTCGAGCTAGCTTGTTGCAGCACTCGCTCAGGTCTTACCACTCTAGATTTGATAGTACTTACCCGATGCCTTTCAGCAACTCGGGGATTATTCCAACCTGTACCCCCTTTTTCTAATGCTATTTTTTTAGCCCACTTCCGCCAACTCCTATTCAGCTCGCCCCGGAAGCGAAAATCACCACCCCCTAGAGGTTTGCGAACTTTACGATTTAGCCCTTAGTTCTTTTTTTTTTTAACTACTCTTGATACCAGATGAATCTTTGACCCCTGGATTACAGAGTATGAAGTGTCTGCGCCGCTGGCCCCGCCAAGCCCCCCTCGAAGCCATCGAACTAGGAAGTTCATCCCATCTCCAGCACTCGCCCTCGGTCCTGTCACACAGTCAAGAGCCGTGTCCCCATGAGCCCACAGTCTAGTTCCGCAGGACGGAATTCGTGACCTCGCCTGAACATCTTGATTGATCCACCTCCTGTCTTCTACATTCTTCGTGCCGAAACTCCCCTCTACGCTTTACCGGCAGGCTTCGCACTTGCGCTTTCCGGCAACCCAGGATGGATGTGATCGCCTTTGCTTGGGTCCTTGCTACTTAATCGCTCTCGTGCGTTCTCGCCACGTCATTATTGCCCCGCAGCGTCGCCTCCCTTTTTTTCGAAAACCCGGGGAAGCGAACTTCTCCGCTCCTTTCTCGAACTACTATATGTTAACTCTCCCCTTTTCGTGCTTTGTATGAGATATAGAAGATGCTTACCGTTGTTTTCCTTTTGGTCTGTGTTAGGAAAAGGAATATTGTCAGCTTCCCTGTCCAGGACCCTACTAGTCCCCTCGAGCTATCTCTTTCGCCAGAAAGCCCCTCTTCACTCCATCTCTTTTCCGACCCCTTGAGAAAGTCATTTCCCACCGCTTCCCCCCCGTCTCAGTAGGCCCCAACTCCGAGCGTTTTCTCTAAGATGCGTCCCCAAAATGATCGGTTCCAACTCAGGCATCGCACCTTTCTCTTTTCAGGTCGATTTTCGCAGTCTGAGTTTCCTTAGCTCCTCTTTCGAGTCGTTCCCCCCTGATTAGTTACCCCTCTCCTCGATCCGGCTTTTCCCCAGAGTAGTTGCTCTCCTTGTCCCGCCTGCTGTTCCCGGTCCCCTCGGTCCAGCTTTTAGTCCTTTCCCGATAGATTACTTTTCCAAAAGCAGTCTTCGGTGTAGGAGTTGGATACTCCAACATCCCTTGTTCACCAGTTTCTCGTGACTTTAAGATGCAACGCTGAATGATCTTTCGGAAGCACCCTCAGATCCGACATTTGCCGCTTCGAGACTCACTTCTAGAAGGTAAATTTTTCATGACTTGTCTACTATTTCAGCGATCTAGGCGACCCCCCCCTAGTATATCTGCTAAATGGCGAGACCTTGCCACTCCACCCCCGAGACGCTTTTTCTTCAAGAATGATTCCCTGGAGTACCCTCTTTCTTTGCTCTAGAACCAGCAGCTTGATCCCCAGGCCGCAGAGGGCCTTGTATTTCTACCCGGAAGACCTCCAGATCATCGGACCGTACCCAGAATTGCCTTTGTTTTCTGACTTCCCGCATGGTCGAGGGGTTCTCCTCGCCCTTTCTTTCGGAATCGGTCTTCTTCTATCAGTTTTTCCACCCGTAGAGACCGCGGCTCATTATTCTATGACCGTCTACCCTCGCCCCGATCGCCTCCATATTTCCACGAGTCCCGCTCGTAAGGCCTGCCCCCAAACCTCCGTTGCTCCGACGCTTCGAGGTAGGTGTACGGAGGTTTTTGCGATCTAGCCGGATATGTCCAGATTCGCGATTTCTGCGCGATGTTCCCCCGAATTGCGGATTAAGCTGCATTTATTCTTTGAAGCGTGGACTCGTGTCCACCTCGAGGTTTCTCTAATGCACATGCATTTCCCCTCCTTTAGGGACCCCCGAATAATTGTTTTTTTCATTGTCTCCCGTACCTTCGCCCTCGATGTTATCCGCACACCACCGAGATACACGTTTTGCCTGATGTCCCTCCTTCTTTTTTGGATGTTTCTTCTTCCAAGCCCTACCCTGAGATGATGTCATGTCATACTTGTTTCTTCCACCACTGCCTAACGCACCAGCACGATATATTTTCCCTCGATCTGTTCTAGCTCTTTTCATCCCCTCTATTCTGCGGAGATGAAGGTTTTCTTTTCCCTCCCCAAGTTATCTTTTTCCTAAGAAAGATCTTTTAGGCTTCAAGCACTCTTCAGGTAGTCCTAGTACCTTGATTGCCTTTCTCGGATGATGGTCGGTAGAATATTCTCTATTATTCCAAGAATCAAATGCTTTTTCCCCTTCGAAAAAGGCTGCCGCTGCACTTAGCAAGCGTTCCCACCTCTTCACCTTTCACACGCTTCTTCTTTTCAGGATTGCCATAATAGTAATCGTCGAGCCCGTCAAAGTCAACGTGCTCTACATCTTTTCTATGGAGATAGTGTGAATCCAGAGCTGCCTGTGGAAGATAGTGAAACTATGCTCCCGAAGAGCCCCCACGTAGGATGGTTGGGAGCTCCACTTGAAGTTCAGGTAGTTCCTTTCTCGCCTGACAAGAGCCAGACTCAGTTCCTTTTGTATCTAACCGCTGCCTTCAATCCGACCACGGCTTAGCAGAAGAACATATTTTTTTTCTTTTACGTCCTGTTCTTTTTCTGTGCCTACTTCGGCCTTTCAGCTACTCCGACCTTCTTTTCCCCCCCCCCCCCCCCTACGAAATCTTATTTCTCCTCCAGCCACCTTATCCCGTACGAGAAGTTGTTCCAGTCAGCTTCATTCTCTTCCAAGATGCTGGCGATTAGAGATACGCCAAGATACCCTTGATCCCAGGTAGCCTGCGATTACCTGGTCCAGGCCCGGCTTCTCCCTTCGATTTTGATCCAATTTACCTTGATTTTACCGCGTTGCCCGCGTCGTTCGTGTCTGACACGGCCCCACCTCCCTCCCTCCTCAGTTTTCCAGATCCAAGAGAGCATTAGTGGTATTTGCCTTATTTATTTTCTATGCAGATTCCCAAAAGAAGAATATATCCCTTACGAACCCCGCCTTTTGATTTAACACTGTTTTTTAGATAAGAGATTGTGCCCCTCTGAATATTTTTTCAGTCGTACTCTATTCACCTTCTTTTTCCATTTCCGATCTGCCATAGTACTATCTTTATGTGTCAAGAGTTGTAAGTAGCTGCCTCCCAGAACATTAAGGCTTTTGCTTCGATTGCGAGAGTCATTCTTCCTCCTACTTGTCACCTTAGATGTCGCTGGTCCTCCCATAACTCGTTTTTTTGAGGCCGCTACTCAAGTAGCTGATCTCAGATTGAAGCACGTTTCAACCCTTTTTTTTTCCCTTCATAGTTTCCACAAGGTAAGATTTTTCTTCTGTTAGCCCTGTGCCTCCTTTCTTCGCGATATGATTTCCCAATCCCCGAATATTGTCGAACTGCCAAAGGTGTGTGAGTATTCCCCTAGAGGTTCGGCTTGGTAAGGGGAGAATGTCCTTATTGACCCGTCATTTTTCTTTACCATTTTGTTGAAGTACATGCGGGCCACTTTATATTAAGGGCAACTCCTGTTCGGATCTTTCCCCCTGGAGTGTTCAATTAGGAAGTCATCTTCCTCGCAGTCGAGGGGAGCTGAGACGACCACGACCTTTCCTCCTCGTAAACTTTCGTTTGACCGACCCTAGCTGGACGCTGCATTTCCCTTCGCTTTTCCTTACTCCTTAGGCCTCTCCACCGATACGGGTTTCTCCGGCTCCCTTGCCTTGCAGGCCGAATTTTTTTTCCTAGGAAGACACCTCATGGATAAACCATTTGAGCCCCCCGACTTCCCGATTCGGTATTCGGAGTGCGTGAATTTCGTTCTACAGGCAATTTTCCTTCCCCAGAGCTCCCTCCGAGACGTTCCCGCACTATTTTGTCCCCTAATAGAAATTCAGTTTTCTGTGACCTCTTTATGACACTTCACTCCGCAGCCACACATTCGACGCCCTAACTTTCTTTTCTTTTGCTTTCATCTGGAACAGAAATTTCTTTTTCAGAGGCCCTTTCCGATTTTAAAGGACCCCCCCAGGATGTCCGTTTTCCTTTTCTTCCGCGCCCTCTTTTTACTTAAGCCCCCCGGACGTTGTTTCCCTCAACGACCACTTGATGATCCTCTCGTCGCCCTCCACCCTTGATTTCCCCAAGTAGTCCAGGCCCCCATGAGGGCTCGTTCCTCCGCGTTTCCCACGCCCACTTCGGCTTCCCCATGCACTACTCCCACTACAGTTTTTTTTTTTTTTCGAATCCGATGCATTTAGCGACCGCACACACTTCGTGTGGTCCAACTCCTATTCTACCTGCGGTTCCCATTCTACCGCATACGGTAAACCCGTCTCTGGCGTGGTCCTGAAAAAATCTCTGGCGGCTCACCCCCCCTACCTTAGAGCCTTTGCCTTGCTGACCTCTCTCTCGCAACCTCTTGTTTTTCGGCGACTTCGCGCTGACCTTGGTACACCCTCCAGTTTTTTTTTTCCTCTTCCCCTGCTCACTTTTGTTCGACGGTGATTTCTTTTTTTTTTCTCCCTCCCTTAGAAAGGATTACTTTTGTCTCCCTATGAGGAAACCCCCCCTTTACCCCTTCCACCAACGGTTTGCAAACAGGAGCGTCGAGACGTTCGCCTTAGACTTGGACAAACCCTTCCCCCTGCCCCGGCCCTATGGTTTTTCACCTTTTTCCTCTTTCCTTTCGAGAGTTGCCTTTTTGAGATTGAGATCGAGGCTTCCTCTCGCTTTGACGATACCGAGATTGAGCTCCGAATCTTCCCTTCCTACTTTACACAAAAGGATGGTGTAGCCCTTTCCGATATTGTGAGCCTGCGTCTGAGTATTCCCTATTCGTCATTGACACCTAGATATCGTAGATGAGAGGTGTATCGCTTCCCTTTCCGTTTTTATCGCCCCAGTAGTGTTAGACAATAGACCACATTTCCGACAAAGGAGAACACTCTCTTATATTTACTGTTCCTTTCCTTCTCTCTCTTGATTGACCAGTAGGGCTCTGCTTTTCTTTTCCTCTCGGCATTGTACTTCCAGGGGTCGAGGGTGTGTACAATAGTACCTTTGAGAGATTCTCTCTCGTTCGGACCCTTCATGCTTCTGTTTCAACGCCTTGCCCGTTTCCGAACCGCTCGCCCCAATAATGGTTCGATTTGACCACTTGGCTCCAGGATTCCTTCCCCTCTATACCCGCTCCCGAGGACGGAGAATTTTTTTGCCCTTATAACCTTCTATTGATAGGCCCCCCCTTTTCTCTCTCTTTTCCTCTCCCCCGTGTTGTTTCGTCTATCTTTTCCCTTTCCTTATGCTTGCGGTTAACGCATCGAGACCCTCTTTTTTCTCTTTTTCCTAACTGAAAAACTGAGACCGCTTTTCTTTTTTTTTGCCGAATTTTTTGACTCCACCTTTGAACGCCTGGTTCATCCTTCATTTTGAGCGTTCCTCCCATCGTCCTCCGCCCTTTTTTCCCCTAGCAGCCACACAACAGAAGGGGCTTTTCCCCCCCCTTCCTCCCTAACTCCCGACTCATTGAAGGTCCTTCTCTTTTTAAAAGACCATCTTTTCTTCTTTTTCCTGAAGATATCTCATTGTCGATCGTGGCCTCCTGTCGGCACGTGGGATGTAGGTTACGTTTTCGACCATACCCTTCCGGTGAACGCTGCTCCTCTTTGAAGCTGACCTTTTTAATTGTCCCTGAGACATAGGGACGCTGCTCTGTTCTTTCCGCAGTCGGCGTCCATTTGAAAGCCCCAAGTAGGTTTTTTCTTAGAGGTCCGGGAGATCGATGGTGCCTTCTTTTGACCTTCTAGGAGCGTACCCCCTGCGATATGGCGCTCCCTGATCGCTGCACTCCGTACCCTATAGCAACACGCGAACCGAATCCTGATATCACCCTTTGAAAGAGACCGGCCCTCTTTTTTTCGAACTGCTTTAAAGTAGTTGATTAATGGCCCTTCATCTCGACGCTTTGATTTGGGTTGAAATTGTTTAAGGGTCGTGTTTTTTCGTCCTCGGCACTCATGCACACCCCTATCGCCCTTACTCTTTCGCTCTTTCAGGAGTCTCGACCTTTTTTCGGCGCTCTTGACCAAAATTTTATCTCTTGAAGCTCCCCAATGGAGGGACTCTTTATCACAGATGCGATTCAGCGCCCCAGGCCGCGACATTCACTAGATTTTTCTGATCTCCCAGGCCTTTGAGCGCCTTACCGTTCGGATGCCGGTATTTTGCTACCCCTTCTGAGGGAAGGTGGACCCTTTTTTTTTAGAGTGCCCATTTAATGGTCGAATAGAGTTGTAACCCCAAAGTCCCCGCCTGGTCGGTCTTTCTCTGGTCTACGAAGGCGGCTAACCTTGTCGTCTTTTTTCGGTTTTAAGGTCCGAACTTTATTTTTCAAAAGGGTTTTATCTTCCTCAGGGTTCGCGAAGCTGGAAATTTTTCGCCGTGGATCTGTCCTTTTAGTTTTTTAAACTCACTTTACTTTAGACCGATAACCCCGGACGAAGCTCGTGACGATCGGTTCGCTTAATGCCCGAAGCACGTCGTCTTCTTTCCTTTTCCCCCGACTTTCGTACTCCGCTCGGTTCCACATCAGTTTCGGTCTCCTCGCTTTCCTCCTTGTCTACCTTAAGTGAGTTTCCGAACCATTAGCCTGTGCGTCTGCTTTTAGTTGGGATAATTCCTCATTCCCCCTTCCTCCCTCCTGGTCGAGATTCCATTTACTCTTTCGGGAATTTCGGTAGTTCGTGAACGGCCTGGCCTTTCGGCAATAGGAGATCAGTCTCCTCTTTTCCTTCCGGAGAGTGTTGTTGATCTCATTCCCTGGTTTCTTTCGCTATAATCTTCTTTGCTTGGACGTACCTTCACCTGAATTTCGTTCTATGATTCGTTTTCCAATAATAGGGCCTTCAGGTCCTTCCAGTGTTTTTCCCGCCGATAATTAGGGAGATGCGGAGGTAAGGAGGCAGCACCGTCCCTTTACCGACTCATAGGTGAGTGTTCTTCACATCATCCCCCCCCTTTTTCTCCTTAAATCTCTTGAAGCGGTATCGACTCCCACGAATTCGTTTAAGTATTTCAGTCTACATCTCATGGTCCCATCGACTTATGTGATGAACTATATGCCAGCTTAAGACTTCCCCCCTCTTGCTGGTAGTCCATCCCCCACAATCCTCCTAAATTTGGGAAAGTCCCGTGATTCGTCTTTAAACTGCCCTATCTTCATCCGGAGGAAATGAATCCCTCCCTATGCGTCTCACATATCGCAGTTAGTCCCAGATCTTTGGTCCCCCGCGTATCGCTATCATCATAGTTGTATTTTCTTGGTTCGTCCTCGTTTTTGACCTTGCTTGCATCCTTCGATTTTGACATTAGTTTCTTGCGACGAGATTGGCTAACCCTCCCATCTGACTGTTTTTTTGGCCGCGAGTCCGTCAATTGACTTATTGTCCTCTTCCGCAACGATCGGACTCACTCTGTGAATAGGGTGCCTTTCGCGCCGTTACCAGCAGGCTCTGAGATACCGTTTCACATTCGGTTATTTTATTTCAGTGAATATTCGCTTGGGGTTTATTTTTACTGACATCGCAAATCTCCTTAGAACAGGATTTTTACCCATTGCTCGTCAAGTCTTCTTTCTTTTTGTGTTTTGGTTGCTGTGTGCACTCCTCTCCCACTCTAAAGAGAGTCCACTTAAGCCTTGTTATAAACGAGAATTGGGCCTGGTCCCCGTCATCGCGGCTACCCTTCTGCCCTCGTTGAAGGTTAGTGGAGTGAACAGCGTGTACTTCTCGACAGAGATGACCTGATCTGATAAAGATGATGCAAGGATACCAATTCTTTTATGTGTCCCTCTTTGTCACCGTCATACGTTGCCTAGTGCTTTTTCACTCTTAGTGGATTCTGCTGTAGGTCATGACTTTCGATCTCTCTTCCCCGGTTTCGGACAAACGCTACGAAGGCGTCATCATTTCTTTTCGTCTTAGACCCCCAAGTGGTAGGTTATGTCCTGTGGATGTGAGGAAACCGGATGGAGACTTCTGTAGTCGTATCCCCTCAACATGCCTGTCTGGTCCCCTAGCCACAGAGCACTTTAGAGGAGGCCTTTAGAGGCCCCCTCTCTTTCCTCGGGCTTTCCCGTCTCGCACTGACCATATCCCGATTCTCGCTGCCGTCTGTAGGGAAAATTAGATGATTTCCCCGATTCTTCCCTTTCCGAGCTCTGATGACTTTATGATCTGTTTCTCCTTGTAGTGGCTCCCCCCGAACTCGCGTCACTTCCTGCCTTTCATTATAAACGATTTGTCCCTGCCTCCAGAACAAGCAGCTGAGATTCGAATCCTCTCCCCTCCTTAAGAGGACTTGAATCTGGATGTTACAGATTTCTCCTTGGCTGGTGCCGCCCCCCAGTGAATATGTCTTTCCCTGAGATTCTAGGATGGACTGAGCGATAAAGCTAGGAATTTGGTGTATCGATATGAAGCTCGTTTCGTAGTTGTCTTCTCCATGTATATCCCAATTGAATTTCAGTTTCATGTAGAGTTTCTCTGCTGACCGACGTCTTTCTCACCTCAATTCTTCGTCCTGAGAGCTTCATTATTTTCTCCCCCTTGGCAGCACCCCTCGCTTTTGTGGAAGGGCCTCCTTCATCCGCCCTCATGTCAGTTAGACAATAGCTGATTGTCCTCGCATGACTCCCCTCTCCCCCACTTTTATCACCGATCGATATCCTCTTCTTATTTAGAGATGCTCCCTCTGCCAACCATAGAGCAGATTCTCTTACACTAGGAAATAAGACAATGGTCGTTGGACCCCATCCTGATTTTCCGCATTAACTAGCCGATTATACCCTTTACAGATGTTGGGGCTTTTGTGGCCGGTTTATCTTGGACACTTCGGACACAGATAGAGTTTTAGTCAGTATCTTGGATTTAGCGTGCCCTCTTTTTTGTAGGAAGGCATTACTTAATCCACCTCTTCTACAATTATTGCGAGAACCCCCCTCTTCCCATGACTCTTAACGAAACGCGCACCTATACTGTTCCCATTTTTGAGCTGTATCGTGCCCCCCCCCTCGAATCGCTGGCCCATCCTCCCTTCCCCTTCGCCTTTTTGTCATAGGCCCCGCGTCTGCCCGAGAATCACCCCCCCTAGCGCTTGTTCCTCGACCTGCTCGTTTTTTCTGCCGCGATTCCCTTTTCTCTGTAGCGCGATGTTTTACCCGATTGCTTCTTTTCTGAGAAACCTTATGTTGTCAGTCCCACCTTCGGGGAGCTGGCCACCGGCCATCACTTTTTTTGCGGATGTACCTCCACTCCGCTTACGCGGAAGTTGAGGAGTACACACGCCCCACCTTCTGTGGCGACTTCCCTCCCGCTGGCCGGCTTTGTGTGCTGTAACAATAGAAGTCGACCCTCGATGAGAGGGTGCCCTTTCCTTTCCAGCTTTCTGGAACCAGTCGGTCCTCCCCCCCAGCGCTTGGACCGACGGACTAGAGATTCCTCCCTAGTCTCGATCACCCTCTCCCTCTGTAAAAGGAGGCTCTCTTGCCATAGATAGGATGCCCTAGGTCTGGTCCGAGGTAATGCCGGTACCCTCTTTGGATCTAGGAGATTTCTTGCCAGACCGCCCGAGATCCAGCGGTGGCATTCCTTTGATTTTCGCAAGGAGCTGGGAGTAACCGGCTGTATGCCGCTCATACTTTCGAAGACCCGAGAATTAGATCCAATTGTTTTCTTCGTTTTGACATCGAGCTGCCCCCTCCGGTGCGCATTCCTGTGAATACCCAAACCCCTTTTTTTTCTCCCGTCGCCCTTCTCGTAGTTACCTATCTTCACTCCCCTCCGGGGGTTGTCAGATCTCCGGGTATCCGATGGATTCTCTTTCCCGGGGCTTGGGTTACGGACTAACAAGTCATTTTGCCGATGCTGTGGCCCAGATACAGTCTTTTTTTTTACGATTCAGCCTCGATTCCGTTTGCTTCTATTAGAAACTCAAGAAGACGCTCCATGCCCCCACGGTTGTCAGCCCCCCCCCTTGCAAACTGGAGACAGAAAGTCAGTGGAAAAAGTCTCAGTTAGATTCTCAGAGAGATAATCCTAAAGTTTGAAATAAATCGAGTTCCGATCATTGTTCACCTTCCTTCAAAATACATTGAACATGGGATTTCGTAGGACTTTTTCTCGGATTCGCGAGGGAAGGTCTTGACCCTGATATCATTCTCTTAATGATGTAGGTAATATGCCCTCATCATTTTTTGGACGACTCCCCTAGTTCGAATCACTGGTAACTTTGAAGCTGGTCGCCCAGGCCTCGTTTTGATTCTGGTTTACGTCCCTAGTCCTTTTCTAAAACAAAAATATGTCTTTACATCCTGTGAGCACTGGCTCGCCCCCCAGTCCTGCTTTTCTTTAAGCCCCCCGCTATCTCTCAGGACAGAGAAAGCACTTCTTCGCCATGTTTTCCCCTGTCCTAATTTTAAGATCCACCCTCTGTTTAATGGTCCCTGGAATTGCTTTTGTCGCGTCAGAATTACTCGATGGACGGCTCCCAATTACGAGTGAGCGGCCGTTCCTAGTCCTGCACCCCCGTTCGGCCAGCTCTTGAAGTTGATCTTTTAAAGAGCTCTATGTTCTTTCTTTGCCGTCTCGCTCGCCCATTTTTTTGGTAAGTTGGCGGTAAAGGTCTCTGTCACCGAATAACGCATTCGTCAATACACTATTTTCGGCGGTGGTCATGTCGTCCTGTGCCTTACTTCCCAGACAAGCTGGTCCCTGGACCGTTCTCCTTTCTAAGTACTTCGCGTAAAGAGGTCGAAACTCTTCTCCCCTGATACGAGCAATGACGTTTTCCTTTTAGACAAGTTTCTCACGGGCACCCACTCCTCGCCGGCCCCCCCTTCCCTCCCTCACACCCCAACAGCACAGTTTCGTATGTTCTAGCGAGTCTGCTAAAGAGATGATCAAAGGGTATGCCCGACCCGGTATAGATCTGTCTCCTCTGTGGTACCCCATAAGAATGTTGCCTCCGATATTATGAACCGATGTTCAGCGTTTGAAATTGTGCGACCCCCGGATTCCCTGCAGGCACTGCCCCACGCCCTACGAAAGATTTTTTCTTGTCCTCGGACATGCATTTTCGCGATTGTATTGCCTTAAAAATTAATACCAGCTTTCCTCTGGTTGAGATTGTGTTCCGTGATGATGCATCTACTTCGGGGGTTTGGTCTTTTTCCCCTTCCCCCTAGCAGACCAGTTAGTGAGTGGGCCCCTTGACTATATAAATGTCGCCATCACCCGTTCAGAACCTTTTTCATCCCGCTCCCTATCGGGATGCTCGGCCTTGCATCCTCGCTACTTGAACTTCAAGAGTCCCTGTCTTCCCCGTAAGGAGTTCTCTCTCCGTCCAAGCAATGTTTTTTTTTGTACCCTCCCCGCTGACTTAGTTCGACGGATATCGGGGCATCGCTGTGCTGGTCTCTAATGAGATCCCTATCGAGGTTATCCTTCTGGGGCGCCGGCCTTGAAGCCCACTATTCCCCCCTTTTGATCGATAATTCGCTTTTTTGGACCGCCCCCTTCCCTCCCCGATTACGAAACTTTTTTAAGTATGAGCATCGTGGATCCGATCTTCGATCTCCCCATTAGCCAGAAGAGAGTAGGTTTTTTTCCCACTCCTCGGCCCAGCACGCTTACCAATTTTGGCGGGGCTCGGTTGCCCCTTTTCCTTTGCTTCTCTCCCTCCCAGTCAAGCCTCCAAGAAAGACCTAGCGTTTCCGCTGCTTTTCTCTGCGACCACTGATAGAAGCGCAACCTTTTTTCAGCCTGTCGCGGTTTTTTTTGCTATCTCGACTTCCCCTCCCTCAGGTTGAAACGAATTTAAACACAAGCGCCAGCAGCTGATTCGCCCGCAGAACCCCCTCGGTTTTGATCCTTTGACTATTCCCCGCATCATGATTGTGTACGATTATTTCTTGCCTTTCCCCTGTAGATTAGAGAGCAGTAAATGCTTTTCTCCCCATATAACCTTACAGTTTTGAAGCCCGGGTTAGAGGCGATGAAGTTAAGCATGTTCTCTCGTCCATGGCCGCGGTTGACCACACGGAGCCGTTTACGAGTTGCATTGTAGCGTTCTTCGCCACCAGAGAACTCAGGACGTGGAAGTTCACCAGATGCTCCCCCCTTCCCTACGGTCTCTTGAGATGCTGAGACGAGCCCCCCACTCATTGAAGATCAGGTCACTGACAGCCCCGCCGGTTCGATGCGCAATATTTCCAGATCGTCCCCCTTTTTTAATTCTTCCCATGAGCCGCCCCCCCAGAGATAAGACCTCTAGTCTTTCTTTTTAGCGGAGACATCGTTAGAGCGTCACCCGGACGTTGATTAGCCAAGCCCAAGTAGCGTGGCGATGTTCCTGCGAATGATTCGAAATGAAGCGACCCTTGTCCCCCGTCATGTCTTTAATATTCGTTCCAGAAAAGCTCTCACAAAACCCGATTGAGTCTCAAACCGCCAGATGCCCCTCCCCCCCCCCCCCCCCCCACCAACCCCCCCTTCCCCCACCCCCCGCCCCATTACTCCGCCCCCCCCCTATTGGAACTGTGATATACATTTCCGAGTGATGGCGATAACCCGTTCGCATTTCTCGGGGATGAGCTTTCGTTTTAAACTCCCGCAACCCCTTGCGCCTGTCCCCCCCCCCCTCCGAAATTTTTGTTTCCTCCCTCGGGGTAGAGTGGTCCTTTGCGACTATTTTTTCCTTCCCCATCTTGAAGCCTGTCCCCCTAATTGAGAGACCTGTCGCAATTCTTTTCCTATCGGGAAACCTCCCTTATTTATATTCCCCGCAGGTGTTCAGTTTTTTTGAAAGGCATCTGTCCAGAGTTCATTCTACGGTCTCTGAGCGACACTCATCGCACCCGCCTTTGGCATCCCCGATCCACGTTGTTTTTACCATGAAATCGGACCATTTTAATCTCCTTGGGGCCTCCCTTAGTTCTTTACGCCCGATTCAGCTAATTTCAGTCCCCTGACCCTATCTTGGTCTGCGGCTGCGTCTGGCGGCGCCGCGAGATTTTTCATTGGTACTAGCACCGCCCAACCGATGAGCATAAAAATCCTTTACTGAACTACTCGGATTAGCTTCTCTTCCTCTTGAGTTGTCAACGGTTTTTTTTTCCCACACTCCCTCGCGCTTTCCCCCTCCTTATATATCTCGGCATTCCTTATGAGGCCTGGAGCTCTGCGGTTCCCTCCCCCCCCCCTTACAAGAAGCCACTTCCCCCCGCTTTGTGTCGACTCCTCACTGATGGCGGATTTTTCGTCGACAGAACCTAGGCTTTTCCGTGCGGCTTCGTTCAGCACGACAATGCCCTTTCGACTTCGGGCTTCATGCTCCGCTCTGCCTGTTCCGAGAGGAGCCGTCTTGTTTACCCTGGAAAAATTCTTCTTTTCTATAGATGGCCTTCCCAGCCCGTGCCCTTCCGTCATCGTCCGACGGGACCGAGTTCTATTGCCCGCATTGCCCCTTGCAAGTTCCTCGAGTCATCTTCCGAAAGCAAATTAGCCAGACTTTGCGGACCTCTCCTGAGTATGCACTTTGGAAAAATTGGCGTTTCCCCGCGTCCCTTTGCTTTTCATTGTTACTCGCAGGCCTTTAGGCCCTGCCCGCATCTGGCGAAACAAACACTAAGCTCCTCCGTTTTTTTTTCAACCCAACGACATTCTTCCTCCTGACTGGGCTCGTACGACTCTGGAAGCCCTTCGCGCCTCGCTTGCCGCGTCTGGTGATGAAGTTTTTCATCCTTCCCCAATTTTTTTTTATTCCGGGTGGTGTTTGCCTCGCCCTTTTACGAAAACGGCGTCGCGCGTAGCCATCGACCTTCGCTCGTGTGATCGATAGAGACTTGGTTTCTTCCACCCCCATACTTCGTACCCCCAACTTTCAACCCCCCCCTTTCCTTTTTTTCTGAGCTTTTGACATTGTGCAACCCGAATGGACAAACGATACAGGCCGACAAGCCATTCCTTGCGCGGTTGCCCGTTCTATCCATCGTTCTTAGGAGCTGGTTTTTTTGTTTTCGCAGCTGCGACGTTTGCCGCGATCGATGCGCACCTTGAATTGGGGACTAGATTGTCGGCCCCTTTCTTCCCCCTTTCTCAGAACAGTCTCTCCCAAACCCGGCTGGTGGGGTGCCCTAGACCGATTCTGCGCCAAGGATCGTCCTTCTTCCTTGCAGCTTCACCTTTTTGACTCAATCTTCTTTCCTTCTTAGAGGATTTCGTTACACTGATTTTATTCAGAGTAGTTTGTCCCATTACGTGATCACCACGGTCCCAAGGAGGATCCTGACTCTTTAGAGTCCTCGTCTTAGGAAGGTTTTGCGATCGTGCTGTTCAGCCGCTTGTTGGTCGGAGTATGGCCTTTTTCTTTTGAGATTGTTGTTCCAGCCCATGGCTGACCTTGGGTTGGGGACCGACAGTGAAAACTTTCTTTTGTGATGCCGTTTCAAACTTTTGGGTCTCTTTACAGCACACTCCCCCCCCCCCCCCCCCCCCCCCCCCCCCCCACCCCCCCCCCTCCCCCCCGGTCCCCCCCCCCCCCCCCCCCCCCCCCACAACCTTTTTTTTTTTTTTGTTCTTCTAGGTACACCCACCCTTATTCCACGTTACTTTTTTTTTGTTTCCCCCCGCCCCAGTCCCAGTTTTTTCTCCATCCACAGGTGTGGCGTTGGACTTCTAAAGCCCGTCCCTTAAAGCTCACGGCGCTCGGCGAACCGCCTCAGCCTTCACTTGTCATTCTGAAAATATCTTTCCTCTCTTTCATAACCCCCCGAGTTAGGTGTATCTAACCGCGGGAGACCGCGGTGTTGTTTCTAGAGATTTTTGCAAATTTGGTTTGCGAGAAAAGCCTTACGGCGGCGGCTTCTCTCAGTAGCTCGTCGATGTGATAGATTGAATTCCCCTGCCATGCGTCAATTCCGCACCCCATCCGCATGTGACGACCTGGGCCACGTCCCGGCCTTCCAAAGCTCCCTTTCTTTTCGCAATACTCTCCTCACGCTTTTACAGGGTGAACTCCCCAGGCGCAACACCATACTTGCGGAATGTGCTGTAACCCCCCCCACCCCATCTCCCCCACTCATTCAAGCACGCATTCCTCCCTTCGCCCTGACGACAGGTCACCAGCACTATCTCGGCCGTGCGCAGCACACTGGGCTGCGCGTCTCCCCTCGGTTTTTGCCCAAGTGTGTGTCATACTTATCTGGGCGACTCCCGTTTCGCACATAACCGAGCGAGCCGCTCTCGGTCCCAAGGACCTTCTCGCCTTATTTGAGCAGAATCGTTTTGTGATTTCCCCCCTCTTCTACTGCGACTCCCCTTCTTCGGACTAGCTAGACTCTTGCAAACCGCCGGTTTGTTGAGCTATTTCGGGTATCGACTCCTCCGGTGACCACGTCCTGGCCCTCTCGTTTTTGATGTTCCCCGATTTCTCCTCTTAAGCTTTTTCCGTCACTCGTGGTCCGCGCTCTCACCCCGCGCCCTAATGAATCCTCTCCTTTTTCCCCCCCTGCGCGATCTATTCATCTGTTCCTGATCCTGTACGTTATTTCATGTGCTAAGATTCCGCCTATAATTTTCACGGTGTGTTGACTTGCTTCAGGAATGTTTGTCCTCGAAAGATGCGAGTCTAGTCCATTCATCCCCCCCCTTTTGCACCTTCTGAATTGCTCGCGACCAGTTGCGGCGCTACCCTTTAACCCCACACGTATGAAGTGCTGATGAACTTTTCGGTCTTGTTTTCTAAAAATATTTCCCCCCGCTCTTCTGCGGTTAAAGGACTTGAGAGATCGTACTTTATCTCCCCCGGAGTTCGAAAGCTGTTTTTTGAGAAAGCCCTCTCGTCTTGTTGTCACTCAAACCATCGCTGTCCCTGCCCCCCTTGAAAGGCCGTTAGATAGGCACCGACTCTGAGATCGGTCCCACTCGACTTTTTCGGTCTTTTCTCGGTATATCCTCGTCGGCGAGTTCGCGAGGGTCTTTTTCCCGTCCTCCTCGGTACCCTTGGTTTCGGGGAAAAGGCCCGGCGCAACTCGTCCTCCTTTTTTCGTCCCGCGATGAAGACTATTTTTTAGTTGTAAGGCTCTCACCACCGCAAGTTTTTCGTACCCTCCGCCCTTCCGAAGTTCAGTATTGATCGTTGCCCCCTTCCCCTCCCGAAGTACGACGCCCTTGTTCGGGTGCTATCCTCTTCAGTATCCCGCCCCGGCCCTTCAATCCCCCCTCCTTCTTGGCCGATCCCCGTTCTCGCTCCTATCAGCAAAAGTGCGGGTCTTCTCCCCTCCGTGAATGGCGGAGGCTGGACCTTTTTTGGAGAACCTCTTATCTTCCCAGTCCTAGGATGGAGAGATGGACGAGAATATATCGTCCAGACGCGCTCGTTTGTTTCTCTGAGTGAAGAGGCACCTAGGTCATGGCACGCCCATTCCATAAGATCTTTTTTCCCCCACCTGTGGGTTTCGCCCCCTATTTTTGGATAGGAATTAGACGGCCTCCGACGGATCTAGCTTCCTGGTTTCCCCCTTTTCGCAAGAGCCGTCCTTCTAGGTAGGGAGAGCACGTATTGAAAATTAATTGGCTTCTAACTCTACCTGTCCGATTTTGAGGGAGTCTTTACGATGCTTTTCTGGTAGCCAAAGCTTCCTTTTTCCTTCGCGACACTTGGCGTTGATGCTGAGTATTCTAAAATTCGAAGTTCCCCAACGACCCCGCGTTGCCCTGCCCCTGTCCCCCCAAAAAGAGGCGTTTCCGCCTTCCGTCACTAAGGGCGGGTTAGAATCTCATGGTCACACTTGCTCCCTTTCCATCATTGACTCAATGACCAGCGTTACTTTTGTGTCCTGAAGAAGAAAACAGGCGTTCCCTTTCCTGTCCCAATCCCCCTGTCGCCGGCGTGGACAGTGGCCGCCATCCCCCGTTCGCTACTTCCCATTTTTTTGCTCTCTCATTGGACGCCTATGGAAACATCACTCGTTGGTAAGTATTGATTGGTCAAACAAGGTGTTGCTCGTTGCTTATTTCGTTTGAGAGAGCTGTATTTTTCGATCAGTGAGTTTCCGGAAGGGAAAGCACCTGACTTGACCAAGTAGAGGATCGAGTTCTTCGGCCCCTACCCAACCCACTCGTCCCCCCTATGAATTGTGCGAGCGAGTACTGTGAAAATTGGATTCCTTTTCCCTTCTCTAGCAATTACCCTCTATTTTCCAGTCTTGACGTCTCCTTTGGCGGTAGATGTCCCCTATTAACACAGATTTGATTTTC
>Ga0179591_1322331_pt1 | contig 20132 bp, 26 predicted proteins | sample CZOMad2_1_08_16f_FD_182891 | JGI IMG/M metagenome (GOLD analysis project Ga0179591, IMG submission 182891) | Vadose zone soil fungal communities from Angelo Coast Range Reserve, California, USA - CZOMad2_1_08_16fungal (PacBio error correction) | ecosystem: Environmental > Terrestrial > Soil >... | reverse complement strand
TGGTGGGTGACCCACATTCCCCCCCCCTTTCGTTTTCTTTTTACTTTTTTACCAAAAGATCCGCGTGTCATTTGGCTATTTACCCCCCTGGAAACGTTCGGTTCCCGTAGATGCCTTGGCCTTTTGCTAAGCTTTCCGGGCAGTCGGAACCCCTTGACACACCCCCAACCCCCCCCCTTCACAACGTCTTTTTTTGATTTTCCAATATTTTGTCCCATATGCGAGGTATTTTTGGTGTCTTTTATTTTTTGCCTTAATTTTTTATTTCCTCCCCCTTACCCCCAGACAAAATTAAGTTTTGTCCGTGGTTGTAAAAAGTATCCACCAGATTGTCTTTCCTGCTTTTTCGGCTTCTTTTTTGCAGAGGCGATTGCCACAGATTTTTTTCCTTGGGAAACACCGACCCAACTGCGGCCTTAACAAAACGGGGGACAAATGTCAGTTTTTTTTTTTTCACCCATTCACCTTTTACACACGATTTTTCTTTTTCGGTCTTTTCCTTCCATTTTGAACCTGAACTTTGTACGCATTTAGACTTATTGGTCTGCCAACCCTGTTGATTCTTACCATCAGAGTTAGTCTGCACCATGGGTGCCTGTCATTCATGCTTTCCTGATTCCTTGTTTTTGACCCTTGGGTTTTTTCCCCAACGACAATGCTCCCTTTCCGAACAACAAACTGCTTTCGACATATTTGAAATCTTGGGGTTTTTTGGACCGCCCTCCTAAAGTCCTTGGGCCCCTTTTGGTCTTTTTTCCCCCCAAAGGGCTTCTGGGGGGGTTTCCCTTAGATTTTTTGGGCCCTGTCCCCCAGGTCAAGGAAACTCTTTCTTTTCTTTTCCCTAAACAGTAACCCCCGGTACCATTTCGTTTGCTCACAAAGCGTTTGCCATTGTCGGTTATTGGTTTTCCCCTTTTCGTCTGGTCAAATATGTTTTTGCTTTTCTTCCCGAAAAGATTTTGCATTTTTGCCGATCAGGGTCTCCCCAAATCCTTCGCCTTGGCATTTCAACCTGTTTTGTTTCCTCGTTTTTTCTTTCTTCGTTTCCTTGCCAATTAAGTAACCCCATTGCTCTTTCTGCCCTCGAAGTAGTACTTGATTTTCTAGCCCCTTTGTTGTTCCCTTCCCCCTTTGACCCCCAACCTGTGCCCCTGGAAAAACCTTTCAAAACCCCCCCAGTGTGTTGACGTCCGGGCGTCTCATTCTGTGCCGATCAAACTCCCCCACCCCCCCCTTCTTTATAAGTGTACTTTTTCTCTTCCGGTTTGGGGGGATGACTTCTGGAGTCCTGTTCTTAAGGTCCCTAAAGGGTCTGATTTTTTCCCTTTTGCCCCTTTCTTTTTCCGTCCATCCGAGCCAAAAAAAAGGACCTCTTCGGGATCAAGGGACGGGTCCCCCCCCCCATTTGAACAGTTGGTTGAGGTCCCTTCACTTTCATCATTATTTCTTACTACTCCTCCCCTTTTTGTTTTGTCAGTATGGGAATTTTTTGTTACCACCCCCTGAGCCCCCATGGGTTGTAGTCTTTTCTCCAGATGGCTTTTTTCTCGGACAGGTTACCTCACTTTTCTTGATTTGGTTTCACCTTTGCAGGTTTTTTGGTTTAATGTTCTCAATTAACCACGGACCTTCTTCTTTTGGTCCATCGGTTTTTTTCCGTGACCTTGTACACCTAACTTTTTCGTTTTTTTCGCCCTGGAGGCGGAGATGGGCTCTAAAACACCCCCCCCACTTGTAAACGGGTTGATTTTTGGAGGGTGAAAGCCGTCGTGACTACCATTTGCTGCGACCCCCCCAACTAACCGTTTTCTCTCTGTTTCTCTGTTGCGTGAACCCCAACGGTTGTTCGCTAAAAGTACCCACACAATTTTTGTTTAAACATTTGGCCTCTTAAATTGGCTCCCTTATCTGTTTTACCTTCTTCCCCTTTGCACCCCCAACCCTTGCCCGTCTTTCAATGCCGTTTAACAACCCGCCTTTTTTGACCTCTTTTCATTTCGTTTCATTTGGTTTTTTGGTTGTTTAGAAGTAGGTATTGACTTTGGGGGTTAAGCTCCTTTCTTTTTTTTTTTTTTCCTTTTCCCTTTCAGGGAAAGACCTGCCACTTCCCCTTTATGGATCCAACACCACCATTTTTCCTCTTCATTCTTTTCCCGTTCGTTTCCTTTTGAACTATTCGTTTGGTGGGCACCGTAACACATCAGAAAAACCCTTTTTCTGGCCCCGACTTCTACTTGAAGACGCCCCTGATTTGCCCCCCCCAAGGACGTTTGCATGTTTTATAACCTGGCCCTTTCCCTGTTTTCCCTCCCTCTTCTAACCGAGGGGACCCCCCCTCGGTGGAATTCGGCTGTGGGGGTTTCCTTCTTTTTTTTCTGGCTCCCCTTTTCCTTTTCTTTCCTGTGTTCTTTCCCCCCCCCAGGGACCAGGCTCGCGGTCCCATCCCCCCGACAAAACAACCGTTCAAACACTCTTGGCCCCTCCCCTTTTCCCACCCAAAGGCTTATTTTCATCCTTATTCTCTTGTGGTGCTCATTTTCCCATTCGCCCAAAAAACCCATTAATTTTTCTCCCTCTGCCTTCCTCGCTTTTTTTTGGTTAAACCTGCTTCTTTGTGTTATTGTCGATCTAGTGCCAAAGCCACTGAACCTTTGTTAGTTACTATGGACAAAACCATGTCCGTGTTTTACCTTTTTGGACCAAACAACCTGGTGACCCGTCCCCCCCCCTGCGGGTCCCCTGTTCTTCCCCCTGTTTCCCAACCGATAAGAACTCACCCTTCAGTGAAGGTTTTTCATTTGTCCCCGTATCTCGTCTCAGGGCTCCCCGTCGTCACCTGCTAGCCTCCTTTCCAACCAAGGGTTCTCTTTTTTTTCTGCCATGTGCGGGATCTGGTGGTTCCCCCTTTTTTCTTTTTTTCAGACCCTTTCCGTACATCCGTGGGCGAAACTGTCTTCTCTCCGGCCCCTTAGTCGCGGGAAAAGGCAACCCCTTTGGTTATCTGACTGTTGCATCCCCGGTTCCTTTCCTTTTAAGTTCCCAACCATTTGCCTTTCGATGGTTTTAGCATTGCTGAAGTTCAATGCCTCACTGGATCTTCCTCGATCTGTCTTTTTCCTAAAAAATGGAAAGTGTCTTGTCCGGTGAGTTTGCTTATATTAGAACGTCGGTTAACCCCCCCCTTGGTGTTCTTCTTTCGTTACCGGGTGTTTTCACCAAGGCCTTTCTGACCATAGTTGATTTCCCCCACACCCCCCCTTTACTTTGTTTGTTTCTGGGTTAGCGTCTCCCTTGAGACCAATACGGCAACAAAACACTTCTCCTGTCCCCTTTTTAAACCCCCCCAACTTCTTTCCTCTATGTGAATCCTGTCTTTTTTGAGTAGGGGCCCCGTTTTCTTTTCTTTTCGCTTTTTTTTACCTTTACTCAATTTTCCCTCCCCGAAAAATGCCCCCCCCAAACTGCCCTCGAAGAGCCCAGGGATGAACCTGTTCCGGGCTGTTTCTGTATCCCCTTGTTTCCAAGTACCAAACCCGCTTCCTGGGTTCTGCTTAGGCCGGTAGGAAGAACACTTGCCTTGCCTTGCTTTTTTTCTTTTCTCTCCGCCGTTTCCTTGTGTCCCCTTCTGTTTGGTCGCGGTCTCCAATAACTTGGTAAAACCCCCGTAAAAAGACGCCTCGCGGGGGTCGTTTTCATTACTGACTTTTTTCCCTCCAATAGGCCGTGTTTTTTTTTTTTACTTACCCCCCTCTTTGGCTTCCGTCTCCCGGTTCTGCGCATGTGTTTTAGTCCAACTTTTTTTTTTTTTTTATTTGCCTCTTTTTTGGGGGCAATCACCGGTGGGCACTGAAAAATGGGTGGTACACTGCGTTTTTCTTTGCGATTTTTCTTACATACCCACCGAGGATAGTTCATTAAACCGGCGCCTGCACCAAGTCTTTTCTTTTTTTTTTAAAGTACCCCTTCCACCAACTGAGTGTGTCACCACCCCTGTTCGAGATTTCTTCTTTCCCCCCTTTGAACCCACCCAACCTTCTTCTTCAACAAAAACCCCCAATCCCTTCGACCTCTTGACCCCCCCCCTTTTGTTCTTCACGCCGACGGTTTTTTGGCAATCCTGGCTTCAGGCCCCCTAACCCCCGAGGTCACGTCTTTTTTTCGAGTTTTTTTATTTATAGCCCCTTTGTCGAATGACCTATCGGTCCTTCGCTTTTTTTGTTTGTAGTGATGAAGACCAACTATTTAAAAACAAATTTTCCACGGTTGTTCCCTCCTTCAGAGGCCCCTTTTCTTTTTTCTTCTCCCTGCTAAAAAGATTTTCCTGGCAGGTAACTTTATGGACCGCATTGTATTTTTTTGGTCGGGAGGCAACCCCCCCACTCCCCCAGCGGCGTTCCCTTGTTTTTTTTTTCTTAAGGGATGGGTTGTCCAATAAAACGACTGCCCCCATACGCCCCTGTTTTCCATTTGTTTCTGAAAATTTCTTTCTTTTTTTTTTTCTCACTAATACTTCCTTTGTTTTTGTTTCCTTTTTTTTGGAGTGAGTCGGAGTTCCTCAAAAAACATTCCCTTCACTGGTGGCTGGCTCGACGTTGGTATTAGTTCGGTCCCCCAAAACCGCGTTTTCACCCCCTTGCGACGTTTCCCTTTTGCCCTTTTGCTTCCCCGTGCCAAAACACAAAACCCGACAATTCGTGGAACTTGCCTTTAAAGTAACCCCTTTTTCCTGCCTTTTCCGTCAGGGGGCGTTTCCGGGGAAACGCTGGTCGAGGTGAAGGCCCCCCACAGTTTGTTATTTTTCACTCTGTCTTCGCGATTTAGTTTCCCCTCCCGGGTTCCCCTTCCTCTTCCTCTTTTCGGAAAAGGGGCTATGTCCCCCAAACTCAGAAATGAAGTTTCGATGTTAGAGCTGTATCATGTCTGTAGGAATTTCGTAAATTTTTTATTTTTTCCCAACTTTTATCCATTCTTGTGGTGGTATGTCCGCTGACTTTTTCTTCCCCAGGTTTTCCTCTATTTCCCTGGCGGAGAGGTTCCAAACACCAGGGTCCCCCCTTTGTTGTTATGACCACAAACCTGGCAGACTGCTTTCGTTTCACCATTGTTTTGTTTTTTTTTTCTTTTTCTATTTTTTTTTCTCGTCGAGTTTTATTGGGGACAGGCGATAGGGATCCGGTGTCTCTTTTCACCCCATTTCAATATCCCCCCACCAGTGGCACACCCCCTTAAGTTATTCAAACCAATTTCTCGAAAATGCCAGAATTCCCTTTGTGTAATTTCCCCCCATGGTCCTTTTTTTTAGTGGGAAGGTGCCCACTTTTTCCTTTCCCGCCTTCTCTTCGGTGGCTGTTCTTTTCCCCTTATTCTTTCTCTCAAATGGTATGGGCACAACACCGCTTTTCGGGGATCCTCTACCGCCCCCAACCACTTACAAATAAAGTTCCCTTTCTTTTTGCTTGAACACGTTCGGTCTCGGGCAAACAAACCCTTCTTTGCTTGCCTGGAGTGGTTGGGGCGGGCCCCGTTTCAAACCCAAAGGTTGGTCCCCAATACGGCTTTCACCCTGGACACAAGCCCATCCGGTTTGCCCAATATTATCTGGGCGTCTTTTTTTTTCTTCCGCGCAATCCGCTTACCCGGCGTGGGCGTACCCCAAAAAAACACCCCCCACTTGTTTCAACCCCCCTCCAAAATGGGGCCCCTCCCTGTTGTCCTTGGGTTATCCTGATTTAAATACGTGGTTTGACTTTTCCCCTCTTGGGGTTACCCTGTTCTTTCTTCTTTGTGAATGTGTCCTGGTCGTAAAGTCCCCCCTTGGGTCACACTCCGGTACCCTTTCCGCCCCCAGTGAAATTCCAGTTTGGTTCGTGGTCCCCACCAATTCATGTCTTTCAACCTTCTTCCCAGTTGGGTACCCCGCCAAACCCCCTTTCGGGCGGGGTCCTGTTTCCATCTTTTTTCAAAACAAGGATTCCGGCTTTTCCCAAGATGCCTTTTGTCTAATACCGGTTATTGTTTCTCTTTTTTTGTTCAACCCCCCACCTCCCTTTTTCTCTGAAGCCTTTCTCTTCCCCCGGCGTGCAGGGACCTGACTTTTTTCCTGTGCAATTTTTGAGGTTAAAGACCCCCTTTCTTCACGCCGGCTTCTAAGTGGAATGGATCACCCAGGTCTTTTGGGCAGTGAAAACGGGCATTACGGGTTTTTGGACCCTCTTTCTTTTTGGTCCTCAGTCCATCTTGGACTCCAGGCATAGTGATGGGTGGGTCGGCGGCCCTTATGGCATGGGCAACTTTTTTCCTCATCTTCGTTCCCCTCTTCTTTTCGTTTTCTGTTGGAAAAAATGTCGTTGGTTGGTAAATTCGGAGTTTCACCGGCGTTGCCCCCCACATCGTTTTTTGTTGTATTTAGTTTTTTTCTTGTGTGTAAGTTTCGCGCCCCCTGGGCAAGATTTTCCAACCCATCCCCGTTAGTGGACCCCAGTTTTTTTTTTTTTTTTTTTGGGCCTTATTGATTACGGGCCCCAAACAAGACCCACCAAAGCACCGACCCCGTCTTGGCAATCCATCTCCCTCTTATTCTGGAGTTTGGTTGATATTTGGACTTTTTTTTTTCCCGCTATAGGACCCCAGGGTTTTTGACCTCTTGTTCCCCGGGTTTAAATGGAACCGCGCACTATTTGTTGACGGTTTTTTATTGATGTTTTTTTTTTTTGTTTTGCGCGTTATTGTTTTTCTTTGTGGAACTGTTTGACAACTTCCGTAAAACTTCCACCCAACCTCGACTGGTGTTTGCAACGTTGTTGGGGCATTTTTTTTCCCCCCCCATCCTTTTTTTCACTCCGTGAATGCCACCTACTGCCTATTCGTTTTTGACCTTGCGGCCAACACTTTGGAAGTTAGGAATTGGCTTTCCAACGTTTCTTTTTCCCCGCCGGTCTTTTATGCCCGGTTCCTTGTCATTTCAAGTAGTTCTTTCCTGTTAGCCGGAATGTCAAAAGTAGCACTAAAATGGTTGATTTTGGCCTATTCCAACCATTTTTTTTTTTGGCTCCAATGGGGAAGGGGGTCGGTGGTTGAGTTTTTTTTGGAGTGATTCAAGTTTTCCTTTTTGGGATTTTGCAAACCTGGAAAAAAGTTGGTTCAAACCAACATCTTTGAAATTTACAATTCACCCTCGTTCTTTTCTCCAAAACTTTCACCTGATCAGAGTAGTACTGGCCCCATGGCGTGGTGCCGTTGATTTTTTGTACCCCGATGAAGCTGTTTTTTTCCAGGTTTTTTTTTTTCCGCGGCCTTTCCCCATAATCCCCAGACTCCACAAGGGATCCTGGAATTTTTAAAACCCATGGGGTGGTGTCCTTCCCCCCTGGCTTGACCCTTCCGTCCCAATGAGGCCTGCCCTTTTGGAATCGTCGTTTGCGGCTTCTTTATCACTTTGTTTTTTTTACCGGTTCCCATTGACATTGGTTGCCCCCACCCAAACAACCAGTGGCTTTTGTCCACCTTTTTGATTGAGATGTTTATTTTCACTCGTTGCCAACCTTTCCACGTGTTTATTAGGGTTTCTGCTTTTTTTCCATTTTTTGGGGAAAATTGCTCCCCTTTGAGGTTCTTGCAACTTCCTTTTGACGGGGCCCATACCTGATGATGCCACATTTTTCCTTTCCCTGTTCCCCGCTTTTTGCTTTTTTCTCCGTTACCTTTTTCCCTTTTTCATAAAAAAAAAAAATTGGCCATTTTTGGAAAGCACTGGTGACCCTTTTCCACCATTTGGGTTTGGGGGACCGGTGGCTTGTTCGTTTTCCCCAGCCTTCCCCCTCTTTTCTTTTCCCTTAATATTTTTTGGTGTTTTGTGTTTGAGTTTTCCCTCCCTCGACCCAGTTTTGGGAACAACCGCTTTTTTCCATTTCTTTTCTGCTTCCCCACGTGAGTATTTTATTCTGGTGGAAAAGGTCCCGCCTAATTCCTTTAACGTCCTTTTTTTTTTGGCCCCCTTCTTTATGGTTTGCTTGCCCGAAACCTTACAGGTCCAAGTCGCGGCGACCCCACCCTCCTTTAACTTTTTTTTCTCCTCCTTTGAATTTATATTCGGTCCTGCGAGGTTCACGGGCTCTTTTAAACACCACACACAAAGGAATTTTGGGTTTCTTTTTCCCTTCTTTCGTTCCTTTTCAATTTTACCTTTCTCTAAAGAAAGAGTATAATTCTGCCCTTATCTGCAGTGGGGGTCCCCCGTAGTCATGAGAAAGGTCCCCTCTCCCCACATTGTTTTTCAAACTGAAAAGAACGTTTTTTGGTTTCCCTTACTCGCCCTCGGGAGTCCCTGGGGGGGTTTTGTGTTTTCCCCCACCACCAAACGTTTTTTTACTTAAGAGGTTTCCCCTTTTCCCCAGTGTTAAGGGAAACACACAACGATGTTTGTCAACGCTGATTTCTTATTGTTGTGCTCGTTTCTTTATGAGATTTTATTTACTTTGGTGAGATGGTTTTTCTTTTCCACATGTCCACTTTCCAGGGATTTTTTTCCGCACCTTGCCCCCCTTTTCCTTCCTTTCCCCCCCCCCCCCCCCCCTCGTTTTTCCTATTCGTTTTCCGGCGGGGAGTTTTTGAGCATTTCGTTCGAAAAGTGGTTCCCCGGTTTTGTCGGGCCCAACTCTTAATGTTTTTTTTTTTCCCCGTCTTTTCCCCGTCGTTGGCCCCCAACGGTTGGTTTTTGTGCGTATTTTTCCGACACTTTCCCAGCAAAAGTTTCCTCTCCTCCGGACTTTTTTCTGAAATTCCCCTTTTTTGCATTTGGTGATTTGTGTTTTTTTGGCCCCCGGATTTGGGGCCAGGTTGGTCTGCCCTCTTTTGGGTCTTTCTTTTTTTTTTCCTTTTTTACAAGAGCAACTGGTGGCCCACCCCAGGGAAAACAATCGTCCCAAACAACTGTTGTTTTTCCCTTTCCTGGTTTTTTTTCCTTTCCCCAAAAAACGTTTTTATTCCTGCATTCTCTTCCCTCTTCCATCACAACCCCAACTAGACCCATCTTGAGACCATATGAGAGGTTGATTGGGCCCCCCACCCAGGAAGTGATTGGTTATTGTGGCCCGCTTTCCCATACCCCTTCCCACCTGTAGGTATTATTTTTGGACTGGTATGCCCTTATTTTTTTTTAGGTTGTTGCAACTAATTGTTGCTCGGCTCTTGACCTCCCCTAAAACACAACACTTTTTTTGTTTCTGAAACAAACTCGGGCTTTTTTTTTTCGCGTCTCCTCCCCTGTTTTCCTCTAGGTTCATCCCCCCCGCTTTTTCCTGACTGACTAAGTAAGGGGAGTGAGTTAAAGATTAAACCACTTTCTGGGGAGGGGCCTTAAAAACATTCCCACTCAAAGCCCGCCAATTCGTCTTTTTTTTGGCCCGTGATGGCTTATGTGAAACCCAGTAGGTTCCCCCTTGGGTCCGGTCCTTTTTGGTTTTTTCTTCCCCCCTTTTTTCTTTTCGTCCGCAAAAAAGCAATGAGCTCAGGCCTTGTCCCGCCGAACGGCGATTTTTTGTGCCTCCATACCTTTTCGGTGAGAGACGCCCCGTTTTTTTTTTGATTACGAGCAAGTGACGCTTCTTGTCAGGTCTTTTTTTTGGAATAAAATCCGATGCGTTAGGTAGTAGCAGACCGCTCGGGTCGCAGATCGGTTTGAATTGATTTGGGAAAAGTGCGGTTTTTCTGTTTAATGGTTATTTTTCGACAAAGGGCTTTATAAAGGAGTTGTGATCTAAAAATGTGGGGACAAGATAGGGTTTTTTCTTGGTTTCAAGTTGAACCATCAAAGTTGATAGGCTAAGCCCGATTTCAGGGTGACAACCGACCCCATGTTTCCCAAAACGGTTTCAGAGAGGCTCCTTGGCTCTTTTCTTTCGCTTTTTTTTTTTCTGGTATAAGCTTTTTACCGTCCCAGCCTGAAAGAAATTGGCCCTTTGGTTTCATTTTTCTTGGTCCCGTTTTGGACCCTTGCACTTTTTGGAACCGGTGGGTTTCCTGGTTTCCCTTCCCCCCGCAAAAATTCAGTACCCAAGACAAACAACCGTTTTTTTTTGACTTTATTTTCCTCGCGGACGGGCAGCCTTCTTTAATGTTTTTGTTTTTCCTTGATGCTTTTTGGGCTCAACCAGAGTGTTTTGGCTTTCTCCAATGTGGATTGTGTATGTCCAGTAAACACTGGCCCGGTTTCTACATCGTTTTGCTCCCCATTTTTTTGCAGGAAGTATGGAGGGGTAACTGGAATTTACCCCGTTTCATTTGCCGTCCTCTAGTTTTTGTTTTTGTTGCATTGTTAAGTAACGGTTTGCTTGGGTCGTGGGAGGGGGTTAAATTTACTTCTGGTCAAATTTTTTTTCAACCCTGGGCCCCCTGTGGCTGCCGTCCCCAACAAACCCGCGTTGGGAGGAGGCTGATTCGGCCCCTTTGTGCAAATTTTTTTCCGCAGCCCCCTTTTCTGGTTGCTTCCCCTTCCCCCGCGTTTCTTTGACTCCACTAGGACAACGGGCTCATTTCCGTGGTGCAACGGACTCGTCCAAACCCAAAAGTCCCCCCCCTCCCCGGTTTTCCCCCCACCTCTTGCTCCGCCACAGCCCCTGCCCAACCTCACATTTTTTTTCCCATTTTGGGTCCTTTGGAACCCGGATCTCCCCTTTCGGAAGATAGGCTCCCCCCGGTTTTGTTGTTCCCGGTAATCGCGCAGAGGAACCATTGCCACCGTTCTTGGTTGGTTTTTCCCCCTCCCTCGGTGTTTTTTTTTTTCACTTCCTTTTCCCTGTGGCGGGCCCAAAGGCCCAAACCCGCGAAATCTGCCTTGTTCCTTGTACCTTATCCGTACACCCCCCTCTTTTCGTTTTTTCTTTGGTTTTTTTTTCAAAACCCCCCCCGGTCCCCGGACTAGCTTTGGTTGTCTAGGTTTGGCAAGTTTTTGTTGACCTACCGTTCGCGTGACCCCTCAGATAGGTCAACCGCTGGTTCCCCGGGTGCATATTATCTTTTCTTTTACTCTACCTTCTTGTTGTGAGGGAGAATATTGTTTTCGCTACCAGGTGAAGTTTTTTTTGCTTTTTTTTCCGCGGGTGACAGTGGCTTGTAAACACCCCGCTGCTATTACCCCTTTTACCCCCTCTTGGGTTTTCCGTTTTCAAGCCCAAAACCACCTAACAAGGGTTTTAGTTTGTTTTTTCCTTTCTTACCGCACCGAAGATTTATCTGTTGCAGTGTTCACTGCCTCCCCAAAACCAATGGTATCGGACGTCGTTTGATTTTATTGCTTTTTTCGATCTTTTCCCGATTTGACCTCTCCTATAGGAACTTTGGCTCTGGATTTTTTTTTTCCAAACCCACTCACGTGTACTTTGTTTCTGTGATGCGATCCTTTCTTTGGGGCTTCGGGTTTCAGGCTTTTTTTTTTTTTTTTTGAGTGGTTTTTTTCACAACTAGGAGTGCTTTGGAGGCTGTTTCGCTTTGGCTGCCAGGCACTTTTCCTGACTCTTTTTCATAGGCCCTTTTCGAAGTTCGGTACCCATTTTGTTTTTCGTGTCCCCCAAAAATTGAATTTACTGTTTCTGAGGCACGCCGTTTTTTTTTGTGGGTCCCCCAGACTTTTTTCGGTTTTTTTTATGGCGTTGTCGTACGGCATTTAAGTTGATTCCACCCCCATTTTGCCTCCCGTTCCTTGTTTTTTTATTTTTTACCACCCCACAAGGGGGTTCCCCTTCGGTTCCAAAACTCTGAGAGTGACCAATGGGGCTCTTTGGTCACTGGGAATCGGTGTTATTTTCCTTTCTTTAGGAGGGGGGACTGTTTTTTTTTGGGCAAACCTGTTGGATTCCCACGGTAACTCCTTCTTCGGCTGTGTAGGGTATGTATTATCCCCATGTACAGGTTCCTCCCCCGTTTTCCCAGGGCCTTTCGGGAACATGTGAACCAACCATTACCGTCTTCATCCCGCTGTGTTTTGCCCCCAGGTAGGGAGTTGAGTGGTAAGTTTCGGAAAAATCTCTTGCTCATTGACTTGATTTGGCGGGAACCCCATTTTTCCGTTTTGGATGGGCGTTGACCAGGGGGGCTGTTCATCATATTACGATTGTTTCTTGGACGCCGCAAATATTTTCTCTCCTTTGCGTTTCCCTGCAAAAAAAAGGCTGGTTTTTTCTTTACAACCCAGTTCTTACCCACACCCCCCCTCCCCGTCCCCGAAGAATATCTGGATTTTCAAATAGGGTCCATTGAACTGGCCCCCCCGGCGTTGAAGCTCCTCTCGGTAAGGACGGCCGCGGAAATCGTAAAGGCTTGATCCGCCAGAAAAGGTAAAGTGCCAGCATGATTCCCTTTGGGTACCGACTACAGTGAAAAGTGCCGAAAAAGAAACCCCCCAAGTGCTGACCTCCTTTTGACTAGGTAGACCCCTCCTGAGAGTAGCCGGCATTCTACCTCCTCAGCCCTCTGTACGTTTCTTCTTTCCTCAACGCTTTTTAAATGCCACTCTTTTCTACCTCTATTTTTCTTTCCTATCTTTAGTGAGGTGAAAGCAGGCGACGCCTGGTCGACTTGAATTCAACAGTGATCTATTCCTTTTAATTAATGTAGCCCTCTGTAGATGCCATCTAGATCCTGGTTGTACCTGGAATATTACTTCGGACTCATTCCGCGAGATTCTTCATGCATTTTTTTTTACTTTCTATCGCAGGAACCTAAAATCCTCGGTTTTCGTTGTTGTTCGGAAAATATCGAGCCTTTCCTCTTTCAAACCTCGACCCCCCCCTTCCCCGATGAGATGTCTCTGTGATTCGTCCAAGAACCCAACCAATACACGGGCGTCGTTGCCCTCCCTCTTACTTCCTGAAAAGTCTTTTTTTCTCTTTTTAGCCGCACCTCAGAGTCGAATACGTTTTTTGCAGCTTAACATTTATCTCACACCGATTGTTGGTGGTTAGGATTTAGCCAGCGGCTGACCGACCTTGACCTCCTATATTGTCACATTAATACCCCCTCCTTTACCCCACCCCGATGTACCCTATTCTAAGAAGCGAGAGACATCTTCCATCCCGTAAGGCTGCACACCGTGGAGTGGTCTCTCTCTCGCTTTCCCCCAGCATCCTTCTATTATAATTTTTCCCGAGTTTTTCCCAAATCCTTCTCACGTCGCCCGACAATTCTCGCCCTGAAGATCTCTTTTCCCCCCCGCAGGCTGTGCGACCCGGAAGGCTTTTCGCAGTAACTACGAAAGATTCCGTCCCTCTGCGGTCCCCAGGCAGCCCCCCCGACTCCCCGGAGTTAAAATCCGAGTTTCAGGGTTTAATAGCGATTGGTCCTGCCTGCCAGGCCTCAATCTCGATGGAAAATGTTTCTCCCCCCCCGGACTCTTCCTGACTTGTAACCTCTAGACCCCCGATTGTAGGAGAGTGCTTTTTCGAGCATTTCGTCCCCCCGTCTACTCCGGTTACCCAAAAGTGCCTTTTTTCCTTAGGAACTGCTCTGTCGATTCACTTTCGAAACTTACGGTATCTTTCCCCGGTCGTTATTTTGACTGATTTTGGAGAAATTTTCCTACGTGCCCTTTATTAAATTAGATGTCCGTTACTGTTCCGTCTCCTAAAAAGTCCGCTCCTTCATCACATGCTTGTGGTTCCCTCTCTTCCCCTTCATAATAATACGTTGTTGTGAGAGATCCCTGACGCCATACAGCCTTTCCCATTTTTGTCGTCTTCTTCATCTCTACGCCCCTTCCGCGAGAGACTGAGCAAGGTCATCCGTCTTCTTAGAGAAGACTCCATACCAATCTTCTTGCCCCTTTTCCTGATGAAGAGTTGTTATTGATCGGTCCCTTGCTGTTAAACACCCACTCCCTTTTTTTTATGTGTCTGGACTCCCCCCCTCAGCAATCCCGACCTAACTTCTCGTGAGCCCCCCCCCGTTCCCCGTAGTTCGCGCCCTTGCCTCCTAGATTCCCTCCTCAGTAGTAATGAGAACTAGGTTGCCCGGAACACCTCTTGACCGCTGTTCATCCAAATGCATGAACCTTTTGAGTCCGACTGATTTTTCCTGGAATTTTCCTCCTTCGGGCTTGGGAAGCCCTCCCGTCTTCTTGCGTAACACAATTCATTTGATACGTCTAGCTTAGGCGTACAACCCCATTCCGATTATTCGATCCATTTTTCCTTGCTCCTTTTTCCGACCTTTGCGCCAACAGTTTAAAGATACCTGATGCCTTCCCTGATTCCGTGAAAAGCCCCGTGCCGACCCATTCATGTCGCTTGCGTAGACATCGGAAATCCTGGCATTTGGGCCTTCTTTTCTCCTCCCTAGCTCCTGTTTTCTTTAAAGGACGCTCCTCCGGCACATCCGACCACCCGAACAGCTTGTCTCTTTCCATTGAACTGCCCCAAACTTCTTTCCCCTAAGCTATATCCTGCCAGAACCTCATAGCCACAGATACCTCTGCGCATTTTCTAAACCTTTTCCCCTGTTGGCGCACGCAAAAGAGTTTTGCGTGGTTTCTCATCTTCGAAATAGCCTTAGAGCATTAAACCCCGGTCCTGCACAGAAGTTCTATTTGTAGAAGCCTACTTACGGATAGAAGCCCGCAACTGCCTTTTCTGGTCCAGAATCCTTCCCTATCCAGTCCAGGAACTCATAATCAGAAAAAAGCAACTATTGGAGAGCGAGTTCTATGTTCCCCCGGATGCATTGTCATTTCCCCCCCCTACCTGAGCCCCCTTTTGTGGCGAGGATTCTAGCCCCCATATCGAGGATTACCCTCAATGGGACTTTCAGGACCCTACATCATTAAAATCCCTCTTCTATATCCTTCGACAAAGTCCCATTATAGAATAGAAGTTTACGAACCCGCGGGAGCTATTTCGTTCGCGACTCAGTTACCCCGCTTCTCTCTACCTTTTTTTCAGCAGCCTTGAAAGACTGCGTGTGCTCAAACCCAGATTCTGTCCTTTCGAGCCCCTTTGGCGTTTTTGCACCCCCCCCCTTTCAGAACAGAATACCAAAATTTAAATCTATTGTCCTCCGGCTAATGTTTTCATTTTCTTTCCTCGTTGCGGTTGGTGCCAGAGATTTTTACCCAGTATCGAAATGCGACGGTCCCCAGCTTGCTATTACCATGATTGCCTGGTTCGTACTTTGAATGAAAGCCAAACCCATTGTCCCCGACGCATTCAGGCCGAGATACTCCTCCCGAACGGATCCCAGGCCGTCTTTTTTTGGGGGAAGACTTCATCATGTGATAATCCATTTGTTTCTCCCCATCCAAAAGGACACCGCTGAGCGGCGTGTACCATTCTGTAGTCCCTGACTTTCCTGTCCCAGAACCTTTAATTCAGTCGAACGGTGTAAGGATGTTTTGACTGACTTCCTGAGAAGTTGAATCCCTTGCTTTAGCAAATGGCCGTCAGAAGCCGATGCGTCCCCAAAGCGGAGCGAATCCTAGTAAAGACCACCATCTTTTTCCTACTATTAGAAGGCTTTGTCAAGTACAGTCACCCAGCGGGTTGGTCCAGACTTTTCGCTTTTTTTTCCCAAGGAGCAGACACCTAAACGACGAGGTGCAAAAAAAACGTCATTCCGACAACCGCCTCAGGAAAGATGACAATCGAAACAAGCATCCGCTTTCCCGACTTTGCGAAGTAGAATTTTCAATCCCTTTCAGGCCTCGCCAGGATAAGTCTTCCACAGATGGCAAAATCAAAGACCCCCAGCGCCCGATTTTCCCTTCCCCTCTCCCTTCAAAGTACATGCCTGTTAAGGCTTTTCCCGACAGGAAATCCCCTTCTTTGGCGGCCTTTACCAACATTTTAGGCCAGTAATTCGTTTTGTCATCTCGTTCCTCTAATACACGTTCAACAGCTCCCGTCACTCGGGCCCGGCACTCAGAGAGCTCAGCGGAAACCCCACTCCCTCCTTTTTGGGTGGAGAGCCGAGAACTTAGGGCGAAAGCCCCCCGGGATCCAGATAGGTCATGCGGTTCTGAAGGTCCTAAGTTCGTCACCACCCAAGATCCTAACGAAGGCCCTCAGGAACCTCAAGTGGGTTCAGCCACAAATCCAGTGAACGGGCGCCGTACAGGCTCCCGCATCAGTACCTTTCAGTCCCCCTACCCCCTTTTTCCTTGCGTACTCCGTAAACCGATGTGCCCGTTAGGATAGACCTCCCTGGATTGGGAAATTGGCTGCAGGTATGAGACGGAGACGCAGATCCTCTTTCCTCTTTTACAACTTTTCCCGACACATAGACAGACTAGTATTTCTTTTCGATGCATCAGGCTTTTCGCGGCCACTAGCGGTAAGCGATTTGTTGCGTTATGTTTCCGGAACGCGCACGGCCGCCGCTCTCCCACTTTATGTGTTTGGTCAAAACCGCCCCGGCTAGGATTAACTTTTGTATGGACGTTCTCTATCAGCGGGGGGGGATTCCCTCTTCTAGTTTTGGAATCACATTTCCTCCAGACCGCGCTCCCACCCCCTGAGCCTGGATTTACCCCTTCATGCCCGCCCTTACCAACCGATCCCCCTATAAGGCAGGATTAACTTTCAGTTGTCCTTAACCTACTTTTTCTGACCCCCCTCCCGCGCTTCTAGGGTTCCTGTCTTTGAAGACGTTCCGGATATAAACGGGACTGCGCGCCCACATGCCTGTGAGGGTCTAACTCGCCTTTCGGTTCTTTTACCCCTGGGGGCCCTCAGACGGACCGTTTCATGTCACCGATGGATAGGAACGGAACTGAGAAACGTTAGGCCTGCCTTGATGGTTCAGGTTTGTTTTTCATCCCCCACTCGGCTTCACCAGACGCAGCCTCCAATTCGAATTCTCCCCTGCCTAGAGGGCCGAATTTTGTGTTATTCTGGTCATATGTTTGCCCATCAAGGGTGCGTCAAATCCATCCAAGCTTTCCGTTTTTGCCCAAAGCCGCTCAAGTTAGAACGACATCCTTAGACTTCCGTGGTATCTTCGTTCTCCTCCTCGTAATTTTCGATCATCTCGCATTTATACGTCTTCCTTTCACTACTGTTCGTCCCTCCTGATTTTATTCCCGCTCTTGCCCTGACGGACCGATGTTTTAAACCGGTGATGGTTCGAAACATGAGCCACCGTACTGGACGTCCCCGTGCATCTTTATCCTTGATCAGGGTTCACATCTCTTTGCCGGGTAGTCTCCATCCTTTTTGCGGCGCTTCCGGACGTAAGGAAATGCTTGATGGTCGTCATCTGCCGGAGCAAAATCCCAGGTGGATCCGGTTTCCCCCATTCCGATTCGAGAAGGAATCCTTTAGACATGTCAGCCATGTCAGTCTTGGAGTTTTTCCCTTCGGCCCACACCTTCCGGTCGTTGACACTCCCCTCCGCAGCTGGCGCATCTTTTTTCGAGTTTCTTCCCGTCTAAGAGAGCGAAAGACTTTTGTTATTTCCCTCGACACCTCTTTCTCTTAGTGTGTACGGTATTTCGTCTCTGTTTTCCATTCCGATCCGCACACCCCATGCAAGTTCGAACCCCTTTCCCTCATCCCAGGTCTCCTGCCGATTTCGTATCGAGTTGCCTCCCACCTTTTCCTCTCGCGCTTCATCCCCGGCCGCATCTCTTCCTTTGTCTAGACCCAACGTCTTTACAGTCCCTCCCCCTGATTGCTTTTTATTCGCTCAAGTTTTCAGGGTGCCTCTTGGGCGATTAATGAAGGCTGGCCGTCAGACTCAAGAAACCAAATCATAAGGAGATAAAGCCCATTTAAATACGCATAGCGAAAAAGGAGTTCCATGCATCAACCGCTTTCAGATGTTGTTCCGGGAGAAATCGGTCATTCAGCTCACTATAAAGATCCATTTCCACAGTTGGCGTGTCGAGACAGTGTCATTCGATCCCCCCTCGCAGTCTTGCTTTTTTCTCTTGCGGCCTGAACGCTTTCCCCCATACCCCAGCTTGTTTTTGTACCGAGCGTCCCCTGTCTCAATTTCGCAACTTCAAGGAGTTGGATCGGTCCTGCGTTTTCCCCCCCTTGACGACTTTTGCCGGAGGCGGAGCATACGTTTTCCAACGCCTGCTTCCCTTGCCTTCTCTTCTGCCGTTACCCCAGAGAGAACCCCCAAAACTTCTTCTTCGAACATTGTAAAGCTTTCTGGGCGTCAAGTATCTCTATTTTCTCCCCCTTCCTTTGTGTTTCTCCTGATTGGACAAATACAAGATGGTCATGTTTCGGCTGCGAGTCGTTTTTTTTCCAGGCCCTTCCTGCGCGACCTTGGATTCCAATACTCCCCGTCCTTCGGCTCTTGCGCGACCCCCTCCCCCAAGAAATCATCTCTTCCGTCTTCCAATCTTCCCCCTCTACTAAGTTTGCCGATTATCCGGATAGGCGACTGGATAGGCACCCCCCAAGTCCCACGTTAGGTTTTCCGGCCCGTTCTCCCCGGGACGCTACTCTTCCCAAAGAGCCTATCTTTAGAAGTGAAACTTTCGTTAGCCCCGTACCGCCTCTCCCCCCCACTTTTTCAAATATTGCGTCCTGGATCTGCAATGACTCTGGGCCTTTTCCCCCAAAATCGCGGATCATCAAACTTAAGTCCACTTTAGGGCCGATCGTCGGAGTTTCCTTTTCCCCTCTTGATTGTCCCTCTTCAGTCTTTGCACTTTATGGTCCCTCCTACCTTTTTCAGTCGCACGCGCCCCCCCCTTCTTTCGGTGGCGTAAAACCCCTCTTTCTCTTTCGTGCTCACGGTGTTGAAAGCCCTTTTGGTATACGACAAAGTCATTCTTCACAGTTAATGCGGCCGTCCAAGCGCGACGTGACCACTCCCAGGGCATCACGAAAGCCTGTAGATTATCCCCCTTTCCTTCCTTAAACTAATGAGCCCGGTGCCCCTTCGTTGACGGATTGCCCCTCCTCTTTTGCTTTTCTCTGTAGTCCGCCACATGATCAGCCCACAGCACCTACTGCCCCCAGACCCACCCTAGGTCCTTTACTTCCCAACAACCTTATATTTTTCCCTTCTTGGCTTCCTACAATCAGCAAAAATCTTGGCATGCACTTTCCTTTTTTTCCACCCCCTCAGTTCGGCCTCGATACATCCTGACGCTTAGACTGTCCTCCCTTCTTTATTCATAGGCCTGAGCGCTCTTTCCCTCATTCGAAATCGGTTTTCGCCGTCTCCGAGATAGGAATTCTCCCGCCGGTTAATGAATCTCTCCGACGCGTCTCGTCAGCTTGCGAGACTCCCGACAAAAGCCCGCTCTTTTCCTTCGCGTGGTTCCCGTGCTTGTTTTCACCCTTCTCCTCGGTTTTCCCTTGACCCTCGACCATCTTCTTCCTGCTTTCCCCTTGTTAAGCCCCTTCATCGTCTGCAGCACGGCGAGCATTCCAACTTTCCTTTTGCGAGACTCTGCTTTGAATGCCCCGCGAAGCTACGAGAAGTACGGTAGGTCCGAAAAGGGAGTAGTAGCCTTTCGCGAGTTTTTCAGCTCTGCCCAAAGATTTTTTTGACTCGCCCTACGGTTTTCCCCCGGTTTCGCACGTTCCGCCCCCTTAGGTGGTCTCCCCACCCCGACGATGACTCTGTAGTGTTCTATATCCTTTTTTCTTTAATTTCCCCCAACCTCTAGCCTTGAAACCCCCCCCAGTATTTCAGATGTGCATAATGTTCGTCTGTACTTCCCTTTGTCGTTCAGCGTCTTTTTCCAGAAGATTCGCACCCAGACCTTTGGGAGCCCAAAGACATAGACGATCAAATGATACCACTTTAAGCGAGAGAGTCCGCCCATGCCACAGTCTTCTCCAGCAAATCTTAAATGTTCCCTCCTTAATAGAACAGGTCGCCGAACTTCTTTCAATGGGTTGAGAGTCGCCTAGGAAGAGGTGATCAGGGTCGCGCCTGAACCGTTCAACCTCCCTCCGAGCTGCGTTTTCCAGGCAGGGTGCCTCCGAGTTTGCCGCAGTATCTTTGCGGCGTTTCTGTTTTCGCCCGGATGTGGAGAACATCCGTCGGCCCCTCGTTGGGCCTAACGGGACGAGTCACATGCTGGTCCGTCTGCCGATTTCCAGACACCTCGTTTCACCTCGCCCACTCACCCAATATGACAATGCCCCACACACCAAGGTTCGATGCGATCCCCCCGA
>Ga0179591_1244215_pt1 | contig 20140 bp, 21 predicted proteins | sample CZOMad2_1_08_16f_FD_182891 | JGI IMG/M metagenome (GOLD analysis project Ga0179591, IMG submission 182891) | Vadose zone soil fungal communities from Angelo Coast Range Reserve, California, USA - CZOMad2_1_08_16fungal (PacBio error correction) | ecosystem: Environmental > Terrestrial > Soil >... | reverse complement strand
CTATACCGGCTGTAAGTATCCTATCCGTAGCTTACTAGACTAATTTATTTGTCTCTAGATTCCATTTAATCTCCTCTTGTCCTTTCTTACCCCGCTTGAAAAAGTGTACTTTCTGTTTTTGTCAGGCATGCCACTGATTTTCCCCGGCGATCCACGCATGGAAATTTCTGTATCATGTTGGTCGCATCCGAACACAACTTTTTTTGCCTTTCCTTTCCCCTGGAAGCTCCCCCCCTGTCTCTCCAGCGATAGAGTTTGTCTCAACCTAGTCCCTTCCAATTTAACGCATTTTATCAGGTTTATTACCGCCATGAACAAATAGCCTTGTACTTTTTTTTCTTTTAGAGTTTTTTTTCCAGTATTGAATCTTCTTTTCAAGATTATCACGGATTCTTTGGTATGCTTTTGTTGGGGCCGACTTCTGGCCTCCCCTCTTCCTTCCTTTGCTTTTTTCCCTTTTTTTTTACCCCAACCCCAAAGGGACCGTGTTGTAGATCATAGGCACGCTAAAAAAAATCTGCCCCGATTTTCGATATTTGTGTTTTATGCTCTTGATAGTTTATGGATCGCGTTGTTTGATACATTTTTTTCTTGTCCTATGTGTCTCCGGTTTTACAGAATTTTTTTTTTTTTTTGTCGATACCCCCCGCCACTTTTGATTTTAACAGCGGTACGGATTGGGGTTTAGCCGTTCTTTGACCAACTAGACTCCCACTCCCTCTTGAGTATCCTATCTCATCAGGATGGCAACTCCTTGGTTATCCTTCCTTTCCTCCTCGAGCCGGGTCGAACGTGACGGTCCCAACAGTGGCTTCATCATTGAAATAGACCCTCCTCTCTTTTCCCAGAAGGAATTCGTCCCCCTGACTCTATCCCTGACCTAATCTGAGTTATTTTTTATTCGTACCGGACAGAGAGCTTAGATCATTCTTGAATCCTTACCCCCTTTTGCTGGTTACCCCATCCACTCAACTGAAAGTTCCTTTCCCTGTCCACTACCGTCGACCCCGTTGAATCCTGATTTTTGCTTCTAACGAAACGAAATTACGCGCTTTAGCGGCGTCTTCCTACCTTTTCCCGGTCCCTACAGGGTAAGAATGGCTATTGGCCTCGTGAAGTGCGAAACACCAGGTGTTCCGCTTCCTGTTTCTGAATAGAGGTCCGTAATAAACAATAGGCGTAAACTGGGTATCCCCAAGACCCCGTCCCGGTGTCACCTTTCCCTCTTGCTCCGCTGCCACTCCCTATGTGAAGAGTTCTACTTGTGTCGCGGGAAGGACACTTTACCCTCTTCAATAGACCACGTCCATGAGGCCCCCCCACGTCCCATCTAATCCCCTCTCGTTCCCACGTTTTGGAAGAAACCACTTTTCTACGAGTCGCGAGTTGTGAACCCCTGTCATGATCTCCTTTCGGTCTTTACGCGATGTCTTTACGTGACCAACCTTAATTTAGCACCTATCCAAAGGTGCTTCTCTCAAGCCAGTTTTCAATTTTCTTCGCTAGAGCTACCTTATTCAGTCCCCCGTGGCCTCACTTATCTCGTAATCGGAGTCGATCGTTCACCGATTTTTCTCTGAGAGCTTGAATTCAATTCTCGGTCAGAGAACTTCGTTCACTATATTTTGCATCCGATTCCGGCGTATGTGACCGCGTCGCAAGATTCCATTTACGCCCCAACCCATGCTGAGGTAGGGGTGGCATCCCGGGACCCGGACATAGACCTCTTCCCCCATGGGCGAAAACCGAGGTTTTGCCCAACGTCAGCTTCCTTGAAATAACCCCTGGGTGGTCGCTTAACTGAATTTGTTTTTCATGTTTGTTGCCCATAACTTGCGGAAGGTCTTTTACTTGTTGAGTTTCCCCCTAACCGCGATGAGATCCGGATAGAGAGATGCTCATTACGCCGAGTGCCACCAGATTTACCCCACAGCTGTGCGATGCCCATGTCTTCCTGACCTCCCCCCTCATAACTTTTCTATTCTCGACGTCGCTGTTTTTCATTAATCCCCAGCCGAACAGACGAAATCTTCCCTCGCGCAAAGCGGCTGTGACCATCGCGTTTTCCCCTTTCCCTCCCTCGCCCCCTTCCCCAAAAACCCCAAAACAGCTGTCCCATGGAACCGCCAGCCTATGCAGCGGCTACGAGTTCCGTTATGCCCTTGCGCTTTGTTTTTTACGCACAAGCCCAGTCTAGGCGACACTTCGTGTATGGCTCGATTCTACGTCCTGACAAGAAGCCATTCTTTTTTTTTTGCTTCGAATTTACTCCATATTGTTGCCCTCTCTTTTCATCCCCTCGTTTTTTTTTTGCTCTATTAAAAAAAGACCCTTCCCCTCTTCTGAAGAACAGTCCCTCGAACTCCATCTTGTAGTGACGTCTCGGCTCTGGTCGTCCCCACAAGAACCCCGCCGTCGTGTAGTGTCTTCAAATTGTCTGCGGCAACTGTGCTCCCCATGATCCGTTTATGCTCCTGCAGTTCTCGCGGGACCCTCTTCTGGTTTTTCCGCTTTCCCCAGATTAGTTCGGGAGAGAACTGGCGATCGTACGTACCCCCCCCCCTTCACTTTGTTGGCTCATAGAAAAGGATTGTCTGGGCTGGAATTTTCATAACAATGAGGACGCCTCTAGCAAGCCCTGCAACGATCATGTAGGGCTAACCATTGTTTGGGTATACCCTCTCCCTTATCCGGTTTTCTTGAGGATAAAAATCGTCCCTCGAGTTCAGTCGATCAGGCGTTCGTGGTTTTCACGCCCCTTCCCCTCTCTCCCGGACCCTTTTTTCCCACGTCATGGACCATGCCAAAAGCTTCCTCCGACCTTGTTTCACGTGACTAGTAAACTGCTCTGTTCATCCTCACTTTCTACGATTCTCCGAGTTTCGCGAAAGCCAACCTACATATCCCTTTGGTTTATATATGCGGCACTCTTTGTTTCCCCATTTCCTCGTCTTCTTTGCAGATGACAGGGTATTGGCCGCGATCATTCCGTCAGCAAGTTTATCTGACACTGGCCATTCCTCCCAAAACTTTCCCTTTAGTTTTTTTCGGTTTAAATACACATCGCGTAACGAGGTATTAGTTCCGTTTCTGCCTTCGAATGGAGTCCCCCCTTTTCCCGTGTCATTTTCCTCTTTCCACCTTTAGTTCCCCCGGTTGATTTGTGCCCTCATTGTCCCCATAGAGGACGGTCAGTGGCTTCTTTTTCCCCCCTTTCAGTCTCTTTACGGACCCAGTGCTTTTTACGATAGGTATGTCCTTTTTTTCTATCAGTTTTTTCATTTCCCAAAAGGGGGAAGAACAGTTCTTCTTTTTAGTTTCGTGAAGGCACACGGCTGGGGGGACATTGTGAGACTTCCAGGAATTAGATATTCTACTTGCCGTCACACTCCTTCGTCTCCTTTATATAGAGGCCCTATAGGTTTTCCTCTGTACCTGGAACCGTGCCGGTTTTCTTTTTTTTCCCTAGTAAAGATTTTTTTTGCTCTGTCTATGTTCTCAGGTGCTCCGTTTTCTCTGAAGTATCACGGTGTTTTTCGTCCCCTATTAAAGAGTCACCACCCTTGCTGCGTCATGTCTTGCCGTTCCCAATGAGTCTCTGGGCCGCGACTTACTTTTTCTTGCGGCCTTTTTTTGCGCCTTCCCTTTCTTGAACCAGGGAGACTGAGGTTCCAGATTCTGTTTGTCGTGGGGAACCCCCATTTTGACCTGGTTTCTTTTTTCGCTCCTCTCTCATTTCCTTAGTCCCCCCCCCCTCAAAACAAATGATGGACTTTTCTGGTAAGTCCTCGTGAAGTCGGCGGTCTCGCCGTGTAAAGTATACTCACCCCTTTCCATGTTGGTTCCTCCTTTTGACGACAAAAACAAACCCAACCGTGACGGGTGCTCGCGGAAGCTCATGGACCAACAGGCGTTGCCCCAAATACCTGCTCGTCTTTACTTCGACAGTATTTTTAGTCTCTTCCGTTTTTGGTTTACGCTCCCACGTCCCTACACCGGCCGTTGTCCCTCCATCTGTAGTGCGACTTCGCTCACTCACGTCAGCTCAACTAGCACGTCTCACTAATCGTTTTATCACCAAACGAACTGGAATTCCAGTTTCCTGGCCCGTTTGATGATTTTTTCGTCCAAGTCTGCGGTGCTCGAACTTTCAGTGTGGTTGTTTTCCTTTTCCATACCCCTGGTCAAGTAGTCAGGGCAGTTGTTACCCTCAAGGTCTTCCTCAAAAGCATCCCTACCAGCATGTGAAGCCGCTCGACGTCCATGAGACGGGGGACCACAATACTCGTAGTGCTTGGAGTTTGTTCTTGACTTAGTCATTTTCCCCCTTCTCCTTAAAGCCGCGCTTTTGCCCAGAAATTTCGCGTACCACTGATCCCTCTTGGTCTCCTGGACTTAGTCCTCGCCCCACCGGTTTTTTTCGTTACGAGGCTCGCTGACTCCAAAACACTGATCCCTGTTACTTAGTCCGTCTCCGCTTTTGGAAACGTTATTCCGAACTTTGTTCTTTTGTCCATTTTTTTCTTCGTGACACCTCCTTTACTTCTCCCTTTGTAAATATAGATTGCCCCTATCGATCTTTAGCGAGGCTTCGCTACGAGTATTTGATCTCCACCGTGCTCACTGACTTACACGAGTTATCTCTTCTACGGTGTTTTTTGTTTTTTCTATTGAGCCAAATAGGTGCCTGTCCTTTCTTCTCCCATGCTATGCCCTTCAGATACAGTGTATTGAGAACTTTTCGTCTCTGTATCGTTCCGCTAGATGGTACATGCTCAGAAACCGAGCCTTTTCCCCTCTTACGTTTAGTTTAGTCCCTTTTACCTCCCCAACTATTTTAAATCGTTCTCTCCCCCTCATGTGGATTATGCTGGGAGTCCGCATCGATTAACCACCTCGTTACGGCAGTCAGACAGCCCCCTCCCCCCCTTGGTCCTCTTCACCCCTCTTTTCCCCGGCCTAGTCCTCCCGATGTCTTCCCTATACCGACATGAACCGTTAGAATTTACTCTAGTTTTTTTCCCCCCCCCGTTTCCCTTTCTTAAGTAGATAGGGACCATCTCACAGAGCTGGTGGCGGGTTTCAGCCGACCTGTGCCCACGACGTTCGTGAAATTTCACACCCCCTTGGTACGTGGTAGATTTCTCAACGCTTTAAAGCTCCACCCCCACCCACTTCCGCCCCGGGATCAGTGAGGCCTTCTATATTTTAAAGAGGATCTGTTTTCGTCCTTTCTCTTCCCTTTTACCGGTCGATGAAGTTAAATCTTTCCCACGTGACCAAGATGGGTTTGGACGGCGTTGGTCCTGCCCCCCAACGTCTTCAGACCATCCCCCTTCCCCTTTCTGCTCTAGGAGGAAACGGCTCTCCAGGGAGATCAGCGAGACTTTGACGAAAACCGTAGACGGACCCAAAACCCCCCTAGGGCATTCTGCACTTTCCAACCCGCCCCCCTCCTCTCGCCACCCCGAGCGTTTAAGAGCACTCCATGTTCACGACTGTGGGCTTATCGCCTTCATGCGCTTATGATCCCCTCTTCACCTATCAAGCCTCCTGCCTCGTGATCTTAACATACACGACATCCCATGCATATGGGGAAAAGTCCCCCGTAGTGTTGCTTTTTTCTGCTTCCTAAACCCTACCTCACGAAACTTTTCCCTTAGCGGTTTTTTTTCTGGTGTCACGGTCCCATGAAGGCGACGAATTTTTGCGTGTTCTTCTTTTACTATTTTCTCACGGCGTTTTTCTTCCCTCTTTTCATGCGAATCCCCTCTCCCCCCCCCAAAATCTTCTTTCGATAGACCTGACCCGTGACAGTTTGTTTCCTACCGCTGACCCGGGGCCGACTAGCCGGTCAAGAGGTTCTCTTCTTCTTCTGGCAGCGTCCCTCCCCGTCCTCGAAAAAACTCCCCCCTTGTGCGTCGTCAAAAACTCGTCGATCAGCTGGTAGTCAACTTGCAGACCCAATGAGGACCGCGTCCTGCGATTTCCAAAGGTTAATTATTCATGTTTCCTTGGGTCCCTGCCAACCTTTTCCCCTCGTTCGGTCCTGTGTTTAGTTTACCCATGTCATAGCACCGACTACATGCTCGTCCGCACGATTTTTATAGTGTTCCCCTCAATTCGAGGACTTTTAATTCGTCCTGTTTCCTTTAACTTGTGATGCGTTAGCACCTTATTGAGCGCGAATCGGGTTGTTTTTATATTACCTCTGCTCCATTTCTCTCTGGAATTCCCTTCATCGCCTCCTTCTCGGTCCTTCGTTCTTAAGCTTAATGTCTTGTGGCCCCCCCCCGTCTTGCCTCGATATCTGGCCTAGCTGCTTCTTTGCGTAACCTTTAAAGGGACCTTTTCATCGGCCACTGGCGATGACCAGATATCTCCTCTTCACCTTCCTTCTGGAGGAAACCCCCCTTACCCTTCGGACGCCCGAAGTTGTTGTTTTCATTGATTGGGGACAACTTCTGGTATTTAGACTTTAGGCTTATTCACTTGGCCGCAGATACTTCCACCTGTCCCTATCGTATGCTGAAATATACCTTGATCATTTGACAATGCCATACACCCTGATCCGTATAGATACCAAAAGTCTGCGCGCCGTCTAGTAGGTTACCTGCCACCCTCGGACTTTCCTGTATACTCTTACTTTCCCAACCCCCCCTTAATGATGTTCCCTGACCTGCAAGCCCGCGTAAAGCATTGTATTTCCAGTCCACCCCCGTTTTTGAAGACTCCCCGTAGCCTCCGGACCCCTTTCCCATTGATTCACCAACAAAAACCCACCCGACCGTTTTTCCCAGGTACAGAGCGATGATGACCTATATTTTTGGTCAGGTTTGCACGTCGTTATGTTGGTGACCCCCTCATGAATGTTCTCACGGGGTGATTTTGTTGCCCCGCCCCTCTTCTCTCCGAACATTCGCCAGAGGGTCGTTATCATCTTTTTCTTAGAATCGCCGATTGAGGCTTACCTTTTTCTTTTGTTCCAGATTATCTCCCCCCCAAATAGGATTGATTTCCTTTTACATGAGACCCATACTTCATGCACGGCGTCTAGTTTGGCGCCATTAAAGTCCTCCTCGAAGAGCCCCCCTTGCTGTCTGACTAAACCACCCCCCCCCCCTTTTGTCTCCCCGTGCCGGACTTAACCTTCCTCTCTTCTTACGAATCAAAGGCATATTATTCTGAATTGACCACGCTTGCTTGGTGTGTGCTGGCCTATTCGTGATGGCTTCTGAGAACACCTTCCTCTCTCGTTTCCCCCGACCCAGCCAACGGTTTGCCTCATGTCACCCTTTGTTGTTATTTCTCTGTTTCTTCTTTTAAATAACCTCGGTCTCCTCCTGTCCACGCCCCTTTTATGGACGTACCTTCTCGTACCCCATGTCTAGCGAACAGACCTACCCCCCTTCGCTTTTTGCTTTTTTCTGAGAGGTTTACCACCCACACTATCAGAGTAGCATGTTTCCTATTCCGGCGAGTCTGGCGTCTTAAGTTCCCAAGTATCTTCCATACCGGGCTGCAAGTATGAAACATGAAACCCCCACCTCGTGCCGCGAAATGTCATTAGTATTAACTTTTCTCCCCTCCTCCTATGTTGTCACGCCATGTGTTTCGATGTGGTGTTAATGTAATGCCCGACCCAAAGCAGCCGACTTTTTGGGCAACCGATTTATTATCTTTTCCCAGTTGTGCCACAAGCCGCGGTCCTTTTCGGGCTATGTTAATCTTCTTTTTTTTCTTCCTTTGAAGCTCCCCTCCTCAGTAGTATCGACGCCATGATTTCGAGTGGCCTAGGCTCCACGCCTGACCCCCTAGCCCTTAGGAAAGCGTCCCTGGAATTTCTCTCTGGTTTCTCACAATAGTTCTGGACACTTTTCCTTGCGTCTACTTGTATTTGTCCCCCTCCAACTCCCTTCAGTCCCCAAAGAGAAAGGTTTTTTCTTTAGAACGCAATGTTATCATGTACCCCCAGTTTGGTTCGATCCGCTCTCCTTTAAGGTCGGGCAACCCCGTTACTAAACTTTTATGATCTTTTCGAGTTTTTTTCCTCCTCCCCCCTGGAGTTCCTTACTTTTATTCTGCCTTAAAGGTGGCATTCCCTCCTCATTCCTGAGCACATCTTCGATGCGTCTTTCTCGGAACTCCTCTTTTTTGTGAAGGGTCTGTTTCACACACCGGCCGGGGGGCTATTTTACCGCGAACATTGGGAGGCCTGTTCTGAATCATCCCCCCGATCCCCCCCTTTTGGTGTAGCAAGATCGATCACATACCCACGGGAACGCCTGCATTTTTAAATCCGCGCCCGGAATTTTAGGCCGTGTAGTTCCTTCTCGCAGCCCGGTTCAAAGAAGGCAGACTGCTGCCAGTTGGCTGTCGGTATTTTCATAATCGGACCTTTCTCCTGTCCTGGATCTCTCGAATCCTTCCCCTCGTAAAGGGAAGAACCCCCAATCCAAAGTCTTGCTGCGTCAGTCCTTCAGTCCTCTGGACGCTCTGCTCAGCCATTTTTTCCTTTCCCATTTCCTTTTGTACCGTATCTTTTTCTTCCCTGAGGCGCTCGCGGATGACCGGGCGCATCCGGGCTTAATTTAACCTCCAGCTTGCTTTAGGATACGTGGGGTTTTTAAAGCCCCCCCCCCGTCTTACTGCACATTCCTTTTGTCAAATCCCCTTTCCTTTTAAGTGTAGCTCCCCACTGTCGAGATCCCGCGAAGAGAACAGTCCCCCCAACCAGCACTATTCCTGCCTTCTCCCCTTATGTCCCTGGTGATGCTTGTTTTTTGTTTCCTCGGTGCCGATTCGAAACACTCGGGATTGTTTTTTTTTTACGTCCAAGTCCTAAAAGGCATTGATTGTCTGGGTCTGCACTCACCCGAATCAGATCTTTCTCCTCATTTTCCCCCCGCTTCTCTCCCCCTTTCCTTTGGGGACCCCCACCTACTAGCCAGCCGTTCTTTTTTTGCAGTGGTGGTAACTACTTTCACCTTGGTCTTTGATCTTGACCCCTTGTTTCTTCCCACTCCTACGCCTGGTAATTAGAGCGTCTTGGTTTCAACAGCTATTGTGTATCTCTGTTGGCGCTGCCTTCCCAACCCCCCGTGTAAGACGTTCACAAGGTGACAATTTTGTCTGTCCTTTCCCTCCCCTTCTTACGAGGAGTAAACTTGTAATGTTTCGGTCCTATGGAAGCATGTGTCCATCTCTTTTGCGCCCTCCCCGATTGCGGATTAGAGGCTAAAGTATGGATGCTTTCATCCTTCTCCCTTCCCCTTTCTTTTCTCTCTCGTTTTTACCTACGTTTTTTTTTTTTATAGTATTAACGAGGATCTTTCTTTTACCGCTATCATACAAGGATTTCTTTGAGCCTTCCCGCTCCTTATCGTTGTCGATGGAAATGCTCTTTCGGAACCTTAAAATTTCTCCCCACTTGGCCCCCTTCCCTCGTCTTGCTGAAATTTTCCCATCTACTTCAAGCGTGTTCACAGCCTCACTTCTGATCAAGTTGGGGAAGTCGTCTCATCCGAGTACACCCCCACTTCTTTTTTATCCGTCCCTTCCCCTACGTCCCTGAGAAGCCCCCCGCCTCTCTCCTGTCTATTAACCTTGGTTTCGAGCAGCAGATGTGATTATTCAAAATGCTACCGTAAATTTATACCAAAACTTTTCTGCCATTTCCTCTCTCCCTTTCGTGTTTTTTTTTTGTCCCCCTTTTCCCTTACAGGTAGATAGGTCCCCCTGATGTTTAACGGGATGTGCGTCGGTCCCTTCTTTTTTAACCCCCCCCCCGAACCCCTTCTACCGACTTGACGGGAAAACACCTTTTTTAGTTGATCATTTTTCTCCCCCAACCGGCAACCTGCATCCCCTGCTCATTGCCTTCTCCTAATTTCACTTTTACCCAGATTTCTTCTTTCTCCCTTTTCTATAGCCTTGACCAGTGAGCGATACCAAACGATGGATTTCCAACCATGAAGAAGCGGTTTCTGATTCAATTCCCCCCCATGTAGACCCTCCCTTTTAGTATATCCTCCTCCGGATGGGGTTTTCGTTCCCGGAGCTCCGCGAGCCGCCTGCGTCGCACGAGACTCTTTTCCAACCCCTTGGTTTTCCTGTTATTTTTCCCCCCCTTTCTTGCAAAGAGAAAGGATTCGTCCCTAGGACTTTCGAAGACCATTCCGCAACATCACCCCTCGTTTCTGGTGCGCAGTTACCTCGCGAAGCTCCCCCGATCCCTGCTTCATCCCCTTTATGTTAAAAACGTTAAAAGAACTCTGACACAGCGTCTGTCCGGCTTTGGCTTTTTTGCACCCTGTCCCTCCCACACCCCCCCCTTTCTTCGCGTTTTTTTCCGCATCCCGGGGGAGTACTGGGTCGGTGACCGTTCTTCTTCCCAACCCCCCATTTAGTTTCTTTCCCTCTTCTCCTCCAAGACAGTGAGACCCACCACTTCCGCGTAATTTCCATCCCCCAGAAGCGTGCGCCGGTGTTTCCGCAAGGAGACCCTCTATTTCATCGTTCCTCCCTCTCCTAAGATTTCTCATTTTCTTCTTTTTGACGTTTTGACCGTTCTCGAAATGCCCCCGATTCCCTTCCCCCTCAACCAACCGTCCGCTAATTCCGCGCTTACGTGGGCTCCAGATTCCCTTTCTCCTATTTTATCTTCTCCCTCTCACATCCTGGTTATTTCCTGGTGACCCATGACACCGTGCCAGACAATGTTGGAATTAGTCCCTTGGCTGACCCACCCTTCCCCCTGCCCTCCATCCCTGTCCCTTGATAGGAAATTGAGATGGTGTTCAAAGCCAATGTGCGTGCGAAGCTCCCAGTTTTCCCCCCCCCTTTTCCCCTCCTTCGGAAAGTTTCAGTCCCTATTCAGAGAGTTTCGGTTTTCGTGTTTATGGTTCAGATAAATCGTTCGTGATGCGTGCCTAAGTCGCGCCGCGCCCCCCCCCCCTGCACATCTTCTTGTCCCAGAATGAGGCGGTATGTGCACTTGCCTCGCTTAATTTGAACCTGCTTCCGTTAGTGGCTTTGTAAACGCCACGGACCATCTAGCATCCCGGACCAATGGGAGGCAACCGAAGAACCACTAATAGCTCCTTCCCTACCCCAGAGCCAGTGACCCTGTAGGCGGAGGCCCCAGGTTTTTTTTTTGTTCATCGGCACTTTTTATCCGATATTTCGAAGGGATAGTGGGTCAACGCCACCTAGTAAGTGCTTAGCGATTCGATCCCTTTCCTCTTTGACCCGACCTTTCCCTGACGCTCGATACCCCACAGGTATTCTCGTTCGAACGTCGCGATCGGTTCCCCTGCACTCGCCTGACCTTAGTCCCCTTTTTCCTAAACCTCCTCCCTCCCCCCTCCGACCAATTTCCCTTTTCCCTCTCTGCAAAAAAAGTGTGGCGGTTAGGTGTCGCCAGCCGACACGCCCCTGGCCAGACAACCACCACATTTTTCCAGTTCCCTTCTCCGCCTTATTCCCTCATTTTTTTTTCCCCGAGTCCTTAATGTTCTTCCCTGGGAGAGTTTGTTTCCGCAGGTTGCGGTTCCCTCATCAGAGTGTATGGATTGGGCGCCACATCGATGTCCTCAGGAACATCCTCCCCTCCCGGTCGTTCTACTCCTTGTCCAGAACTCGTAAGATTTTGTCACCCTCTCCACCTCGTTGTTGGAGTCTATTCCACCACATCGGCGAGAATCCCCTATTTTTTAACCTCCCTCTGGCTTGCGTTTCTTGAGTATCTTTTTTGCGCAAGCCCGCCGTGATCGTGATGCTTGCGTCGCGCCTGGGTGAACCACTCCCCCCCCCCTCCCTTCCTTTACCGGAAGACAGGGGCCTTCGGCTTCGTTACAAGCTGCTTGGTGTTGGTGTTTGAAAGTATTCTCCTCTTTTCTTTTTATCTCCCCTTTTTCCCTGACTTTCAACATTCCCCCACTTTTTGTGGGATGGACCTACGCTGTCCGATGGAATTCATACCATTCACAGGAGGCGTCCTTCATCGCAAGACCCAGTACGAAGTACTTCCGAGTGCCCCCAATTTTCTCCCTCTTATAAACCGAATGTGGTATCGAGAGGCGGGATTCGAGTTCAAACTCTGGAATCCGAAGCACCCCCCTGATACCTTCTCCCCCTCTCCTTTTTTTTTCTCCCTTCGCCATAGAGACCGCTTTGCGACCGTTAGGTCCTGCCCAACCATTAGTAGTCCCCTCCCAATGTTTAAAGTTTCCTACCCCCCAGCCCTCCCTTTCCCCCTGACCCTTTTTTCTCTGTGATGGTGTTCACTAGTTTCTATGGCACGATGCGTTCAGCGGTTCCCTTCCAATTTTTTTCCAAAGAAACCCGAATCCGATGTTCCTTGTCAGCTGATCGATTGACGTGGTTCCCCCAACCGCCCCCTTAGGTCAAATATTCTTTCACCTCGGGATTGCTCTGGCCGACTGGCCAGCAGCTCAGAAGATCGGTCCCCCCCTTTCATCCAACTTCCCCCCCCCCACTCCCCTCGATTAGATCATGCTCCTCGCGGAACTCTCGACGCTTCGCCGAGAATTTCATCTTCCCCCATTCTTCTTTATTCCCCCCCCTGATCCCCTCCTTTTTTTCTTTACAGGTGTCCTGCCTGAATTTGTCACTCCATCAGTACCGGCCACCGAACGGTGGGTCTGAAGAACCATCCCGCGTATTTTCCCCATTCTGGTTACAGATCCGACGCCCAGGGTCCTGAATTGTGCGACACGTGTAAGACCTTAGTTTTGAATCTGTCCTCTGACCCCCAGGTACTCAACTGTTGGACATTTTGTTTTTGGTGAAACCCTAGCCATGGATTACTTTTCTTCGAAATGTCTCCCTTTTCCCTCTGTTATTCGGGTTACCGATTTTCGTAGCGTGCGGAAACAAAGGTACGGTATTGAGTGCTGGTCCCCATCGATCACCTTATGTTTGACGGAACCCTTCCGTTCTCCCGCAGCCGAGAACCGGCCATGTTGGCCCCGCTCCGTACCCCCCCCCTTATTTTCCCCTGTTCCCTTTCCATGACTTAGACCTCGAAGGGACAGTGTCGCTGTTTCGGTTAGAAGACCTCTTCTCCCAGAGTGTCACCTGGATTTTTCTTTTTGTAAGGCTGTTCCACTCTTATGTCTCGTATGGGAACCAATCCCTCGGAATCTGACTTATATTTTTCTTCCCTTTCAGACTGCCCAGCTATTGAGGTGCACCACGCAACTTAAAGTCGTGTCTTCCGTTGCAGCTTTCGCCATTTCCCTTTGCTCACCCCCCCTTCTTCCCTATTGCATCCCTATTTGATTGAAAGACGCCCAATTTTTCAAAAGGTTGTAATCTTTCCTTCCCGGGCCTTTTCTCTCTTTCCGGGGACCGACCCATCCGATCGACTGCTGAATTGGACGAAATGGTCTTATACCCTTTTGTGCTTTCCCCGTCGAACCCTCCCCTCCGTTTCCTGCATCGAAACCCACTTGTGTGTTCAATGGTATTTGACTTAGAACCACCCTTGCGTCCTATACCCTGCTCCCCCCTGCTCAAGTCCTCTCGCTTTCCCCCCCAAACTCCTATTCATTTCTTGCAGTATGGCCTGTTGTTCCCCTTGTGATGATCGAAACGTTTCCTTTTTTTTTCATTTTTTACTTCCCTACCTTTTCTTGAAATCTTGGGGCTCCGTTACTCAAACCCCCACAGTTCCCGGGAGTCAGCTTGTTTCGATCCGGTCCAGATCTGGGACCCCCCACTACCTCGAGCTTCACGTTTTGGCTTTCCGTTTTCCTACTTTTACTCCTTTTTCTACGTACCTCCGGTTTATGGGGCTTCAATATCGCTTGGTTCGGATGGAGCGACCGTTCAATTAGGCCCCACCTTAGTTTTTTTTCTTTATCCTTTTCATTCCCACCCCCCCCCCCTTTTGAGTTCAGAAGTATTTCGCTCCGCTGAAATACTGCGGGCTACAAGTTTCCCTCGTTTTTTACACGTGGCTCCCATGGTTTCCTGCATACCTCTTTCCTCATCTAGAGTGAGCCCCCTCTTGTAGCTCTGATTTCAGTATCGTCTCTTTTTGCTAACTAGGTGCATTCTACTTCTCCGAGTCTCTACTCTTTCACATCATACGCTTTTTTGTTGAGTATTTTTGTGGATGTACGCCTTGTACGATCCCCAGATTCTTCTGTTTTCCCTCTCAATCCTTTTTCCCCTTTGCCCCCCAATAGATGGTAAATTCCCGCACACGGTAAAGTGGAGAACCTTGAGCCAACGTGCACCTGCCCTTAGGGAGGCAAGGACCGCCCCCTATTTTCAAGCGGTAAGAAGGTACACTCAGCCTGGTTCTTCCCTTCATTTAAGCGTCCCACTCTAGGTGGGCTACGTGGAGCGCAAGACAAGCGATAGGGGTAGTCACGAGGCTCAGTCTTTCTCCCCCTCCTTTTTGTCCCTCTTCACATCCGACGTCAAGAAACAACTCCTACGACATGGGTCTGTTCTCTGCCGTCTATAGGGGCCCCCAAGCTCTCCAGATTTCTTATTTTGTTTATGCCTACTTTCCCCCTCTGAGACTTTCGGGATCCTCACACACCTCGATGTGTTCAGATAATCCTAGGAAAAACGTGTGCCGTAACAACCGCAGAATATCTTCACTTCCCTGTCTTCCTGTGCCCCCTTCCTTCCTGTTATATTCTATCCACGCACAGATTTACTAATTGTCAACTTCACGACAACAAGAATGGGATTTTACCCCCACTTTTTTTTAGGTCCCTTGACGTTTGTGTTGTTCGCAGGGATCTCCAACGTCGCTAGAATCTCTTCACTAGAGATCCGGATGAATGTCGACATGTCTAGCTTCCTATGACCGCCCTTTTCGATTACACGTTTCTTTTCCCCCCACGGTGACGTTTTTGATTGATCTTACCGAGCGACGAGGTACTCAAACGGAAGCCATCCGCACGTACTGTGGGGATCCTTTTCATCTCGGTCATCCTTCCCACTATTCATTTTTTTTCCTTTTATTTTCCCATACACGAAAACTCTGGAGTCTCCGCTTTATACAGATTTCTCGCGAACACCGCTACACTCCTCTCCTTTTTCTGATTTTTTTTACTTTCCCGAAGGGTTCCATGGCTGGGGACGTGACCTACCAAACCACTGCAGGTATTCTTCGAGGATTGATTCAGACCTTCTCCCCCCCCCCCCCCAACTAGTGCGCATTCCCTTGCAAGTACCCATACCCTGCGGTGCGCTGAACCGATCGCGCTCTAGAACTGATCGAATATTGTACAATGTCCTCCTTTGCATTAATTGTTTCCTCTTCCTCTGAGGCCTTCCGAGGGGACGGGAAACCAGTCAGTTATCTCGTTTTCCGTGTGGAAGCCCCAAATGAGGGACCTTTCGCGAGGAAACCCTAATTTTTTTTTTTTCCTCTTCTTCCGGTCTTTTTTTCTGCCCCAGCCAAGTGGGACCCTTTGATTGTATACGTGCCAAACTCAGTCAGTCCCATGAACGTTCTTCTCTCCCCCCCGAAAGTTTTTCCTTTTTCCACCATTTTCCGCGGAAAGATCCGTTCGCTTGTGTTAATAGGAGTCTGAGAATACTTAGTGCCGCCCTTCTTTCTCTCCCCTATTTTTCCTTTATGCTTTATTTTCGAGGGATACGGCCGATGTCCCTTCAGATGCGAAGCTTGTGGCGTTGTATCCCCCTACCACTATTCCTCCCCCCCCATTGCTTATTTTAGGGGGTCACACGCACTTTGAAAAGTACTCGCATCGGCATTGGAGATGAACCGCAAATAGAGCGTCTTGAACCAGATTCACTTCCCCCCCCCTTTCCAATTTAGGTTCCCCTTTTTTCTTTTTTTTGGCTGTTGTCAGGCAACGGAACAGGTGGGTCCCTGAGACTTCAGTTCCCCTAGACCCTTGATAGACTCAATTTCATGAGATATGAAGACCCCCCCTCTCCCTCGCTGTCTCCCCTCCCTGATCCGCCGCTACCACAAAGTCTGTTATGCCACATGCCTTTGATTGACTTAACATATTTTTGCATTTTTCGCCGGATTCTCAGGTAATTAGTCCATCCCCCATAAAAGACGCCCGCATTGTGATGAAAGACGCCCCGTGTCTGGCGTGAGAAATTGATATCCTCAGATAAAGGAACAGCCAACACCCATTGATTTTTAAGTTTTTCAACTCTCATCGTATCCTCCCTTTCTCTATTACGAATGAGCCCGGCGCATTTTTTTTTTGGTTGTGTTTGTTTTCTTTTCCCCCCTCATCCTTGCTCGAGCCCTTTTGTTTTTGTTTGAATGCAGACGTCCCTCCAAAGATCCCCCCCCCGCCCCCGGTATTGAGTTCTCCTCATTCTCCATTGTGGACTCTCTCTTTTCTCTCAGTTGTGTGGGGGCTGACACCCCCACTCGGTTTCCTGCCTTCAAAGAACCATCTCCTCCACATGAACTTCGGTGTTGGCTGTTCAATTTTACCCGTGTCATTTTTCCCAAGCCACACGGCCGAGACGCTGAACCCCCCCCTAGAATTTTATCACCCCGGAAGAATAATCCCCTTTCCCCTCTAGGATTTTATTCCCTTTTTCCCACTCTGCATTTTGCCTTTTTTGGAGGTATTTTTTAGGTCTTGGAGGGACTGGCGATAGTAAACTCCATCACCCCCTTTTTCTATGGCACCCATCGTACCAAAGGCCGGAGTTTTTTTTCCTCCGTTTAGTTTTTCCCCCCCCTTTTCCGTCCTTTAATAGCCATCCGCCAGTTTGAAGGAACCGCGTGTCCGCTCGAACTTCCCTGTTTTACCTAGACGGTATAATGGTTGCTATCTTTTCTACCCCCCAGGACATTATTTTCATCCCTTGTACTGATAGGCTCCTGCGCAATAGCTGAGTTCAGACGCGCGACCTGTCGCCTGCCCCATTGACCACGTAGTTTCTCTTAACAAGACTTTCCCCGGTTGACCTTACTCTTCTTCTTTTCAAGACTATATTTTTTTTCAATCCAATTTCCTACTCTGAGCTGGTCATCCACGTTTTTCCCCCCCACCGCCGCTGAAATTGGGTTTTTTTTTTTACCTGATATCTTTCTAAGACGTGCTTTCCCAATATCTGCTGCAACATTCGGTGACCCTCCCTTGGGCCCGAGATCATGAATCTAAAGTCCTCTTCCTATCATCGCACTATCGTAGCAGGTCCGACCACTAGAGTGAAACAGAGTCCAGGCCCTTCTCTCCGGTTCAGTGGCATAGTCTGGACGAGCCGCACGAACTCTCACTTTTTGCAAGCTGACTTTGTCCCAGGACCCACTTTTTCCTTTTTTTTTTGTTGCCGGCTCGCCCCGTGGGCTTGCAGCCTTCACTGAGTCCATGACCATTTCCGGCTTGAAGATCGATCTTTTTCCCGGCTCAGTGGTCCCCCCCCCCTTTCAGTTTTAAAGCTCTTTCATAAGTCTCGAATTGGTTTTGCACCCCCCTCCCTCACGGGCTTTCCATTTTTGTCGGCCCTTTTTTTCTCATTGTACAGGCTTCCCTCGAAGAACCAATGATCCCCCCTATATTGATCTATCTCTATCGTTAGTTTCGCTTTCCCCCCTTTGAAAAACAGTGACCTTGTATTTGTTCTGTGCCCCCCCCCCTCCCTCATTCGTGGTTTATGATCAGGTAGGTTATCATAAGCTCAGCCCCCATCACCGGTTTTTGGTGTTGTCCCCTTACACGATCCAACCTACCCATTGAGGAACCTGAGGACGTGGCCATCTTCCCCCTCTCCTTAAACCCGGCGGAGGTAGGTTCTCGCCCTCCCCGAATTATTTCTGACCAATCCTTAACCTGCTTGTCAATTACTGCCCATACAGTATGGATTGAGCAGGGTCTTCTTTTTCTTGTAGCGAGCTCTCTCCCCGAGTACCTGTGCTGCTCTACCATTCCAACGTCGTTGGTCTTTTGTCAAGTCCCGTGACGTTCGTGTACCCTTCCCCGCCCTTCTATTCCGAAAGAAAGACAATTTCACCCTCTTGTGTCCGTATAGTGGGGATCGAAATGCAGGCTCTTTTGTTCACTTCTCCCATTCTTTGCCATCCCCTTCTCTGCTGTTAATGATCCTCGACTCTCCTGATCTCAGTTTTGGTATCCCTAGACCGTCCTCCTGTCCTTGACTTTTTTCTTTCCCAACTTAATCTTTAGTTAAGGTCTTCCCCCCTATCCCAGTGCGATATCAATTTTACACCTAAGACTAGAGTCACAAACAAGATAAGCTTAATTCCCTCCATTTCAGAAAGGGGCTGCGTTTTTTGACGACTAGTGACTCTCTATACTTATCCAACTTTACTGGGTTTGGTAATGAAATACGCCAAGTAGTCAGATGTTTTTCCCATGTTCCAGGCAATCAAACCCATCCCTTTTTGCTAGCGTCCCTTCCTTTTCCCCCCTCCCCCTCTTCCTTTCCTCCGGGGCCCCCCAACCCACCCTGAGATTCCCTTTAGGTTCCTGTTCTTGAATGTAGGTAATCATTAAAGACAGGTAGACCTTTCCTATTCGTTTTCCCCCCCCGACCCTTCCTCTTTCCCCTTTCTCCTGAAGTTAATGACGTTTTCTTCCCCCAGAGAGTTGAGTGTATCGGATGCTCCCGAGCAGTTTCATTTTCCTTCTGTCCTCCACTCTTCCCCTTTTCCCCTTACTTCCCTTCCCTAGTTTAAGAGTGCAATTGTCTCCCTGGTTCTTCCGGTGCATGCCTACTGCTGTTCATCTAGAGCCACATTCAAGATACTTGATTTTCCGGTTTTCCCCTACCCCCTTTCCTTTATTTTACCTACTAATCTTTCCTTTACGTCGAGGAACCTTTCTTAATTTATGATGCTAACAGCTAGGCCCCCCTCTATCCTTTTTAGCCTTTCAGGTTCCCCTTCTTGCCCGTTCTATATGGAACATGCTTCCGTGCAGAACCATGGATCTTTCTTCGAGTTCCTTTCCCTTCCCCTCCATCGTTACCTTTTTGAGCTAACAGTCCTGTTCCTCTTTCCCCGGTTTGGATTTTTTTCGCTCTATGTAAACACCGCCGGTGGGGCATGACGTGAAAGTCCGACTTTCCTTTTCCCCACCAGCCTCTCTTTTACTTCCCCCTAGTTTAATTGAAGCTCCTCAAGATCCCCCCGTATTCAAATGCTTACCATTCAAGAACAACTTTGCCCGAACCTCGGAGTGTTTCACTTTCTTTTTTCTTTATCTAGTTCCCCCCTCCCCCACAGATGATGGATTTTCTTGTTCTGCCTAAATGGCCAAAACTACTGCTTCCTTCTTTATTTCAAATTAAAACCCAGGATAAGAAGTTTGGATCATCTAGGCACCTTAGGCAAACCATCCCTCCCCTTTCCAGTTAACCTGGAATGCACTATCAGTTTTGTCCCCCTAGTTCTAGGCTCCTTTAATCAGGATCTTCAATTTTTCGAAGTGAGGAGACATCTCTTATATTGCGTATTTTAAACTTAGTGCCCTTCTTGTGAATCTCTTCTAGGTACTTTCCCAAAACCTCCCTTTCCTCCAGATCCCATTGTGAATTTCCCTTCTTCTCCGGATGGAACAAGGACTGGTGATACCCGCCAACTGAGATCCCTCGAATTGCCTTTTTCCTCTAACCCCGAATACTTCCCCCCCCCCAGTTGCCTGGTTAGGGCCATTTATTCTTTGGACTTCTGCAAGGAAAGAGAGCCTTCCCGACATTCGTACAACCTTTACCTAATTACCTCCTCCACTCAGCTGGGACTTTTTAGTTCGCGTGCCCGAGAGTTACGCTATACAATCTTGTACATATTTAGTTTTACCCCTCATTTCCAGCTTAATTCGGCCCCCTCACTGTATGAGGCGTTTATACCGAGAGCGCAGAAACCTTTTTTTTGAAATACGACCCTTCCTTCGACTTTTTTATATTCATGGCCACTTCCGCAGGGTCGAGGGTAGGTTGAAATGGGAGAAAAACACCTTTCTGTTTCTTCTCGGCGCTTGCGCGCTGAAGCTCCACCTTCGCGTTACTGAAATGCAACCAGCCCCTGCCCGTTTTTTCCGACCGTCCTTCGGGCCGCATAGCCGCACGAAGATGTGTCAATGTCGTCGGATTTTTTTTTCCTGCCTGGCTTTTCCCCCTCCCCCCCCTC
>Ga0179591_1294686_pt1 | contig 20147 bp, 27 predicted proteins | sample CZOMad2_1_08_16f_FD_182891 | JGI IMG/M metagenome (GOLD analysis project Ga0179591, IMG submission 182891) | Vadose zone soil fungal communities from Angelo Coast Range Reserve, California, USA - CZOMad2_1_08_16fungal (PacBio error correction) | ecosystem: Environmental > Terrestrial > Soil >... | reverse complement strand
CTTTTTTTTTTTCACATGATTTTAGCCCCCTACTTTTGCATACCCTCCCCTTCCCAGGGGACTCCCAGGCCTGATGGCACAGAGCGACCACCTAGACTCCTTTACCCCCCCCTCGTCTTTCTTAAACTGCTTACTTGTACTGTTTAGCTGGATCAAGGTAACTGGTTTTTTCCACTGCAAGTGTTGGAGCCCCCCGCACTTGGCGATGGTCTTACTTTTGCCAGTCGAGTCTTGACCTGTTACAGCCGGTTCGGTTTAGGGTTTTTTCCCTTCCCCCCTTGCTCTTCTTGCGAGTATGTTTTCTTCTCCGGAAATTTTTTTTTATTCTCCTTCAAGGTCCCAGCCGAATTTGGACGCAAGTGAGTCGTCCCAGTTTCCTATTTTGACAGTTCTGCTTTGTTTTTTTTTCCCTTTTCGGAACCTTGACATTTGGTAGATCTTTTCTTGTTGGTGTGCAGCCCTTGCATTTGTACAAGCCAATTTTTGCACAGGACCATCCTTGGTCCCTCCCCCCTTTCTTTTGAATCATTGTGCTTTTTTTTTTTCTTTTTTTGTTGACGATCTTTTCAGTCCTCCCAGCCTTGGTGCGCGATTTTTTCCTCGTTTTCACAGACCGCGGCATTCCTTTTCCACACCGCCCCCTGCCTTCTTTGAAGCACTTTTTGGTTGCCGATGCTCTTTTTTTTTACTTTATACGACGTCAAGTTTTTTTTTATCGTTTTTGTGCTTTGTCCCAGAGCTCGAGTTTTCGTTGCCCCCCTTTCCTTTTTCGTTGAACTTTCGACCCCGGTTTCGACCTCCCCTTTTTTGCTGTGTTCCTGCGTTCTGACCGTGAAAGCTGGCCGCAAAGTTCCGGCTGATCATCCTTCATTACATTGCCGTTGCACCGGCGTTTTTTTTTTGGTGTGGGGTTTTTTTTTTTCCATTTTCTCATACACATCGCGAGTTTTCGCTTTTTTTTCTACTTCCTTCTTTTCCGTGATTGTTGTTTTACCTTTTTTTTCCCAACCTTGCCAGGTTACCCCCCCTTTTTCCCCTGAGTGTGGCATTTTTTTTTTAACTCCCGCGGCCCCTGCCCCCGTTGACCGCCGGTGCCTTTCCTTGTTCTATTCCACTGCCTTCGTTTCCCTCTGTCTCCCCCTCTGGTCCTGTCCCCGGTGCGTAGACCACCGCGCGATGGTTCTTGCCCCCAGTATGGGCGGGACTTTCCCCCCTTGCATTTTTGCTCGTGTTTTTGCCCAACTTAACGTTGAGATTGTCCATCCACCGTAAGTCTCTCGCTTAGTCACCCCGTCGGAAGGGCTTTACCGCAGTTCTTTTAAGTTTCTTCTCCCTCCCCTGAGTATAGACCGACCCAACAAAGCCCCCATCGTCTTTTCCCCCCCCTCTTCGACGTCCTTTTTGATTTTTCTTCCGGCCATTCCCTGACCCCCTAGTGCACTGCTGAGATGTTTATTTTGATGAACCACCACCCTTTTTCTCCCTTCCTGAGCGCCGGTCACAGTTGCCTTTAGAAAATGGTTTTTTCTATCTTGCCACGTCTTTTTTCATTCCTTGGGGACGAATTGTCCGTTTCCCTTCGAAGATTTAGTTTTTTCCAGTCTTCCCGGGGGCGTTTTTTTTTGCTTTGCCTCCATTTTTCCCCCCTTTAAGTACCCTTTTTTTAACCAGTCAATTGTATGATTTTTTTTCTCCGAGGTGGGGCCTTGCTTGTTTTTTTTTTCATTTCTGGCCCCTCAACTTTGGTAGTTTTTCTTTTTCTAGATGGAGTTTCCTTTCCATTTCTTGACCCGAGTTGTACCCGCATGCCTTCTAGGGGGTTCTCACCCCAGACTTCTTTCATGCGGGCTGGACCTATTCCTTTTGTCCTGTTTACTCGCCTGGTACCTACCTGGTTCCCCCCCCCAGTTTCCCTTCGCCCCTGTCCGCATTTTTGCCTATTTTTGAAATGTTTTTGGTTTGCTTTCCCAGGTGAACGTTTGAAGCGCCTTTTTGCCCCTTTTTGCCCCTTGATTTGTGTTTTTTTTGTATTTGGCAGCCGGTGGTGCTTTTCTCGTCCCTCGATCAGTCTTTCCTGCAGACTCCACCTTTTTTACGGGCCCTTTCCCCCTCCCATTCCCTTCCCTTTGGTCCCTTTCGCTTCCTTTTTTTGCGCCCCCCCCGATTCTCAGCAAATTTTTACACCCTCCCGCCTTTCGTCATGGAGCGTCCAACGTGCTGGTTTCGCCCTTTGATGTACCAGTCCAGCGTTTTTCTTCCCTTTCGTAACGCCCCCGACCCCCTCTTTATTCCGTCCCCTTTGGTCCTTCCATCTAGTTTCGTTTTTTTTTTTTGGCATTGCACCTACTCCTATTCGTCCCCCCCCTCTACCCCGTTATCCTACCCCAGTGTTTTCCAAAACCAGGGGGCTCCAGTTTTTTTTTCGGCACCCACTTTTGTCGTTTTGCTTTCCTTGTTTTTGGATTATGTTTGTTGGCGGGCTGCCGACGGTCCCTTTTTTTCTTTTTTTCATTTTCCCTTTTTTTTTTTTTGCATGTTCCAGATTTTTTTGCGCTTTGGTTTTTTAAGTTTGTCGGTTTGTTGTCCTATGCGTTTTTTCGTTCCTCGAGGTAGGTTTGGGGACCAGCCACTTTTCGCCCTGCCCCCATGCACTTTTTCTTCCCTTCTTTTTTTTTCGCGCCCCTTTTTTGAAACACCCCCCACTTCTGTCTTTTTTCAAGCTCATTTTTCCCGCCACCACTTTTTTTTTCACCCGGCGTTGTGGGGTTTTGTTCTTTCGCGTATAAGCTCGCTTGTTTTTTTCGCTTTCCGTTCCGTTTTCCCGGTTTGCTGCCTGCGGACTGTTCTTACTTTCTGTAAAGTTCCCCTGACATTCGCGGCTTTTTGTCAATCCCCTTTTTTTGAGTGGTTTTTTCTTTTTTGTCTTTTCCCCGGCGTTGTTTTCCGACCATCCAGTGCTACCGGGTTGCCGTGCTTCTTGACCCCGACCACTGCTCTTCTGGGGAGTAACCTCTTTTGGATGTTATTTTTTTTGCCGACTTTCCGCGTCCCGCCACGCGCTTTCATTTTTTCCCCTTTTTTTTTTTTAGTTCATTAAGATTCCCCGTTTCCCTGTTCCGGTTAGCCCGTTTCGGAACAGCTGATGCTCTTTTCCAACTAATGGAGTTTTTTTTCTTTGACCCGATGTTGGGGTTTTTGCGACACTTTTTCATTTTCCCTACCACTACCAGGTCCTTTTTTAGTGAAATTTAGGAACCCCTCACTTTCTTTTGTCCAGTTACGTCTTTCCCCCCCTTTAGGTTTTTTTTTTTTTAATTCCCCCCTCTTGTGTCTGGCAGGCGTTTTTGATTGTTTGGTTTTAGTTTCGTTTGGTCCCTCATTCAGTTCCTTGTTGACCCTTTCTAGTCCCCCTGCTTTTTTTCGTTCCCCATTTTTTTGCACCTTTGTTCCCCCATGTCCAGTCTGGCTTCCCCCCGCGCCGATCACCTCTCGCCCCCGGTCTTCCCTTTTTGACCGGTTGTTTTTTCTTTTTTCCATGGTGTTGAGCCAAGAGTTCTGCTCGTACAGCCGTCCCCAACATCCTTGTTTTCTCAACAAGTCTGCTCCCTTTCCCCGTCGCGTGCGCTTTGTTTTTTCGGCTTGTATTTTTTTTTTTTGGGTCGGGTAGTACCCTTTTTTGGTCGTCCCTCCTGAACCAACCTTCGTAAGATAAAAACCACCGTCTTGGCTTTTCAAGCCCCCTCCCGTCTTTTGTCCCCCCTTTTTTTTTTCCCCTCACGTCCTGTCAGCTTTTTTTTTCGTTCGTCCTTTCCGCCCTTGCTTTTCCCTGTCAACAGCCTCGTTGGACTGGTCCCGAGTGGCCAAACCCCCGAGTTCCCCCAGGGCAGTCCCCCGCACCCCCTTTTCCCACCCCACGCTTTTCTCCTATCCTCCCGAGGGAACCCCGGGAACCATGTACTGTCTAACCCATTCCCTTCTGACGGTTTTTTTTTAGTTTTGACTTTTTTTCCCCTTATAGCAGAGCTGGTTGAGCTGTTTCCCTCCCCCCTTTCCGATCTCTGGTCTTCATCATATTCCCTCTTTTGTTTGCACAGCAAGTTTTTGGTTTTCCGGTTGACTTTTCCCCAATTACCGCTTTAAGGCACCCCGACGTTTCCCGTTCGACGGCCAGTTATCCCATGTTAACGTTCTTTTTCTGCCCTGGGCTTTTTGAGTTTGTCTCTTCTGCATTGGCCTCATTTTTAGTATGATCGTAACGACTTCACCCTTTTTCGAACTCCTGGAGGGTCTGCAGGTTTTCCTTTCTTTGGGAGTTCCCGAGGAGGGATGTTTCCAACTGTTTTTGCTATCTCTCCTTTCTATAATTATTTTTGTTTTTGAGAGATTTCTGATGGAAACCTTGTGTTTGGGCATCCCGACTTTTGTTGTCCGCCCCCCCCTTCCTTATGTCACTGACGTGCTGTTCTGTTTTGCGGGTTTTTTTTCATATTTTTTTTACGCCTCTCTCCTCCCTTCCCCTAACTCCTTGAAGTTCCGAAAAGCCCATCCGTTTTTTTTTTCCTTTGATCCGTTCTTTCTTTTTTTGTTTTCCCCTCCCGAACGTTTTTTTTTTGTTTTTTTTACTCGTGTTTCCGTTCTTTCCCTTTCTTCCTCACGGCTGGTGAAAATCCTTGAGAGCCCCTTTAAGTAGATCTCCTCGGTTTGGTGGAAACGTTGCCCCCTGTATCCCTCCGGAGTACAGGCGACTCTTTCCAATTCAAGTCTCTGAGATTTTTATCACAGCTGTTTTCGTTGCGGGGTGAGTTATAAGCTTTTTTTTTTTTTGGTTTCACGGGAATCTTTTTTGACCCCTTTATGTGGGCGTGGGAGGTTTACGGGGTGGAGTCTGTGGAGGCTGTTTCCGCCTCCCTTTTTTTTTTTTTTCCTGACGCCGGGTGGCGCCCGACCCCCCGTTTTTTTTCCTTCGGCCGTCCCCCTCCCTTTTTTTGGCAACTTTTCGTTTTTTTGGTTAGGGCGTCGGCCCTTTTTTTTTTTTCCCCAGCCATGATGTTACGACCCTCCCTTCTTTTTCCCCTGTGTTTTTTTTTGCCCCTCCTGTTCCTTGCGGTGCTTTGCTCGGGCAGTTCTAGCCGAGTTTCTCTCGTGTCCTGGGCCGTTTTCCTGTTTTGTCTCCGCCCTATATTTTTTTTTCTCACCCCTGGAGTTCTCACACCCATGACCTTCGAATGCGGGGTCTCGTTCGCGGTTCTTCAGACTTTTTGGCCCCTGGTGAACCGCGTCCGCGTGATGGCCCCATGTTGTTTTTGAAGACTTTTCTTTCTTTTTTCTCGAACCGTAGGGCGTACCCCCGCTTACACATCTTGTTCCTGGACCCTTTTTTTTTGCGTTTTTTGACGTCGCCGCCTGATTTCCTTCCCTTGCCTTCTTTTCTGTATGGCGTCAATGAACCCTTTTTGTCTGCCGCCACGTGGATCTCATGGTTCCACTCCCCCGTGCTGTAGTCTTTTGACCGTGAGTTGCCCGGATTTTTTCGGTTTTCCCTTTTTCTCTTTCCCCTTTGTGTTTTTTCGCTACCTTTTTTCGGAGCGAGGTTTTTCCCGACCCCAGGTGACCCATTTTTTTTTCCCCACTTTTATTTTTTTTTTAGCACGATGGCCTTTATTTGAGTGGTTTACAGATTTTTTACTTTTCCCGCCTCTCCTGTCCTGCCCTTTTTTCTATCATGTTTTTTTCTTTCCCTTCGCCAGTTCTACTTTTTTAGAGTCCGCCCCCGATGTAGTTTTGTGTGCTTCTCCCTCCCTGCCTCTGTCAGGTCTGCATTAACCCCCCCTTTTAGTCTTTTTGTCAATCCCTCTGATGCTACGGATGCCAATTGGACACCCCCCCACTCCCACGCCCACGTGTGTTTGCCGTGTTGGGTGTAGATCTTCCTGACTTTTCCCTAAGTTTGAATCCCCCACTGTTTTCTTCTCTCCTCCCAACAGGGCGACTGGTATTTTTTCTGTGGTCTTTTTTGCCCTTTTTTCCGTGGTAGTACTCGGTTTTTTCGCCCTCTTTGCCCACCCTTTTACCACCCTTTTTTACCTTCTTTTCAAAGTCCTTAGACTGGGATTCTGTTTGCCCCTTTCCAACTGAACAGCCAGGGAAAACTTTTTCCGCCCATTGGTTCCCTCCCCCCCCTCCCAGCAAAACAGAGTTTTCAGCTTCCCCTTCCCTTTTTTTTAGGACGTTTTTATTCCCTGTTCCTTTCTTTCCGGTTTCCTTTTTTTTTTGCCGTATAGTGGTGCATTTTAGAACCTGTCTTTGGGCCCCTCTAGGGTTGGTTGTGAGTTCCAAGGTCTAGGTTCTTTGGTTAGTTACGGCACGGGGCTTACCCCCCCGATGTTTATCCCCTGCATTTTTTGGGATTTAAGGGACCCCTCCGTTTTTTCATGCTGACCCATTTGACATTGCGGAGTTTTTTTTTAGGTGGTTGTTTCTTCACAGCACGCCCTTTTGACCCTTTGATGAGGTTCTGTTTTCCCAGTCCCTTACGGGCCTGGCTCTTCTTTTTTCCTCCTAGTGTCTGACACAGTTTTCCGTGACTTTTTTTTTCTGAGGCTTCCCCCCTTCTCCCAGAGACCCCATGATTGGTTTCTAGGAGAGTTTTTACGGCGCACCTTTGACTATGCAGCGTTTGTCCCACCCACCGGTTTTTGTTTTAGCCTTTTTTTCACCCCCAGGACCCCCCCCCATTTTGGGGTGAAAAGGTGTTTTGTTTATTCAACAAGCAGGCTTCACTCCCCCCCCAGGTTTTGATTTACTTTTCGGATGTCTTCCGGTTTCCAACCCTTCTTTAGCTTGATTTTTCTTTGACTTCCCTGACTTGATTTTTGCAGACTTGCTCCTTTCCGAGAGTTAATGGCCCCCTTTCTATCCCCATGTTTTCCGTTGTCCGTGGAGCGTCTTTGCTCACCCTTCGCAAGGTAAGGTTGATGAGTTTTTTCTTTCGTGACGTCCTTCGGATTTCCCTTTCTTTCTCGTAGATGGTTTCCGTTCAGGCTTTTTTTGCTTTCCTGGCCCTCCCCCTTGTTTCCCCCCCCTTTCATATTGTTCCGGTTTTTCTCGAAACTTTCTTGTGAATGCGTCTTTTTTCGCCTCCGTACACATTCCCCTCTTTTGTGCAGGTCTTCCGCGTTTCAAGTTTTTTCCGTTGCCTGGTCTTCCCCCCCTCCCTTTCCTCGTTTGAAAACGAGTCTTTTTCTGTTTTAGCTGAGTCGTCTTTCCCCAAGCTTTCTGACCTATCCTAACTTGTGCTTTTTTGTTTTCTAACGTTCTCTGGTTCCGTTTTCCCCCCTTCTTTCCGTGGAAACCGGTTCCGTACTTTTTTATGTTCTGCGTCTTTCACCCCCCCCCCCTTCTTTTGCTTCCCTCGTTTGTTTGTTATCGTTCATCCCCCCAACCAAGTTTGTTTGCTTTTCGTGGAGGGCTTTTTTCTTGCAATGTTTCTCACTACGGGTTTTCCCTTTTCCTTTCTTTTGTCTCTATCTTTCCTCCTCCTCAGTGTTGTTTTTGTTGTTTTTTTTGCCTAATTTTCCACGGGCCCCTTCCCCGTCTTTATGAAGTTTTTTCATTTTTTGTGTTTTCGCCGCCACCTCCCCTTTTGTCCCCGTCCCCCCCCAGGGTATTCAATTCTGCTTCGACAGGTTTTCCGACATTTTCCCCCCCCTCTTCCAAGCCATTCACCCTGTTTTTGTTTGGGGGCCGTCCCTTTTTGCCTGGTTTGGTTTCTTAATTTTTCCTTTTGGTTTTTTTTGTCCCTTTCGTTGCCCAAACCTTGGAGCACCCCCTTTGAAGTTTTTGTTTTTTTTTTTTATTTTTGAACTTCCCAGCCTTCTTTCCGGTCCGAGTACTTTACGGTTTTCTGTAGGTCATTAGCCCCTTTTCTCCCTGACACAGCCTAGGTGTCGCCAAGGCTAGCATTTTTCGTGCGTTGTTTTTATTTTTTTCCACATTCCCCCCTCCCAGTTGACAGTAAAGTCTCCCCTGAGGCTCTGGAAGAAGGATCTGTCTCCCCCCCCCCCCCTTGACGGCAACCTGTTTTTTTTTTGCACCCTCCTGGATTTCTACCTCCCCGAGCAGTTCGTGGCAAGTTGTTTGGACAGGATGGTTTTTTGCGCATTTCCATCCTTTCCAAGTCCCCGCGGGGAAGGACTCAGGCCCCTTCCCGTACCGCGCCCCCATTTTTTTTTTTTTTTTTTTTCGTTTTTAAGAATCGGGTTTCCCGTACGTATTGCTTGTTTTTCGCGTTTGCACTTTGGTTTCACTTTAGGTGTGAGGCTCTTCGCCACTCCTTTTTTTTACGCAGGTTTAACCCCGTGCTTCCCGCCCTTGACCCTGTTACATCGCATCTAAGCCCGCGGTGTTTTGAACATCTCTGTGTGTTTTTTGTTTCTTTCCCCCCGTTGTGCTCACCCTTTCCCCCTTTTTTTTTTGACTGGCTCCCGTTCCCTCCTGTCCTCACGGTTCCCTGGCTCTTTCCCTGATCCCTTTGAGTCGATTTTTTTTTGAGCCCTTGTTGCGGATTGCTCTTTTACCTGCAAGCTTCGCCAGGGTCTTTGATTCTCCGTCCTTTTTTCACTCTTCATCACCCCTGCGGACTCAAAGGGCGGTGCCCTTTTTCCTAAGACGCCCCCCTTTTTTCCTTTGCGCTTTTTTCTCACCCCCGCGAATCCTTCAGGGCCTTCGTTTCCCCCCGCGCCGCTGCTTCCCCCCCTTTTTGGGTCTTTTTTTTTTTTTCCAGTGTCTGGACCTTCTTCAGGGACATTTGGTTTTTTTTTTTTTTGGCGGTTGGGGCTTTTCTTTCCCCCCTGAAAAACCCCTGCGTTTTCGTTTTCCTTGGTTAGTCCCCCTTGCCCGTCGAACCCATGTTCGGTCATGCACTTTTTTTTTACAGATACGTCCACCCCTGCTACCCCTTTCTTGCCCGATACCCCTTTCACTTTCACCAACAAGGATTCTTTTCCCACCGTGTTTGTTGTGTGGACGCTTGGCCCCCTCCTTTTTTTTCTTGGGGGGGTTTCAAGCCGTTTTTTTCCTTGCTTCATTTTTTCCCACAGTGCGCCCCTCTTTTTTTTTTTGCTGTGCCTCTTTGCTTCAGTTCTGTGCAAGCGAGCCTGTCGTTTTCTTTGCGAGTACACTTTTAGAATGAGATTTTTTGCAAACCTCGTTCTTTTGGCGGTGTATTTGTTTACACGCCCCCCCTTTTTTTTTTATTTTTTGGTTCTCATTTGCCATCTCCCCCGGTCCAAAAAACAAACCCCTTTTTCTTTTGTTTGTTTTTTTTTCTGGCGACATCGTTGTGGTTGTTGCCGTGTCCTTTTTTTTTCCCCTTACGTGTGGTCACGGCCCCGTTTTTCGGTTTTTTGTTCGCCGAGGTCAATGACTTCCCCTGAAATGTCGCTGGCGTCTTTTCCTCTAGTTGATCGCTTTTTTTTGTTTACCTTCGTTTGACTCGGGCCGGTTCAGACTCGGGCGGGTGCCTGGTGGTCGTGCTGTTTTTTTTTTTCTTCACCCCACTGCTCTAGGGAGGCTTCCCATTCCCCTGTCTTGCTGTTCCTGTTTGCCCGCTGTACGCTTTCCCCAGTCAACGTATCCGCCTTCGACCCCGGCTGCAGCCCGTCCTCCAACCGTTTTTTTTTTCTTTGTAGTTTTTTAGGTGTTGTTTTTGGGTTTTTGTTTGACCCAAATCTTCCTTTGCACATTCCTTTTTGTTGCCCCCTGATCTCGGGTTTTTTTTCCACCCTTTTTTCTTCCAATCCGGGAGTTCTTCATGTAGGACGTTGTTCTTGTGGGCGGTTTTGTTACGTTCCTTTCGGGCTTTTCTTTTTTCAGGTTCTCCCTCTTTCGACAGTTTCGTTTTTGGGTATTCCCTTTTTTCTTGCGCTTCCCCGCCCTTTTTCCTTTCCCCCCTGCCTCGGGCCCAGCGGCGTCGTTTGTGACCTTTTTCCCAGTTCACCGATGGCTGCCTTCGTACCCTTGAGGCACAGAGCTTTCGTTTTCCGCCCTGGCCGTTTCCGTAAACACGTCCCCCTTTTTTTTTTTTGTTTTTCGTGACATGTCCTTTTTTTTTGCTTTCCCCTTCCCTGCATGACCTTTTCGCCGGCTCGTTCCCCCCAAGAGGTTCCGGACCCCGCTCGGGCCCCCTTAATTGAGTAGTTGCTGGTTTTCTTTTTTGGTGTTATTTTTCTTCTATTTCTCCCTTTCCTTTTTTAGACCTCCCGAAACCCCGCTGTACGGCAGAAACCCCCTTTGGGTTCCGCCTTACTGGTAGTCTTATTTTTATTTCCCCGCGCTTCGCACGTCAGCCCTATTTTTTTTGGGTGGTAAGGGGTTTTTTTTTGACCGGCCGGTTTTTTCCTGGTCCAACCCCCCCACCGTGCGGACTTGGCAGCGACGACCCCGGCCCTTAAAACGTGCCAACATGTACCAACACCGTCGACTTCCCCCCTTTTCAGTGCCCGTGGTACCCATTTTCCGGAACCCTTGGTTTTCTCCTGCTAATTCGACCTGCAGGGGGCTTTTGCGGTAGCGCCCTTGTTTCCCTCCCCATCGGTCCTTCCCCTAGTGGTGTTGCAGGTTCCCTTTTTTTTCCCTCCGATTTTATAGTGTCCCGCTTCCGCGTTTCCCTTTTTTTTTTTCCTTTTGTTTTTCGTGTCCCCCTCTTCCTGGTCCCGGTTCCTCTTCCGGTCAACAGCCTTTTTTTTCTTTGTTCGGCCGCGTCCTCCCCTTGGCCCGGGATCTTCTTGGAGTTGTTTTCTATTCTTCTGGCCTCCTTTCCCCTTGGCCTTGTCTCGATCTTTCGGATCCCCGTAAAGAACCCTTTTTTTGCCCTCGCGGGTTTTCCGGTTCCGGTTCCCGTGGGTTTTTACGATTTTTTGGTCTTAAACCCCATTTTTCTTTCGGCCCATTTCTTCTCCTCCTTCCCGTGTTGTGTTGGTTTTTTCTTTTGAGATGGCTGTCCCGTGCCTTTGTTTTCCATCCCCCCTTTCTCTTTTACGCCCCGCCTTCCTGTTCAACCCGACGTCTTTTTTTTGCGGTATTTTTTTTTTCTCCGGGTTTTCTACTCTCCGACAGCGCCTTCACGCAGAGACTTTTACCACGCCCATCCTCTCAGATCGTTTTCCCCTTACCCCGGTTTTTTTGGTTTCTTTGCCTGGTTTTTTTTTCTCCAAGGGAGGCCTCCGACCGGGGCGTGCCAAAATCGCTTTACTTTCTCCCGCCTTGATCTTTTTTTTCCCTGGTTTTTTTAACCACCCGTTTGCGCAGGGTCTGTTCACTTTTTTTTCATGGCTTTTTTTTTTTTTTTTTTTTTTTCGGTGCTCCCCCTTGGTGACCCTACCCATTTTTTTTTTGCATGCAGCGCTTGAGCATAGGCTGGCGCTTTTTTTCCTCGATTACCGCGGTGTTCCCATAGGGTTTTTGCCTTTTTTTGCACCCTGTCGTTTGGTTTTGCGCTTGGTCGCGTGGCTGTTTTGACCAACCGCCTGGCGGGCTGCCCGTTTTTTTTTTTTTTTTACTACAAGAGTGTTTTTGAATCCTTGTTCCGATGTTTCCCTCCTTGTGACCTTTTCCCGACCAGTTTGTTATTTTGTCCCCCTTATAGGCTCTGTCCCCTGCCCTGCCTTCGATCGACGCTTCTGGCAGTTTGACAGCCTTTTTTTAAGGTGTTTTTGATTGTCATTTCTCGTTCTTGGTGACCAGTTTTTTCCCTTTAATCTTGCACCCTGTCACTCCCCATGCTTTACATTTCACCCTGCTGTGTAGTCCCCCATTTTGGACACCTTCTCCCATTTATTGCCTGTTTTTCCCCCCTGTCGTCTGGGGGCCTATCCTTCAATTTTTCCCACAGGATTTTTATTTTCCCTAGCTGGGAATCCTTTGTGATTTTTTCCCGTTCGTTTTTCCTGCCCCCTGTTACCCCCCCTGCAGTCTTTTTTCATTGTGGCTTTGCACGTTCATTTCCCCCCTGAAGTCGTCCCCCACTTTAATGCTGGTCCTACCTTTGCCCTCCCTCCTTGTGGCGTACCTGGACCCAGGTGTGCCCTCCGTTTTGATCGCTTGGCATCTTTCTTTATGTAGGTCGTCCCTTTGACGCTACAGCTTTTTCGTGATCCGTCCTTTTTTTTGTGACTCTGGCCTCTGCTCCTTTTTTTGCTACCCTGTCTCGGCCTGTCCTTGTGGTGCGACCCCCTGTTACCCAGCCACGTTCTGATTTGACCAGTCGATTGGTCCAGCGATTGTTTGAGGCTTTTTTTCGTTTGACCCTTTTTGATTTCGGCATTTTTTAACAGACGCGGCCCCCTTTAGTACCTCGCTTTTCCAGTTGTCCTGAGGATCAGCGGATTTTCCCTTTGCTTCCTGTTCAATTTTTCCACCCGTCGCGCCGCTGGTTAAGGCCGTTCCCGGAATCCTGCGCGAAGCCCAATTTTTTTTTTACGTATTTTGTTCGTTTAAGGACACCCCCTCCCCGCCCCCGCAGTTTTTTTCCTTTTATATTAGGCGCTTTCTTCCTCAATTTTCAGTGTCTGTGTCGTCGCTCTCAACACTTTTTTTTTGTGTTCACCGGACAGTCGGTTGCTTTACTTTTCTTGGTCCTTTTCGCCCGTACTCTCTCTTCGTTTTTTTCCTTGCCCAGGCCCTATTTTTTTCAGATTGCCCACTGCATGCTGGGCATGTTTTTTTGGGGGTTCCCCCTCCCCCGTCCTCTAAACGCCGAGTGCGAGCAATGGTCCCCAACATAATGCCAACCACCGTCTGTCACTCGCACACCCACTCCCTTTTTGGTACGGTTCGTTGTTTTTTTTCTGCCTGTCGATTGTCCCCGTTTTCTTTGAATAATATAGTCTTGGTTATTTCCCCCCCCACTTTCGGCCGCTCCATGTGGTTCCCGGGTGACCTGGTATCGAATTTTTCCGGTCTTTTTCCAGCCGTTTGCCTTTTTTTCATCTCTTTCTGGCCTCCCCTTGGCACTTCCCGTGTGCCCCCATGCACGGTGACGCTTGTCCTCCCCAGGATTTGCGGAGTTTTTTTCTTCGGGGGACTCTTTTTTTTGTTTTTTTGCACGCGTACTTCTACCTTGTTAATTTGCTGAGTAAAGGGGTGCTTTCTTCTTTTGTATGACGTCGGCGCCCTTGGGCCTTCCACGTGATGTACCTTTCATTGCGCCCCTTCTTTTTGCACTTGCCGGATCCCCCTGTCCCCCCCGCCTTCTTTTTTTTCCTTCAGTGGCCTGTCTTTCTTTTTTCCTTCCAAATTGTGGAACCCTTTTTGCGCATGAGTTTTCTTTTTTGGCCCATTTTTCCTCCGGGGAACAGGCTCGGCTTTGTCTTGTGCTGGTACCTGATGGCCCCTGTTTTTTAGTTGATTCTAGGTCCGTTTTCGGACTTCCCTTTTGGTTTTCTTTCCTAAAAGGTTCACCTTTGGATGATTGCACAATGTTAGTCCCGCGCTACCGTCCCTCTGACGGGCTTTCCCCATTGAGGGAAACTCGACGGCCGGACACGGCCTTTAGTACAGGCTAGTTATATTCCTCTTTTTTGTGGCCCTGTTCGCTGCCCTGTATTTTCCGTCTTGAGTTTTTTTTTTTTTGGCTCTTCCCTTTTCTCTTCAGTGTGCCCTGATGTTGAGCTTCGTTTCCATATTGGTTCCCCTTCCCTTCCGTTTGCAACTTTGTTTTTTTTTCTTTGGAGCGACACTTTTTTACTCCGCTGCTTCCCCTGATTTGCTTTCCCCTGGCCGATGATCCCTGCCGAGACGTCACCTTTTTTTCTTTTACTTCGCCTTCCTCCTGCTGTTTTGGTCCCGTGCTTTGTGGCCACCACCTGTCCCCGATTTAAAACTCCCTCACCAAAGTAGTTTTTTTTCGATTGTTTTTTGCGTCTGAACCCTTGCGTGTTTTGCTTGCGGTTCTTCTTCCATTAATCTACCAGTTTTTGGGCCCTGAGTGAGTTTTTTTTTTGGTTGGGGCCTCTTTTAACCCTTCCTACCCCTTTTGGGTTCCTGGGGTGCGTGGGATCTATCTGTACTCGTGCCTCCTTTTCTTTGTTTCTTCTGAGTTTCCCCCCCAGAGATTGGCCCCAGCTGGGGTTCTCCTTGGACCAGACGGCCCCCCTTCCCGTTACCCCTTTCCCTCAGGGGAATTTTTTTTTGATTTGAAAATTCTTTTTTCCCCAGCAGACCGATTTCTTTTTAAGCAGGTCGTAATCCCAAGCAAGCAAACCCCCCCCCCCCGCTCGGGGTTGTACGGCCTCCTTGTTTGGGAGTTTTCAGGCCCCTCTCTGAAACCGTTGGAGAGAGCCTTTTTTTGACCGGCGCTTTGCAGCATTTTTAAGTGGGCCTCCCAAGTTCCGCCGGCTGCATTAGTCTCTTTAGTCATCGATTTTTTGCACTTTCCTTTGCGGCAGTGCAGGTGTGTGGTTGTTTTCGCTAACAAGAAAGGACTACGGATATGAAAGGGCGTCTTTCGATTTTACCCACCTAGTTTCCTGCGATCCCGGCACATTGTCCGAGAGAGTCACCCTTTGCGTTTTTTTTTCATAGTGTTGGGGTGTTTTTGGGTGGATTTTCCCCTTTTGACCTGGGCTCCCCAATGCTCTTGACATTACGAACAGCCTGATTGAAAGATCTTCTATTTTGGACGCCTTAACGTTCACGAGACATTTTCAGCATTCACCCCTGGCGTTTGAGGGAGTGTCAGGCGACCTGGCATCTCTTTCTCAGGATAGACAAGATCATTTCCAATCTCGCCTTCATTTTATCTTCCCATTTCCCCCCTTTTTTTCCACCCCTGGTCGTCATTTGCAGCCAGACTTGTCTGGTTTTTTTTTTTTCCACAGTGCTTTGATTTTTAGAGGATGGTTTTACCCACTGGTCCCCCCAATTGGTGTGCCTTGCTCACAGGTGTTCCTCAGGTCGCTTTTTCATTTTGTATGATGAGCTTGGTTGCATGTCCATAAGGCTTTGTTCTTTTTTTTTGTTTTTGATTTGTGCTTCGGCCGGTAGGTTTTTTTTTTTTTTTTTTCCTTGCCTTTTCGAAGAGCACCTCGCCTTAGTTTTGCTTCCCAGCCGGGCACGGGCCCGACCAGGCGTGCCTTTTTGTGCCAGGCGGGTTTTTTTTTTCCCCAGGGACCTCCACACGTTTCCCTTTCTTCTCGCGTACCCCTGTTTTTTTTTGGTTCCGTCGGCCGGAGGGGAAGTTTTTCTTTGTCTTTTTTTTTGGTTCGTACCGTGCTACCCGTTTTTTCTGATGTGTCCCCCCCCCTTTCTTCCCCCACTTTTTTTCTTATGCCACTCCCTTTATCTCTTCGTCTTATTCCCCTGACAAAAACCCCGGGTGCCCAGGCGTCCGGCCCCAAGGGTCGTTTTTTGTTTCCCTTGCCTACCCCCCAGCGGTTTTTTCTGGGGGGTGCTTTCCCCCCTGTTCGAACGTCTCTCCCCCCCTTTGCCTCTCTGTCCTTGCCTTTTTTTTCTTTCGTCGGCTTTTCCACGTGGCCCCTTGATTTTTTCCATGAGGGCGAAAAAGTCATTTTCCCGGGAGCTGACCAGACTGTACGCCCCCGCCGCACAATGCTCATTCAGCCTGCTTTTTCCCTTGGCCACGTCTCCTTTTTGCTCGTCCCTCGATGCCTCATGTCTTGACCCCGTACGTTCTGGTGTCCCTCCGCTGCTTTCATCTTTTTTCCGGCTCCGGACTTTTTTTTCAGTGGACACGGCCTCCCCCTCCTATCTTTTGGTGACGACCTAGGTCAAGGTTGCCCCCCCCCCCCCCAAGTTCTCATTTTTTTTTTACCATCCAGGTGCTGCCCTGCGCTGATCCTTACTGTTTTCGTTTGGTCACTTCATTTCCCCCCTTGATCGGCTCGGGTTTGTCGGCCCTGTACTTGTGGACTTTTGCTGTACCTCCCCGTCTATTGCATGTGCTGCATTTTTGTTTGCTTTTGTTAGTCCCCGCGTTTTTTTTCCCAGAAGGTATTTATTCCCCCCGTTTTTTGGTCCAGCCCCCAGATTTTCCTTGCCCGGTGTTAGGTAGGAGTTCAAACTTTTCAGATTCCCGCGCTTTCCCTAGGTTTGTTTTGCTTTCCCTGACGTTTGCTTTCCCCTATGGTTTTGCCGCCACCCCTGGGAGGCCTCCCACCCTTCGTTTACCCCCCGGAACAGGCGGGGGTCCCCCCTTACCCTTTCCTTTTGGTCCATTTCCTTTCCAGGTTGTTACTCCATGCCTTCCGGTCTGCGGTGTTATTCCCCCCTTTTGCCAGATTCTGTATTTGTTTCGGCTGAACTCCACAGAGGCCCCCTTCTTCCAGCTTTTCCTGCCCCCCCTCTCCTTTTTAGAGGTTTTACGTATTTTGGGCCGCCTCCCCCCGTGAAGCGAGCAGTTTCTTCTTTCCCGCGTTGCGGTCACTCCTTTTTTTTTAGTACTCTCTTCTTTTGCTCACCCCCCCTGTCCAAGGCCCCGAGTTTCCCCCCATGTCACCGGTTCCTTCAACTCGCCACAGTGCTAGTGCTCAGCGCTTTCACCTGATTCCGTTCAGGCCGAGTCTTGCGCTCTCCCTTTTCCTGGTTTTTCCCCGTTAGATCCCAACTCGCGTATTAAGGGGTCTTTTTTTTCTTTCATCCCTTGCTCTTAGTGGCCCCTCCCCCGCCTCGCACACCTTCCGCGTGCCTGGCTGGCTTTTAGTCAGCATTTTTTCCTTGTAAACCCCCTCCAACGCGCTTCAGGCCATTTTAGTCACCCTGACTGTCCCGTTGGTCCCCGCCCGTTTCAACCCCCTCAGGACCCAATTCGTCGGATGATGCCCGCATTTTTCTCGGTTTTCCCCCGGCCCTTAACCCTTTTTTGCTGTGTCAAGCTCCCCTCTCCTGCATGTTTGCCTCCCCAGCGCGTTTTTCTTTTGGCCGTTATACGCCTTGTCCCTACAGGGGGCGCGGGTTTTTAAACCCCGCCTTGTGATTTCTCGTGCTTTTTCCCCGCTTCCCCTTCCCGTCGTCCCTCCCTTTCTGTCTTTTTTCAGTTGAAAGGTTACCCCCGTCCCGGATTACCTTGCCCCCACAGCCGGCCACTTTTTTCTTCACCCATGGTTTTCTGCTGAAAGTGATATTCTTCCTTTGTGGGCGTTTTTCATCTTACTTCCCGCTTTTGTCGTCGTATCTCGTCCCCCGTCCTTCACCAGGTCCGCCACGGCTGGACCGATAAGTATTTCATTTTTCTTTGGGTCTTTCCACCGATCGTCTGCCCCACACTGCACCAGGTTTCTGCCTATCTCTCTCTCTTCCCTCGTTTTGTTTTTTTTTCCTCCTCGCCTGTGGTTTTTCAGTTGGTGGTTCATCTTTGACGCCCACTTTTACCTTTCCTTTACCGACGTCGTCTGTCCCCCTCTGGGACCGTTGGCCTTTCCTGTCTGCTCGCTTTACATTGCGTTGTCCCTACTTCGTCAGAAGTCCGTCCCCCTTGCCCGCCCCTTTTAGCAGATAGTTTTATGTCCCCCTCCTTGTTTTCCCGACCCTTTTCCGGGACCGTGGTTTTGGTTGAAGTATAGTTATACCCCCCGTTTTTTTCCGCCAGTTTTGCCTCCATTTTTTTCCCCCGACCCTTTTTGCGGCTCCCCTTCTTATTTTTGGACCCCCCCCGCGCCAGGGTGGTTCTTTTTCCGGATATGTCCGAACGGCCCTCTTTTTTTGCAACGGTTCCAATATTTAGATTTTTCGCCCCCCTCAGTGACGCGTTTGGGGTAAGAGACCCACTTTTATCGGAGGGCTGTCTCCGTGGTTGGGTGAGTTTGTCGGCTTTCCCCCGTTCTTCTTTTTGAGATGTCCGCCCTTTTCTCCCCGGTTTCTGGTTTTTCCCTAAAACGTAGTTCTTGTTTTCAACTTCAAGGGGTTCCTTCCTCCCCCTGGCGTACTCTTCGAGTGGTCCACTCTTGGGTTACTGTCCTTTGCGTTACGTGGGCACAGCCATGTTATGCAGATTTGCCCCCCGGTCTTTCCCTTTGTTTTGACGATCTTCCCTTGAGGGTCCCCTTTTTTAAGTTCTTGTGTTACTACGCCGGACCCCTGCCTTGGTGGCTTGCCTGTAAGCATTCCCATGCCAACCTGGTTTTTCCTCCCCCCTGAGTAAAGGCTCCCCTTCCCTCGTTTTTTGCTTGTCCGGTCTTTCCAAGGTGCACCCGGTTCCGCCCTTCTTTTCTGGAGAGATGTTACTCTGTTGACTTTTTGCCCTTCTTCTCTGTTCGACTGACCTCTGTTTCTAACACCCTTGGCTATGAGCCCGGGCCCCTCTCATGGCCCCCCCAGTCGTACCTCCCTGTTGTTCCTCTTTTATATCCCGGGTCCCTAGGCGTTCTATCTCCGTGAGGGCCAGCTTCTTGGTAGCGGGCTGTTCCGTTGGAGGTTTCCGCTCTTTTTTTGTGTCCCTGTTCTTGTTCCTTTTTGATCTTCCGTTCTCGTCCTTTGACGCAGTTGTTAGACAAAGGACTGCCCCTTTTTTTTAATGATCCCTATTGGAAAATCTGTGCGGTGTTCCTCCACGGCCACCCGGTGTTGTTCACTTTCTCCCAACATCTCTTTTTCCCCCCGTCTGCGTACCCCCTAGATGGCTCAGCGCCCCCGTCCGAGGTTCCTGTTTTACTTCAATTCCAGTGCGGCCCTGCCTTTTTCCGTTCACCCTGGCAACACCGGCCCTTTCCAGGATTGCCAGATGTCCTCGCGTTTGTCAGGTCCCCCCCCTAGCGAGTGTTGCCCCCCGTTGTTCCTTATGTAGTTGATTTGACTTCAGGGCCTGGTTATCATACCAATGCGCTATTCCTTCTTCGGTTAAGTGGTGCTTTCCGTACCTCGTCCTGCGCCGCATTTTTCTTGAAGCCAATAGCTGAGCAGTCCCTGCTTTGAGGTTGTTCCCGTTTTACATAATTATATCCACGCGTCGATGTTTCATGTTTAACCCCTCCCCCATAAGCCCCACCCCTTTTTTTTTTCCGCTTTTTTGTCAACCCCCCTACCGGTTCCCCCCCCTTTTTCCTTTTTCCCGTCCCCGTCTTGTTTCATCTGTTTTTTTTTTTCCCGACTATCAGTCTTTTTTTTTCCCCCCCGTCAAAAGAGTTTGTGACAGTCGAGTTGGGTACCTTCCAAGTTTCTCGGCCCCTTTTTCGCTTTGAGGGCTTATGATTCTTCCTTTTCCCGGTGCCGGTCTTTTCAAATGGGAAACAGACGTTTCTTTTCGTCTTCTTCCAAGGTTTGGGTCCGTTCGGTTTATTTTTGTTTTGCGTTACTCGCGACTTGTCCTTTATGTTGTCGCACTTTTTTTTCAAGTTATGGCGGATTGGTGGTCTTGATGCGATATAGCGTTCGGTTTATTCTTTGACCTTTCCCTTTGATACCCCTCAGAGCAAAGGCTCCCAATGACGGCCCAGCCCCTCAAGTTCCAAGTACCTGGAAGTTCTCTAACCATGGTCCCCTTGTCCCATTTTTTAGCACCCCTCCGAAAGCTTATTTTTTTACCTTGGGAGAGGCTGGATGCTTTACCTCGTTTTCCTCTGTCTTGATCTTTCGGCTAGTTTGGTAGAAGTGACGATTCTTCCCAATTTTTTTCCCGGTCCCCTCCCCCCTCGTTACGATCTTGCTTTTCCCTTTCTTTTTGCTTGACCTTCGTTAGTTTCCTTCCCCTTTGCCCCGAATCGTTTCACCCCGCTGTTGCTCGTCTCGTCCTTGCTTTTCGTAAGTCTAGGTGGCCAAGCCCTTTCCCGTTTTAGTTGTCAAAGTTTTGATTCGCTTTAATGCTCATTGTCCGAAGAGAACCCTTTCGCCTGTCTTTTCGGTCCTTCTGGCGACCTCAAAAATTCGTTCGCTGTTCCCCAGAGGGCTGTCTGCCTTATGACCTGACTTCTCCTTATGTGGTTAATTTTTTTTCAAGAGACTTTTCCTGGCAAGGTCTTCCTTGTTTGTCCCACGCTTTGGAGAGGAACTCTGGCCCTTCCCCCCCTCGCTTGCTTTGACTTCCTGCTCCGTGATATTAGAGTCGTTAATCCCTTTCATCTACAGTGTCCCTTTGCCCTGCTGAGTTGGTCCATTGTTTTCAGTATGCTTTCCCCTTCATCCCCTAGGGGCGTGTGGTT
>Ga0179591_1331651_pt1 | contig 20148 bp, 12 predicted proteins | sample CZOMad2_1_08_16f_FD_182891 | JGI IMG/M metagenome (GOLD analysis project Ga0179591, IMG submission 182891) | Vadose zone soil fungal communities from Angelo Coast Range Reserve, California, USA - CZOMad2_1_08_16fungal (PacBio error correction) | ecosystem: Environmental > Terrestrial > Soil >... | reverse complement strand
CGACACATCTTCCACCGTCCGTTAATCCACCCCTTTTAATAAGAGGCAAGCCCCAGTATTCGCTTTGCGTACGTAGCTGGTCTCTGCCGCCTACCCACGCTTTAAAAATTGAGTGTTTGTCTCCAGCGACAGCGTCACATACAGAGCGGGTTGCATTCAATCAAACACATTCTCCCTCCCGGCGCTTCGGCCCGAAACCCCCGTTTCCAAGTCTTCCGAAATTGATTTTTAAGGTAGGGAGTTCGTCTACCGCAATGCAGTCTGACAGTTTTTGAAAACAGTATTTATCCCTCCATACTTCAAGTCCTCTTTTTGATACGTAGGCGATTATTGTTGAAGGCCCGAATCCTTTCGTATTTGCTTTTTAAATTCCAGAGTGCCTTGCCGGTGTCATTTCCTGTTCGCCATAATAGGAAGGAGACCTGAAGTCGATCTTTTCCTTCGCGTCAGTTCGGTTTCATCTTGGTCCTCCAATTAAGCATTCTTTTTTATTTGCAATGAGTTTCGGTTATCCCAGAGAGGATCGCTCAAGTCTTTTTCCCTCCTGCCCTTTCCTAATCTAATAAAAGTTGTTGTTTGTTGAGTAGAGGAAGGATTTATTGACAGATATTTGAGCTTGCTTCCTATCTGATGCGATCACCGACGCGCATTTCCCCACCCTACCGCTTCTTGTCTAGTTCCTCCCCAACGGACTTTTCAAGCTATCTACCTCCCCCTCTAGATCAGTAAGAGCTGCGTTTCATCCCCTTTGCTGTCGAACTCGATTAAGGCGAAAAGCGGGAGGCAGTGCCAGCCGGACACGCCTTCTCCTTCTCTTCCGTAATTAAACCCTTCTTGATTCGGGTTCCTCCTCCAGGACTCGTTTGTGGAGCGCTCAGCCTGGTTGCCGACGACTTCAATTGCTTTTCTATAAAGAAACCCATACTCAACGAAGAGTCGGAGATTCTTTTTGTGTTCGTTCGTCTGTAATCCTTCTACGGAGGGCTCCATTCCAGACCGGCCACGGGTTCGGCTGTTAGTGAACCAGCCCCCTTGGAGTTTTTGGAGGAAACACTTCCGGGAGTAATGGCATTTTTTGTTTAGAGCGGGCCTTTCCCTTCCGATGCTGGTCACGAAAACCTCCTACTGCCACTCTGATTATTACGGGAGTGGTTTCACCCCTTTAGAGGAAACGTAGGGGGTTGGGATATGTCCTTGAACTTTTGGTACCTCTCACAGCGTCCTCTTCAACCCCCCCCTCCGGTTCTTGATTTTAGTAAAGTTCAAGAAGCGGGGTGAGGAGAAATACTTTCTTCTTCGTCCGCTTACCCTGGACGAATTTCACTCGGTACAATGGCTTAATTTTTTGGATTTTCACCTCCCTGAACGGCGCCCCCTCTCTAAAAGTATAATCTTTAGTAAGTAGTGCCATGGGGATGATTTTTTTTCTTCCCCAAATGAACCAGCAAGTTTCCGACCGGATGGATTTATGCGATTTTCACAGGCACCCATTGGTTCAGAAGGAATGTGATGGGGGCTTGGAAACACTTCTTTCTACAGGAGTTATTTCTAAGCTGTGACATTTTTTCAAAGCACCCCTACAAATCAGCTTTTTCTAATCTCTTGTTCTAACCCGACCATCCCTTCTAAATAAGATGGATCATAAATACAAGCCCCCGCTAGTTTGGTGGTTTTGGCCGTCGGCTTCCCCGGACGCCGCTTCTGAAAGCTTTCCAAACTCTAGTCTTTATTGTAAAAGACCCATTTTTTGTGCCGCCTCCGGTTGGATCAAAACATGACCGGATTTATTTCTTTACTTTTTTCAGTTTTCACTTCACATTGCTGACTGAGTGCCCTGGGCCTGTGAGAAGGGTAAATTGCCTTCTGTCTCAGTTTTTATGGGTCTCGTCTTCTTCAGGCAGGTGTATTGTCTTATGAAACGACCACCCCAGATTTGCTCATCTCTTTGAGACAGTTTTTCCCGCGGTGAACTGGTGATAAACCTTTAAGGTCGTGATGGTTGGTTAAGAGGAGAATACCCTTGAAAAGTTGCAAGGGTTGTTTCGTCTAGCCGCCATTTCGCATTTAGCCCTACTGACGTCTCCTGCACCCCGGTACGGAGTCTTTCTTTGCCAATTACCAGGTTCTCTTACCGAGAGTGTGAAAGCCCTCAAAACACCGAGGTGCTGCTCTCCTATGCCTGGCTGAGTGGAAGCGCCTGGGGGATGATTTGGACTTTCTCTTTACATTGTCAGCACGGTCCCCCGAGTAACAGTCTTTTATTCGTGCGTGATGCGTGTTGCGGGATAGCAATGTTCTTTTCTTTCCCTGAGTAAACACAAAATGCTTGACACCCTGATATGCGTCGAACCTCTCGGCAAATTGGGCAAAGAATCGCTGTTTGCAAGCCGCGTAAATCTGAAGGGTTGTGAGATTAGTGAAACATAGCATGGGGTTCTAGATTGAGGAACAGCATAGCTTGCGTTCGACAGCGGTTGTTTTTCCGCCCCGGGAACACTAGGGACCCCCATTGAGATCACTAGTCCGCAATTGCTTCTAAACGCCGCGTCCGGTAAAGACCCGGTGCCGCAGAAGGACATCAGCTTTAGCCGTTATCGTCCGTCATCCAACAGAACGCCCTTTTTAACCTGCAAGAGCGGTGTATTTGATTCATCCACTCGAGTTGAGTGTGGTCTCGGAACTGTGCGTTTGAAGTATACGTTCAATGGCGATTGTCTCCCAGAATCTTCTGTTTTTTATAGTTATCGATGCATTCTTGTGCAGTATATTGCCCTTGCCGACCTCAGATTTATGAACTAGCTTACCACCAAAAGTGCGTCCTCCTCTTATTCTCCTATGCCAGATACTCCCGTTAAAACGCCTGTCACCTCTCCTTTACATACTAGAAATTCGTGGGTTATGTTAAAGAAATCGAATACTGAAATAACGTCCTTAAACTCCGCGGGACCACGAGCCAATTTTCGCCAATTTTTTAGCTTTGCGGATTTCCTTAAACGAGGTGCCATTTGAAAAGTCCTGACAATTGTAACCGACTCCCACCTTATCCTGGAAGAGTTAACTTTTCTCCCCATTGTTGCCCACCTACGTTGATGGATCAGGCGTTTTTTTTTTTTTCCCGGACTTCTGATTCGACCCTCTACCCCTTTGTGTTCGCGCCCGGTTGCCATTCTTTTCTTGTTGTTTTGTCCCTAAAAGACGTTCCTGTTGGCTTTGATTTTGGAGTGCTTTGACCCGAAATCGAAATCGTCCCCCTTCTCTTTTCCTCTTCCTTTCCTTTAAGAAATCCCCCCTCCGGGGTTCTTCCACCCGATAATTCGGGGTACCGCTCCAGGTCGTGAGGATGCTCTTTGACAAACGTCGACCCCCTTTTTACGAGAACCTTACTAACGCCGGTCCTCTTTTTAGAAATCCTTTTTCCCAATTTCCGCCTTCGTCCCGTGGAATACGAGTATTCGCCTAACTTGGAAAGAACTTTCAGTAGGGTGAGCCGCCCTCAAACATTTCATAAAAATCTTCTTCTCAATTCCGCTCTCAAGAAATCCGTTTCCAGGATCTGTGGAAGGCCACTTCGCGTGCAGCGTGCCTACACAACCAGTGGTTCTGTCGCTTCACCCGTTCCACCCACCCCCCGTGTCAAGTTGTAGAAAATTGTCCATGTGTACGTCCTTCAGTCGGAAGCTCCGATACCACATACAGGAATAATTTCATGAACTCGCCCCTCCTTTTTTTCCTATCCCATCCCCCTCCCCTGCTGCGGTTATGTAAAAAAGTGGCCATAAAGCTCAGCCTTTACCGACTTAAACCCCAGTTATCCCCCATTTCTAGCTCTTTGTACTTTTTGTCCTGGCTCTGTAGAAGTTTCACATATTGGATAGCCCTTTCCCTGACCGTCCCTCTGAGGATTTTTTGTCCAGGAACATCCAAGATTTAAGAAGTTAAATCGCCTTTGTCGATACTTGCTTTACCGCAAGACCGTGAATCGCCCTTTGCATCCGTAATTTTTGTCGCCAGGCAACTAGGATTTTGATCTCGGTATTCTTTCAGTCTCGACGTTTTTTACGGTTGTAGAAGTAAGTCTCAAGAGAGGTGTTGCCCTTGACAGTCGGGATCGTCGAGTCCTCTTGCGACTTTTCCAAGTGAGCGTATCCTTTCTCTTACCTTCCTTTGTGAGGGTCAGGAGTGCCCCGTGTTATTGAGCCGGCGAAGAGAGGGAGAGAGCTTTTTTTTCACCTTTTTTAGGCCCCTACCTGCTAGTCAATTGATCTTGGACTTACTTAAAGTGCCTTCTCGATTGAATGCCAGCTCTCCGTTCTTCTCGTTGAGGCGACTTTTAATCTAGGAGCCCCGAAGTTCCTTTTTCCCGTTCCGGTGCTTTCCCACGGACATGAAATTTCCAATTTGCGGATTCTTGCGGAACCAACTATCATTCTTGCGGTCTCTCCTCGATCGCGGGCCTTTTCTTGTATCATATAGAAAGAAATGTAGCGAAGTTTTGTTTTACCCTCAACGTCAGTTTTCGCCATACTTACCCTGATCTGGTGTTTCTTTCCCTCTAGCTTTGCTGTAGACAATGTTGTTTCCGTTCGCAGAAAATGCTGGTGGCTTGATTTCGTCCCCCCTCCGTGGCACGGTGTCGTCCCACAGCCTTCTTCCTATGTTGTTATCTTTATTTCTCGCGTACGACCCATTGCCGGAGGTAAGGCCCTGATTATGAAAAATTTTATTTCCTTGCCCTGCGACATCGTCGGTGTGTTGGCAACGACACTCCTCCGTTTGCCTTTACATCGAATCGCCGTACCGAAGGCTTCTTTTATGTCGAGAATTAGAATTACGGATGACCATACTTTGGCTATCTTCTCTCTCCCTTTAACACCATTGACCCCCTCCCCCCCGCTCTATTTTTCTTGATGTCAACTTGAACTGCAATGGTAAAAGGGCGTTAGTATAAAGAGTAACGGACCTTTACTTCTGCCATTGGGTTTGCCCTCTATCCTACTTAAGAAGAAATAGGGAAGTATGGACCCCTCTTTTTTTCGTTCATCCTCTACCACCCACTTCTTTTCCTTTCCGCGACTTTGAGGACAAGGCCTTGGAACCCAGAGGAGCAATGTCGTAAGACGTCAAGTGTTCACCCCCCAAACAATTCTTTTTTAGTAACAAAACCCAAAAGAATGTACATTGCGTCCACATCACACCCCTAGGGGTAGGAGGTTTACCGTTCACCTTACTACTGGACTACCCCAAGAAGTCCTAAAATAAGTTACATTCAGTTTTAACATCGTTCTACCTTTCTCTCCCGTATCGTTGATTTGCCCGTCCTTTACTTCGGGACGTGAGTACAACCCTAGTTTAAGGAAAGAGACCTGCTCCGTACGCCCCCCTCCTGTTCTCCTCTGTCTCTTTGGTGTCTGATTTTCCAATTGAATGAGGTAGGGGAGTGGCTATGGAGTGAAACTGACACCACAAGATTTCACCTTTTTCGTTTGGACAGGGTTCCCCACATTTTCATTTATCCAATGACCTTTTTTCCATACTGTATCTTAAGTCGAGGAACCAGCCGTTAGAGGAGTTTTATTGCGCTTATGGAACATACCTAAGAAGGGCCAGCTCATGTGCTCTCTCCAACTCTTTCTGTTGCCGCAAAAGTACCCAATCCTTATCGTTTTTGACCCCCCCCCTCACCCTTTCCAGATCTTATGATAAGAACCAGCGGTGGAAGCTGCGGGTGTTTGAGTGCGGTTCCCCTGTTCACGTTTTACCGAGCGTACCTCTTCTTCCCTCTGTCCCTTTTTGAGCCTATTAATCTTATGTTCAACGGAACTCGACCACCACCTTTCGTCTTCACTATGCTCTGGCAACGGTTCGACCTTCTCCCCTTTTTGCCAACCTATATCTTTTCCTATCCTTGTCTCGAGAGGCAGTAGAATTTATGCACCTTGCCGTTGGCCGCATAGCTTGCTAGTCGCGGTGTCCTTATAGGCTTTTTCCCCCGAACCATTTCTTTCTCTTCCTGCTAACGTGCGCTGCGAGACTACGCTACGACGAGCCCCTTTTGAACGTATTTCCATGCTTGCGCCGTATTGGTACGTCCCCCAAACGATCGCGCTTCCCCCCTGATGTCCTTCTTAGTTTATGTCCTGTTCTAGGACCCCTCTAGTTTGTTAAGCGGGGAGATGGAATTGATTTACAGTCTGGTTCGGGACTCTTTCCCTCGCAGATCAGGGCTAATATAATGCGCCGCTCTCGCTGAAACCCAAACCTTAGGGTTGATAGGGCTCTCCTCAGCCGGCGTGATTTATCCACGTTCAAACCGTCTTGGAGTACACAGACTCCCCTAACCTGGCATTTTCAATCCCTCGCCCCCCCCTCCCTGAACGTGTTCTTTTTAAGGGAAGACTTGATTTCTTTTTGACAGGAGAACAGGAGGGCAACTTTGTACATGTGCCTAACGATGGTCTTTTCGGTGACTCCAAAGTTCACCTGTTTAAAAATAAGGACCCCACTCGGAAGGGATTTCTTTTATTAAACTATTTCGCCCCCCCTGGATGTGAAACCCGGTTAACGAATTTGCTACAGCAGAGGGCGCGTTACTCGACGTACGTTCCTCTCAAAACCGATTTTAGTGTTCTCCGGATCGCCCTACGTAGGTTGCCTCAGTGTTTTGTTAGATGACCGGAGTAGAAGATCCTGATTTTGTCTGTTTTTCGCATCTTTCGGCCTCAGGCGACCTTTGCCGGAAGTTGGCCAGCTGCCTTTCTCAAATTCCCGATTTGTTTGTCGTTTATTAACACAGCGCTACCGCTTTTAAACCCGTCGTGTTGTAAGGTGGCAACCAAAATCCTCCCCACTTCAGAGCTCCCCCTGTTTTTATTTTTTGAGGCCTGGTAGTTGAGCTGTCCTCGCCATTTCCGCCCCCAAGTCGAAACTCACCACCCCTTCCCTTCTTCGTCCCTACAGAAGGCGGAACCTTTGTCGGTCGTCTCCGGCTTTTCGCCAACTATTAGCCAAGCCCAACTTTGACAAATTAGATAGCGAAAGGCTTCGTTCCCGGCCCCGTTTTGGACCACCGTCGCTTGCTCAGCCCAACGCAAAACACTGCCCGCTTTCCCCCTCCCCCTTCCTTAACCACTCCCGTGGCTGTAGTAGAAACCCGGTAGACAGGTTGTAACTCCAGCGGAATTACGCCCCCCCTATAGTTAACTCTATTTGACTTATCAGGGATTTTGCTGGTACCACCTCCCGCGCCCCCTTGACTTTGTTACCTCATTTCCCCCCCTTTGGCCTCCCGTAGCTTCTGCGAAACCCCCAAAACAGAAAGTCGAAATCTAGCGAGTGAGTATGCCGCGCGTTGATGGCGCGGTCCATTGAGTTTACGGCCCCCCCAAGTACATGTCTTCACTCCCCGGCCTCCCCTCTGCGTTAGATTAAATTGCACGTTTTTTCAGATGCCTGTTCCCCTATTATTGCGATGGCGTTCGGGGATCATTTCGCCCTCCCACTTAAGGACTTTTCCTGGACTGAAGAGATCCTTAGAGACGGCGTTCTTAGATGTTGTCATTCTCAAATAAGACGCGTTATTTCTCCTGCGTCCCAATAGAGAAGAATAGTGCGACGCAAGTAATCGTCCTCCTGCTCTCTCTCCTTTACTACCACATAAGTTGTGAGATTGGAGGAGTTCCTTTTGTTCTGAGCGGAGCTTTTGTGAGAGAGGATCCCAACGCCGGCGCATGGCCCCCGACATTCGCCCTAAGGACACTCCTCCCCCTTAACACCGTCTATACCTAAACTATTTAAGTGGTCTTCTAGTTGATGGTTTTCACGGATCCGGCACGGGTTATTTTCATGACGTCAAGTCCTATACTTCTTGCCCGGCCCAACTCCTGGCGAAGAGAAAGAGAATTAGTCAATCCCTCTGAGTGACCAGCTGGAATAAGGTCGTGGCGCTCCGGGACCACGGTAAGGAAGCCCCAATAGATTTTCTTTAAGACTGGCGGGTGTTAGTTTCCCGTCCTTTTGAGTAAGGTCCTTTTATGTTTCATTCCCCTCCCATTTTTCTCTTTTATATTGACCCCTCCCGGCTTTCCTCTGGAGTGAGGATTAGTGTACTTTTTTTTTTCAGCCGAGCTGCTGTCCTACCCCCTTTGTCTATGGGGACGTCGACCATCTTCTTTCAACGGTTAGTGGAGTTCAAGCGGTATGAAAGACTGGTAGTGGGTTGGAGATTCCGCTGCCCTCGTCCGGTAATTACAGATGGTCAACTAATCTAGTTCTCCCCTATTTTCCCTTAATCTTTCGGTAGTTCGAATAGGCTGGAAGTCGACCAGTGTTCTTCTAACCTTCGGGTAGCAAGCGTTTTCTTCACTCGTCGATGAAGGAATGTTCAATGTTTTCTTGTCATCGTCTCCCAAGTTTCGACGACTTTCAGTCCGAGCTGACATTTTTGCTGAGATTGTTTCCTCAAACAAATCACGTCCAGCCCTGGCTTGTGGTGCCTTAGCGCTGTTGAGAGTTAACCATTATTTATTTCCGTCTTTGGCCAAGGCGGCCTTTGGTCCCCTCGGGAGAATGCCTAATAATAGGTGACAGTTTCTCCAATCGTACGTCAGTTTGATTTGAAAAAACAAAACATATTCAAACTACGTCTTTGTCCTTCCCAAGACTAGGGTCCCCTGCTTATCTTTTCCGTCCTTCTTGAGGTCCGCTTCCTTGTCAGATAAAATACCACAGTCGTTTCCACAAGGCGATACTTTATTCCCTTTCAGGTTTTAACTTTTTTCCCCTTTTGCGTTCCTCACTCGTTTTCATAGTGAGATGTATCCTGGTATAATGCGTTTTCTTCTGGGTTCGTCTGATTCCTGCTTGTGATTCTGTAGTATTGACCCACCCAGTCTATTATCTCGTTTTCCCTTCACCGCTTTTGACGGTATAAATACCCGGTGTTCTTTTAATAAACTCAATGCAAGGTTTGTTTTCGTAGCTGCAGTTCTATTCTCGTTTCTTTCCGGAATTTTACTGCCTCTGTCCAAGCTCTCGCTAAGGAGATTAGTCTGGCAATACCCTTTCTCTGACAATTATCTCGTCTGATACCCTATAAGATTTGATTCCTCGAACCGTTAAGCGTCGGGAGTTGGCTATAGGCTTCCCGGCTTTACGCCTGGTCGTCATCCGCGATCGGCTTCTTCCACTTTTCTTCAGAAAGTCGCTGAAATAGAGACCTCCCTCCCCCCCCTTTTTGCAAGCTATTGCGTCCTCACTACCCATTGGCAAATTGCCCTGTCTTTGAATGGAATCTTTCCTAATAGCAGTTGGGTTCAGTTCAACCGTCTCCCGTTGCTAAAGAGGTGAGGAACCGCATGCTGCCTTGAGTGGTCCCGCCGGGTTAGACATCCCCAGATGATATAGTCCGTTTTTCAACGTTGTCGTCCGCGACCACTTACGAGGGTGTTCACCGCGGGATGACCAAAGCTTTAAGACTTTTAGTTACCGCCACACCTCACCCCTTCGGGGCAGTATTCCCCTTACACTGATCCGACGTCTCCATGTTTGAGGAGACGGACGTCTCCCCTTGTCTCCTTTTTGCGAGCCGACTCGTCTGGCCGAGCGGAGCAAAGGCAGTCTTATCAGGGCTCGTCTGCACATCTACCAAACCTTTCTCATTTCTTCTCCTTATTCCGACCGGCGTTGTATTGCTGGTTCAAAGAGTCCTCTGTCCAAGTCGCTAAGACTCGTTTCCTATGGGGTCATTTTCACCCTACCACTACCCGCCCGGCTGTCGACGCAGACCACAAGATGAGACCGGCAAGTACATCGCTTGCAGGGAAACGATTTCCCGATGACTCAACTTTCACCTGAACAATGTAAAGACTCCCCACTACCCCTTTTAAGGAGTTCTACGACTTGCTGAAAAAATGACTTATTATGGATTTGCTCAGGCATTCTCCCGCGGACTCGACGTTCCGTAACGAACGCACACCGTGCTTAGGTTATTTCGCAACCAGTGGTTGTCAACTTTTTTGTAGAAAAAGAAATTTTACAATAATGTGGTTTGTGCTTTTCCAACATGCACTATACCAGGGCGACTCCGATATCCCGTACCGAAATAACATCCCATCACATCATTTGTGTTCGATTATGACCACCACCGGGACGGGCTTAAGTGGACCGTTTGGAGTGCTTTCCGGTAGGGCAATCAAACTCTCCCCTTGTAGACTGAATCCTGCAAATCGTTTCTTTTTCGCTGCCTTTTGAAGAAGATTGTTTAACGAACGCTAGCGCCGCCACCCCATTCAGCTGTCCCCTACTTGACCAATAGTGTTTAAGTCATTGAAGAGAACGAACCCATATTTGCATCCCCCCACGCTCGTTGAACCCTTGATCTAGCTGTTCGTATGTACTGCACCCTTCTCTCCCTCGTGCCAGCTCCCCCTGAAAGAGTAGGGTACGATCTTTTTAACCTCCCGTTTTGCTAATTCTGTCTACTCATTCGTACGGTCCTGTCTAGCCTCTGAATTCTCCCGCTATCCCCACTATCAGGAACTTTTTCTGTTTAGAAATCCCGACATTAAGAATGGTACACCTTCCACGAGCCACCCGTGCTTTGTCTGGACTTCCCCAGGAAGCCCCTTCCCGTCGCCTCACAGATCCCCACCCTTGCAGTACGTCCAAATCATCGTTTTCACTTTGATGCGTCTCCATGGCAGCCCCCGCACTAAGTTTTCACCCCTTATACCTACAGAAGGCACGTACAATTCTGCGGCGGTCTCTCTTCCCAGATGTAACAAGCTAGTTTTAACTAGTTCTCTAGTTTTCCCCTTCCCCGTTTTCTCTGGAATCCTTTTAAAGTTCCCGATTAAGGAACGGAGCTTCCCCAGCGATAGTTCACCCGGCTTTATTGGCTCTTTATCCCCTTGACTCCGCTGCTTTTTCCCTTCGCGTCGCTTTGCCGTCCTAACAAAGATAAGTAAAATCTTCGGCAACTCTCTCTTATCCTCCTCCGTTTTTTTTTCTCTCTATTGCAGGAGCTTGCCTGACAGCTTGTGCTCTTTCATCTTACCCCGGACGAATGGCAACGATTCGTACCCCTATGGATTTATACCCATAACGGTTCCTTTCGATCCTCAACTATCGCTTCAGTATTTTTTCTTTTTCCTTCTCTGTTTCTGCATGACGAGGCCCCCTTCCGGCCGCGGTGTTTCCCCCCTCGGATGAATCGACCACCGGCAGCCCAATTGTGCGGCACCCTCTTGAATGGCGATACGAATCTGGCTTCATTTACAGTCACTTGGTTGCCCTTGACATTCCAATTAAATTGCTTTTCGGCGGGTCGAGATTTTTTCCCTTTTGACTGGAGATTTCGGAGTTTTTTTGTTAGGTTCTACTACGGAGGGATGAGTTCCTGCCAGACCAGGCACGGGTGGTCCTTCGGGATGTGATAGGTAAAAATCGGTTAGTTACCCATTCTTTCTGGGCGTTTTATTCTCGGGCAGCATCTTTTTCTCTTCGACCAAACCTGTCGCTCTGTCGACACTCTGTAGTCCACCCGTAGTAGTTCACTGCCTGGAGCGGCCCTCTTGTTTAGATTTTCGATCAAGAGCACTTCTCCACAGCGGTAGCGTTTTTTCAACGATGCTTCGTGAGAGAGCCTAAATTCGAGGCAATACTTTTCTATCTGTTTCTACCGAGTGGCCTTGTTTCTGGTTTTTAGGAGGAACTTAACGGTTGAAATGGTCAGTTTCCTTTTCCCACCGCTCCCGTCTTCAGTAGTTTCTGCTTTTTTGTTTCTTGCCCTAAAAATACATAAAGCCGGGGAGAACGGAGGGGGACCTTTAGCGCTTTTTTCAACCAACTGTTTTATGTTTTCTTTTTTCCCTCCCTTTGGAGGCTGCCTCTGTCCACGCAGGTCGCATTAGGTCTAACGCGGTGACAGGCCCCAGAACCTAAGTATAGGCGTCCTTGTGGTCTTGTTCGTTTACCCAAAAACCCCCGTACCTATTCACCCTTTTGTCATACCTCCCCATAGAGGGTTGTTAGAGGGTCATGTTAGAGTCAGTGACATTTTTCTTCTTTTTACAATACAATCTCTCCCGTTCCTTTTTTCCACATCACAGGCTCCTTGATTTTCCCCCTTCCGCTTCCCGGATCTGCTGTTTTTTTAGACTTGAATTTTCAGGTTCTTCACAGGTACCGTCCAGGAAAGCGTTGACTTGCTTCTCCTGTTTTTTTTGGGATTTTCTGATTTCGATGGGTCTTCTACAGACACCTTCTTCTTCTTCTCGCGTGGACAGTCAACGCTTTTTTTTACAAGGGGAATACAAGTTCGAATTTTGAATGTGAAAGAGGAATTCCCTGTTTGTTCTCGCTAGCTGCCGACATTTGATTCTTTCTGGCCTGATACCTATGCTCCGTAAGTCAGCCGCTCCGAGCTCCGCGTCTGTTGGCTCGTAACCAGTTCTACAAAGAATCTTGATTTTTTTTCACTCCCCCACACGAGTTCTTCCCGAATTAATACTAAGCGATAGGTCGCTTTCGAGACTCATACACGTAAGTTTACTGTAAGCACGTTACAAGAAGCCTGTGACGGCTGCTTCTTTTTGTGCAATCTTTCCGACCGTTGATCGCCCCCACCCCCGCTCCCGATTCTGTTCCACCGGCAACTGCGGAAATTTGTTGAAATATTTTTACTCCTCCGTGTTTTTTTTTAGATCTGGCCCATTCACATGTGCTATTTCTACGCATTCGCTTCCCCTCCTCGTGGGTCAGCTCGGGTGTTAGTTAAACAGACCCTTTCGTCGCTGGCATGCTCCCCGCATCGTCCGAATTGTTTTTCCGAAGCTTGTTCATGTCCCCCATAGTGATTGATCCAATAAAAGAACTCTCTTTCCCCACCTGCGGGACTTATAATCAATGGGGTATGGAGTATCATTACTGCGAGGTCTTTCCGGCAGACTGTGATTGCGTCGCTAGTCTCGCTCTATCGCGTCGCTTACAATTCGGAAGTATTAAGGGCCATGATCGCAAATTGTCAGCTAGCGCGTCCCCCCCACATTTTCCTCTATTCCCTTATGAATCCCTTCGGTATGTATCCTGTTAAACGTCCGGAATTCGCTCCTAGAATTAGGGTGTTTTTTTTCTTTTAATACTAGACCCATACTTTTTTCACTCCCCGGCTTGCCACCAGAGACAGACGCCAGGGCGGCAACAGTTACGAGCCGTGAGGGAAACGAGTTCCCCGGCTTTTGTCTTCACCAGTACCTGAAACCGGACTCCCACGCCGATCCGGGACGTGTACTCAAACCTTTCTCGCCTTCCTTGTGTTCCAAAACTGAAGCATTGGTCTGCTCACGGATTTTGTTCAGAGGAATGAAGTCAGGAATTCTAACCAATCCTCCCCCCTAGTTCTGGACTTATGCGCAAAAAGGGCGTTGTAACCCTTTGGTTTTTTCTGAACCCTAAAGCATTTTACTTATTTGGGAGGATGAACCTGTCACGCTTTAGTTGACTAAGTCGACCTAGACTGGACACGTAGGACGTTTTCCTTCAAAGGTCCTGACACCAGCAGTGTTGGCTCGGCTTGATCCCCAGCGATAAGCTTGGTACCCATTTATGACGGATGGAGTTTGTCAGTTTTCTTTCCACCCCCTCAACAACAATCCCCCCAATTGCAGATTATACTACCGGTGAAGCGGGCGCGGAACGATTTTTGCAATCCCTTGTTCCCGAATTACCCCTTTTTCCCGGTTTCACGTTTTTTCCAAAGTGGAATCCCAAACATTAGATTGCCCCCCCAGAATGGAAGACTGTCGTAAGGTTTGATTAAAAGACCACAAGCTTCCTCCCCCCCTCTCGTTCATCTGACGTCTTCACCTCAGGCCCCGTCGCGTGTTCCGGTGCCCTCCAAAACAAGTCCCCTGCGTATGGAGCTAAGGAAGGAAACAATACCCGTGTTGCTAATCAGTCTTCTTACCGTCTTCTTACATTTGTCGCAGCCGGGTACCCACGCCTCGGACTCCTGCGTTGGCAGCCTGAAAGGGTTTACCTAAAAATCCCGTCCCCCAGTGTTTTTTTTCTTTTGACCCTCATTCACCCCTGTTGGGAGACCCCCGTACTGCTTTCAGACTACAGCCCAACCCGCCAGTCTTCAGAAATCCTTTCTTTGTCTTCGATGAAGTTGATTTTCTGCGCTCACGCCACGAATTCGCTTACTGGCCCCCCACTCGCTCATCACGATCCTGAGTATGGATAGTAAGAAACCCCTGATCTGGTTAATTTTCACGAAGTATTCCCGTTCTCTCCCTTCCTCTTACTGACCTCTTTGACTTTCCGTTTTCCCCCCCAGCAACGAGAGGAACGGCTGCCGGACTGAAATCTAGTAAGTATAGTTACTTAGCGTTTAGTTACTTGGTCCGTATCAACATTGACCCTTCCAAGCTTGAAACCCAGCCGGCAGCGTCGGCTTCGCTGCCCTCTTCTCCTATTCAAGTAGTAAATAATGACTCTTCTCTCCCAGTTGAGGTTGTCATTAGGATGGAAGGAGGACTAGCTTTCTTGTAGGAGGAGCCCTGAGGCTGGAGCGACCACTCGATACTACCCTTCGTCAATGTTGATACGGACACTTACACCGGTAACGCCCCCCTTCCCTCATGATCGTGTACGGTAGAAGTTAATTTTTTTGCGCCCCATGACCGTCTCCCACAACCCAAGCTGACCGGGTGACTACCATGGCTGGCCTTAATAATTCGTGCGGCAACACATTTCGACGCGAGCCCTGACTCTTTAATAAGGATGGAGTGATTCCTGGTGTCTTCCCCCTCTCATTGCTTTTAGCGCAGGACCCCCTCCTCTTGCAGCATCCCCTTCTGAAGTCCCGCGTGGTTACCAGGCGAGTAGTGAGCCAGTTTCCGTTTTTCCAGTTCCAGGGAGAGTTTATGTTCTCGTTCCCAAGCCAGTCTGTCAAGGAGTGTTTTTAAACATGTGCTGGTGGTGTGTCGCGGTGGCCATTACTCTCGCTACACCTCATATCCCCGGCTCCCCACTTTCTTGCCCCCTTGTAGTGTCGTTCCGCGTTGTGAGTCTGGGCCGTGCCCCCTTGCCGGCGTACAGCACGAAAAGGATCGTGGAGTTAATTTATCCCTGTTTTCGGATTCCACTTTGGCTATTTTCTTCGACCCGTTTTTACTGATTTGTCATTTCCTCAACTGAATGTTTGTCCGGGCAACTTCGACGGGCGGAGGTGGTTAATACAAAGAGTCCCCCGTACCGCTTTCAGTCAGTTCATGGGGCTGAGTATTGGCTTGACTGAAATCTTCGCAGGGGCCCCGGCTGGGGACCCCTTTGACTTTGTACAGCGACCACCCCCTGCTGGGATGGGTTGTGAGAATTTGAAGGTTTCTTTTCAAACGAAGGAGCCACTTTGACTTAGGTTCAAGCAGGTAAGGTTAAGCACTCACCCAAGGAACTAGGCGACCATTTGTTTTCCCCCCCCAAAACCCAAGTCAATTTGTCACCCATGTTTGAAACCCTCACGCACCACATGTCGGCGTTGCGGGTACCGTCGCCCTATTGAAAGCTGTCTCCATCCCCATATTACGTCGTTTTTACACTTCCCCTTGGTTCGATCCGTGACAGGTAGTAGTGGGAGTCCTACTTTTTAATGTGAAATTTGAGTCACCTCCAATTCTTTCCTCACCTCGGAGTATCCCATTTCCTCTACTTTTTCTCGCTGGTTCGTGTCCCTTCACGAGGTTTGTGGTTTGGGTATGAATCCCCCCTGATTTCGAGTCGTTGCTTTGGCAAGTAACTCCCGGGAAAGCGCGTAAATACTCCTTGTTCAATCTTCTTCCCCATATTGAAAAGTTTCCCTTTTTTTGCGCTCGTCAAGAATTTAGTGGGTTTTTGTGTGTTTTGGGGTGTTGCCCCTTTTCTTTTCTTTTTTGTTTCGTTTTCGCTCCTTTCCAGCTCAGCTTCTCGAGCGACGAGTCGATAAATATACCTCCTGAACATCCTATCGCAGTCCTGGCTCCTCACCTCCCTCCTCTGAGATAATACTCGCCCGTTTTAACGGCTGGGCGTTGATTGCGGATATCCCGGCTTCAAGCTTTCTCAAGACAGGAGGTCCCATTTAGAAGAACCCCCCCCCCCCACCCCTCCCCCCCCATCCCCCCCCCCCCCCCCCCCCCCCCCCCCCCCCCCCCACCCCCCCCCCCCCACCCCCCCCCCCCCCCTACCCCACCCACACCCCCCCCCACCCACCCCCCCCCACCCCCCCCCCCCCCCCACCACTCCCCCCCCCCCCCCCCACCCCCCCCCCCCCCCCCCCCCCACCCCCCCCCCACCCCCCCCCCCCCCCCCCCCCCGGGGGGTTTTAATCTTCTTGTTTTTTGGTGTTTTTGTCTGTGGTTTTGTTTTTTTCGGTTTTTTTTTTTTTGTTTTTGTTCGTTTTTTTGTTGTGTTTCTGAGAAAGTTTTGGTTTTGCCCATTGGCGTTCACTCTTCTGCAGCCTCATGAAACCACCTTTAGCTACGTTCCGAATAGCGGCAAAGTGGCAAGAAATCGACCTTTGTTAAATATCTATCCTACTTCCCCTTTTTTTGAGATGAGAGTGCAAAATTCTTTCCTTGTGTCCCCCCCTGAATTATGTGCGTAGCTTGTGCCGCAGCGTGGTGGTGTCTATCCCGATATTCCCCCTCCCCGCTTGATGCTCTGTCCTCCCCCTTGTTCCCCTCTCACGTGCTGACAGATGGTGACGGACCGCCGTGCTTCGTAAAAGATTGTTCTCTTAGTTAAGCAACGCTCCTGCCCTTCCACCTCGCGGTTTCTTCTTCTGTCTCCCTTTCCCCCAGTTTAAGGACTCTAGTGATGTTCGGCGAGAAACTTTGTGAGAGCTTGCGAGTTGTATTGAGAGTGCTTTCCCCTTCGGCATTCTTTATCTGGCCATCCACGCAAGGGGCAGCTAGCGCGAAACAAACTTGCTTTTTCATCTTCAATTAGAAGAAACCCCGTTGACCCTTTTTTACACCTTTCCGTCACACCCTCCCCCGATAATGAATGAAACTTGGTGGCGTTCATACCAGACCCAACCCGAAATTTAAGACATCCGTCCCCTGAGAAAAGTTTGATTTCCCGATGTTCAATCTTACTCTGCATCCGCATCCTGTGACCAAGTTCCTGAAAGTAAGGACTACCCCCCCTCTTCTCATGAGTTGATTTTTTAAATTTCTCGCCAACACTTGACAAACGGACCTATGATTGTCATGCAGTGCAGGTCTCGACGTCCGATAAACGCAGATCTGTATTTTTGATGGAGGTTATTCTCCCCCCCAGTCCGTAGGTGTAAACTTGTTGGTTGTTTCGAACCAAGCAAAGAGTCTCTGATCCTGTCTTCAGTTTTTTCCACCCTTTCCCCTTCAGCCTAAGGCTCCCCTGTAGACGCATACGGCTGCTCAAATCCTCCCATCCCAGCGTGTTTTGATGGACCACAGAGCTCAGAGGGCCCCGTGAAAGCGTTTTCGTCTTCCTTTCTTTCCCCCCCCAATCCCCCCCCCTTCTACCGAACCAATTTTGGTCTCGTAAGCTGTCGCGGTACTCGTGACACGAGGAACTTAACTTTCAAGCTAAAGTTGCCTCCAAACTCTACTCCTTTGCCGTACCAAAACGGGAATCCCTGTGGTCTCGCCCGCCGCTAGCAAAGTATTGCTCCGCCCAAAACCTATCCTTTTTCCTTTAGTCTAAGAATCGTTTTTTTTAGCACCCCTCTTCTTCCTCCCCGGCGCTGTGTCAGAGCCATCACCCCCACTGGACAGCGTCCTGTCTCTCAGCCGTGAAAACCCTCGTGTTGATAATCAGCTTTAGCCACCCCTTTCCCATGAGCCCTTTTTTATCCGAAGACTCGAATGTTCCCCCGTTCTACCCCTCCTTCGTCAATATTTGCTTCCGATGCCTTACGCCTCGGGCAGGTTCACTATCCCCTCAGCCCTGTTTTCATTCCCAACTTACCCCCCCCTTGTCTCCCATCCCCGTAGCTCGTCTGTAAGCTCCCAAAACCCCGTCTTCCGCACTCTAGTGGAAGTAGGGGTCTCGGACGTTGGAGAGCTCACGAAATTGAAGGTTACCATTTTCCCCCAACACTCTCCTGATAACTAGTCCGGACTTCCTCTGCGAGGATAGCGTCCCAGACTACCCATTGCGTATTCCGCCGTGTCGATTACATTTCCGCTGAAGGAATAAAAGGTAGCTGGTGGGCACCCTCTTCCTTTTCCCCCCCAGCCCCCAACTCTCGAACGGCTCTTGACTGCCCGAGTCAGTCCTTGTAGCCCGTATTTCAACATTGAGCGGTATAGGTTCAGGTGATCCTCCTCCCGCCTCTCTTGGCCCCCCCTCAAGTACATCCTACCCTGACATTCTCCCCCCCCCTCCTGTTGATTCAGGAGTGACGATTGTCGTAGTCCTACGTTTCTGCTTCCAACTCCGTCTCTTTCAACCTTACCGCTTCGTTCAAGTGCCCTTTTCCACTTTACCTTAACGTCCGTCCCGCTTCCTCTTAGTCTGTTACTGGCGACATGAGGATGCCACTTCCCGCTGGCCAAGGGAGCTGAAAGGAATTTAACCTGAGGAATTCGTCTGGCACCCCCTATCTGACTTTCGTACTCCCTAGCTGACGCAGCTTTCGCCTCTTGTTTTTTGCTGGATTGACTTCTTGCGTGGAGCGACCATCACCTCGCCTATGAATTACCGAGCGTTCGGAAGAATTTTGTTTTCGGTTTTTTTTTCTCCATCTCCTGCTTCTTTTGTTGGGGCCCCTGTTGTAAGTTCCCCTTTCATTTTGGCCGCGGGCTTTGAGGAAACCTACCTTGACTCTTTGTTTGCTCCAACCCCCACCGACCTTCTTCCTGGATGGTTTGTTTCAGAGCGTTCTCTTCCTTGACCCTGTATGGACTGACGTTTTCTACCCTGTGAGCAACGGTATTTATTCCGGGTACCCGGAGCTGGTTGATGGACACTTTCCGCTCCCGGTGGCCTCTTCCACCTCTGATCCGCGTAACTACTGTCGTTTGAGCGAAGTTCCACACAAGCGTTTGTGCGGATGCAATACCCTTTGCGAGACCCCTTTTTTCGAGTGTTCATCAATTGGCGTCTGCCCCTCTTTGAATGAGTTTGGATCCCCCCTTTTTCAAGGAGTTTTTTTTCTCGTCTCCACCGATCTCTACGCTTGTCGTAAGCTCTTCCATGTTAGTATGATTGCCCCTCTTGAAAAGAACTTCCTACGATTCCTCCACTTACCCCCACCCCCTTTTTGACCCCCCCCTCCCTTTCTCATGTTTTTCACCAACCTTGGTTTCAGGAATAGTTCAAGGCCCCTTGACAACCCCCAGGAGACAGGCGCCCCCTCTATTTCTAAGCGGTGACCTTTCCAACTAAATCCCCACCCCCCTTTTTTTTCCAGTGTCTTTGTTCTAAAAAAACCACCAAGCTTCCCACACCATTGTGTGCCCCCCACTCCCCGAAAAAACCTGTCTTTTTGGTCATGTACGAGTTATTCCCTTGCTAGCAACACAATCCTTTTAAGTCCCGTTTTCAAATCCCCACTTGTATCTTTTTTTCTTTCCAACCTCCTTCTCCTGAGCGGTCTTCTATTTTCAGGGATTTTCCCCATCGTGAGCACCTCTGGTTCCGCAAGCGTGCGTTCTTGGCATATGGTTTTAATTCTGTTCTCTTTCTGGTCTCGTCCCTTGACCTCAAGCCTTCCACGTTGGGATTCGGGGTTAGTGGGGCTAGTATTTCGGAACACAACCCTCTTCGATTCTAGTTTGGACATCACCCCTCCCCCTTTTGAAAAGGGATTAATCCCTCCGGTGTTTTCTCAGGCGAATCCATTTTCCTTCCTTTTTGGCGCTAGCTGTGCTTTCCCCGCTCTTTCTGGCCATAAATCCTCTAAGTTTCCCGACTTCTCGTTTTCATGTTGACTTTCCCTCCCCTTCTCCCCCCCAGTTACTTTTTCCTGCTCACCAATCCTCCATTTTCCAATTTTTTTCCTTTTTCCTTTATTCTCCGAATACTGCCCGGCGTTGGAATCGCTCGGCGGTCGTTTCTGTGACGATAAGGCTCCTAAGATGTCCCCTCCACTCCGTGTTCCTTCCAACCCTCTTTTCCCTT
>Ga0179591_1328245_pt1 | contig 20155 bp, 17 predicted proteins | sample CZOMad2_1_08_16f_FD_182891 | JGI IMG/M metagenome (GOLD analysis project Ga0179591, IMG submission 182891) | Vadose zone soil fungal communities from Angelo Coast Range Reserve, California, USA - CZOMad2_1_08_16fungal (PacBio error correction) | ecosystem: Environmental > Terrestrial > Soil >... | reverse complement strand
ACCCCGCTCAAAGGATTCCCCCTCTCGGATTGACCCTTTCGTCCTCCTTTTTCTCCTAACTGGAGAAGGTATCCCTCCTTTTTCTTCTTAAAAAATCCCAGGGAGGCCGCTCTCGAGCGAATTCTTTTTTTTTTCAGAATAGAGATGGTTGTCCGCGCGACCGGCTCTTTTTTCTTCACTTATAGCTTTTTCAAATAGGAGTAGGAATCCCCTCTCCCCGCTTTTTTAGAGCTCCCCTTTGAGAGGAGGACATTGTCGCCTCGGAAGGCCCTTCCTCGCACGCCCCCTCCTTTCTCTCTGATGGCCAGATCTTCACGAGCTAATGAGGTCTTTTTTTTCCCCTTTTTCTCCGCGGACCAATGTGTCTTTTTCCTTTTGTGGAAGTAGAATCCGGACTCCCTTCCGCCTCGACACCACGTGTGACGCCCCCGCGTTGATGCCCCTCCCCTCTTGCTCCTAGGGCGCGCGTCTTTCTGGGAAGGTTGTTTTTCTTATGAGATATATGTCCGTGGATCTTGTCTTGAATCGTCTCTTTTTTTTTCCTTCGTGGACGGATTGCAAATTCCTCTTTAGCTGTGGGACTTGTCGTCCGGTCATTGCATCGTGTCGACCTTCGAGGAGACTTTGATAACGGCGTGACCTCTGTGGATTTTGTTTTCTCTTTGAGATATTGAGGAAGATCTTGCTCACTCGCGGCTAGTTTCCCCCCTTCTTTTTGAGCTCCACGGCCCTTGATCATGTTCCGCTTTTCGGGCAAGTCGTCCTTTGAGAGCCCCCCCTTTTGGACGATATTATTCTCTTTCCCCGGCGGGCACTCGAGCCTTTTCGACCCGGATCGATTTTCTTCTTTCCCGTTATGGTTCCCCTTTGTGATGGAAGACCCCTAGGGATTGTCCGACGAAGATCTTCCTTTTTCGAGATGTAGAGCTTTTTTTTAAGAGCGATCTTTCCTATATATATATTTTAACAAACTCCTTTGTTTTGAGAGATCTTTCTCTCGCGCTTTTTCCCTGAAAAGCTTTCCAGCGCCAGAGCTACCTCACCGTTCGGAGCTCGTCCTGTACATCCTCGGATATTCTCAACCATCTTTCTGACTGATAGAGACCTAGAACGTATTCGACCCCCCGTTTATGCACGCCCCCCCCCGGACACCCGCGTCGTGGTTTTTTTTCGAGGAACCTCATGGGAACCTTTTCACCTTTCAAAATGATCAATAATTCAGTGGCTCTCCCCCAACCGTAGGTGCAGAGAGGGGCCTCCATCTCAAGATATTAAAGTTTCTTTCGACCAAGTCATCCACCTATCCCTGTCGTAATCTTTTTTTGGTAGGGGTCGCATCTTGAGTAGACCTATCCTCATGCAAAAAGGTCTCCCACGTTCCCCCACAGCTTTCCTCTTTCCTCTGGCCTGTCCACAGACGTTTCGACTTAAGTAAATAAAGCCACCGCCTTAGAGATCCGTCAGAACACAGAATCATAAGTTTTCCGAGATCAACCTCCCCCCGGGGATAACGTCTCAAACCTCTCTTCACTCCACTTGTTTAGACCTCCTTCCTATTTCCCCCAAATGGAGAAGAAAGCGGGTTGTGAGGAGGCTCTGGCCCTCTTTTCCCCCTCATGAGCATAGAGGACCCTCAAAAGCGGGCCCCAGAGACCCCGATAGAGATCTTCGGTCCCGAATTTTTTTTCTGGGACCCCCCTCTCCAGCCGCGCCGCGAGCCTCCCCCGGGTTCTCGCTGCAAACCCTTTTTTTGGAGTGACAGACGCATCTTGGAGTTTTCCATGCTCGTCGAGAAGGGCTCTCGCCCGAGACGCCGTTCGCCTTTCCTTGAGCGAAGAGAGCCTTCCCTTCCCTTTCGGAGAGTTGCCGCCTGGCTTTCTTCCTGGAGCTCTCGGCCTTTCCCCGTTAGTAGAAACCTCTTGCGGAACGAGTAAGACGACGCCCCTTCTGTGAGACACTGACAATTAGTGGCGGGATAAACCCTTCCCCTTCCTTGAAAGAAACCTTCCACCTTTTGTAAGGGAGAAACTGCCCCACCCCCCTCAACCCGGCGAGCCTGGACGAGTCCCTTTCCGCCAAAAAGAAGGAAAAACCCGGTCTCTAAACTTTCGGGCAACAAGACTCACGGCACTCTTTTTCCCTGGAGTAAAAGATCTGTAAACCACTTTCGGATACGCCTCGCGTCCGATCTATTCATAGATCTCTAAGAACCCACGTCTCTCCCAAGACTCAACAACCAGCCGAGTTTCTGATTGGTGTTTGTCCCGAGAATCGGGGTTCGAGTTCAAGGGTTGAGCGTCGCGGCGCGGGCAAGGCTCTGGGAGAGTTTATGCCTGGTAAGAGGACTACAAGGCGACCGGGTACCCCTTAACCTTCTGGGGAAGGGCCTTCATTTTCTTAAAGATAGACTTCGATTCCCCGCCGGACCTCTGAACTTTCAGATTTTACCACAGAAAGTCCGTGAAGGGCTCCCCCCCCCTTCCTTTCGTCAACAAGGATCCTAAAGGGACCCCCTCTTTCCTAGATACGTTCTTCTCGAAAGTTTTTTTCTAAGAAAGCGGAACCTTCGGGTTTTTCTCAGAGAGAGTACTCATCACAGAAAAAAGTGAATTCCTGAAGGACCTTTCGCTCCACGGTCGGCCTCTAAAGTGAGATGACTAACTTCGCATTTGTCATTTTTTAGAAAGGGAGCTCCTTCTCCCTTGGCCGTAAAAACTTTTTTCTTTTCCGATTTGAGAGATAAGTTATCTATTCTGGAAGCTTCGCGGAACGTTAAATCTCGATAATCGGGATCCTCTCTCCCGAGACTTTTTCTCCTCCACTTTTGTCAGCGCAGTCCCACGCTCGACGTCTGAGGTGTTTTTCCCGTGAGGTCTTTTTTTGACTCCATTCGGTGAAGATTTGCTGAACCCACGATTCGACATCGGGGAACCCCCTTCCTTTTCGAGTAAGAGAGTAAGTATCGTGTTCCCCGCCTTCCCCCTTTTCTTCAAGGAGTCGTGACCTTTCGTCAGCTGAATAGAGCGACGCCCCTCGAGAAAACCGAATCTTTTCTAAGTAGCTCATCCCCCAGCCTTTCGGTCGGAGTTGCCTAGGCGAAACCTTCCTCCTCAGAAGAAAGGACCCGAGACCGTATTACCTCCAAGAGCCCATCAGAGGCTGCCCCCCGAGCTCTCCCTTTTTTGCGCCCATAAAGTCCTTCTCCCTGATAAAGAGAGAAGTATTCCCCATGTATACCCTTTCTCCGTCTTTTCATGCCGACAAGAAGAGTCGTTGCGAAAACGCCTCCCCCCTTCCGAAAAGCTTTCCCCTTTTTCCAGAAGAAAACAGTCTTCCCCCTTTCCCCCCCGAAAATGGTACGGACTTCTTCGAGAGAGGGCGTCTTTCCCTTCGGATGGCCCTCGCAGATTTCCCCACAGAACCTGGGAAAGGAACCTTTTCCTTTTTATAATACATTATCCCTCGGATTTCGTGAGAGGAGAAATACTGACCCGCGCCGTTTGTCCTAGGTGAAGTAGGTAGGAGTACTTTTTTTCCTCCCGGATAGAACCTTTTACCTATGGATGTACCCATATTAAGGCGTCCCGCCGGTAAGCCCTACTAAAGGCTGTTTTTTCTTGCAGGTCGCAGCGTAGTTTTTTTAAGAGCTCTTCCCCTTTTTCGGGATTTTTCTTTCCTTGAGAGGGTAGATTCTATGTCCTTTCCCGGACTCTGACGTCGTGAGCCGTTTTCTTTTTTCGCCCGGTTTTTCTTTTCCCGTGAAAGAGTGAGACACGCCTTTTCTTTGATTCAGATATCTATTTTCGGAGTAAAACACTCGTGCCTCACGGCCCCGTTATGGATTTCTTGGAAAGTTGGAAACCTCTATTCTAATATTTTCCCCCCTTCCCCAGATAAAACCCAAGCGCGACGAGGCCTCCACCTTCCGGCGTCAGACGAACGTTTTCCTCTAAGAGAAAAGAAGTCCCCTTCTGTCTTCCGTACCCCGACCCCTTGTCGTCTTTTTTTTCGTCGCGTCACCGGAAAAGCACCCCCTTTTTTTTTTTTTCCGATAAAGAGTTCCCGTCTCAGGATCTTCTCCTTCCGGAGGATCATCCCTCCCGGCCTGACTTTCATCCCCTTCCCGCATCCTAAAGTACCCCCGGAACAAGGTTTTCTTAGTCTTCCCTTATCATCTCCGACCTCTCTCCACTAAAGCGTCAGTTCCATCAACGACTCGATTCTCTCTGGGAGCTTTTCGTTTTTTCCCCCCGGTGGTGTTCGGACAGCCTTTTTTTTTTTCAATTTCCTTTTTTTCCCCCGCAGATGGGAAAGGAGAACTGAGGGAGCTGACGGTGTTGCCTACTTCTCTTCACGATAGCCTCTGTTAGAGCTCACACCCTTCTTTCCCAGTGTTCCGCTTTTCCTTTTTTATGGGGCTCAGGCAACGTGCCTGTCCCTCTTTGGTGTCTTTTTTTTTTCCTGAAGATCCGCGACGACCCCTTCCGTCCCACTACCCCCCTTCTGTCTTTTTAGAACCAGAAGTATATATCTCTTCCTTCCATAAGTGTTTGTCTCTCTCCTCACGTTCCGAGAAATTTTTTTTCCTTGAAGAGCAAGACTTCCTTTTGCTATTAAATCTTTCTTCAAGCGTCCCCCCCCCCTTCTTGATCGCCACCCATTCTTTCGCGGGCCTTCTTTTCCGTGGAAGTGGGAGACTCCACGACGGTCTTCCTGAACCACGCGACCCTCCTTCTTTTTTCTTCGTAAAACCTTTTCTTTTTTTTTTCGAAGGTAAAGATTGCATCTTCCTCGGAAATTTTTTTTTTTTTTCCCCCTATTGGGTATGTCCAACACAACGTTCGTGTCGACGCTCTTTTTTCTTCCTCCGGAGTCTTTTTTCCCCCCTTTTTTAGTAGAGGTCGGAGATCTTTCCCTCCTCCCCCTTTAACGTAATTGAGGCTAGCGTGCTTTTTCCTATGATGCACCTTCTGTCCGTTGAGGAATCCTTTTCCCCGGATAAGAGACGATTCCCTTTTTTTTCTTTGACTCCTTTTCTCCTTAGTCGTTCGGCCCTTGTGATTTTTGCTGAGAAGTAACCCTCGCCTACCCTTTAATTGAACTTCTTCAAGGTATTATTGGATAAGGTTCTTGCCCTTTAGGAGGTCTCCTTTCCCCTGTCCGCCTGGCTTGCTTTCTACCTAGCGTTTTTTTTTTTCTTGAGCGTCCATATTAGAAGGAGTCTGCATTCCTTTTGCCAAAGGTACCCACTTTTCCTCAAGTGTAAGTTCGGGCATCCTGCTGGTTACTCATAGGTCCCTTGATCTGACCTCTGGCAGAGTCCTTCTCAATCTGGCACGAGTTCTCTCTCCCCCTTGGATCTCTTTTTAACGGAGCAAGGGGCTCCGTTCTTACGAGAATATCTCCCGATATAATGGTATCCCAGAAAATTAATGGTCGAGCGGCATCCCCCTCCCCTTTCCCCCCTGGGTCAAGTCTCTTCTAGAGGGGACTTTTTCATAGGCCAAGTTCATAAAGCGGTAGGTCTTTCGAGTAGGAGTACCGTCTCCCGCCTCTTCCCCTAGCTTTTCTTTTCCGATTTCCGCCCTTAAGTACTATCCGCTTTTCCTCCTAGCTCATTGACGGGTTAAGGTTTGATTATTTTCCCAGATCCCCGAGCCCTCAGTAAGTTCTCCTCGCTCTCCTTTCTTCGCAGTAGTGTTTTTTTAAGATATGGTTTCTTTCTCGTCCTGTAGACTTGTCGTGGTAGGCCCGCTCTTATTGCAGGTTGAATGCGATCTCTTTACGAGATTCTTTTTCTTTCGAAGTAAGATCTTCTTTTCCCCTTTTAGAGAGTCTTGTTTCCTGAAAGTTTGCTGGATCTGTCGGGCGGACTTCCCTACCTTATTCTTCAATGGGATTATAGCCTTTGAGCGGGAATTCTAGATCAAGGGTTTTTTGCCTCGTGCTTTCCTTTCGACGCGAGGATTGAGGTCTCTCCCTCTCCCCCGAGCGAAGGTTGAGTCTTTTTTTCTCTCTCTCCTCCTCGAGGCCTTTCCCCCCCCCTTGAGAGCATAGAGAGTGACTCCACTAGAACGTCCTATACCCCCGAGTTGAGCTAGGGTTCTTTTTTCTCCTCTTTTGCGAGATACCCCCTCTTTTTTTCCCGAGAAAGCAATAAAAACCTCCTTTCCTCGTGTTACTTCTCTATTTCTCCTTTAGAGTGAAGATCGCGGAGCTGATCTAGTGGAGACCTATTCTTCCATTCCGGGATTTTTTTTTTCCAATGATAGCGAATGATCTCTTTGTTGACTCTTTAAATGGAGCTCCCCCCCGGTAGTCCGGCGCGGGACGACCTCTCCTCTTCTAACCTTCTTTTTCCTAAAAGGGTCGCTCGTAGTATTTTACTATAATTTCCCCGTTGTCTTTACTCCTTCGAGAGATATCCCCCCCCTCCCGGGAGCTTTTTGGTAGAGTCCTATCGGCACTTGAGGCACAGTTTTTCAATGGGGTTCTCCTTTTACGAAGAATTCTTATAGTAGACGTACTTTGGGTTTGATGTACATCTTGCCTTCTTCGGGACGTGCTTCGCCGTTTTTGCCGAATGCTCCCAGAGGATCTGTTTCGTCTTTCCAGCGTAACCTGCCCCGAACTCGAGACGAGTCTCCCCTACTCTTTCCCAAATTGAAAATTCCCGGTTAGAGAGGTTTTTTACCACAATCGAACTTTTTTTCTCTTGTGGAGAATTGAGATTTCCCCCTTTGTTAATCTCGCCGTTTCAAGTCCCGATTACGAGGCTTCGGCCTCCCCGTGGTTGATCTTCTTCCTGAATGATTTATTCCCTCCCTTCTCTAACCTTTTAAGTCTTGGGAGAGGCTCTAGGCTTTTAACGCTAAGATGTTCTTGTTTCTCCTACCTTGAGTTTTTTTCTTTTTTAACGGGAAAGTGTTTGAGCCCCCTGAATGTCATATCCCGATCTCTTTGGAATTGAAGATAGGATTGACTCTTTTCTCCCTCGTTGTGGCTCCCGACCTGGAGTCATGTCTCCTTCGTGAGCTGACATGATCCCTCCCCCCAGAAGATAAGGAAGAATTCTCTCCTGAAGGCCTTTCTCTGAGAGAGTCGGAGCATATGTGAGATAGGCTACGAGCAATGGAATAAAAATCCTTTCCTTTTATAATAGTAGAAGATTTCTAACCCTTTGGAGAGAGGAGGAATTCGCAGGAGCATGACTCGAGCCTCTTTTTCGAGATGGAAATTCTTCTTTCCCCTCGAGGCTATGAGTTTCGTAATGAGCAGAAGACCTGTTTCGTTCCTTCACCGTAAGTGACCTCGGTACTCTGCCTCCGAAAATTTCCCTTGTCATCGCTCGACCTTTCCGAAGGTGTCCCCCGTCTTCCTCTATTGATCCTCGGGCGCCGCTACGTAAACTTCTATTCGGTGTGCGCCGTCTTGCTCTCCTCTGATTCTTTTTTTCTCGTCCCGAGTCAGCTTGATAGGCATGCTTCCCTGACGAGGAAGCTGTCCCCTTGACCTGTTTTCTTTTTGTCGACTACGACGTTTCTTTTTTCTCCGTGACAAGTCGTTTCGTTCGAGTGGTATCTTTTTTTTCCCTAAAGTGAAGATCTTATGAAGAATTGAGACCTCGCTTTTTTTATCAAGGAGGTGGTAGATCGCAACGGCCTTCATTCCGGTTTTTTTTTCCCCTTCGGAACAGGTCGTCTAAGTGTCTCGCGAAACAAGACGCCTATTAGTCGATGCATCGGCGTGTTCCCTCTCTTGTAGAATTTTTTTAGGTTATCAGATCTCCGTGATTTTTTTCGTGATGGAAGACCCTATGATGGTCGTACGAAAGCTCAGCCCTTTTTTTCCCCTCTCTCTGGTTAGAGATGGTTTTTCTTCCCCCCCCGATAGAAGAGTAATTTTCCCCCCCCCTTTCCAATGACTCTTTTCCGAGATACTCGTAGATCTTTCGGAACCTGTACTCTATACCAGCGCAGTCTGCCCCCCCTTTTCGGGCGCTTCTTTTCCTCCTTTCTTCCTTCCTCAGTATGCAACCTTTCTTAGGAGAAATCTCGCTAAACCCTTCGTTGCACTCCCCCGCTATGGAGTGCCCCTTCCTAAATATGTTCTTGGGTTAGAGATAGCCGTCGAGGACTGGGCGAGTCCCCCCCCTCCTACCTTATCAGCCTTGATTCTACCCCCTTGGTACTCAGCGGTAGGGCTAAATATTCCTCACGTCCAGGGAGTTTCCTGATACACGACTTTTTTGACGTCCTTGAATAAGGTGGGGTCCGCCCTTGAACCGGACAGACACGATCCCAACCCCCCCAGGTAGACAAGGCCTTCTTAGAGGTGCCTTCCCCCCCAAGACGGAGAAGAGGCGACCCTGCTCCTCAAGCAAACGGATTCATCGAGCTCGAGGATTTTTTTTCCCGAATAAGAAGGGAGCGGAGCGTTCCCCTCCTCCTCCCCAAGGAGGTCGACACTTTTTTCTCGGTAGAAGCAAAGAGAACGATCGGCGTCTCAACCGTGTGGTCTGTAGTTTCTTAGGTGAAGATTCCAATGGAAGACGACTCCCCATTGGCGGCTTCCCCCTAGGCCCTTAAGGAAGAAATGCGGACAAGAAAAAGCGCGGAGGCGAACGAGAGAGAGAAAGTCTTCCCTCCTTTTCCCTCGAAGGAGAAGGCAGCCCTGAAGAACGGGGGTTCGCAGAGAACCCCCTCTTACGAGGGCTGAAAGAAAGAAGTTTTTTTTGAGACATTGTCAGAGTCGAGTCCGGATAGAGCCCCATGAGGGTGACAAGACCGGTGAAGTCCTCTCTTTTCATTAGCATAGGAGACCGCATTATGCCTTCGCTTTCGAGTATCTTCTTCAAAGAAAATGGGTTCTCCTTCTCTCGAGTGTCCGTTCTGTTCGTCGCAAAGCCCGGCGGCCGCCAGCTCATAGCCCTTCCTCGTCGGTTCTCCAGGCTTGGTTTTTCCAAAAAGGTCGGGATGGTTCCAAAGACCTTCCCTCCTTTTTCCCTTTTGAGAAGAAAGACTTTTCGAAGAAACCCAAAAGTTCTGGCTGCGAGCACTCTCCTCGCACCAAGGACTTCCCCCAACCCCTTCTCTTTCGATACAAGGCCGACTAGCCCATTACACGCGTCTATAACCATCCCCCCCTTTCCTGAGAGATTCTTAATTCTTCCCCCCGGCGATGAAGCTCAGGAACCCTCGAGGTCTTAAAGATAACAAACAGGGCTGAACGTTGGGTTTTCCAGAGCTCCTGGAAGTTCCGGTGGTTTTTTTCGCCGGTTTGAAAGACCTATTTTTTTTATTCTTTTACGAGATCGGCCTGCCGACTTTTGTAACGCCTTCCTCTGGGACTCTTAACTCTTTCCCGGCGAAGCACTTACGAAGACGGGAAAGATAAACTAAAAGTAAGTCGTACGCGCCCTCGGAATTCTTTTTCAAGGCTGAACCCAAGTGCCATTTTCCCGAAGAGTATACCTTTTGATCGACGTAGAGAAGAATCCTCAAGATCCCTAGTGAGGGGGTAGCTCTAGATTCCCCTCCAAAGTGTTTTAATGAGCCCCCCTCAAAGAGAGACCGGGTAGCTCTCCCGTTTTTCAATGAGAATTTTTCTCCCGCCTTGCTGGAAGACCTTTTCCCTTTTCTGCTCGTCCACAACTTAAGCTATCTTCGATCAGTGGCAGATCTCTTGACGTCCTTACTGACGCTCCTTCTCCTTGGCTCTTTTTCCCCGAGATAGTAACGATCTCTCCGAGACTGAACGCTAGACGCCCCGAGGTGGTTCCGTTTTTCTTTAGTTACTCTGATTTAAAATCCCCGAGTTCTTTCTTTTCCCCCCCTGAGCTCAACCCCCGGTCCGCAGTCAGTTCTCGTTTTTTTCTAACTTCCGATCAGAGGCGATCAATTCTTTCCGTCGTAGAAGTCTCCTTTAGACCTATCTAGAACATCCTAAAAAGGCCTTATCTACGTCGATAATAAATCTTTCTTTAGTGAAGACGTAGTCTTTCCCAAGAAATTCCCTTATCGGAAGCGCACGCCCCTCCCTTTCTCTTTCTCTTCTTCTTCCCTTCTCTCCATTCTCTCCTAGCCACTCCTCCCCCCTTCGCAGGCTTTCAGTTTTTCGACGCGATCCAGCTTTGGACTTTCCCCCTCACAGTCTCCCAAGCTCAACAGAAGAAGATCTTCACTTTTGACCCACCTTGGTTTTTTTATACGACCCCCTCGCTCTTTTTTCTTCCTTCCCGACAGAAGATTTTTTCCCACGAAATTATCGCCCTTTGAAAAGAAGGATGGTACTACTCCAAAGCTTCCACCCCCCCGACAAGAAGCCCCTCCCTCTGGGTCCTTCTTAGTTTTTCCTCTTCTTTTTTCAAGAAAAGAAACTGTCAGCCCTTTACCCTTTTGTGCTCCACTCGAAAAGCTCTCTCTTTTGCGCAGGAGACATCGTAAAAGAGTCAGGGAGATAGAGGTCAGGGGTCTTTTCCGTGACGACTGGACTCTTTTAATTCAGAAAAGACCTTTGAGGAACTTTTTTGTGCCACGAAGACTCCCTCTCTAAGGAAGTCCGAGTGAAGTCCCTCCGAGGAAGATGACTTTAAACATGTTCGTTCTTCTTAAAAGGAGGAGGGTCTCCTCTATGGATCTGCCAGGGAACGATCCTTTTTTCGGCCGTTTTTTCCTTTTTCTCGAAAAGGTTGATTAGAATTCTACCCTTTCCTGAGTGTACACGAATTCCTTCGGAAGATGGACAAATCTACGATTTAGAAATATGCCCCCCCAAGATTTAACGGACACGTGATGTAAGGCCAAGTAATTTCCCCTAAGGCAAACTACCTCTCTTTTGAAGAGCAAGATAAACCCCCCCGCGATCTGCCTCCACAGCCGCTTCCTAAGGAGACCTCCCCCTGACAGACTCCACAGAAGACCTCTCTTTTCGGCAGGTCAAGGTGGTAAAGGTAGTAGGATGGTAGTATTGTCCAGGAAATCACCTCCTTCACTTTACCTCTTTGTCAAGCAAACCTCTTTCAGGAGAAGGACTGCGAGATAATCCCTTCCCCGCCAAATCTTCCTCACTGGAGATCCTCCCCTCTTTCCCCCTTTCCGGAGAGGCGAATCTTCATAAGTTTTCTCCGACTCGACTCCCGCCCTTCTCCACCTCCCCTAGGCTCCGATTTTTTTTTTTTTTTCGACACGACCACCCTCCCCGGACAAAATCTCCTCCGTGCATTGCCTCTCAAGATGACCGAAAGCTCTTTTCTTTCTTTTGTTGACGAGCTTTTTTTTTCTTTGGTTTTTTCCTGAGAGTCCACCTCAGTGAAAGTGAAAGAAACTTTCCTATGGGTGGACCTTCCATGGGCTTTTTTGTTTTCAAGCCCCCCAACGGTCGGACTATCTCCCCCCCCCATAGTGATCTCACCATCAATCCACATTTTCTGCTTTTTTGACGAGAACCAGGAAGTAGATCTCTTGCTTGTTGTTGTGGAGAGAGATTCCTTTTTCCTCCTCCATACCAGAAGTTTAGTTCTTGCCCTCTTTTTCTTGTAGTCGCGGATCTCAATTGTTCTTTATCGCCCCCCAAAGAAGAAACTTCCCTTCCCCATCCCGAATCGGAGCTTTTTTTTTTTTTTCCCGGAGTAAGGAAGTGGGAGATACTATCTGGGGGGTTTCACCCCTTTTTTTTCTAGGAGGCGGGGAGGGGTTTACGAAAGCCTTTCTTCCCCACCGCGGATAGAAATAGTGCTCTGTAAACAACGAGATAGACCCTTCGTAGCCTTTTCCCGCAGATGTTAAGAGGCCTTGAACCTTTTACTGGGTATGTCCGCCACCTTGTAGTTGTTCTTCCTTTTCGCCGATCTCGGAGTAGTTGAGAATTACGTCTGGTCTCCGGTAGGAGAGGAGTCTTCGAGCTAGTAATGTTCACTACTGAGGAGATTCTGGAGAAGATGAAGTAGCCGTGAGGTTATCTCCTCCCTTTCGGCTTCCTTCCTTGAAGGTGATTGATTTTATTCCTTGAATTTTTTTCGTCGAAATGTTTTTACTCGTGAGAGACGAAGACCCCTCGTACTACCGTACTTTTTGACCGAAGACCCCTTCTTTTTTATTGGATAAGGCTAAGTTTTTTCCCTTCTGAGAAGTTTTTTCCATCCCCTGCGGAGGAAGACTCCTCTTTGGGGGGATGGTGGAGGAGTCCCCCTATAGCTCTCGTTGCATTAGGTTCCCTTTCCCCAAGTGGATTCCCCCCACCCAGCTTAGGGAAAATCTTTTTGGTTTCATAGTTTTTTTTCCCTCTCTTTTTCTGATCAAGCGTTCTTTTTTCGTGTAGAAATCTGGCCCTTCGAGGCACGAGCGACCGAAAACGGAGCCTCGGACGTTTCCTTGGCAAAGAGACTTCTCCCCGACTTCAAAGCACGGAACATTCTTAGAGATATTTGTACCCTACATGAAGTCCCTCCCTAGGACTTGAAGATTCTTTTCTTCCTTGCAAAAGACCTTATCTAAAGACTTAGGTCTTGTCCGAGTAGTCGATCTTCCTTCCTACCGGAACCTTTCCATGAGAGTGAAGATTTCCTTAATCACGTTTTGATGAGCCTATTCCGGGCTTAAGCTTTTCATTAAAGAGCGATTCCTCTGACGTGATCCGAGAACGTCCTCTCCCCCCCTTTAGGGGCTTCTTTTTTTCGTAGTCCCCTTTTTTTTGGATCGAGAAGTCTTGGTCGGCTCTTTTCTGTACTCATTGACGATATTTCTCCTTCCTTAGAAAATTGGTATAAATCTTTTCCCTCTTCTTCGGGTCCTGTTATAGGCCTGTAACACGTGAGATGGTCCTTTGGTAGGATTTCCTTATGAAGGATAATTTGGCTTTCCTTTCCGGAGAGGCGTCCTCCTCTAAGGGATGGGAGAATCTTTTCCAAGTAATATTCCCCCCTTTGATGGATCCCTTTCTTTCGATAAAGAGAGAAGTCTCTTTCGAGTTCTCCTCGGAGGAATTAGACTAATTCAAGATAACTTGTCGAGTCCCCTTCTGTTTTACCCCGTAATAGCCACGTAGATAGGGGGACCGAGGTCGCCCTGTGTGGCGATATCCCTCCGAGGATTCACCCTTAAAGCCCTCAAAAGCAGGTTTCGAAGATTTACTTTTGGGGGGATTTGAAGATCGGTGATGCTTCTACGAGCAAGAGGCTATAACGTAGCGAGAGTCCCTAAGAGATCCTAGAGAAGGAGAGAGATTTCTCTCTCTGGGGTCCCCCGAGAGGCTTTCTGCTTCCCGTTTTGTCGGAAAGGAGAGGAGACAATAGCTTCTATCTAACCCTGGAAGGGACTCCGAACGTTTAGCGAGAGTTTGATATCCTTCAACTTTTCCTTTTTCTGATTTTCCCTAGTAGAAACCCTTCCTTGCGGCTTCCCCTTTGATCCGGAAAGGTCCTGTTAGGAATCTGCCCCCCTTGTTGTCCCCCTTTTCCTTTTAGAATTGTTGATCCTCTGGATTTTCTTCGAAGGAATTGGCGTGGTACAGTTTTTCCCTCCCCTTAGGACGATGCTTCGCCCTTGAAGATCTTCTTCAGAGGATTCTTCTCCCCCCTTCTATAGATTCCCCGGGAAGGCCTTCCCTAGAGGTATCCAGGAGCAGCCCCCTGACCCCTGTCCTAGTAGACGCGGACCCAAACGATTTTGGCCATCTTTTGTGGTCTTTTCTAGACTTTTGGTACTTTCGCCCGGTCTCGTCAGCCGAGCTCCTGTGCGCCCCTTGGAAGTGGTTTCTCTTTGTAACATTGGACTCTTTGCCAGGGCGATCGAACTTGCAGAGAGGTTAAGTATTTGTTGTTTTTTTTCGCGAGCTTTTCTTTTGTTTGATCTCCCGGACCCCTTTCAGGGGGTGACTTTTTCCTTCCTGTCCCGGACAGTTCTCCCCCGAAGGTTCGAACTTTTTTTCTCCCAGTAATGAGATAGGTTTGGCTGGTCGAACGCTTTGTGCCCTCCCCGAAATGGAGGTCTCCCAGAGCGTGGCGCAATGATCCAACCTAAAAGTTCTTGACCCCCCTCAGGACCCTCGAGCTCAGGAATATATCTTTTTGAGAATCCCCTCGAGGAGGAAGGGTGATATAGATGGCCTTACGAGATGGCCTCCCTCGGCGTTGGAAGAAATAACGCGGTTAGAGCCGACGGATCGCTGGCTTTCGAAGCTAAGGAGGTCGAATGCATATAGAGAGACGCGTTGGCCCCCCTTTGTAGTTTTTCTCCTTGATAATCGGCGTTCCTTTTTCTCATCGAAGAAGAAAATTTGCTCGGTCTTAAATGGTTTTTTTTTTTTAATTCTTGAATAATAGCCCCTCCCCAAGTGTCTCCCTGAGGTGAGAGTGATCCCCTTTCTCCCCCCTCTTTCTAATAGTGCCCTTTCCCCTTAGTTAGTAGGTGTGAGCTTTCCTTTCTCAGATGATCCGTTTCTTGATCGTAACGCTTCTTTTTTTGGTATCCGTAGTGTCCTGAAGCTTTACTCGGCCGGCATTGAGACCTGGTAATGATTCTTTCCCCTCCTCGTTTTTCTCCTCCGACGTGAATACCAGGTCGTCTTCCCACGTTCTCGTTTGCTTCGACTCCCGTGAAGATCTTTAGGAAGCTCTTCCCATCGCGGCCACGGCTTTTTCCTCCCTGCCTATTGATAGGGTTTTTTTTTCCCCCTAGGCCCATTCTTTCTAAGGACGAGAGCTACCCCCTCGTCTAGTCGAGTTTAATCCCCTTGCTGGCACTCGCTTTTTCCTAGAAGTGATAGAGGTTTTTCTCCGTCCTGGTTCTCCTTTTAGATCCACGAGGATGCTTACTAAAGATACGAACGTTTCTCTTCTCCTGCTGATGGCTCTCTTCCTCTCGAGATAGAAGATAATCCCTTCTCAGGTGATTTTTTTCTTAGATAATCGTACGATCTCGGGACCTGCCCGCTCTGACAGAGAATCTACCTTTTCTTCTTATTCCTCGACCCCCCCCTTTTCTTTCTCGTACCGCAAGTATAATTCTTAGAAGCTCCCCCGATCCCCCCGGAAGAAATTCATTCTAAAGATAGATTTTTTCCTCCCTGAGTCCTTTCCCCCTTCTGGGTAGAGATAGCCTTTCCTCATGAGCCGATAGAAGCGAACCTGATCTCCTGAAGATGGTCTCCCACCTTCCTTTTTTAATTCCCTTATTCTCAAGATATTAATCCTCCAGGGAGTCGTACCCCAAGATCCAAGAGACTGTGGTCGACCTTTTTCTCCCCGGTAGGGTCTCCTCCCCTCCGTAGGAAGTAGACAAGATAATCCCCCCTTTTTCTACAAGGACCCCCCCTTAGAGGTTTTTCTGCCCCCCTCATTCACGAAGTCGTCGCGCCCGGTCATAAAGGAGACCCTTCTTCGTCAGAAGAAGGCGCCCCTGTGCTGAATTCGAGGGCCGAGGAGCAAGAGGTCGACCTGTTATCACTTTTCCCCTTCCCGAACATTTCCCTCCCTCCCCCTTTTTGAAAAGGGGGTTGAGGGACTAGGCTGGCCCCCATAGGTTCCATACCCTTCCCCCCCCCCCCTTTACGACGACATGGGCCTTTAGGACGATTCCTAAGGCCTCGCGGACCAACAAGGCTTAGGCCCCAGCGCCTCTCGAGAGCGCCTTAGCCTTCCTCCCAGGCCGTCCCTCCAAGGGGGTAGAGCCTGAGGTCTCCTTTAGGTGGGAGTGAGACTCTTCGGTTTTTTTGTCCCCCTGATAGTCTCGAGAAGGGCTCCTAAGAGGAGAGAGACAGTAGATTAACCTATTGGAAGACTCCTGAAGGAATTCTTTTCTTCTGAGGCCGCTTAGAAGGCCATGGGAGTGGGTCCCATGGCTGCCCTCTTCTACTCCTTCCACTAGAAAAAGAGGTCTCTCCCTTTCTTCGAACATTTAATGGAGGTCGGCTTTCTTTCCCCCCCCCCCCCTTCGGGAGGGCTTTTCCCCTTTTGAAGTGAAAGAAAGTCCCCCCCCCCCTGAAAGTTCCTTTCAAGAGAAAACCCAACTACACACATGGCTGTTCCCTCCTCCTTCGCGACTCTTTCAGACGGAAACCACTTTTTTTTTTCGATCCACTTCCGAGCAGTAAAGGGATACACGGGTTTTCCCCCGCGTTCCCTCCCCCTAGCGGGACTCCCGGGAGAAGTACCCACGTAGAGCCGCGTCGCACTCCTCCCAATTTTTTCCACGGGGAGGGTGTTTTCCCGCGCCTACTGGGGCTATTGCAAGGTGTTCTTTCCCGATTCTCGGAGACCTCTCGGTCTATGGCGGTACGCGATCGACTGACTTTCCCGACCCTCATTTCTCGAAGATTCGTCCGATCGACCCGGCGAGCACGTACGAAGATGCTTTTCAAGTTCCCTCAAAAGCCCTTAACTGTTAAGTCGACGAGAACTTTCACTTCGTAGTCAACCCCCCAGGATCACCCCCACTGGAACCCCTCTTTAATAGAGACGTTCCCCACGTACTATCCCTACAGAAGAAAGAAGAACTTTTGAGGAGGGGGTAGGAACTCCTCAATTTCCCCCTGGAAAAAGTTTAAGGATCGAAGAGAGAGAAACGTTAGAGCTGGTCTTTAGATTTTCATGCAATATGTTAAAAGCCCTTTGACTAGAGATCCCTACATATCTCTCCCCATATGAGAGAGATCCTTCTAGCTTCTGAAGCAGACTTAGGGGCTCTACCTTTCCCTTTCACTCCTTGGATAGAGTCCCACAGAGATTCTCGATAAAACTGCAGGAAGACCCAACCTCCGCCTTGGTGAAGGTAGTGCGCGTTCTCGAAATACGCTCTAGCCACTGGGCCGACCTCGGTGCGTTTCCAGAGATCACTTTTCCTAGTTTTAGTGGAAGACAAGAGGCTCTCAGTTTCGTGAAGGAGTCCCCAAGAATAAGCAGTTCCCCTCCGATCCCCCCTTTAAAAAAGGAATATTTTTTTTTTTGCGACTTCGCCCAAGCTCCGCGTAGGACGACAGACGAGTACTTTTTCCTTCCCCTTGTCTATACTCCTTCCCTCAGAGAAAGAGAAAGAGCCCTCCGGAAAGAGAATTCGATCCGACGAAAACGACAGCATACCGATAACGTGTCTTTTTCCCTTCAATCACCTTGCTCCAAGTCACGCCCATACTTTTTGATATTCATGGATAACCCTTCCCCCTGACCCCCTAGTTTCGGACTCTTTTAAGGCCCCCTTTTCTAGCGCAGGCCGCCACAATTCTAATCCCTTCCCCTCAGGGTCCTTGACGAACAGAGCTTCAACCCGACCACGGCCTGCAGACGACGGCGCGCTGGAGATCACTTCTTTCCTCCTTTTTTCTCTCTGGACTCTTTTCCCTCCGCCCGGCAAGGATCTAATCCCTCGCCAATTGTAGAATTAGTGGAGTCCCTCGCTCATGGAGATAGAGGGACCTCTGGATGGAAGATACGACTACTCCTTCGAAATAAAGCTGGATTGAATGTCTTCTTTTTCCCTCCTCCTCTTCCTCGTGACCGGAAGAGGTAGAGGCTTTGTAGAGGTCCGTATTCCCCCATTCACCCCTTTCCTTGCTATGTTCCCTAGAGCGGTTTTTCTTTAGTTCCAGGCCTGCTTTTTGTCAGCCGTTTTCGGGCGGCGCCCCGGTTTGAAAAGGGAGAACGTTCCCCCGTGCGAAACTTCTTCTTCCTCGGATCAGATTCCTTCGTAACACCAAGAGTCCAGACCTCCCCCTGGATTTCCGTGGGGACCGTTTCCTCCGACCTTCGCTCTGTTGACAGCGCCCCGATAACCCACTTCTCCCTCAGAGGACCATCCCGCGCAGAAGCACGTGTCTGCCAAGAAGACCTTCGTTTTCCTCCTCTGCCTGTAAACGGCACCCGCGTGTAGGCTGCCCGTCTCAACCTTTCCAAGAAGAACCTTTCCGGATCAAAGAGGTCCCACGAAGTCCCCGTCCTCGGCTCGGATCCGGATCATACACGTCCTTATCTCGTCCAACACGCTATCTTCCCGAGTTTAGGATCTCTCCTCTTCATCATCTCGACTCGACTCACGACCTTTCCTCCTAGGATCCGCTCTTCTCTCGGAGCTCGTCGAAACGACTCCAGACCCAAGCTCGCCCTTGCCTTGAACCGCAAGATGACCGTTTCTTGAGATTAGGTGGTGGTGGTGACCCTCTTTTTCCGTCGGCGATCGCCGTGGGGAAAGAATAACTTCTTTTTTTTTTTCTTCAAGTACAAAGTGCCCTTCCCTCGATTGGTGAGAGAACGTGCATGGGCCGAGTTTCCTCCAAGATGGAAGATCCGCCTGACCTCCCGTGCTAGGCTTCTCTGCGGACGAGAACCAGGATCTTTCTCCTCCTACGTTGTTGGTGTGAGACCATTATGTTAGAGGTAAGGAAATAACGACGTTTTTTTTTTTTCTTTCTTCGTAGGGGATCTTCCCGCTTTCTTTTCCCACCCGCAGAACATGACCTCCCCCTCGACCCTTCCCCCCCTTTCACCTTGTCGGGAAGTGGGAGATTAACGACGGTCTTCGTCAACACCTTTCTCCTCTTTAGTCACCACGCGACTCTCGGCGTTCGAATTCAGAGGCAAGTGAAACTTCATCTTTTCTGTCCGAACACACCAAAGTGTCTTTGAGAGATCCTCGCTTTAGTGCGTTGGGAACGTTTCCCTTTTTTTGAGTCGAGGTAGGATCTTGAGCCTTTCCCCCTTTCACTTACGTTAGGACTCGATGGTGACGAGATTAGATATCGCAGTCCGGATCTGAAGTTCTTTCCCCTTCCTTCTTCGTCGCCATGTGCTTACGGTCTGATACGAAACAGGCTTTTGACCTTGACCCCTCCCCCTGCATGACGAACTCTCCGGGCTGCGGCACGTTTTTTCTTTCCGCGGGGTCTGTAAGAGGCGCGCGTGGGGTTGGCTCTTTCTCGTAAAATTCGGGGAATAGTCCCCCTTTCAAAAAGTGCTTACCCCCTTCCCCCCCCGTTAGGCACATATTGGTTTTCAGGTTCTACATCGTCTTGCTTCCCCCCTCCCCCTTCAGAGGAGCCGCTTAGGGTACGCAAATATGGCACTTTTTTCCCCGGTTCTCCCGAACCTCAGAGGCGCCCCCCTCTCCCATTTCTCCTCACCCGGCATTTTTTTTCTCGTAGAACAAGGTGAGCCCGTTTTGTCGCGCCTGCTTCTCCTGCCGTCACTCTCTTTGGAGGGAACCGGAAGCTCCATTTCCTCCAGGTATTGTTTGTCGGAGTCGTAGATCTTCCTTTCGCCTCCCCTCTCTCCTTTTTTCCGATGTTTTTTCGATCAGCTTTTCCCTCTTCGCTCCTTGCCTGGCTACTGGTTCTTGATCTTAAAAGCTTTCGTGAGCGCGGCACGCCCCCCCTTTTTTGCGTTCTTGTAGGGGTACTCTTGGTCGTCACCTTCGCTTGGCGTAATGGATTTTTCGTCCTAGATCTTCTTGTAGAGTCCCTCTTCGTCTCCTCCTTTCTACATGAAGATCTTATTCGTTTTTTCCCCCCTTTAGGTCCTGCCAAGTGATGCTAAGTGGGCGGAGTTCTTATTAGGGAATCTTTTCTTCTTGCCCTAGGGACGCGTTCTAGATAACGGTCTTCTCCTTTCCGACGCGATTTTCCTAGACGTCGATAAGAATCTCTTCTCTTTATAGCTCTATTATCACTCATTACCTCCCTCAGAGAATAGAGCGCTGCTCTTTTTTCTCTAGCGGACCTTTCGATCTTTGGACCCCCGAGGTAGAAAGTGTGGCCCAGAGGTTAGATTCCGCGCCCCCCACACCCCCCACCTCGGCGGCGTCTCTTTACGTTAATTGTGAGACGTGACCTCCTTAGGGAGACATAGTTTTTTTTCAAGTCCTTCTTCCCGAAGCTCTGACAATGATACTTCTCGCATTGGTGGACCCCTTAAAGGGATCCTCCTTTTAGTCCCTTTCGGTATCCATTCTCAGGTAGATCTTCATTTTTTTTGGGGGGGGCCCAAGGGCGCGAACGAGGTTTCCTTGTCTGATTATTACTTAGCGAGATAGATTCCCGGATAGAGTCAGATACGAGCCTCTCCGTCTTAGGTCCTTTACCTTTCGAATTGTTGACTCCCGTTACATTTTCTTCCTTACGAGTTCCATTGCATCTTCGGTTCGAAGGTAGATAGGTGTTCTCTTCCAAGAGG
>Ga0179591_1264236_pt1 | contig 20155 bp, 22 predicted proteins | sample CZOMad2_1_08_16f_FD_182891 | JGI IMG/M metagenome (GOLD analysis project Ga0179591, IMG submission 182891) | Vadose zone soil fungal communities from Angelo Coast Range Reserve, California, USA - CZOMad2_1_08_16fungal (PacBio error correction) | ecosystem: Environmental > Terrestrial > Soil >... | reverse complement strand
TTTGATTTCCTTCCCTTGGAGTCCTCTTTTATCTTTCATCTTCGGGTAATCTTTCTCCTTGACGAACGCATATTTCTTTCTTGGCCCTCTTGTTGGCGTTTTTCCCCCTTCTTTTTTCGGAACGTAGTTCTTTTCTTATCTCCTTGACTATTCTTAAGTCCTCTTTATCCAGGAATCCCCCCGGCTTTTTATTCGAGACCTTTAGACCTCGTTCTCCTCCCTTTTTCGCTTCTCTTTATCGCTAAAGCGGTTTTCCGATCCGGTTCTTATCCCCCTAACTTTTCCCTCCAAGATGTTACTCCCCCCCTGAAGTCCTGTTCCGGCTCCCCCGTCGGGACCTTTTCTGAACAACGTTTTGAGAACTTCCTCCGTGTCTTTAGGGGAACTGTAACCCCTCCTGCACACGTGCTTTTCTCCTCCCTTTCATGTGTTCGTCGCCCCCTCTTTCCTTCCACTCTCCCTCGGTACTGGTCCCCTTCCAACAACTCTTTAGTTACTTCACACAACCGCTCCCTTTTTCCATAGGATACACCGAACGTTTCTGGGAGCGGTCCGATCTTTTTCTTTTCCCATCCTCCAATCCCCCTAGCCCGATTCCCTCGACTTCACTTTTTCCCAGTTCCCTCTCGTAATCCTTTTTTCTGGTCGGCTTTTCCCTTTGGATAGCGCCCTCCTGATTTTTTTTAAACCCCTCTTCTTTGTTGTTGGTCCCCTCCCTTTTTTTAAGCGCGGTCCCCCCCTGCTTCATTTTTTTTCGCGATCTTTTCCCCTGTCATATCTCCCTTCAAACTTCCCGCTCTTCTTTCATGTCTCTCTTCCTTCAGTCCCTCTTCTCCTCGTGCTAAAAGTCCCCTTCCTAAGGCGTTACCCCTTCCTCCCTATCAGAGCCGAGTCGTTTTTCCTTTTTAACTGTTCTGTGAGTCTCCCCTTTCCAGTAGCCTCCCCAAACGACGCCTTTTTTCTTTCGTCTTTTTTTCAGATTCCCTTCTTAAGTCCCCCCCACAGGCTTCTATTTCGAGTTTCAGGTTCACTCGGTGACCCCCTTTCTTATCGGATCTATCAGAATCCTGGGTGACCCCGGGATCTCTTCTCCGGACTCACTTCCCACTGCCCCTTCCCCCCTCCAAGGATAGTTTCGGCGTTCTTTGTTCAGGATCCCCCTTGAGCTGGATCTTTCCGCTGTCCCCCCCCTTTTCAAGTTTGCTCAGAATCCTCCACCTTTTTTTTCCTAACGACCGGGAAAGTCACGTTTCTTTTTTTCTTTTAAAAGGACGGGCCCCGACCCCTATGACCCCCACACCGGCTGCCGGTTTCCTCTGCGTTTCTCCCCTTATCCTGACGAATGACCCTCTTCCCTTTTTTGGAACTTTACCGGTTTCTTCCCTTTACGCACCCTCCCTGATAGCCTCCTCTTCTTTACTATTTCTTTTTAGCCAGCTCCGTAATTCCTTTCTTTTGTACGCAAACGGCTTTTTCTGGAGTTCCCTTTCCTGCCCTCTTTTCTCCGGCGCGGCCTGGTTTTTGAAGTACGTCCCCTGTCCTAGCGTTTTTTACCCTCGTGAATAACGGAAATTGTGTCTTCGTCTGCTGATTTTCTGTGATTGCTCAAGCGTGGCTCTACTATCGTTTTTCTTTAACCTTTTTTTTTCCTTCATCTACTCTAACGCACGTGGGAGTGACCATTCTCCTTCAGAACTATCTGCCCCCCCTGACTCCCCATGCATTTCCGCGGAAGCTGGTGTTTTTTCTTTAAGATTAGTCGCCTCTGTCATTCCTTTTTCCTTTCCCGTTTTCTCTGGCTCTAGTTAAATTTAAGCGTCCAACTCCCTGACCCTTCCTTTTCTTCCCCCTCGGGTGTCTTTTTTCCTTATCGGTAGCTTGCAGGGGAACTCTGTCCTCCTAGATTTTGGAATGACAGGGACTCAGATATCCCCTCCTTCCTTACCAAAACCTCACGCAGTTTCTCCCCCTAACAGGCCTCCCCTCTTCCTCTACCTCCTTCCCCTTTGGTTCAAGAAGGGTACTTCACGAGGATCCCTGTTTTACGTTTCTGCCGAGTCCTCTTCCCCTCGCCGATGTCTTCGGTACCCCTTTCAAGTTTGACGTTCACTCTTCAGAGAACCCTAGTGAAGTGTTTTTTGAACGGATCTTTTCTTCCCCTCTCTTTGTGAAGACCCCTTTTTTCCTTTAGTATCCCTTCCGGCTTTTCAAGTCTTCCCCAGTCTCCCCCTTTGCCCCGCCCTTACTGCATTCTCATTCCAGAAAGCCTTTCCAATTTCTTCCTCAGTTTTTTTTCCGCTGGGATCCTCCCTGAAGTGATGTTTCCGACCCCCTTCCCCTATGATGCCTTTTTCCGGCCCTTTGTTGGGAGACGACCCCTTTGATACTGCGGGTTTTTTTTTGGTCCTCCTTCCTCTTTGAAACCTTTTTACTTTACTCTTTGAGAAGCTAAACTCCATTCTAAGTCTCTTTTCTAGTAGTTTCCCTTCCTGTTTTCCCAGCGACCCTTTCGTCTAACAACCACGTTAACGGGCCACTCAGTCCCCCTGAGTCCGGTCCTCCTCTCATTCCTTTTACATTACCCAGATCCTGGTCACCGGCGTCCCCTTTTTTGAGCGTCGCCCCTCCGAAGATTTTTCCCATCTAGACTAGGACCCCTTCGGGTAACTGATCCAACTTTTCTGTCGGTTCCACTTGTTTCCACACTCTATCTCTGTTCTTTTGTTTGCCCTTAAATTCCCCTTTTTTTGGACCCCCCTCCGTCCCCCACCTTCTTCGGCTTTTTTTCGGCAAGTGTTTTTTCCTGGTATAACCTATAAACCCCTTTCTTTGTTCCTCTTTTTTTGCCAATCATTCGATCGGGATCGGTCTCCGTCGGGGGACTGTACTTTGGTCGTTTTACTTTTCTTAGGTTCTCCCCCCTTCCTATTTGGTAAAGATTCTAGTAGTTTCCTTTCGCTGATGTGCCTTCTCCTTTGAATCTTTTTTCCCGGAGAGGTTATGGACCGCTTCTTTCCCGTCTTTTTCCCCTCTTCAACCCCGCTTTTGCCCTCCTGTTCGACCCATCCTTTTCCAGGCTGACATTCCTGCTCCGGCAGACCGGATCCGAACCTTTTGCCTGGTTCTCCTTCGTACTCTTTCCCCGATAGCGTGTCCAATTTTTTAAGACGCTCCCCTAGGACTCCCCCTCCCCTTTCGTTTTTCAAGTTTTCCTGCCAGATCCTTGTACCGGCTTTACCGATTGAGACCCTTTTTTTTTTACACGGATCTTCCTTTTTTGATCCGCTGAACTTACCTCCCTCATAAGCTCCTTTTTCAGACTTTGAGGGGGTTCCAGGTTTTTCCTTCAAATCTTCTCAGGTTCTTTCCTCGCTTGTTAACGCATTGCTCACTGCTTTTTCGATCTTTCACAGATTTTCTTTTTTTTTACTTTTTTGGCGCCCCTCCTTTCCGTATTTTTTTTGAGTTCTCCCCTTCTGGGCCAGTTGAGCCGTCCTTTCGCCTTCAAGTTTGGCGTACAGTCTATGGGAACTTTTCTACGGCCCCTATCTATTTCCCCCCCTTTATCCCCCTTTAAGTTCCCTCTATCCTTTCTCCTTCCCTGGCGTAAAAAAAGGCCCATCACGGACCATGTACCTCTCACCATCTTTCCTTTCAAACTTATCGTGTCCCCTTTTCTCACGTTTTCTTAAGTTCACCTTTCCCATTCCCCCAGCTTTCCCGCGAAACCTCCATAATCCGCACCTTTTTTTTAGTGCTAGAAACCGAGTTTTGCCTCCCCGAGACCCCCCTTCCATACCCCTTTTGACCCTCACCCCTCCGAAACATGTCCCCGCTTTCAATGTCCCCTCCAGTGGGATTGTGTCCCTCCCTCACAAGATCCCCCAGGATTTTTTTTTTGCCAATCTCTAGATCCCTCCGTGCCTTCCACGAAGCCTTTCATTTTCCTTGAGGAATTTGGCCCTCCGGTCCCCCCTCCTTGCTAATTACCCCCCCAATTTTTCTTCATTGAGTTCCCTCCATTTCTTGTACACTCAACCTCCATAGGTTCACCTTGAGTCGACTTAGTCTTGGCACGGTCTTTTCCCGATTTTCCCCTTTTCCCCCTGCAACCTTTCTTAGTCCTCCGGTAGACAACCTAGAGGATTTTCGACTTTTTCCCTCTGGAAGGCAACATACCCTGGCATCTCCCTCATGCATGTTCTAGTTTAAATAGCTTGGGTCCTCTTAGTCTTCTCTACTACTACCCTATGCGCTAGCCACTCAGCCTGAGTTTTTTAGAAGTCTTCTTTCCTCCGTGAAACTTTCCTTCCGAAAAGTCCCTCGTTTTTAATGATTCGGTCTTCGTCCCTACCGCTCAAACTTTTCTCCCTAAAAAGGTTCCCCTCTCTCTTAGCACGTTACGTTTCCCTCTAGAACCTTGGACTTTTTTTCCCCGGAATCCTCCTCCCCCAAGATCCCTTTGTCTGAACGGGAGTCTTTTCTCTCAACTGAGCCGCCCTCTTCCTCTGATTTCTTCCTTAAGGTTCTCCCCGTGTGACCTTCTCCTTCGAAGTTCTCCCTCTTTTTCTGCTCTTCTATACTTTTCGTGATTTTTTTTAGAGGTCTCCCACAAGATTCGCAGTCCCCTTTTCTCTTCATTAGGTTTTTTCCCTTTTTTTCCAGCATTCTTTTTCTAGTCTATTTCCCCTTTCCCCCCCTCCTTCCGAAAGTCCAGCATCCACGGCTTCTAAAATACTCTCACTCCTTCCTTTTTGTGTAGTGCCGTTTTCCTAGAGTCCTCTCCTTCCTATAGAAAGAATTTCCTGCTAAATTCTTTTACCTTCTTCTTCTTTTTACCTTCTTGGTGACGTCTTGCTGCCTTTTTCCCTTTTTTATCGCCGATGTATGGTAGACGTTTCTTTTCTTTCTCCCCCCCTTTTCGGACTTCCTCCTTTTTCATCATTGTTTTATCTCTTTCCTCATACTTTTTGTTTCTCTTCCCCCCTGAGCCTTTCACTCCTCCTTTTTCAGCCTACCCGTCATCCCTTACTCTCGTACTCTATTTTACAGTAACCCCCTTCCCTAGACCAGTCTTCCCCTTTTCCCTCCTTACGGCCACACCTACTCACTGGGGCAAGTCTCAACATGCAACCCTTTTGTGATAGTTTCTAGGGCTCTAACTACGATTTTTTGTTCTGATTCGTTCTATATATTTTTTCCAGATTCCCCTCCAATGTTTACCCCCCTTTCACGCGAAGACCCATCTCCGATCGCTATTGCCTGGTCTTTCTTTGTAAGACAAATCCCCTCAAAATAGACTATCTAAGATCCCTCTTTCTCTCCAACCTTTCTTCCCTATGGGCCTCTCCTTTAAGCTTTCCTACCACCTTCTCTTACAAGATATTTCCTTGAAGACGACCTTCTTGTATTCCACCTTGGGATACTTAATTTTTTTAATTCCTTTTTCTTCCTGTCCTAAACAGTCCCTTCTCCCCTCCCTCGATTTTCCTTTTGGAGGTGTCTTTTTCTTGACTGAGCTTTTTTTCGCCGATCTTTTTTCCTCGTGAGTTCTCCTCTTTTCCCTTTGGTGTGCCGCGATTAAATTTTCTTTCTCCTATTCTGGCGGTCCCTCCATGAGTTCTCCTTCACGTTCATTTGTTTTCCTCGGCTTCTTTTAGTCGCAAAATTTCCCCCCTACATATGGGCTACTTCCTTTCCATTCCCTTTTCCTTATCTTCCTTCGAATCTTTTCCAAACACCTAGATTACGTCTTAGAAATGGACTTCGGTTTTCTTCCTCTCTACAGTTTCTCAGTTCCTCTCCTAGTATCCAGAGTTTACCTTGCCCAGCCCTCGGCCTGCAGAGTGCGCTTTACTCCTCGAGCTTTACCCCGCCCCTTGTTACTCTCTTGATGTCCGCCCTCTCAATATTTCAAGTGTGGTTTTCCTTAGAGGAACATTCCATCTTTCCCCTTGGGTTTCTTCTTTATTTCAGGCTGTCCCTTTCTTGTCCTGTCTAAGATGGACTGGAAGTTTTGTTTTCGCCCCCCTTCCCCCTGAGCAGTTTCACAACTATTTTTTCCGGCACTCTTTTCGAGACTGGAAGTGCGAGGATGTCCCCCCCCCCCCCTCCCTGTGCCTCCCCCCCTGTCCTCGAGCCGGCAGGGTTTTAGACTGTCTCTTCGGTTCTCTTAACTCCCCTTTCTTTTTCCCTGTTCTAGTCCTCTCCGACTGATTTTTTGCTTTGACTTTAGTTATTTTCGGTACTGGACCTTTAGTGCGCCTTTTGTTCTCGACTCTTTTTGATGATTCTTCTTCTTTTCTTTTCTGAAGACTAAAGCGTTTGATTGCTTTTCTTCTCTGTTTCCTTACGCCCGTTTCACTTCTTTTCTTTCAGACCTCTTGTTCCTCGGGTGCTCTTTTAGTATCTCACCGGCCTGACGTAACTCGTTATTTCCAACATTTTCAGAATTCTCTCCCTTCCCCAGTTTTTTGCCCCTACGTTGGATTTAACGGCCGGGAGCCTCGAGACCCGCCCTGCCTTACTGAGTAAATCTACGTCCTAGAATGGTTGCAGAACGGGATTTTCAGGCGTGGGCGTTCAGTTGTATTGAAACCTTTTCTCCCAAGCTAACTTCTTTTCGTGTATTAACAAAACCTTCCCTCTCCTCGTTTCCTCTTTACACGCCCCCTGATCTCGGCCTTTCTTCCTGAACTTAGTAGTCGGACCTTCCCTTCTAGATTTTCGAATCCAGCCCTTTTACCGACCTCTCATATTTTTCCCCGGAGAGTCGTTTTCTTGGGTGCTTCCTTTTCTTTAGGGAGCCTCGCATTTTTTAGCAGTTTTGCGAGGTGAGTGTTTTATACCGCTCCTTTTCCGCGCATTAACAGCGTTCCCTCTCGAGTCCCCCTATCTTTCGTATTCAGGAGTATCCTCCTACCCTCATCTTAGAAATTCCTAGAGTTTTCTGACCTGTAGCCGTAGTTCTTCATTTCCCCCTTTTTCCTCCCTGTACCCTCCATTCATTTTTCCCACGGACTTCTTCCTCTGAATTGTGGGTCCCCCTATTTTTTCTTAAAATGACCCTTTTTTTGTAGAGGAGTTCTTTTCTGACTTCTAACTTTTGCAAACCCTCCTCCCCTTTCGGACTTCCTTTCAATTCTTAAACCCCCAGCCCCTAGATCTTTTTTCCCAATTGTTCGGTACCACCTTTACCAGGCTCTTCCTCCTAGCCTTTTGAAACGATTTCGAGTTCTTATCTGTCCTTTTGACCATTTCTGTGGTCTCCCCTTTTGTCTTTCTTTTAATCCCGCTTCGTTTGCTTTTGAAGCCTTTTTTTTTTTTCTTCCCGTGTTTCCTTTCAAGGACTGTTGACCCTTCTGAAACAGCGGTCGTGCTTCCAGTATTTTACTGGTTGGGGTTCCCCGCCCTTGACCCCCCTCCTTAGACCTCTTTGCTTTTCTCTCCCCTGCTCCCCTTCCGATTCACCCTGCGGACGTCCTTTCTCGTTATATTACTCACTTTTTGCAAGAGTTTCTCTTTCTTCCGATGAAGCCTTTTCCTCGAAGTTGGCTGACGTCTGCTTCTTTGATCTTCGCTCTTTTTTTGATGATCCCCTTTTTACGGCGTGGAGTGTAGGAGCCGTCGGCCCTTAGGCTAGTCCCGTTCCCCCCCCGCCCTCCCGCACCCCCCCTACCAACCACCCACCCCCCTCCACCCCCACACCCCCCCCACCCGCCACCACACCCCCCCACCCCCCCCCCCCCCCCCCCCCCTCCCCCCCCCCCCCCCCCCCCCCCCCCCCACTCTAAGTAATAATAACCACTTCAAATTTTTTTTTTAGTTCAACGCGTTGGAGTTCCCTATTCCCTGGCTCTACTTCAACGGCTTTCTAGTCTTTTTTTCCCCTATAACCCTTAGACCGGTAGGTTCCTTCCCCCCCTTAGAGAGACTTTTTCTACGCGTGCGTGTTCCTTTTCCCCTTTTAGTGATCTCGGTCTTTTCCCCACCTGCGCCTTTCTCTGAGTTTCCTCGTCTCCCCTCCTTCATGAAGACCTCTCCTTTTTCTTGTTAATCATACCTCCGTTTTGTGGTCTGAGATCCCCTCCTTTTTTTACTTGATCTTTTTTCTGGCACAAATCTAACGTTGGTGGTTTCCGACTTTTCGCCTCATCCCCAAAACGCTTTTTGAGCAAAGTATATTTCCACGTCCCCAGGTCGTGCTTTCTATCGCCGGGAGCTGTCTTTTTGGGGACGGTTTCCTATTGAGCTCCTCCGAATCTCTCGATAGGGATTTGAGCTCCTTCCCTTTATCCTCTCTCCTTTCTCCGACCTTCCCTTCCTCCCCATTTGATTTTTTTCCTTCAGGCCGGCTTCTTTCCTCTTTCCCCGAGAATGTGAATTTCTGGAGAATCTCTCCCCCCCCCCCCTTTTCATAGACCCTCGAATCCCCCCTGGTTTGATCACGATCCTTTTTCCGAACGCCGAAGTCTTCTTTTTTTGGAGAGGATCACCCTCCTTTCTTTTACGGATCCACTACCCATCTAGATTCTGGGCCTTTCACGACTGTGGCAACCCCTCCCTGCGGTTTCGGTCGGGAGTGACAATTTTTTTCTCAGGGGGGAGCGACCTCGATTTCCTTTTTTGGTTTGAGGGTTTTTCCCTTGACAGGGCCCCTTCCCCCTTTTTTAACGTTACCTTTTTTCTGCGCTTAGGCGAATTTCGTATCTGAGCACCGTGACTACGCCTCCCCCCTTTGACCCCTCCCCCCTTTTTACTTATAGTTCCTTTCAGGTTTCCTTTCTCCTATTCCCTCCTGATCATCCTCCGATCATTTGTCCGTTCACTCCGTTTTTTTCCTGTAAAGTCACCACTTCCTTTCAATAGTGGGTTTCAACGAGCGCTTCTACTCGAGTTACTAATCTTCTCTTTTGGGTTTACCTCCTTTCCGTGTTCACACCCTCCTCTCCCGTGTTTTTTACTTTCCCTTTTTTTGATACCCCTTCCCCTCCTTCCCCTGTGTTGAAGGCTTTCATTCTTGCGTTTCAGAAAAAAGACATTCGGACTTCCCGGTGGGGTCCACGACACAATTTCATATCATTATCCTTTTTCCGAGCCTGGTTTTTTTTTGACCCATCGGTTTTTGTTTTATGTGCTGACTGGTCGGACTCACCCCTCCCGAGCGAGAGTTATCGCGAAGTTCGTGACCTTTCCTCGCGATATGGGCACTTACTTTCGACTCTGTCTTACATACCCCCTTTTCTTCTTCGAACTAACGCAAAGCTCACCTCCTTCGACCCCCCCCGTTCCTCCCCCCGGTTTTTCCACTCTCGCACCAGAGGGTCTCGTCCCTTAAAGCCCCCCGGAAGAAAAGATGTCGGGCTTTTCCCTGCTTAATTGTTCCCGGCGTACGATTTCTACCCTGATGTCCGGCCGCCCATCTTCCCTGCCCTCGTTCTCCCCCTGAGCCAGAGATTAAACGGAGTTTTCCCTCTCCTGCTCTGTGGTTTCCCTTCCCCCAACTTAGTCCTTTCTTCAACCTACTCCCCCAGACTACCCTTTTACCCTCCCCTGATTCCACTTTTTTTCTGATAGGGGGACCCCGTCTTTAACCCTCTTTCTTCTTTTAGATTTTCAGCTTCGCCGTGACCGCTCCACACGTCTTTTCCCCCCGCGGAGGCTTTCCTTTCTTCTTCTGGAATTAATTCGGTTTTTATGATCCCCCTAGGCACATCGGCTCTTCTTGGTAGTTTCCCCTTCACTTTTTCTTGGAGGAAGACGATGGAAAGGCTTCAGTCGAGGCCTCCCCCCCCTGCTCATGATATTTTTTTCGTCCCCGGTCCCTCTCTCTTTCAACCTCCCTCCCCGCGGGTTCCTCCATCAGAAGGAATTATTCCTCCAATCCCCATTGCCCCCTTCGACATCTTCGCTTGATTCTGAAGCTCCTAGCCCCGCCCTCCCCTCTACCTTCCTATCTCCGGTACCTTTCAGCAAATTCCCCTCCCTTCTACCGTCCTAGCTTCAACCCCGCCCGACCTTTTGCCCGTGAACCTACGAACCCCTCCCTCCTCCAGAAACTCCAACCGGATCCCCCTTTCTTCCCCGCCCTATCCGATTTTTCCACCTGCAGGGACTTTTTCTCAAGGTCTACCGGCCCTTTTATTTCCTGTCCCTGCTTTTCCTACGACCCCCCTTTTGCGAAGAAGTTTAGGCTTCCCCCCATGACCGTCCCAGCATCTTATTTCCCCTTTTGTCGACTTCCTTGATTCATTCCTCTTTCCTTCTGCGACAAATCTGCTGATCTCGAACTTCCAGTTCTTTTCCCCCCTTCCCTGCCCCCCCCCATTTCTCTCTTTTTCTTTTTGCCCCCTTAATCTTGTGGTTCCGACCCCCCCTTATCTTCCCCTTTCCTCCCGCTTCCTTTCGCCGGCTTTGCCAATCTCTGGTTCCTGATCCACTTCCCCCTTTTCTCGAACTCTCAGACCACCACTGCTATCTACTCCCTTTACCTCTTTCTAAAAGAATCATCCCACTTCTCACCTTGACCTCTCCACTTCACATCACTTCCCTTAGGCCACCCTCGACCTTTCCCGACTCCTAACCCTTCCCCCACCCCCTGCTATCTTCTTAATGGTTCTTCTACTGAACATGAATTTAGTCCTTCCAAGGTACCAATATACTTGCAAATAATTCGGGTTTACTCATTTCCCCCTCTCTCCCTTCCGGAATTCTGTTGGACGATTGAAACTCCCAGCTTTCTATTCTTGGAGGCCTATCTACTGGATATCAGCTTTTTGGATTTCTTTTTTTTTCCCAAAAGATAATAGCTAGACGTAGTAGTCATCTTTCATTTCTCGGTTAGTCTCCTCGTTTGGTTTTCTCTCCAGTGATTCCCCCCTACTTGATCTTAGACGTTCTGAACATTCCCCCTCCCCCCCTCTGAGATTTTTGCCCTCGATGCAACTCCCCCCCCGGGGAAGTTTTTCCTTTTCTTCCAATGGCCGTTGTTCTTCTATCCTGCTTTTTTCTCTTTTCTCCTTCGATCTCGTACACCTCTGGCAAATTCTTGGAATGGATCTTTTTAAGATCTGCTCCTTTTCCTTTTGAAGGGGCTTCTTGTAGGTTAGTCTTTCCCCCTAGTAATCCGGTTTTTTCTCTCTTCGGAGCTTATCCTGTGTGTTTTGAGTCTTATCCCCCTAGAGAGTTTTTTTTCCCCTTCTTTTTCCGGTGGACCTCTCCTCTCCTCCCGCAGATCCCTCTTACTTCAATGCGTAATCCGTCCTCCCGAGGACTTTTCGTTGACACGCGAGATCACCCCCGAATGATAGCCCCCGCGTAAGTGACCCCCCCCTCCCCTTCAGGCCTTTTCTTTAGGTTCCGATGCCTCTTTTTTTTGAATTCGTCGAGTCACGCGAAGGCCATCCCTGCTCAGACAAATATTTCCCTTCTTTTTCAGTTCCTCTGAAGCCTCTTCCTTTGATCCCGCTCTCGACCTTTTTGGTTTTTCTTTAGCCCCCCTTTTCCCCCATCGATTCTAACTCCTTTAAGATTTTTTCCCAGAAGAGGTCACCACTAGTTGGGACCATCCTTCCCCTCTCCCACAACTTTTTCCCTCGGTTCTTTGGTTTCCTTAATCTTTTGATCTTGCCTGGCTTTTCTGTTCGTCCATCTGCCAGACCCCTTCCCATGCAAGAGGACTAAAAGTTTTTCCTTTGTTTTTATTCAATTTCTTTACTTCCAGAAGTTGCCGTTTCCTTGATGCCGGTGCTTTCTTGTTCCCCTTTTGCCCGTACATATAGGAGGCGTTCCCCTCTTTGATGGCTTTCTGTTCCCAGTCCTTTTTTTGAAGCCCCCTTCTACGCTCCTATATATTCGACCACCGCTTCATTAAGTATCCGTAGGTTTTTGCCCCACGTCGCCCCCATTTTTTTTTGACTTGACAAACCCTTATTTTCTCTTTCATCCAGACACTGGAGTATGGTTCTCGTAGACCCGTCACTACTTTTATTGGACGATCATATTTCCTCGCAGTACCCCGGGACCCCGAACTCCCAGCAATTGCTGATTTCCATCTTTTAAGAAGCCGAGTTCATATCACTTACATTATTTTCTTTTTAATTCGAGTTATTTAAAGTCTTCTAGTAAATTTCAAATGGTCCTTTCGGCAGGAATTATTGTATACTATCCTCTCTTCCTCATCAGGGATCTGTCTGGCTTCCTCCATCCTCGGTTCGCTTGCCTAGTGGTTGTCGGCTTTGTCAAGGTCATACTCGTTGATTTTCTTGAAGCTTCTCATTTCACTTTCCTTTAGAACCCCTGGGACACTCGTTGGTGTGTCCTTGAGACGTGGTGTTCAAGGTTCTCTGCCTTTTTTCGCCAGATGTCCCTCCTAGTTTTTGAGCTGGCTCTGTTATTTTTATTATTATTCCCTGATTCCCTTCCTAAGTGTCCTTTGCTTTCTCTCCGTAGTTTCCCTCTTGACGCCTTCCCCTTTTGGATTGTTCTAAAGGTCATCGATTTTCTTACCTTCTTTCTTTAATACCTGAGTTGTGCGTCCGCCGCTAAGGTGGGTCTCTCATTCCTCCTTCGGGTACGTTATGTCCATCCAGGCCACTAGGTGGACATCTTTCCCTTTTCCTGTGGACTCTCAAATTCTTATCCCCCCATTTCTTTCCTCCTCCTTCTTTTTTGAACTCGAACGGACCCCCTTCCCCAACAGCTTTCCTCCTTTTCGTCTTCCCCCATTCTCCGCAGACTTACTATCTATTAAAAAAACTTTTCTCGTACCTTAAAGCCACCCCTTTTGTCTCTCAGTTTTACTCTTAGTCTTTCCTTTCCTGTCTCTCTTTCTTTCCTTCCTTGTGGTAAAGCCCCCGAAGTCTATTATTTCCCCTTCCGGCCTTTTTTTCCTGGGTCGGATTTGTCCTGTGCTCCCTTCCTTCCTCTTCCAACCCCTTTCTTTTCTTTCCCACCGCTGAGGGAGTTTGCGAAATACAGGTTCCAGGTCCTCTCCTCGCCTTTTTCCCCCCAGAGTAGCACCTAGACACCATAACTCTATCCCTTAATTGCATGAGCGCGTCCCGTTCCTCGTCCCAGTTCTTTTCTCTTTGACAAAGCCACTTCCCCCTTTTTCTGGACCAGGAGCCCTCTTTACTGACCCCTTATTAGTTTGGTGTCCTCTATTTCTTGAAGAAGTCGACCTTTTCCCAAAACTCCTGTTTCTGTTTCCTATCTTCGTATAAATGACGCCCCCCAATTCTCTTCGCCGAGAGAATGCCCCTTTTCACCTTAAACCAGTTTCTCTGTTCACCTTCGCTTTTTCAACCCCTCTGATAGTCCTTCCCCCCCGATTTTTTTTACCAACCTATTCCTTCGGGGTTTTGTGTCTGGACTTTCTTTCATGACTCCCCCGCGTTTACTCAAGTGGTTCTTCGTGATCATTTCGGAGGAGAAGGTCTTTGTCCTTAGTTGAACCTCCCTTTCCGCCTCGGACCGTTCCGTTCCGTCTCCGCGTGCGCCCCCTCTTAAGGGGCGTCACTCCAGAGGGCCCCCACGGCTACTTTTTCTGAGTCGACCCCGTGACCCTCCCCCCCTCCCCTCTCGTCTTTCTTTTTTTTCCAGGGGTTCCTGCTTTTACGGATCTATCAACTTTACCATTGTCCCTCCTTGTCTGCTTTGTTTGACTTACTGAGCCGCCTCACTTTAGCTGTTCTGCCTTTCGCTTTTAACCTTGATCGTTACCGTCGCCCACTTTCGTGGATCTTCCCTTATTTTAGTACCCCCCCTACAAACGTTCTTTCACGACGCCTGTCACGCCCTTCATCCAGGCAAATGAAGGCGTTGCCGTGGGAGTCTTTCCTTCCTTTTTTCCATGCGCTAAATCTTCGATTCTCTTTTCCGCAGCCCCTTTACTCCTAGAATGTGATTTTCCTCGCTTGCTTTACTTTTTCTCCTTTTTGAACCTCTAACCCCCTTCTTTCTGTTCCCTTTGGACTATATGTAAGTTGTTGGGGCTTTTTTTCCCTCTTCTTCATTTCTCACCCCCGCGTTCAGTCGCGGCTTCTGCCTCTTTGTAGACTCCTCTCCCGTTTTTTCTTCTCTCTTTTCCTAATCATGTTGTTTGTTACCCGTTTTTCGGGCTTTCTTTACTTGAGAGAAACGACGTCGTTTAATCTTTTTCCTCTTTTGAGTAGCCTCCACCACTACCCCACCCCTTTCCCCTTTTTATCAACATTTGTCTCGATTCCAGGGTTCCGCACTTCCTCTACCTCTCCTTTGAGACTTTCCTCCCTTGACCTCGAGGAGATCTCCGAGTTTTTTAAGACGTTGATCGACTCAGACTTCTGGCCCCCTTGCCTCCTTTTTTTTTCTACACTTTACTTTATGGCCCTTCCCACAGATTGAAGCTTGGGCCGGGTACTTTTAGTAGGTCGAGTTTTTTTTTTCAGCAAGTTTTTCCCTCAACCCAGCCTCCCGTCCCCTCCACTCCCCTAGCCCTCCCAATTGGGCACTATAGCCCGCGATCTAAAGCCGTAAATGGTGCGGGGTCCTCCCAGCGGTCCTTTGATTCACTCTCCCTCTTCTGACGTGGACCTGGGTTTCCTTCTTGAGGGGCCAAAACATCCGTGCAAGGTTTTTTCCGGGGATGTAATTAATCAATTTGGTTGGATTTTTTGTTACCATCTTTTCCCTTTTGTGAAACTCCGTCGACTACTTCAAAGGTCCAGCCCCCGGTTTCTGAGATTTATTAACGTTGGTCCATTAAGTCCCCTTTTTATACACGGGCCCCGGGCCCTAGCGTCAACGGCTCTCCCTTACGAGGAAGTGAAGGCCCCAAGCGACTCAAACCTCCTTCTTTGTCACCTTTTCAATGTGTGTTATGTGCGCGTACATTCGACCCTCTTTGTCTAGGATTAGTAGCGTCCATTCTTTCCCTCAAGGGTACTCTTTTCCGGTTTGACACAAGCTATATATTCTATGCATGGGTGTTCTCCTACTTGGTGGCGGAACATGACTCCGTTTCTAAGGCATCCCCACGTTTTTGTCGGATATTTTCCTTCCCTTTTTCGGTCTCATCCTCTACCCTTTTTATCGTCTCCTCTATTTTTCTCCCCCCTCTTTTCCATATAGGAGCGGTCCCTGGCAAGGCCCATTGCTCTGCTTTGGTTATGGTGGCCCTGTTTTCAACTTACTCCTTTGCCTTGAACCCTAGGGGAGCAACTATTCTTTCCTTCTGCGGCTGACCTTCGACTTTCGACTCTCGTCTGATGTTCCTTTTAAAGCGAATGGGTCTTTTCTCCAAACTCCTGGTGTTCCAACCCTTCCAGTGGTGGAAGGAGGCATTCCCTCCTTGACCGACTCCTATAGAACGAAAATAGTGTTTCTTCTTTCGTCCTACTTCTTCACTATCTTTTTTCCCCTCTCAGAAGATCAGCCCCCTCTGCGTTCCTCTCTAAGGGACCCTCTTTTCTGATCAGACCCGTCGACCGGGTTTCCCTTTTCCCCACCCAAAGTTTCCTTTTTTCACCTTTAAAGTTGGGAACTTCTCCCTTCTCCGATCTTTCCTCTTTACGTTAGATTTCGGGACCGTCGATTTCCCCCTTTCAATTTCCTTCCGTTGGCTAAGGTGCCCCGCATACCCTTCAGTTGAGATCTCCAAATCTCTTCTGATGTTTTTTGCGGACTGGTCCTTTTCTTTTTACAGCCTTGCGAACCTCTCTCTTCTTTCTTTTTAGGAACCTCGGGCCTTGCGGTTGCCTCAAAGGCATAAAGTCGACTCCCCCTAACTTTACTCTGATCCCCCCTCCCAGGGAACACACGCCCTGATCGCCTTCTCAATTCCCCCCATTAATTCCATCACTTGGACTACCACCCAGGCTCCCCTAGCCAACCTAGCTCCCTCGCAGGACACAGCTCCCCCCACGTTCTTGAAAGTCTCCCCTTGAACTCTCCACCTCTCTAGGACTTCGACAAGTCCTGCCTACTATCCTTTCCCATTACAGCTGCTTTATCCCTTCACTTCCCCCCGCTATCTCCTCCGTTTCTTTCGACGTGACGTAACCCTTTACTGCAATCCACTATAAAATTTTTGGGGGTTCCCAGATAACTCTTTCCGGGTCCCCAATTTTCGCGTAACTGGTCATAATTTACCCGCGGACCATTCGAATTCATGTCGCTGAAGTCCCTCCCCCTTTCCATACCAAAGAATTTGCACCTTTTTTCTGGAGTTTTTTTCCCCCCAGCCATGATTTACCCCACCTTACTTCGTCTTTCTCCTCATCATTTGTCCTAGGATTAAACCCACTTCTTTTTTCAGACCTCCCCCTGCCACTGTAGGTTTCGGATTCCTCAGTACAACATTCATACTTTTTGACTCCATAACCCGGACCCCCCCGGCGAGCCGGGGAGATCCCTTTCTTTCTGTAGTTCCCTTTTATCCATTATATGTCCACTCGTTTCCGACTTCTCGGTTCAAAACCCCTTCCCTCGCACCTTGATGCTTAGACTCCTTTTCTTCTAGTGTCCCCTATTATACCAACCCTTTTCCCCTATAGGCACCTTTACAGTCCTTTGCAAATTCCACTCCTTTATCTTTTTCTCGTCCCACCACCTCTCCCTTTACGGTCCTACCTTAAACAGATCCTATCTGCTCGGGTTTTTTTCATTCTCCCCTCTGTATTTGACCCTGACAAGGAGACCCTGAACACGGAGAGTTTTTTTTTTCCCGTCCACTTAGATCCCTATCTTTCCCCTGCTTTCCAGAGGGCCTTTTATAACAGAGTTTAATTCTTCTTAATAGGACCACGTTTCTTAGTGATTCGTACTTCTTGATCTTGCCTTTTTTGTCCGAACCCTTCCGAGTGGCTGGGAGGATCGGGTGTTCTTGATCAGCATTCTCTTTCTCGTCGCAGCTTACCTTTTTCTCCGGACCCCGATCTTCCCCCTCCCCCCCCATCCTATCTCTATCTCGAGACAGACACGGCGTTTTTTTTTTGTGTGCTTTGCACTCTGTTCCTCCGAGAAGTTAGTGCCCTCCTTCCCCTATCCCACTATGTAACTTCGGTTTTCCTGTTCTTTTGACTATCCAGGGTTTATTTTCATACTCTTATTGGTAGTCTTTCGTTTTCCTCGTAACGGCGTCGCGGATCCTCCGGCGCTTCCTACCCCTACGTTGTTTTTTTTTCTCTCTCCAAATTCTTCTGAGTTTTCCCCTGGATTCTCCCTCCTTTCTTACACAGAGACCTACAACTTCCCCTCAGCACATAACGAGTTCTTCCATCTTCCCCGTCCCCTTAAGAATCCTACAAACGTAAGTACTTACTACCAAGCTCCTTTTCACCCTTCCGGCACGTGCACTCACGTTCACTAAACAGGCTTTCTTTTAGGGTTCCTAGTTGGGGTGAGAGTCCTTTTCGATAAAGCGTCACCCTTTCCTAGACGAGAGAGCAAAAACAGTCTTCCTTCATCCTCCGTCGACCCGATCCCCTTCCCTCGCTCTTCTTTTTCTTCCTACCCATCACCACTTTAACGCAGAGCACTGATGATTCTACTCTCCTGGGCCGCTTTCCGTGCCGAGTACCCTCTTTCTCCTTTCATAGGTCCAATCTTTCCCAATTTTTTTCCAAGCGCTGGTTTCCAGTGGATTTTCCTCCCTTAAACCATGTCTTTCCTTTTGCATTCACGCACGTTCCGTCCATGGTCGTCTACCAAGTTTCCTTTCCTTTCCCCATCAGATCTGTTAAATTCGGTTCCGATAGTGTAATCTTCGAAGCCCGATTCATTTTACGTGTCCCTCTTACCCTTTCCTTTTTTAAGCAGTACTCTTTCTACCTTTTTGGTAATCTCTTGTCGTTCCATCTTCTTACGTTTCTCTATGATTTGTGAATAGACCCTGCGACATTTTCCCGCCCCGTCCCCCCAACCGAGTCGGCTCCCCTCCTCGGGCCGGCGATCAATGTCTCTTCCCTTCCAGTGTCGTTGCCCCCCTCTCTTTATGCTTCCGCCTTCCCTGGTGCTGCGTTTCGCTTTCGCGAATCCGTTGTCCTCCGACTTCCCTACAGGTTGTCTCCGTCCCTCCAGCAGCCATGAGACGTTTCGATCCTCCCCGTCGCTATTCACTTGATTTCCTCCTCCCCCCTTCTGTGTATTTTTCCAGATAATTCACTCTTTTTTCGGAGGCACTCATATGGATCGACCTCTGGCCCCCTTGTACTGGCTTAGGTCCCTTGTGATCGCATTTCGCATCCTTTGACTTTAGGGCGGTAAGCCCAAGGTGATTAAGTTCTTCGTCGAGGGGGTCTAGGTCATTTTAGAGTTCTCTGGGGTCATGCAGTTTTCTTATTCCGCTTTTACGAAATCTTGCAGGGGATTTGCTTTCACTTGGAGTATGTTTTTGATGTAAGCGGCGGGGGTACGTTCTCATTTTGTAACGACCCTACTTCTAACGTTTTTCTATTCCTTTGAGGTTTTCTCAGTTGACTGGGTCCTTTTTGGTACGTTCTCCTTTTAGTGAGGCCTTGGACTTCGCCAAAATTTCAGCCACTTACGGAATAGCCTCCAGAGGGATTGTTCATTTTTTCCCTTTTTCCAGTCGTTTTAAGCACTGGACATAATCCCCCACGTCCTACTCTTTCCTAAGCCTCTTTCCTTTGTTCTTACGCGAAATTTACGGATCAATTTTTCAAATCACCCCGCACCTCCCAGGTGTCCACATCTTTCTTCCCGCCGTTTTCTTAGTTTCCCTTGAGCCCAAATAGCTACTGATAAGTAAGTATCTGATTCCTTGTACAAAGATAAGGTTCTCATTTAGTTGAGAGTGGAGAGTTTTCCTTTCCAAAATTATCGAAGTATATTTCGGAGGACGGACAACACCTTTTTCTCGCTTTTCCCCTTGGAAAAACGCCCCCGTACTCTTCCTTCTAGTTACTTCTCCCTCCTTTTCAGTGCATCTGGAGATCTTTTTGGAGGAAAGCAGTCTCTCAGATCAGAATTTCTAACGATAACCCTCATACCGGTTTTCTTTTCTTGTACATTTAGATGTTAGAGAACTTATGGCTCGTGGCCATAGGAGTTTTTCTTCAGTTTGAGTTCTATGCATCTTTACATCTTATTACGATTAGGTGTCTTTGTCTAACCCCTCGCCTAACTCCTAGAGTAGAAATTTTTTGCAGATCTTCCCTCCTTCGCGCAAGTTCCTTCCGTCTCCTCGCCCCCCCGTCCCCTTCACATTCATTCTCCTTCTGAGGACCTGCCTCCTTCCATACTTTCTTTCGAACCCGGCAGGCAAATATAGCTCGGTGTTCTATATTACACAGTTCCCCCAGTCCTCCTCTTCAGCTCCAACCCCTCCTTAGACTTATTTCTTCCCTCAAAAACACCTTTTTTGCAACCCCCAGGTTTCTAAGATTTTCCCGTCAACCTCCTTCAAATGATTCCTCCCCTTTTCGCCTCATTGGTAAACCCGAGATTCTCTCCCCAGCCTACTTCTCCCACTGACCAATTTCCTAACTCTGAGTAGTGTCTCCCTCTTTAAGCCTCTTTGAAGTTGAAGAGCCGGTGATTGTCAAGTGCTCAATTTCCCCCCTTCCTTCCGTCCCCTGATCCTCCTTTTCCCCTTAAAGACAGTCTGCCTCGGTAACTTTTTCCCGTCCAGCTTAACCTTCTCACCGGCGACCGTTAGCCTTCTTTCGGAGTCCCCTGATATATATTCACTCCAGGCCACTTTTCAATGCGTTCGGGTCCCTCGACGCACTATTCGCCCCTATTTCTGTGCTCCTGAATGGAGGTATCTCTCGTCCTTCCGTGATGACTTCTCCCACCAGTCTTTCTTTTAAAACGGTTTGCATTTTCTCGGCGGCGGCCGTTTTTTTGGAAGGTCCTTCCACCTTTGCCACCGCACCGTTCAGTCCCTTCAACCCCCTCGTGTGCTGCCGGAAGTTCTCCCGAAGTTTGTATTCTCTCTGGCAAGAGGTCCTTCCCGATAAAGATACTCGGCAGCCGTCTTCTCTATACCTCCCTGGGAGTGGCAGTACTTTCTCGTGCAATTTCCATGGCCTTTTGAGTTATCCGTGTTCTCGACTTCCAGAGTGGTGGTCTTTTTTGTGGAAGAGGCTTTTCGTCCCGCGTCAGTTTGAGACCTTCGTTTCTTGATTGAGTCAACGTCGCTAATACGACG
>Ga0179591_1236529_pt1 | contig 20158 bp, 19 predicted proteins | sample CZOMad2_1_08_16f_FD_182891 | JGI IMG/M metagenome (GOLD analysis project Ga0179591, IMG submission 182891) | Vadose zone soil fungal communities from Angelo Coast Range Reserve, California, USA - CZOMad2_1_08_16fungal (PacBio error correction) | ecosystem: Environmental > Terrestrial > Soil >... | reverse complement strand
AAGCATAGGGACTTCCTTCCTCCTCCCCTCCCTAATTTTCTTTGTGATAGTCCCCCCTGTCGACAAGGCGGCCCTTCCTGATGTCCCCTTCTGTCGGTCTGTGGCGTGCGTAAATTCTTTCCTCGATCTGCATCAATTAAGTTAGATTGGGACAATCCCCTTCCCCCCCCTGTCTGGACCCTACCATCCCAATCAGTGTAGGACAGGACCTCATTTCTCAGTTTTACCTTTCCTCTGATCCTTGCATATGAAGGCTGCCCCATCCAACTGAGTATCCTCAATCGGATTCCCGGAATTATATTAGAAAGAAGGTGAGACTGATGTTTTCCCGACTGACGTTTGATGGTGGTATTGTCTGAGCTCTCACTCCCCCCATTTTGCAAGCCTCTCCTAGAGGCCTGATCTCACGCGGCTCCGCAGTCAAGTTTTCTTTGCCTGTTCCAAGAGCCCACCCTGAGTGGAATCACAGAAGCTGAACTCACTATCTGGAAGGAGGGTAGACTCGCTGCCTCAAGATCCCACGAAGGCCGGGCCCATAATTCTTTTTTAATTTCAGATTTGTTCTTTACTATTGTTTCCCTGGAGGTTTTTCTTGACTTGGCGATGTTCCCAATTGGGTTTTTTTCTAGTAGCCCGGGAATTCCCTGAAGTCTTCTCTTCATTCAACGGTGTGCAGTACTTGGCTCCCTCTTTCGTCTGCACCAGCGAGGTATCCTCTAAGCTCGGCTTTTTTTTCTTGGTACTGTAGTTAGTTTCTGAAATTTCTTCTACCTAGCCAGACATTTCCTTTCGTTCTGTTTTGGCCTCCGGATTCTCCTTCTCTCGCTCTTTTAGTGCACATCATGTTAGTCTTGCGGGCTTCAAATGGCCTATGCTTTTTTTCGTCCCAGAGTTGGAGTGCCCAGTAGGAGGAAATATTCTCCGAATCCTATTTTTTTTCTGTTTTGTCGTAGAGGTTACATTCTGTCGCCGCGGGCAGTTGTTTTTCCCGTGTGTTTTTGTTCTCTCCCACTGGAAGTTGCAACAAGATTTCATTGCGAATTTTCTGCCCGCTCTTCTCGCTTCTACATGTTGGTCTATTGGTGGTCAGGAGCTGTATTGCCTGTAAAAGATTTCCTTTACATTGTCCCCCGGCCGTGATCTTTTGCTTTTTTCCTCTTTGTGATCTCCGAAACGCTGGCTGAAGTTAGTGCGGATGCCTTAAGGAAGCTCCTTACCACCAAGTTTTGAATTCGCATTCCTGCCTCCTCCCGTGACGATTCGGGCAAAACTGAAGAACACCCAGCTTTTTCAGCTGCCACAAAATGCACCCACCCCCCCGCCCTGGATAGGTCCCAGACCCATACCGCCTCCGCCAGGAAGCTTCACAGCCCCGTGAATCTCCCTGGTCCCTAAACCTCCTCCCCCCTCCCTTGACATCTTTGAGAGAAAGGTTTGCCATTACCCTTCCTTTCCGCAAAACATTTTCCGGACCCAAGAATTTCTACCAGTTATAACTCCCATCACAGTTTTTACTGGGTTTTTCTACCATCACAGTTATCAGAGAGGGCTACTCCCCCAATTTCAGAACATCTGACTAAGCCCCCTGTGTCCATTACCCTCTATTTCATGTGAAGTAACAAGACTTAACCCACAGTACCAGACCCCCCCAAAGTCTATCTCCTATGATCCGACCTGTTTTCACCCTTGTTCTTACTCTCTCCCCCTATTCACAGGTACGGCAAGCAGTTTCCCTGTCTATTATTCGGCCCCCAGGTGGCCCGTCCTTTTCTGGTTTCATCGACCTCTTTCCCACCCTCCCTGCTGCCATAATATTAAAGGCAACATACACAATTGTGCCATCTTTTTTAGGGAGACTTGGTCCCCCCCCTGACCGTCAGATAATTACGGAGGTTTTTTTTTCTTGCGGAACTTCTCCCCCCCTCCGCAGCCCGCGCTGGACATTGGAGAGGCCAACCTGTGAACTCTTGATTCGTTCTATGTCCGGCCCCCCCCCTTTGTTTCCCAATCTTTCGGCACCCCTTTCCTCGAGCCGACCACCAGTTTTCCCGCGTGCACTCAATCAGTCCTAAAAAGTGACGTCCGTGACGGCGCACTCCTTTGGTTTCGTATGATGATGATTTTTCCTTCCAGAACTTTTCCGCATAGACCAAAAGGTCACTGGCCCTTCCACCATGCTATCCCCAGTTTCACTGCGAACAGGATTGTTCCCTCCTCCGTGTCTCCTCCCCCGAACAACTTAGGGGATGCGTAACTCTGACCGCCTTGGACTTCTCTTCAATTTACATTCGCGCATCATTCCTTTGCCTCTCGAGTAAACTTTCCTTACCCCCCCCCAATCCCCTATGCGGAGGCCTCCTCCTGTCGTGCTTCCTTTCTCTTTTTTCCTCCTCACTGAACTTTTGTTGGATCCAGTCAGCCTCATTCATTTTTCCCCGAAGCGAGTTCTTGTGATCGTCCCCCCCGTTTGGTAGTAAGGAGCCCGGGGTCCTGATGGTTCGGCTGTCCGAATGGTCGGGCGTGACCTTCTCCAAGTCTTCGTGTGTTAGATCACGCCCCCCTCTCTGTTTCAATTATGTTCCCCTTTTCCCTCCGTGTCTTTTTTGTACAGACCCAAAGTAAGAGTTCGTTTCCGATTCGTGTTTTTAGATGGTCGACTAAATCTTTTTAAGGCTCCTTCCCCCCCCCCGTCTGGACCGCCTCGGTCAGCACTCCCTTGTGCGCCCTTGATAAATGACCTGATGTTGTATTGTTGGTAGAAGCCCTGACCTCCTGAGACCTCTCCCTTTTTTTCGAACGAGAATTTCTGCGGATCCGAGTTTTCCAGTTGTGATTTTAGCGAGCGTGAACTTTTTGTCAGGCCCACGCCTTACGAAGAGCTGAAGGGTCCCGGAACTCTCCCAACCCCTGTTTGGGAAACCGTTCTCTTTTCCAGTTCTGTTAAGGTTTACTATTGTCACCTTGCTTGTTTAGTGGGCACCCCCCGCTTAAATTATTCAACTGTTCTTCTTTCTTTCTTGACTTGCCTCTTTCGTTCCTTCTCATTCCTTCTGCGTAGTCAATCCTCTGCGGAATCGAACCGGCAAAGGCCTTTCCTCCTTTTTTAGAACTCTGAAGATAATCTTTGTTTCTGTTTCAGGTAGTCCAATGTCCTTCCCTTGTCTGACAATTAATCTTTCTTTGAGGAGAGTAGAGCGGAATGGTTGAGACCCTTCTTCTTACGTGCAGTTAATCGTAGGATCGGTTTGGTATTCTTGACAACTTCTTTTTTTTTGCCCTCTTGGGGGAACCCACTTACTGCCCCCTTTTCTCTAGCGGGTCTTTTTTTACTCTTCAGAGGAGCTTCCTTGTAGTGATTTCTTCATGTATGAGATCGTAAGGAAATAACCACTCCTTGTGGGGTCTTCACCTCCTCCCCTGTCCGATGAACACGGGCTGGGTGAAATGTCTCTTACCTAAGTTCCTCTCCGCTGAATGGACTTTCCTCGCTGGTGGTACTTCGGCTGAATGAATACAGCATAGCACGCACTTTTGGCCCCGACAAGTATCCTAATATCCTAGTTTGCCATCAAATGCCCCTTTGGGTTAGGGACTCTCGATAACGCGCCCCTGACCCCAAGTGCTTTCTATGCCCCTTTTTCTATGTAATTTAGGAATCCCCTACTTCCCCCAACCAACGGCGTAATTCCAGCTTTTTCCCTTGCAGAACGCGAATTTTGATCTGGCCTCAACCTTTTGAGCAAAACCCAGGCTTTGTTTCCTTTACCCGTGGAGTGAATCCCCAACCCCCCACAATTTCCCTTTATTTCCTTCCCACGTGCACTCGCTTCAGACCATGGAACAATACCCTTCATCCCCCCGCAAGAGTCCCACACATCCCCCTTCCCCCCATCAGTTTGAATCTGGGGGTTTTATTTAAAGGGCCTACTAGGTTAAGACCAACCTTTCATTTTTTCCCCCCCGTGGCTTTGCCCATTGCCTCCAGACCAAGTAAAGTTTGCCGTCCGTTCTGTTAGCGATCTTTACACCATGGACCCCTCAAAGATAAGCCGCTTTCGCCCCCCCCTCTCCTGAGTGCTCCCTTTTGGCAGAACGACGTAACCGTACCACTCCCCCAACTCCTCCCGAGACACCTTTTACCTATCTTCCACTGTGCCCCTTCCCTGAAGCAAACCATTCTATGCCCTTACGGTCATCCTACCGCGAGACCCTTTCTTTAGCTCCATAAATACTATCAAACCTGGCTCCCCCCCTTTCCAAACTGTCCCACTCCGTGACCCCGCTCGACCTTCCCCCTACTGGGTCAGATTACATGGCCCCCTCTGGGAGTTTACGGAGTTCCGGCCTACCATCCTTGGACCTGAGTTCTTGGAGGCTGTGCCGGTTCCAAGATCTTTTTTTTTCATTCCTGGCCTGGCCGGCGTAACCATTTTCGCTACAAACTCTGACCGCTAGACGTTCCCTTCTTTCCTATCGAATGGTCAAGTTTGAGGACACCATTTGTTACCCATCACAGCAACCTTATAGTTAAAGTTTAACCCCCCCCACATTATGTTTCCCATAATTTCGTCCTCCACGGTGAAGGGGCATCTTAGTGGAGTTTCGGCTCCCTTCAAAATTCATGTCAGCCCCTTTACTTTGTCTACCCTCGAGAGGTTTCACTTGAAACAGGAAGTGGACAGCCTCAGGGCTTGCTTCCACAGGGTTTTCCCGTCCCGCTTTTCACAACCTCCTGGAGGAATCCTCTGATTCAGGCGGATCTCACGTTGTAACACCGTGAAAAAACAATCGTACTTCTTCAGGAAGCTTACTCCCCCGTGGTTTTCTAGCATCCTTTTTGTTGTTTTCGAGTCTTACACTTCCCCCACCCCCCACATGCAGCCAGGAAGAAGGCGTTACCCGACGACTGTTGGGTTCAGTCTAAGTGGGGGTAGAGTTGCCCCTTCCCCCTGCCCCCCCCGGCCTATCTTTTTTCCCTCCTGTGCATCTGTTCCCTCGGTTTTATATGCGATTAGGTGAGTTCTTTGGGGAATCACGCCCCGGGAGGTCAAATGTCTTGAGTCTCCAATAGCGGGCCTGTTGTTTCCATCCCCCCAGTATCTTAGATGAAGGTGCCGTTCTTTCCCTGGAGCCACCCCAAAAGACCCGCAATTGGGCAACCCTTCTGCTTGCCGTCACAGGGAATCAGAAGTTGGAAAATGATGTATTATTTTTTATGTTGCTGTTTTTTCTTTGTTTTATCCGGTTTCTTCCTTCTTCCTAAAGTCGCGACTGTGGCGGTCTTCTAGTGGTAAAGGGACCCTTACCTTTTTTTCCACGCCAGCGCTTGCTCGGTGCCCAATAGTCAGTTGTCTAGCCGTCGCTTCAGTACCCTCTCCCAGAGTTTGTCCCTATTTTAATCGCCATTCTATGGTGCCGGTCTATTAGTATGTTTCGATACCGCCACCTTCCATGTCCTCCTTGTGTTATAGTAGTTCCACTACATTCCCCAGTATTTTGTCCTTCAGTTTCTGCGTGGCAGTGAACTGGGATAGAGTGCTCCCTGAAAAGGGCGGGTGCCGAGCGTTAACTTCTTGCAAGCTTTCTCCGGTATTTTGTGGGTATTTTTGACGTTTGGAGGCCACCAGGCTCTGTAGAGCTGGAAGAAATGCCAGGTCCTCCTCTTTAGATTTTCCTGGGAATTTGTTAGGTTGCTGGTTTTATTACGGAACCTCACGAGTAAGCTGTTTTTTTTTAGTCTTAGCAACGTGTTTTTTGAGCCTTTCTGCGTCACCAGTCTCACGTGCCCTATTCTCCGAGCTTATTGACTTTTTTATGTTGACTTCCCCTAGTCTCTGCCGGGTAGGTGAATTTACTGGCTGAGCTCCTGTCGGACCTTACTACTGCTGTTGTGGGCGTCTTCTTTTACCTTGAACCCTAGGGTTTTTTTATTGAGCGGTTTTTTATCCAGACGTCAGCCGATAATGGTAATCAAGATCCCTGGGCGCTGGTGGTCTTTGGCCGTTTCGTCCTCCCCCTTTTCTTAAGCCCCCATTTTTTTTCACACTTCTCTCTTTCTTTCTCTTGTTTTGTAGAGGAGCCCGCATTTTCCCATTTCTTGCATGTCCTGAGGAAGATTGACCATCAAGACTTTCTACCCCTAATGATTATCTGGGGGGGGGGGGCTCATTTTTTTTTGAAGGAAGCGCTGACCTCCTTTTTCTTCCCCTTAAACCCGGCTAGCCCATTTCTTTTTGATCAGAAGACCCCCCCCCGCAGGATCGTACCCTTACTCCCGATATGGCAGACTTTCCACCTCCACCGTCAGATACTTCGACGTCCCCCCCCGTTTTCATCACCCCCGCTTTCTTTAGGACCTCTTTCCGAGAGCCTCATGTGTGCCGCCCAAACTACCCAAACACCCCCCCCAGCACTTTTTCCCTTGGACCCAGCCAGTACACTCTATTTTCTGTGGCCCGACATGATACGAAAACCATTTTGCCCTCGTACCTCCTATAGAAGCATTTCCAGCTAAGAGGTACGATCCCACTTGGCCTAACCCAGAAATACAGCACAACTGTCCTACTGAGCTCTCTGAAAGAGGGACAATTCATGTTCCCTTCATATGACGCATCTCTTCCCCCGGCCCTTTCCTCCTCCAACTGAATGAAACCAGTAAGTACAGTAGCTTCTTCATTCCATTGCACTCATACCTTGAGTCGTCCTAGACCCCTGCAAAAACGCGTCCCCCTCATACCTGCACCCCGGCAGAAATTTCCCCCTCCTGCTGTGGTTTATCTCTGTAAGAAGAGACCGATCCCTTCCCTTCTGCCTCTCCGTCGGAGTGAGCGGAACCTTTTACCTTTCCACCACGCGAGTTCTATGCCGCCTGGACACCCTGAGGACGATTGAGCCTTTATCTCCTTTCTTTCCCCCGTGGCTTAACCGTTATCGAGAAACTTAAACCGCACATCACGTTTGCCATAGAACAGACATCAATTTTGCCGTTTCCCTCCAAGACGGGCAGTATACCGTTTACTCTTTGGAGACGGCCTAACGGGCACGTCAGAGCAACGTCCTTTGCTTTCCCCCACCTAGTTAAAGGCCCTGTTTTTCGGCGTCTCCCCCTCCAGATAAACCTTGGCAAGACGCTCCGAACTTGTACACCCTTCCACCGAAAGAAAGGCTCAGGGAAGCATGGACCGAGGGACCTGGCTACCACCGCTACACCCATACCTTCGTAGTCTCGTGCTTCTTGGTATTTTCCCCCCTTCCTCCTTTGGTGGTGGATAGTGTTCAAGTAGAACTCTTCCTTCCCGTCGTTCCGGATTCCTCTTTTGGATAGTAAAGGTTAGCCAGGTCCAGTCCTTCCTTACCTTGATGCGCCTTTGCGGCTGTTTGCGCCTTTTTCCTCAAGGTTGAAGCCCCGCCTTTTTTCGACGCCTGCTGCGGGTCCCAATGTATTGTGTAACCTAACGAGGCTTTTTTTCCCCTCCCCTCGCTTGTTTCTATTGACGTTACGGAGCTTTCAGATCCACGACGTTAGTCTGCCCCCTTCTTCCTCCTTACAGTGCGTCCAAATGCTGGATGGCAAGCGTGTCTTTTTTCTTTGGTATGGTCTCTTTGCAGGACCCGCCATCCTTATCTTCCTCCACTCTTTCCTCGTTTCTTGGATCCGGTTTCCGCTCCTTTGTCCAGGTGAAGTGGACCCGCGGTGGCACTGCGGCCCGCCTCATGGAAAATTTTCTTAATGCCGGGCTTTTCGCCTTCGTTGAAGTACTAGACCGCAGGAGTCATCTTTCTCCAGTATGGTTTTGCCTGCCTCGAGGTTTTCTTATATGTAATCTGAAACTGCCCATGTTTTATGTAGTTGTCCACTCCTCGGCTCCGGTTCCTTTTGTACGTGAGTACCGTACGGTTAATCGAGTGCGGATCGTACACCCCATTTTGTTGGACCCATGCAGATCGGTTGCTATAGTTGGAGGGTCCCTGGTGACTTTTTTTTCACCCCATTCCTAATAGCTGCGCCATTGAAGCGTATGAGCGAGTCGTCTTTTGGAATTAGCTTTGCTGCTGCCCAAGGAACCAATCTTTCCTTCTTAAATTAAGCCACTTTCTCGTGTCGCCCCTGTTGGGAGCACCAAGTATTACGCTGACCCCCTCCCTTCCTCGTCCGAGATGCACGTTGACTGACTGTTGTTACTTCGGGTCGTTCTTGCTGCGTGGCTTTTCCTTGGCCGGCTGCTTTTAAAGACTGAGGTTGGGGCATTGTTCCTCGTAAATGGAAGCTGAACCCTTTTTTTATTGCTCCTTTGTATGAGATAGTCACGACGCTGCCTCTGACCTGTATAGCCACTCTTAGACCTTGGGACAGCGGATTGCCGCTACCCCTGGAATTAGACAAGTACCCGTTCTCACCCTCTCCCTACTTTTTGTTTTTTGAGAGTCAACGAAAGGGATGCTCGTCTGCCCTTTAAGCTTCCCTTACGAGGTTCTGCCAAGAGCCTCATTCATTCCGACATTCCTCCAATTCCAGCGCTGAAGATCGAATAACTTCGCCCCCACCGTCATGGTCGAGCCCCCTGCCCCCACACAAGCAGGATCCTTCACCCCTTCCCAGACTGAGTCATCAGGCTCCTTCCCCCCCCGACCATACTACTCTACCAACAGCAGCCAACCGCGTTCTCCCCTCTCGACAGCCCCCAATGCGTTCCCCTTTTCATACTTTTCATTGCACAACCTCTTGGTTCTTAAACTTAGGCACTTCCCCAGCACAGACTAACGCTTTCTTTCTTGGGGCTACGAAAGCCCCTCGACGCGACTGCCCCTCCCCCCATTCACCCCCTAAGCTGCCTCAGCGTTCCTTTCCCCCGAGTCTATTGTTTGGCAGAACCTCCATTCCACCCACCTTCCCTCCAACTATCTTTTAGAGAATAAGTGCTCCCCGTTCGGACATTTGCCCCCCCGCTTGACTCGATTGCAGGTCCTTAACAGCCTCCCTCTGACCCTTCTGAGGCTTGAAGTCAGGACACTACAGGCCAACCCGGGCGCAGTTTGTCGGCGACGGCCAGCCCCTGAACCGGCCCCCCTCTATTCCTCATATACAAGGGCGGCCCAGCCTTTCTCTTTTTGTGATGTGGCAGCGACTTGTGCATCCGGAAGCTATCCGGTCTTTCATTCTTAGTTATTTTGACAATGGCGTCCTCAACTGGACACTCAGGAGCCGTATACCCGTCTTCCTATAGGTTCCAGAGTGTTCTGAATCCCTGGCGTTTGCACGCCTCAGACATAAATTCAACTTGGACTCAGTAGGTTACCTCCAGGCGTGGTTCCAGAAGGTGCCGTTTTTTTTCCAACTTTTTCATCCCTTACTATTTTAAGCTGCCTCGGCAAACTTCCCCCGCCCCGACAGCAATTCTCTTTTCTTGACGCGATATACTGTCCCAGACGATTGGCCCAGTCTTCCCTTTGTGCCTCGAAACTAACATTCGTTTTTGCCTGACATCCCTTAAGAAGGGCATATCGGACAACCGGGCGTCCTCCCTTCCGGGCCCTTTCTGTGCTACCACCTTTCCTAACAATAACCTAGTCTTTTTGGGCTTTCTTCCTGCTTTTTTTTCCCCTTTCTCTTGGGGCTAACCGACCCATTGTGTTTTCTCAGCGCTTTAAATTCAGCACGAAGGAAGTTTTGAGCCGCCGCGCTGGGGGTTGTAGCCATTCGAGGGCTGCTTGCCTCCTTGTGGCGTGATCTGAGTCCTTTTTTTATTGTCTGCATTCCCTTCAGGTAGTGTGGAGATCCCAGCCCCCGATGGAATCGTCCTTTTTAATTTCCCTCCCTCCTGAGTTTTTTGACAGTCTGACTCTTTACGATGACGGTTTCCTGTTTCCGGTTTTTTCCGAGCTATAACTGAAAGGCCTGCCTGGTTCTGCCCCCCCTTCCACCGGGGAACGGTTTGTACCTGCTGCTGGCAGCTTTGTCTGGGGTGAGAGCAAGGCTAGTTTACCTCCGACTTTTTTTCCTCAGATGGAGGCTCGCGTTTCTCTTTTAATGGGTTCATCTTCCATGTCTTTTTGTTGGATTTTCCGGCCATGAAGTATGCGCGGTAGAGCCGCCTGAACCCCGCAGGCGTTGGTCCCCAGTCCCTTTTCATCGCAAGTCCTGTTTCCTGGGGAAGAGTCCTTTCGGTTTTTAGTCAACGCCTAGACTGACTCCCTGGGTGTTCTTGTAGTTTTCTTGCCCCTTCGGACGTACTTTCCAGGGGGCCGGGTCCGCGTTGTCCTGGAAATTTTCTTTCCCTTCCTCCAGACATGGACAGTGAGCCGAATTAAGGCCTCTCTTACCAGCTTTATTGTTGGTACTTTCCAGGTTTCTTTTTTTCACAGGCTTTTTCTCACCTCTTTTCGGCCTGAAGCGGCTCCCCGCCCCCTGCGGAGTCTTTGAGGACTGTTTTTCTCCTTGCTCTTCTCGCTTTCGATAGCCCGGACTGCCCGCTCGTGGATCGGTCCTTTGTGGTGTAGTTACCCCTTATTGGGTTCCAAAGTCGTATTTACCTCTTTCTTCTCCGAACCCAGATCTGGTGCTGCTTTTGTATCGTCCGCGTGCAGGTCTTTCAGGCGGCCTTTTCTCGGGCATGGTGATCATGTGGTGGTGGGCGTTTTTCCAACTTTTTTTCGCGAACACGTGTTTGTTTGGTATTCGCAGTTCTGCCCCGCTTCGTCACGCGGTTGATCGCGATTTTACGCGCTTGTGTTTCATTTCCTCTGGATGGGCAGCTCCACGCAGCGGTTCCACCGGTCTTCTTCTTTTTTTTTAGTTACACTCCTAACGTTTTTGCGGACTCTACCTCCTTGTCCGTTCTTCTATGGGCGCGCCTCCCATACCTCTCGGATTCACCCTCATGAGAATTCGCTTACGCTCTTGACCCTGAAACTGCGCCCTCAACCCTTGTTCATGATTACAAGTTTTCTGAATTCTCCATGCCGAGTGGTGAGCTCCCAGACAGCCCCTACTTCCCATACCCTTTCCTTGACGAGTACCCAGCCCCAGGCCACCATGAAGAAATATGGGCTTCGAGCATGGGGAAACTCTCTGGGTGCCCGCCCCCATCTGGTACTCACGCACTTGATTTACTTTTTTTCAGCAAGACCTTTACTAAGCTTTCGGTGCATGGCCGGAAGCGAGCAGACGCCTTTCCTCCCCAGCGACTCGCTCCCTCTTGTCGCCTTTATTATATCTGTTGCAGTAACCCAAAGACCGCAAAGTCAACAGCCAACTAGAGCCGCTCTGCAAAAACTCTGACCTTCTTGACCATTCTATGCACGCACTCCCTGCAGGTAAGTTCCTAGACCGGCCGCCCCAATTCGAGTATATTACCGAAATACGTTCCCCAGGCGCTAGTTCCCAAACGTCCACCGCCCCTCCTTGACCTTCCTTATACTTTTACTGAACAAGGTCCTTGGCCCAGTTCTGGATTTGTTATTCAGGTACTTGCGCTTCACGACAATGAACTTAACGAGTGCATTCGTTCCAGGAACTTACAGTCCCCCTTTGTATGCTTGAAATTGGCGCCTACATGTTGGTACAACCCATGAGAATCCACAGTACCCCATCGCCAGCTCTTTTCGAGTCGCAGTTTCACTGGGCCCCGCTCCCCGAAACACGTGGCCAGCCCTGCAGTAAGACCTTGGGCTTTCAACAGCTGGCGCCAATTGTCATTCGCCCACTACTGCACCGTCCATCGACCTCCCCCAAGTTTAATGGCTTTCCTTTCAGTCCTCGGTGCCATGTGAACACAGGACTCTTCCAGCCGACGGTGATCTACACTCTCTACCCCTTCCGGGTCCAGCCGGGGCTATCGTTCAAACGCACTTCTGCCCCCTTCAGGCCGGGCACTTCAGTCGAGGAACTGGACCCGTTATATCACCCCCCCCCTATATTAGCCCCTTTTCTCCCTTAGTGACGTCTATTTTCTTTCTGAGGACCAGGAGGCCGCCTACGACGATTTCTGGTGATATTTCCACTTAGCCAGTTCTTTAGCTTCCCGGCCCTCGATAAGTGATGGTTGCCGATTTTTGTCCCCTTTTTAGACGCAGACAGTTCATCTCTTTTTCTTGGAGATCGACTAGGATTGCTGTTAATTGTTCCCGAGTCGGCTTTTTTCTAAGTAGACTTTTGAGATGGACGGTGCCTTTGAAGGTATCCCTTTCCTAACCAGACTGTAGGTCCCCCCTGTAAAGGCATTGAGGCAGGAACCTTTGGCAGCAGCCGTGTTTTACCCTTCTGTTGAGTTCCTCCGTTTTCTTTGGATGGTAGTAGAGCTTCCTGAAATGCTCTCCTTAGGTTCCCTCGCCGAGACGGCTCTGTTGATGCGGCTACGAGGTTCCGGACGTCGCTCTTTTGGTGTACTTTTCCTTTACTACTAATGCAAGAAGTATGCCGGGTTTTTACCCTTTTCTATCCGTCCCCAAATATACCACCCTTTTTTCCAGCACTGTTAAGATGAAGTAAGATTTGCCGTGGTCGCTTGCGTTGAAGTCGTTTGTAGACCCCCCCCCTCGAATCATCCCCCCGCCATGTTTTTATTATTTCTGGCTAGAACCCCTCTCATGGCTCCCTTTCTGGTCCTTGGGCATTAGAAATGGCACAGTGTCAGAATATACCTCCTTAGGCTCGCTGGCGTTTTTTAATGTGGTGCCATGGCTGGTTATGACACATCCTCGACTCGTCCTTTGCCGACGCCAACTAAGACGTGTACGAGGGTCGTACTCCTTGGTCGGCGCTATGCATAGTAGCACCAGGACCTTCAAGCTTTATCGGCATGTTCTTTAGTCTGTATTCAAGTCGTTGTTTTTTAGACGAACAGTGTACGGGTCACTTTCTAGCCGGAGATTCCTCTTCGTCTTCGTGATGACTCTTCCCGAGTCGCCTCCCATTTCTTTGAAGTAGGCTTGGAGGTAAGGTCCTGAATCTTATTTGGTCTTGGTTGGTCCGAAAATGGAAGTTGTCACACTTGGGTTCTTTCCCAGATCGTCAGCGCTTATTTCTTTTCAATGATTCCGCAGTATGCGTTTCAAGCGGGTCTCCCTCCCCACGGTCATATCAGCACCGGAGTTTTATATCTCTCTTTTTTCCTTGTGTTGTCTTCGAATAACTCCTATGGTGCGCTGTTCTGGTGATCTTTGCAATCATGTATGCCAACTCTCGGCTCCCAGACACCGGACCCCTCAGCGCTGCCCAGATCGGGCAGCCTAGGCAATACAACCCAGCTGTTTTTGACTTCGCGACCATGCGCCCCCCCACCCATCCAGCGGTCACCTCCCCGTTAGACGTTTCGACTGCATCACCTTTCATCTACTATTTAGTACTCACAACGCCTAGGATCTCGGTCTAGTCCCTTCGGGCCCCCTAACTCCTGGTGCGCCCACTCCGGTCTACCCGTTACGTTGCCTAAAGGTAAAGAAGCCACGCGGCGTTCATCCCCCCCGTAGAGTCTGCCTTCCTCCACCTCAGATGTCTCTAGACGATAATTAGCCAGCGCCGCGTCCCTCCTGTGGCAGAACCGACCCACCCCGTTTTAACTCCCTACGTAGCAGGTTCTTGCAAGAAGGTCCAGTTGGCACACTCCCCCCCTTACTATTGCACTCCTTCCCTTTGGTTTCAGGACTTTAGCGCCCAGTCACTTTCGTCTTTTTCTCAGGCCTAAAGGAACCTTTGCCGTTAGCCCCCGACCAATCCGTGCACACGACGTCCCTTCTCCTTTAAGCTTACTGTGAATGAAAAAGCACGATGCTACTCCTCTCATTTTGACCAGCCCGGTGCATCCGGTGACTGAAGGAGGTTCACGTCCTCCCCCCTTCTTTTTGATTTTCTGGTCCCCTTTTGCGCCGTCCAATGTTAAAACTTTATCCCGTCGCTCGACCAGGAATATTTGAGGCTCGAAGGTCTACAGCTGGCGGGCCCACCGTGGCTAAAAAGAAACACCCCCTGTCCCCCCATAAGATTTTTTCTCCCCTTCAGCAAGGTGGTTTGAACCGTGCCTACCAGCCGGTTAGGTCACTAAACTTCGTGGAGGCTTATGTTCTAGAAAGGCACCGTCCACGTCCCTCTGGTGCCACCCAGTGACTAGTCCACTGGAAAAAGCTTGGCCCCTTTTGGGAGTCCTCCCCTCCAGGGGAGCAGCTGAAATTGGCAATATCGTCCCAAGAACTCCCCCTTCCTCTTTCCCTAGTGGGAGAGCCTCTGGTCTTTTTAAACCCCTTTCCTCTTCCCAAATCATTAGTAGTCTTCCTTCTTGGAGTGATCCTCTTCCTCCTCGTTTTGTGTGTAGACGTAGCGCAGTAAGAGTCTTCTCCTACGCCGAGTTGGTGATTTCTTTCTTCCCGGTTTAGCCCTTTAGCGCGGACCGCCCCTCGTGCCTTTTTTTGATGTGGCTATACTGGCCTTTTGGCCCAGCGAGACCAGGGTTCTTTCTATCACGCCTGCGGTTTCTCTTCTCCACGCGTTAGAGCGTTGTTATGACTTTCTGTCCTCTCCGTTTCCTTTCCCTGAGAGCAGATCACATAGTCCATCAAAGGCGTGGATTGCGGCCCCCCCTCTTGTAAGGAAACGACGGTCGCTGTTGGCTATGGGGGTTCTTTGATGCCCTCCCCCAGGCTGTCGCCCTTCGCTCGACTCAGATTCAGGACTGGCTCGCGTCCAGAGGTTGTAAAGGGGGGAAGGAAGTTGGTCATTCACCGCTTTTTCCTGTCGGTCCCTGCCAGTCCGAAGGAGATGAAGTGTTTTGTTCGCCCTTGCTTAACACAAAAATTTTATGCTTTGAGCCCTTGTATCTGCCAGTAGATTTTCCCGTGCAGCGGGCGGCCTCTTTTCTTTTGCCAAGCCTATCCTGGACTGCGGTTGTGTATAGTAGTTGCCTTAGCCTCTATCTTTTTTTCAGGCCGTTCCTTTGGAATCGAGTCGGCCCTCCTACCTTGACAGTGTTCCGTCAGTTGTCTCCCTTTTTCCCACAGTTATCGTAGTTGGAGTGTGACTTCCTGGTTCCTTTTTAGACTCGTTGGCCGGTTTTCCCGCGCTGCTTGGCGAGTCGATCGACTTTTTCGTTCGCTCTTCAATCTAACGGAACTCGTTCGTTCTTTTTTTGAGTCCCTTTGTCTCTTTGTTGGTGTCGTAAGCATTGTGGCGTCCACCAAGTAGTATTCCCTTTATCCTTAGATTCTGAGATTAGCTTCCGGTGAGGGATGACTTTTGTCCGGTGACTTCTTCCTGAGCGGTCAGGGAGGCACTCTGGTTTTATTTTTTTTTTGTAGTCCAATGCAGTGACCAATCGACGTTTCTGCCCTGCTTCAGCTTGTTTCATCTCCTGATCGTGGTACGCGTATTGTCCGCTCCTTCTGAAGCACTGGCGTTACGGATGGATATACTCTCCCCCCCCCCTTGTTGTTGAGTTCGTATAACGCTGGGTACCCTTGCGTCTCCTGGCCCTTAGCGAAAACCCCGCGCGATGACCTGCTCAACTCGCTGCGCTCGGGGCAGACCCTCACCATGCCGCACAACTGCTTGTTATCTGACATCTCCCACACCCCGACTGTGAGTCGTTCATGAAAGATCAGTCAAGCCGTCCCCCTCCCCGACCACGTAATCTTCCTCTTGCGACAAACCCTCAAACCCATGCCGGAAATCCGCCAGGGAAGCCCTAACCCCTTTGCAGTCCCACACTTAATGTTACGAAAAACGAAGCTTCCCTTGGACTCCAGCCTAACTAGGTCTTTTTCCTGGTTTCCGACAGCGATCCTATCCGACGCCCCCCAATTAAGAAATAGAATCTCTAAGAGTTTTCCTTTTGTACGGCCTCGACTGAAGCTATTTCCTGTTGCACGCGAATTCACCCGTTTACACACTCCCCAGAGAAGAGGACCCGCCTGGTCTCACCCCCTCGTAGGGCCCCATTTCCATATTCGTCCAAGCCTCACTCCTCCCGCCTGCCAGTACGAGGCGTTAGTCTAATGTCCAGAAATACCGAGAACCCCGGGCCGCGGAGCGTTCATCGAAATCCGGCAACCCGTCCCCGTGCCCTCCCCTCAAAATAAGTAATGCACAAGTGCTTGCCCCCTTCTGCTGACTTTGACGGCAGCTGAAGTCTCCCAGCCGTTTCCCTTCGGCTGGGCGGCAGGGGCCCGACATGTCACGCGCTGGATGCGCTTACCAATGGCTCCTAACCTCCAAAAATAGACTATCCCCCCCCCCCTGCTCTTCTTTCGGTCTCTTGAGTTTCAAGACCTTCTGGGGCACTTTACTCAACCGCCAACCATCATCTACCTCCCTTGCAGGTACTACTGCGTGCTGACCCCGAAATGGGACGGCACCTTTTCGTTTCATCTCTTCTTTTCCTAACTTTCCCCGTCTACGAAGGCCAACAGTCTACTGTTCCACCATTCCCCCCCTACGCTTTGTTGACCTTTCCCTTTGATGAGAATCCCTTTCCGGATCTCAGTCCCCTCTCCCCTACGGGGATGCTACGCGTCGAAGGCGACCAGGCACATTCCAGTCTCAGTCCGGTCCTTCTTCGCGGACCTTTTGCTAACCACGTGACTCTCCCCCAGATTCCTCTTCCTTGCGGCCCGCCTTGTGATGAAGAGTATCTCCCCCCCTCCCCGCTGATACGGTATTCTTCCCCCTTCCCGCACGCCTTCAAGGAAGGTCAGCGAAGATATTTTGCAGTAACGGTCTCTGCAATGGTTCCCCTCCTCCCTTTTGCCCATGAGCATCTTTTTTCCCCCTTAGTCCCGGTTTCCTCTTCTGAATCCGTCATGTTAGAGTTAGTGGAACTCCGGTGTCCACTCTTTCTTTGCCAACAGAAAGAGTTAGTTCGGGTGGAATCAGGAGCCTGGTTGAGTCTTCCGTTCTGCAGTGCAGCCGCTCCGTAGGAGGACTGAAAACGGGGGCACAGGTCTCAACGCTGCTACCTGATGGACTTCTTGCTGTTTTTTCCTGGTAGTCCTTACCGGGTAAATTTTTTTTTAGAGTCCTCGACCGAAGGCAGGTAATTGCTCCAGGCCTGAGGTTTCCAGTTTGCCCTTCTCAATTTAAAGCGCATAAAGCCGATGTGTCCTGGTTGTTCCCCTCCTTCCACTTTCCCGCCCTCCGTGCTTCGTAGCTGTTTTACAGCTCCACCATCCGGCTGGGCAGATTGTTTCAGATTGCCTTTTCCTCTTTCCGGCTGTGCCGGACTTGTTTTTTCCTCTTTCACGCCCGAAATGAAGCAATCGGATCTTGTATTTTATGGAATTCTTCTTATACTGGCTAGTGAACCCTTCCTTCTTTCAACCTGGTATCAGCGTCCTCTCAATGGTCACGTGTTCGAAGCTGTAGAAGCTATTTTTGTAGTTGGCGTGTACTGTTTTTTTCCTTTTCCTGGTGAGGCCAAGGATAGCTCCCTTTTCCCCCTTTCCTCTTCTTCGCTCTTCTCGGGTTTTTATTTGTGTGCGGATTTTTCTTTGTAGTGAACCCTTACCCGCCTCTTAGTATGACATGGTAGATTTTTCTTTCACGTATGTTTACGGACATTATTTGGAAATTACCCTCTCCCTGTATTTTCTTGCGTTGGAGTCCTCGGCGAGTCTCTTCCTGGTGTCTTGTTTAAGTCCTTACTGGCTGAGGAAGGTGAAGAATATGGGTGTTGGTTCTTTTCTTCCCATTTACATGAAACTTGTGTGATTTTATCCAGATCAGATATCGATTCTTTTGATTCTCTCTAAGTATTTGTGGTTAAAGGACGCATTGCAGCGCCAGCACGTTTAACCGGGTCGATCTTCTCTTCCTCAACACTTTTTGTTTAGCTCTATTAAAGGTCCCCATCCTTTCTATCTATTCCAGTTTCAACAAACGCCATGATCTTTTTTAATTTCCCCTCGGTGATACTTTCCCTCCCCATGCCTCCCTCCCCCAGATTGTTCGATGCCGGCGGAGCGGCGCCACCCCCATCATAATTCGCCCCCCCGCGATCCCCTCTTCCTACCTCCCCCTCCCCCACCGTATTTCTCTCTTGCCTACCCCCCCCTCCCTGTCCCCCTCGTCCATCTAGGGACTGGGCCTCCTCCTTTGGACCAAATATGGTATCCCCACTCCACTTTTTCCCAGGGCCCCCCCCCCTCCCCCAACCCCCAGCGGGTTTCCTTTGGATGTTCAGAATCTCCGGGACTTCTCACCCCTACTCGCTAAGACGTTTTTTTCCATCTCCCGCTTTCCTCCTTGTGCATCCCCTCCCCTCAAAAGTAAAACGCACCACTACTTTTTATTTTGCTGCACGAGGGATACAGTCACACTGTCATTCCCTCTTTGGCAAATGAAAGGTTTACGCCTCCCGCTGACCGGTCTACAGTAAGCTAGGTCTTCTCTTCTAACCCACAGACCCTTTCTCTTCGGCGTTCACTTTCACCATAAGAACAAACCGTGCCCCCCTCGGACTTATTGCAGATGACCCCTTGATTTCCCCAGCCTTTTTTTCTTCGTAGATTTAACATCCCGGAGAGCTACCCCTTCTTCCTTGTTTTGCGGAGACCTCGTCACTCAGCTTAGCGGACCTTTTTAGCTTTCACCTGTTACCCCTCCGGTCCTCCTCTCTCCCCCCCGTAGTTCCCGGTCGAGTCCCCCTCCCCTTCTTCGTTCGAACCCCACCTCCACCCCGTGGCCAGCCTTTTTTCTCCCCGTGTGTGACCCCGAAGTTTTTCCTTCCTCCCACAAGGTTTCCCATACTTGGTATCTTCTTCATGAAACGTTCCCTTTAATACGGCAATCTCCTTTTCAACCCAGGCCGACCTCGTGGTTAATGGAAAAGGGACGACAACAGAAGGGCTGTTTCTACGTTTCCCTCTTCCCTCCTCTGGCAAGCGATGAACGGTTGACATCGGACCTTCTCCTGGCGCCCTTTTCTTTCCCGTTGAACACGGAATATCCCCCCTACCTCTCGTCGGCGTCCGTCCCGATTCCGCGTGATGAGGAATCTTATTTTCCTCTCCCTCGTTTTTTTTTTCTCTCTCCCTTCCAGCCACGCAGGAGATTCTCAGCTACGAGGGGTGATCTTCCCCCCCCTTTTCGCATCCACCCGGCCCTTCCTGCCGCAGTTGTTTTCCGATATGGCCGGTTTTTTTTTTTCAGCGTCGAAATCAGGTTGAGCTTGGAGATCCCTCCCCCCCTTTCTGCTGGACCCAGTTCAGATTGTCGGGCCGGTCGGCCCGAAAGTAGCCCTTCCAGTTTGGAGCTCGCTTCGGCCGGAGCCGCAGCCCCGGAAGAGGCCTACCTCTTTTCTTCCTTCACTTCGGTTTCCCTTTTCCTTAAGTGACTGGTTTTCTGAATAGTTGTGTTGGTATGGTAGCGTCGCCCCGGTTTTCCCCCTCAGCCTCTTCTCCAATTCCGACTAGCCGAGATTACGCTGGTCGCTGCTCCTCGGTTTGTACGGGTGACCTCATTGTAGTCGTTTATAAAGCGGTTTGTACTTTCCCCCCCTGTTCGCATCATTACGCCAAGATTGCTTTGTGGTCGCCACTGCCGGTACTTTCCCACAGCAGGCTGGCCCCCTCCTTGGTATCTGCCAGTAGATTGAGCGTTCTCGTTTTGCCTGATGTTTCTGACGCCTCTAAGTGTTTTCTTTTTTTCTTCTTTAGCCCCTACTTCCTCCGCCAAGGCCGGTCGGCGTGCTTCCTTCCTCGCGTAGGTCCTCCCTCCTTACCAGTGAGGTCCCGTTCTTTGCAGATAGGCCTTATTTTTTTTTGTTCTTTTTTTCTAAGTCCTATCGCTTTGCCCCCGTCCCTTACTCTGAGCGGCAGGTTTCGGAATGGTGTCGCCCGTGTCTTCTCTGTCGTCCCTTAAATCCTGCCGTTAGTTCTGGTTTGTCGCACATGGAGTTGTGTACAGTCCTTAGGCACCCAGTGTAGGTCCCTCTTTCTCGCACCTTGAGATTTTTGGTGTTGGTTGTTTTACTAGTCAGATTTTTTACGGGGTTACCCTATGGAGGTGGTGACCGACTTCTGCTGGTTGTTTGTTCCTGGTACGCCACTGGAAGCTCAACCACGCTGGGTGTCTTGCCTCTTGCGATACGTGAACTTTTTGAATTCCCGACGAAAGTCCTCGGGTTCCGGTCGCGATTCCCCGGACCCAGTGCCTCGCATCAAGGGACACAGGTTT